>Ga0335070_10008393_pt1 | contig 12113 bp, 10 predicted proteins | sample Lox_Sample_13_FD_206722 | JGI IMG/M metagenome (GOLD analysis project Ga0335070, IMG submission 206722) | Soil microbial communities from Loxahatchee National Wildlife Refuge, Florida, United States - Lox_Sample_1.3 | ecosystem: Environmental > Terrestrial > Soil > Wetlands | place: USA...
TCCTCGCCGGCCAGGTGCAGTTCGCCTTCATGCCGTTCGGCGTGGCCGCGCCCCATCTCGCGAGCGGCAGGCTGCGCGCGCTCGCCATCGCGGCGCCGTCGCGCAGCAGGCAGTTTCCCGACGTGCCGACCATGGCCGAAGCCGGCTATGCCGAGTCGCAGGTCGTCTCCTGGTACGCCTATCTCGTGCCGGCGGCGACGCCGAAGCCGGTGATCGCGCGGCTGAACGCCGAATTCGTCAGGGCGCTCGCCGATCCGGAGGTCATCGCGCGCATCGAGAAGATCGGCGGCGAGCCGCTGCCCGCGGGCAAGCCCGAGGAGGTGGACGCGATGCTCGCGAGAGAGTTCGGGCGCTGGACCAAGCTCGTCCAGGCGACGGGGATGAAGATCCAGTAGCCGCGCGGCGGCCTAGGCTGCGCTGCGCCGGTTCTCGTCTTCCTGGAGCTTGCGCCAGAAGATCTTGCCGGTCGCGGTCTTGGGCAGCGCCTCGACGAATTCCACGACGCGCGGCGCCTTGAACGCGGCCATCTTTTCCTTGGCCCAGGCAACAATATCGCCGGGTTTGACCCGTCCTCGCGCCGGCGGCTTCAGGACCACCAGCGCCTTCACCGTCTCGCCGCGGTGCGCGTCCTTCGCCGCGATCACGCAGGCCTCCTGGATGTCCGGGTGGCCGTACAGCATCGCCTCGACCTCGGCGGGCCAGACCTTGAAGCCCGAGCAGTTGATCATGCGCTTCAGGCGGTCGGTGATGAAGAAGTAGCCTTCCTCGTCGTAGTAGCCGAGATCGCCCGTGCGGAAGAATTTCTTGCCGTCGATCTCGAGGAAGGCTTCCTCGGTGGCCTTGGGCTGCTTCCAGTAGCCGCGGAACACCTGCGGGCCGTGCGTGACGATTTCCCCGACTTCCTTCGGCCCGAGCTCCTTGAAGCTCACAGGATCGATGACGCGAGAGTCGGTGTCGAAGTACGGAATGCCCGCGCACTGGCGCTTCGGCCGGTGCACCGGGTTGGAGTGCGAAGGCGCGGACGTCTCGGTCAGGCCGTAGCCCTCGATGAACGGCAGCCCGAGCGTCTTCTCCATTTTGGCCGCGACGGCCTCGGGCATCGCCGCGCCGCCGCCGCCGATGCGCACGATCGACGACAGGTCGTACTTGGCGAGGTCCGGATTGGCTAGAAAGTCGACGATCATCGTCGTGATGCCGATGACCCCGGTCACGCGGTGGCGCTGAATGAGCTCCGCAGCAGTGTCGCGGTCCCAGCGCGTCATCAGCACCGTCGCCGCGCCGAGGTAGACCGGGATGTTCATGTTGGCCTGCATGCCCGTAAGGTGGAACATCGGCAGCACGCCGAGCCCGACCGCCTCGCTCGAGTTCGGCGACCAGACGCAGCCGCCTACGACGGTTGACATCAAATTCGAGTGCGTGAGCATGCAGCCCTTGGGCTGCGCCGTGGTGCCCGAGGTATAGGGGAGCACGGCGAGGTCGTCCGGGCCGGACTCGTGCGGCCGCGGCACGCAGCCCGCGGCGAGCGCGTCGGTCCAGGCCGTGACTTCCTTGCGGTCGGGATGGACGGCGGGCGCACGCACGAAATCCGGGACCTTCAAGTCCGTCCTTTCCTTTAGCGCGTCGCTGTAGCAGGCCAGCACGCAATGCTCGATGCGGCCGGCGCCGACGTGCGGCTCGAGCTCGCGCCAGAGCTCCTGCGCGGCGATCGCCACGCGCGCGTCGGAGTCGCCGATGTAGTGCGCGAGCTCCTCGCTCTTGTTCATCGGGTTCACGGGCACCACCACCGCGTCCGCGCGCAGGATCGCGTAGTAGCCGGCGATGAATTGCGGGCTGTTCTGCGCGTACAGCAGCACCCGGTCGCCGCGCGCCACGCCGCAGCGCTGCTGCAGGAAGCCGGCCAGCGCGACCGCCTCGCGCTCGAGCGCCGCGTAGCCGAGCGCGCTGCCGTAGTAAAGGATCGCCGCCTTGTCCGGATAGCGGCGCGCGCTCACCTCGAGGTTGACCCAGAGGCTCGTGCGCGGCACCGTGAGCGTCTTCGGCACGCCCGGCGGCCAGTGCGGATAGTGACGGTCGAAGAAGCTCACAGCGCGTATTTCCGGACCGCCTTCTCGTCCCACTGCATCGCGAGGCCGGGACCGGCCGCGCCGACCGCGCAGCCCTCCCTGATCTGGACCGGCGATTGCAGCACCGGGTCGGCCCAGTCGACGTACTCCAGCCAATGGCAGGTCGGCGTCACGGCGAGCAGTTGCACGCTCACTTCCGGGAACAGGTGGCTCGACATCTCCAGGCCGGCGCCCTGGGCGAGCGCCGCCGAGCGCATCCAGCCGGTGACGCCGCCGATGCGCTGCGCGTCCGGCATCACGTAGTCGCAGCAGCGCGCGCCTACCGCCTGCGCCATCTGCTCCGGGCCCATGAAGTTCTCGCCGATCTGGATCGGCGTGGCCACTTCCTGCGCCACTTTCGCGCAGCCGGCGAAGTCGTCGGCGCGGATCGGCTCCTCGATCCACAGCACGCCGCCCTCCTCGTCGATCATGCGGCCGCGTCGGATCGCCTCGGCGGTGCTGAGCGCCTGGTTGAAATCCACCATCAGCGTCACTTTCGGGCCGATCGCCCGCTTCACCGCGCGCAGCGCATCGATGTCGGCCGCCGCGCTCGGGCGCCCGAGCCGCAGCTTCACCGCCGAGAATCCTTCGGCGACCAGCTGCTCTGCTTCCTTCGCCAGCGGCTTGAGGTCCTGGATGCCCAGCCCCTTGGAGTTGTAGGCCGGCACCGGCCGCGGCTCGCCGCCCAGCAGCCGCACGACCGGCTGATCGAGCGCCTGGCCGAGCGCGTCCCAGGCGCACATGTCGATCGCGGCCATCGCGAAGAGCAGGATGTTGTGCACGCCGAGCAGCGTGTACTTCGCGCGCAGCTTCTTCTCCAGCACGAACGGCGCTACCGCGTCGCCTTGCACCATCTCCGCCATCGACTCGAGCAGAGCAGCGAGCGGTCTCATATGTTGCTTATTTATGGAAAACAAATAACTGCGCCCGACAATTCCTCCGTCGGTCGCCATGTCGACCAGCAGCAGCGGCGCGATCGACACCGCCCCGGTGCTCGTCTGCAGCGGGCGGCGCATCGGCACGGCCACCGCACGCGCCGTGATCGAGCGGATGCGCAGCGCGGCCTTGTTAGACTTCCCTCCCATGGACCTCAATCTTAAGGGCAAACGCGCGCTCGTCACGGGCGCATCGAAAGGCATCGGCCGCGCCTGCGCCGAGCTGCTGGAGCAGGAAGGCTGCACGGTGCTGGGCGCCTCGCGCAACATCGCGCCCGGATCGAAGGCGAAGGCGATCGATATCGCAAAACCCGGCGCCGCGCAGGAGCTGGCCGACTGGGCGGGCGACCTGGACATTCTCGTCAACAACGCGGGCGCGATCCCTGGCGGCGACCTGCTCAAGGTGGACGAGGCGACCTGGCGCGCGGCCTGGGACTTGAAGCTGTTCGGCTACATCAACCTCTCGCGCGCGGTCTATGCGCGCATGAAAGCGAAAAAGCGGGGCGTGATCGTCAACGTCATCGGCGCCGCGGGCGAGAAGATGAACGCCGCCTACATCGCCGGCAGCGCGGCCAACGCGAGCCTGATGGCATTCACCAAGGCGCTCGGCGGCGCCTCGCATGCGGACGGCATCCGCGTGGTCGGCATCAATCCGGGCCCGGTCGAGACGGATCGCCTCGTGAGCCTGCACCGGCAGATGGCGCAGACGAGGCTCGGCGACGCGGAGCGCTACCGCGAGCTCTTCAAGGACATGTCCTTCGGCCGCCCCGCTACGCCGCAGGAGATCGCGTACGCGGTCGCTTTCCTCGCCTCCGAGCGCTCCGCCTACACGAGCGGCACCATCCTCACCATCGACGGCGGGCAGTCCAACCGCGCGTAGCCCGGGCTAGGCCGGCTTGTTGATCTGATAGCCGAAGCGAGGGAAATGCACGTGCACCGTGCCCGCGCGCGGATCGGTGCGCCGGATCACGATCTCCTCTGCAGACGCCGTCATCAGCTCGCCCACGACCGGATCGAGACCCGTATCGATGGGCATGACCGAGGCCTTTTCACCGAGCGAGATCCCGTTGGTCTCGAGCGTCACGGCGTTCTTCAGGGGCTGGGGCTTGGAGGTGCTTGCGACCTGAATGGCGTCCGCGCTCGAGAGCTCGCTCGGGCTGCCATGGCCGAACGCCGTCATGCGCTCCATGAAGGCGAGCGTGCGCGGGTGCGCCGCGATCATCGGGCGCAGATCCTCGGGGAGCCAGAGCGGCCAGAGCGCGTGGTACACGCAGAAGTCCGCGTAGCAGGGCTCGGCGCCGAAAAGGAATCCCGCCGTGAGTTGAGCTTCGATCTTGCCGAGCAGCCCCGCGAGGTTGGCCTTGCATTCGTGCGCCGGGGGGCGGCGCGAGCCGGCGCGATACGCCGAGCGGTCCTTGCCGAAGGCCGCGAGGTATTCGGGCGTCGCATCCTTGAAGTAGATCTTCATCATGCCCGTGCCGGGCGTGAAGCCCACGGGCACCGTGTTCCAGAACAGCGTGGTGTCGGCGAAGTGCGCCGCCGCCTGCTGCGCGTACGTGTCGCCGTGAGGGAAGAAAGTCGGAGTCGGGGCGAAGCGCTCCAGCACGCGCGCGATGAGCGCCGTATCGCAGTAGACGTCGGCGCCGATCTGCAGGATCGGCGTGCGGCGGTAGCCGCCGGTGAGCGCCACCACGTCGGGCTTGGGCATGATGAGCGGGATCTGCACCGACTTCCAGGCGAGGCGCTTGAAGCCCAGCATCAGGCGCGCCTTCTCCGCGAACGGAGAAACGGGGTAATGATGAAGGACAGGAAACTGCGCGGCTTCGGTCATAATTCGCCTTCCGATTTTTCCCCCATGGTACCCCGATGAAAGCTGTGCTCTGCAAGCAGTTCGGCCCTCCGGAATCCCTCGTCATCGAGGAACTGCCGCCACTGCGCGCCGGCGCGGGCGAGGTCGTCGTCAGCGTGAAGGCGGCGAGCCTGAATTTTCCGGACGTGCTCATCATCCAGAACAAGTACCAGGCCAAGCCGCCGCTGCCGTTCTCGCCCGGCAGCGAGATGTCGGGCATCGTCAAGGAAGTCGGCGAGGGCGTGAAGGGCTTCAAGCCGGGCGACCGAGTGCTCGCCTGCACCACCTTCGGCGCGTTCGCCGAGGAGGTGAAGGTGGAGGCCACGCGCCTGCTGCCGATTCCGCAGGGCATGGATTTCAACGCCGCCGCGGCCTTCCTGCTCACCTACGGGACCTCGGATCACGCGCTGCGGGACCGCGCGCAGCTCAGGGCCGGCGAGACGCTGCTGGTGCTGGGCGCGGCGGGCGGCGTAGGCCTCGCGGCGGTCGAGATCGGCAAGGCGCTCGGCGCTCGCGTGATCGCCTGCGCCTCGAGCGCGGACAAGCTCGAGGTCTGCCGGCAGCACGGCGCCGATGCCGGGATCAACTACGCGACCGAGGATCTGCGCGAGAAGATCCGCGAGCTCACCGGCGGCCGGGGCGTGGACGTGGTCTACGACGCAGTGGGCGGCCCCTACGCGGAGCCCGCGCTGCGCTCGGTGGGCTGGCGCGGGCGCTTCCTCGTCATCGGCTTCGCCGCGGGCGAGATCCCGAAGATCCCGCTCAATCTGCCGCTGCTCAAAGGCAGCGCCATCGTAGGCGTTTTCTGGGGAGAATTCGCGCGCCGCGAGCCTAAAGCGTTCGCCGAGAGCTTCGCGCAGCTCGACCGCTGGTTCCGCGAAGGCAAGCTGAAGCCGCACGTCTCGCAGACCTTCCCTTTGGCGAAGGCCGTCGAGGCCCTGCAGCTCATGGCGGGCCGCAAGGCGAAGGGAAAAATCGTCCTTACGGTTTAGTTCCGTCCCCCGCGCCGAGGGGAAGCTGCATGTAGACGCTGTCCACCCAGCGGCCGAACTTGAATCCCGAAGAGCGCAGCAGACCCGCGCGCACGAAGCCGAGGCTCGCATGCAGCCGGATCGAAGCCGCGTTGCCGCTGTCGCCGATCACCGCGATGAGTTGCCGGTATTTGAGCGCGGTGCAGAGGCGGATGAGCTCGGAGAGCACGGCCTTGCCGACACCCTTGCCCTGCCTGCCGTCCTTGACGTAGATCGAATCCTCGAGCGTATAGCGGTAGGCCGAGCGCGTCCGATAGAGCGAGCAGTAGCCGTAGCCGAGGATCTCGCCTCTTTCCTCGGCGACAAGGTACGGCAGCCCCTGCCGCGCGACGTCGGCGTAGCGGCGCTGCATCTCCTCTACCGGCGGCGGCACCTCCTCGAACGAAGCGAGGCCGTGCAGCACGTGATGGGCGTAAATCGACTGGATCGCAGGCAAGTCCTGCGGCGCGGCGGGCCGGACGAGCATGGAACGATTATAGTGTCGCCATGAGATCCGCCACCGCCGCGGTTTTTGTGCTTTCCGCCGCGCTGCTGCTCGCGGCCTGCTCCAAGGTGACGCAGGAGAACTTCGCCAGGATCCAGGACGGCATGACCGAGCAGCAGGTCGCGGCCATTCTCGGCGCCCCGACCGAAACTTCCAGCGGCAGCATCCTCGGCATCGCCGGAACGTCTTCTACGTGGCGAGACGGCGATGCGGTGATTGCGATCCGCTTCGTCGACGGCAAGGCGGTGCTCAAGAGCTTCGAAAAGCCGGGGGCGAGGAAATGACAGCCACGGTCCAGGAGCGGCGCAGGCAAGCTGTCGGCGAGCTGATCGGCCGCGTGAAGGCGATCGAAGCGGCCGACGGCGTGACGCGCGCCTCGCTGGAAAAGATAAAGTCGGAGTTGACCGCCCTGGCGAGCCGGACGGAGCTCTTTCCGCCGGCGCATTTCGCCAACCCCGCCGGCCGCGCGGGCACGATCTACCACCTCGCAGAGGATCCGGACGGGCGCTTCGCGCTCTACGGCTCGGCGGGCGTGCCCGGCAAGGCGCAGCCGCCGCACAACCACACCACCTGGGCCTCGATCGCCGGGGTCTACGGCGACGAGCACAACGTGTTCTACGAGCGCGCCGACCGCGGCGAGGTGCCCGGCGAAGGCCGCCTGACGAAGCTGCGCGAGCTCACGATCCGGCGCGGCAACGCCTGCGCGATGCTGCCGGACGATTTCCACACGATCGAGGTCACGAGCACGGAAGAATCGCTGCACCTGCACCTGTACGGCAAGACGCTCGAGGACCTCCCAGACCGCATCACTTTCCCGTCGAGCGGCGGCGGCAAGTACGCGCGCTTCATGGCCAAGCCCGAAATCTGGTGCCCGCGCATCACGGCGCCCGAAGTGCGCGCGCTGATCGGCGAGATGCGCGCGGGCGGCGGCGAGCTCGCGATCCTCGACGTGCGCGAGGAAGGCGTGCACGCGCGCAGCCACCTGTTTCTCGCCACCTCCACGCCGCTCTCGCACCTGGAGCTGCGCATCGGCCGCCTGATCCCGCGCCTGGCGACGCGCATCGTGCTCGTGGACGACGACGAGTCGCTCGCCCAACGAGCCGGGCGCGTGCTGCGGCGCCTCGGCTACCGCGACCTGCACGTGCTCGCGGGCGGCCAGGCAGCGTGGAAGGCGGCGGGCTACGAGCTCTACTCGGGCGTGCACGTGCCCTCGAAAGCCTTCGGCGAGCATGTGGAGCACCGCGACGGCACGCCGCGCATCGCCGCCTCGGAGCTCAAGGCGAAGCTGGACGCGGGCGAGAACCTCATCGTGCTCGACTCGCGCCCGATGGGCGAATACCGGGTGATGAACATTCCGGGCGCGCTCGACTGTCCCGGCGCCGAGCTCGTCTATCGCGCCTTCCAGGTCGCGCCGAAGCCCGAAACGCTCGTAGTGGTGAATTGCGCGGGGCGCACGCGCTCGATCATCGGCGCGCAATCTCTCATCAACGCCGGAATCCCGAACAAGGTCGTGGCGCTCAAGAACGGCACCATGGGCTGGCACCTCGCGGGCCTGCAGCTGGAGCGCGGCCAGTCGCGCATGGCGCTGCCCCCTACCGCTGAAGCTTTGGCGAAAGCGAAATCGGCGGCGCAGCAAGTGGCAAGGCGCTTTTCGATTCGCTCCATTTCCGTGACAGAACTCGAGAACCTGAAGCGCGAGACCGGCCGCACTGTCTACGTCTTCGACGTGCGCTCGCCGGAGGAGTACGCAGCCGGCCACTTCGCGGGGGCGATCTCGGCCCCCGGCGGGCAGCTCGTGCAGGCCACCGACACCTATGCGGCCGTGCAGGGCGCGCGCATCGCGCTAGTGGACGACCACGGCGTGCGCGCGACGATGACCGCCTCCTGGCTGCTGCAGATGGGCTGGGCGGAAGTGTTTGTCGTCTCTGACGCGCCTTTGAATTCGAAGGAATTGCCGTTCCGGGCTGATCCGCCCGCTGCCACCTCGATCAAAGCAGAACAGCTCAAATCCAGGAACGACGCTCTGGTTCTCGACTTCGCAACGAGCCTGCAATACCGCGCCGGCCATATTCCGGGCGCCGCGTTCGCGATCCGCTCGCGCCTCGCGAGCCATCTCGCTTCGTTCACAGGCCCCATCGTGTGCACCTCGCCGGACGGCGTCCTCGCGCGCTTCGCGGCGGCGGACCTCTCCGCGCTGCTCAAGCGCGACGTGCCCGCGCTCGAAGGCGGCACCGCGGCCTGGCAAAAGGCCGGGTTGCCGATGGAAACCGGCGAGACGCGCATGCTCGAGCCGCCCGAGGACGTCTACTACAAGCCCTATGACCACAAATCGCAGGTCGAGGCGGCGATGCAGGACTACCTCACCTGGGAAGTCGCGCTCGTCGAGCAGATCCGCCGCGACCCCGACTGCCGGTTCAAGGACTACCCGCCCGCGTCCTAGGCCGCCTCATCGCTCGAGGGAGCCCCATGTCCGTCAGCCGCGCCAAGGCCACCAGCAAGCTGCTGCAGGAGAACGAGCGCGTGATCGTCACCGAATGGCGCTTCGCGCCCGGGGCGGAAACCGGCTGGCACCGGCACGCCCACGACTACGTGGTGGTGTGCCTCACCGCGGGCAAGCTCCTGGCCGAAACCGCCGCCGGCAACGTCGAGACCGAGCTTCAGTTCGGCCAGTCCTATGCCCGCCCCGTCGGCGTAGAGCACAACATCGTCAACGCTGGCAGCAAGGAATTCGCGTTTGTCGAGATCGAATTGAAGTAGCTGTCGAATGACCGCTTTCCATCTGAAGCTGACGTTCCGCGAACAAAGATGGCTTTCGGTCCAATGCCACAGAAGGCGGGCAGCACACTCGCCGCGACGCTGAGCAGTCAGCGTTTCCGAATGTGCTCGGCGGCCGCGCAAGCCTGCGCCCGCCCGAGCTTGCACGCCTTGTCGGCGTCCGCAAGCGACCTATCGAGATCGTGCTTGCGGAAATATGCTCCGCCGCGATAGTAGAGAGCATTGGGGTCGTTGGGTGCGTGTTCGAGGTAGGCGTTCCACACCGCAATGACCTCGTCCCAGCGCCCCTCGTCTGCCAGGATCCTGACGGCGCTCCCGCTGGCGGCGTAGGAGTCGGGCTTGAGCTCCAGCGCGCGCCGGAAATCGCGCAGCGCGGCGTCAGCGTGCCCGAGCTTCAAATGTGCGATGCCGCGCCAATAGCGTACGTCGGCGTTCGTATCCGATCGAGCGATGAGTTGGTCGTACGCGTCGATCGCCTGCGTCCATTGCTGCGCTCGATGCAGCTCATAGGCGCGATCGAGGAGTGCGGCATCCGGGCCGCTCTCCCTCGTGCCGGCCTGATCCTCCTTGTATAGCGCAGCGAAGACCAGCATTCCGGCGATGAGGGTCGCGAACCCGCCGACGAACGCAACAAAAAGGGACTTCATGAATGCGCAGAGTCGGGACAACTGCGAATCCTGAAGCGTGCGGTCCTCGCGCCTCAATACAAAGCGCAGCATTGCAGAGACAGCCTTGGCGTTGTTGTGGCCGCGCAGCCAGCCACCAGCATCCTTGGGCCACATCTCGTCGAGGTTCATCGCGCCATAGGCTTCCGGGTGGCTGTCGCGGACCAGGCGCACGAAGCGGACTACGCAGACCAGCCAAACCGTGGCCATCGCGAACAGCAGCCAGAACATGAGCAAGAGGATGTCGTACGGCGTCATCTGCCACCCCTCCGGCGCCGCCGCACATTAGGCGGCAGAACGATTCTAGGCCTTCCGCCGCACCGCCGTTCTTGCCGCAAATCCAAGGCCTGCGTTGGGCCGTCGGCGGACATTCGCATTGCCCGCCGAATAGCGCTCACTCTTAGGTAGAATCGCGGGCCCCGCAAGGGTCCGCATGGTTCGATTCTCCAATCTCACGCTCGCGCGCGGCGCGAAGGTACTGCTCGACGGCGCCGATGCGACGCTCAATCCGGGCGAGCGCGTGGGCCTGATCGGCGCCAACGGCTCGGGCAAGTCGAGCCTGTTCGCGCTGCTGCGGGGCGAGCTGCACGCCGACAAGGGGGATGCGGAGTTCCCCGCTGGCTGGCGCATCGCGCACGTAGCGCAGGAGACGCCCGCGCTCGACCGCTCGGCCCTGGAGTATGCGATCGACGGCGATGTCGTCCTGCGAACGCTTGAAAAGAGACTTGCAAAGGCCGAACGCGAGAACGATGGGAACCTGATCGGCGAGCTGCACGCGGCGCTCGGCGATGCGGGCGCCTACACGGTGCGCTCGCGCGCCGAGCAGCTGCTGGTAGGCCTGGGCTTTGCGCATGACGAGCTCGCGATGCCGGTTTCGAGCTTCTCAGGCGGCTGGCGCATGCGCCTCAACCTCGCGCAGGCGCTGCTCTGCCCCTCGGACCTGCTGCTGCTCGACGAGCCCACGAACCACCTGGACCTCGACGCCATCCTCTGGGTGGAGGAATGGCTGAAGCGCTACGCCGGGACGCTGATCGTGATCTCGCACGACCGCGACTTCCTCGACGGCGTGGTGACCACCGTGCTGCACATCGACCAGAGGAAGCTGCGCCGCTATGGCGGCAACTACTCGGCGTTCGAGGAGCAGCGCGCGCAGGCCGTGGTGCTCGCCGGCGCGCAGCGCGAGAAGCAGGAGCGAGAGCGCGCGCACCTGCAATCGTTCATCGACCGCTTCAAGGCCAAGGCCACCAAGGCGCGCCAGGCGCAGAGCCGCATGAAGATGCTCGCCAAGATGGAGGACCTCGCGCCGCTGCACGTCGCGGCGCCGTTCTCGTTCGAGTTCCGCGAGCCGCTGCGCGCGCCCAATCCCCTGCTCGTGCTGGAGGGCGTGGCCGCCGGATACCGGGGAGAGGCGGGCGAGAAGACGGTGCTCTCGGGCATCGATTTCTCGCTGCAGTCGGGCGAGCGCTACGGTCTGCTCGGCGTCAACGGCGCGGGCAAGTCGACCTTCATCAAGACGATCGCGCGCACGCTCGCGCCGCTCTCGGGCACCGCGACCTTCAACAAGGGTCTCGCCGTGGGCTACTTCGCGCAGCACCAGCTCGAGATGCTGGACGACGCGGCCTCGCCGCTGCTGCACCTGCAGCGCCTCGCGCCCCAGCAGCGCGAGCAGGACCTGCGCAACTTCCTCGGCATGTTCAACTTCCCGGGCGAAATGGCGCTCGGGCCGATCGCCACCTTCTCCGGCGGCGAGAAGGCGCGCCTCGCGCTGGCGCTCATCGTCTGGCAGCGGCCGAACCTGCTGCTGCTCGACGAGCCGACCAACCACCTCGACCTCGAGACGCGCGAGGCGCTCACGGTGGCGCTCGCGCAGTTCGAGGGTACGCTGGTGCTCGTGTCGCACGACCGGCACCTGCTGCGCGCCACCACCGAGCAGTTCCTCATCGTCGCGGACGGGCGCCTGCGGCCGTTCGACGGCGACCTGGACGACTACCGCGACTGGCTGCTCTCGAGCAAGCTGGAGAAGCCCGCGGCGGTGGCGCCGAAGAAGGCCGAGCCGGCGCGGCCGCAGAAGCGGCCTGCCTCAGGCTCCAGGAAGGCGCTGGAGTCTCGCCTGAAGCGCCTGGAGGAGCTCATGGCGCGCCTGAATGCGCGCAAGGCGGAAGTGGAGGCGCGCATCGCCGATCCCGCGCTCTATGAAGACGGGATGCGCAAGTCGCTCGAGGACGCGCTCGCGGACCAGGCCCACCTCGCCCGCGAGCTCGGCGAGCTCGAG
>Ga0335070_10008395_pt1 | contig 12111 bp, 9 predicted proteins | sample Lox_Sample_13_FD_206722 | JGI IMG/M metagenome (GOLD analysis project Ga0335070, IMG submission 206722) | Soil microbial communities from Loxahatchee National Wildlife Refuge, Florida, United States - Lox_Sample_1.3 | ecosystem: Environmental > Terrestrial > Soil > Wetlands | place: USA: Florida...
AGGTCGACGCCTCGGTCAACTTGACGCGCAGCGCGCTCGCACGCGCCATCGGCGTCACCGACCCCGCCTTCGACATCGCGGACCGCAAGCTGGTGCCGGTCGACGCGACCATCGGCCCACTCGATGATTACCTCGCCCAAGGGCCGGAGCAGCGGCCCGAGACCCGGCAGATCAAGACCGGTCTGGCGGCGCAGTCGGCAAAAGTAAACCTGGAGGAAGCGGAATATTATCCAACGGTCTTCCTTGCTACGGGAGTCCGCTGGGCGCATGCGGGCAACCGCGACCGGCAGACCAACCCGTTTGCCTATGAAGACTTCAACTATGTTCAGCCTGTGGGCGTCGTCGGCATCCACTGGGATCTCAGCTTCTTCCGCACCAGCGCCAAGGTGGACGAAGCGCGCGCCGACCTCGACCGGCTAGCGGCGCAGCAGCGCGCGGCAGCCTCTGGCCTGCAGTTGGAGATCCGCCGTGCCTACTCGGACGTCGTGCAGGCCCGCGACACCATCAAGGTGACCGAAGAGGGGCGCAAGGCGGGGCGTGGGCTGCTGATCTTGTCGCTGAGCAATTTCGAGTTGGCGCTCGGTGAAGCCGAAGAACTCTTCAAGGCCCTGGGCGCGTACACCGAAGCCAGCAGCGACTACTTCCGTGCGGTGCACGACTATGACGTCGCCGTCGGAACGCTGAGCAAGGCGGTCGGCCGTGAACTGACTTCGTTGACCTATTGACGTCTTGACGTCGTCCCGCCCGCGAGGGCCGGCGGGCGCCTGCGTCCACGGAACTGCTCAACGCGCGCGGCGCGCCGCCGTCTGGGGGAGGTCGTTCCGCTCCCAAGTCGCGAACAGCACCCCATCCCGATCTGACCAGTCGTAGGCCGCTTTGCCCCGAAACGCTTTGGTCAGCTCACGCACGATGCGATGGGCGAGCTTCTGCGAGGTGGTCAGTACTTCCAGTTCGCCTTCGGCACTGCTCACCGACACCACACGGCGTTGCGGCTGCGTGAACCCGGCACGCGCCGCCACGTTCTCGATACGCCGCCGGATGGCTGCCTCATTCGCCCCAACATATGCACCGCGCACGAGGACACGCCCGAAATACTCGCCGCTGGCGACCTGGGTGCATGACGGGCACACGGTCCATCTCGCTCTTCCCAGGATGGCGTCAGTCATCTTGCGATCACGCCGCCAGGTGCGCCGCAAGAACACTGCGCCGCAACGTTCACAGACCGAGGGCGGCGGTGTGCCACCGGTGCGCGCCGTCACCGGAAGATCCTTGCCGCTCTGACTCCCTTTGCGACTGAGGCTACGGATCTTGCCCTTCCCTTTGTTCCCTGCGCGCACGTTGATCGCCATCAGCTGTCCTCTTTACGGCGTTGGGTTCCGACCAGGCTTGTTAGCGCGTGCTCGACTGCGGCACAAGCTCGCGGCCGCTGTTCGCGGCCGCTGCGCAGAGGGGCGCGGAACTCACCCACCTGTCATTGACAACCCAAGCCGGCGTCCCTACGTAAGAATGTCATGTTTGAAGGCCTGCTGGCACGTGGCGAGCAGTTGGCGCGCGTCGAAGCCAACCGTGCAGCGTTGCGCTTTGTGAATGGTGTGGAGTGGCTGCTGCGTGATCCCAAGAGCTTGGTCGGCCGCACTCCGTACGACCTGGTGTATCAGCACGACAAGCTGACGGTTCGCCGCTACTATGCCGGAAGCGTGCACCCACGCCATGCCCTCCCCGTCCTGTTGGTGCCGCCGCTCATGGTCAAACCGTTCATCTTTGATCTCTACCCGGGCCGCAGCCTGGTCGAGTTTCTCCTCAAGCGTGGCTTTCGCGTCTACCTCGTCGACTTCGGGGAACCCGACGACGCGGACGCCTATGTGACACTCGATAACTACGTCATCGACTGGATGCCGGCAGCCTGCACGGCAGTCAAAGAGTCAGCCGGCACCAGTGAACTCTCGCTGCTTGGCTACTGCATGGGCGGCCTCTTTTCTCTGGCGCACGTCGCCGCCAACCACGACCGCTCGGTGCGCAACATCGTGAGTATCGGTGCCCCCGTCGACGCTGCCAAGATGGGGATGTTCGCCTGGATGGCGCAACTAGCCGCGCCGCAGACGGAGTTTCTGGTACGCCGCATCGGCAATGTCCCTGGTGGGCTGTCGAGCACCGTGTTCCGGCTCCTGACACCCATGAAGAACGTCACCCGCTATGCAGATCTCTTCATGAACATGTGGAACCACGAGTACGTCAATGGCTTCGATGCCATGAACCAGTGGGTGAGCCAGTTCATCGACTACCCCCAGAGTGCCTTCCTGCAGTTCCATCGCGACTTCGTACGGCACAACAAACTGGTCAAAGGCCAGATGGTATTTCGGGGCAAAGCTGCCGATCTCCGCGGCGTACACGCCGCGCTGCTGGTGTTTGCGGGGCGCAGTGATCAAATCGCACCGGTCGCCGCGGTGCGCGCTCTTCTCGATGCGGTGGGCAGCAAGGACAAGAGTTTCGCGCTCGTTCCTGGTGGCCACATGGGCATCTTCGCCGGCTCGACCGCCCCCGATCAGGTCTGGCAGCCCGCCGCCGACTGGCTCGCCGCGCGGTCGCGGACGCGTCACAACGTGCGCTCCACCCGCAAACGAGTCGCCCCGAAAGCCGGCCGTCCGCCCCGCCGCTCCGCCGAGGCGCTGGCGGCCACCGCGTGAGGTGCAGCCATGCTCTTCGTCGCCGAGTACGAGATCACCTGGCCGACGCTCGACGCAGCCATCGCCAAGCGCCTCGAATGGGATGACGCCAAACCCGATGGTTTCCGTTTCATCGGTGAGTATGTGTGGCAGGACGGGGAACCGCCATTTCGGGGCGTTGCCATCATCGAGGCGGAGAGTGTTGAAGCCATCAACGCCTTCGTGCTGCACTACGGCCCCACCCTCAAGATGCGCGTACATCCTGCCAGTGACGTTGTAACGGCAATCGCTGACGGGGCTGGCGGCGGATCTGGTACAGCACGGCCGAAGCGCCGGAGACGCCCGGCCAAGCGCGGCCGCTGACGCCTGCCGCTTACCGATAAGGCCACGGCCCCCAGAGCGGATACCAGAACCCGTCGGGCCACGGGCCGTAGACGTAGTACGCCTCGACCGGCTCGCGCTTGGGCCACAGGAACACGTGTTCCGCCGCCACCCGCGGATAGCGATAGTCGTACTCCCCGATCTTGCCCACCGTCGTGGTTTCCAAGGTGCCAACCACGGTAGCCTCCCGGCCCGCCGCATACACCGCGGGATCGAAGAAGCCCTGAGCACAGGCGAGAAACCGGCCGTCGGACTCATCCGTGCGGCGGGGCCGGGCTTCACGATCGAGCGGCCGGCTGACGATCTCGAAGCAGGTCTCATCCTTTTCAGGGGTGGTTGCCACGATGCTGCCGCCCCACCTGACCCGCTGCCCGGTGAGATCACGTGCCTGCGCGTCCAGCACCGAGACCTCGGAGAACGGGCCGCCCGACAGCATGGGCGGCGGTTTGGCGCAGGCGCCCAACGCACAGGCGACGAGCAACAACCACGCAGGAGCGCGCTTCATCTACTGCCCTTAGCAGCAGCGGACACTTCGGGCAGCGTCGGCTTCAGACGGGGCCCACCCGCATACGGCTGTCGACGACGATGGCCCCTCTTCCCGGCGTGAGCACCTTGACAGGATTGAGATCCAGCTCGCGGATCTCCGGCGCAATCTCGACCAGTGCAGAAATGCGCATGATGACTTGAATCAAGGCATCGCGGTCTCCCGGCAAGCCGCCGCGATAGCCGTCCAGCAACGGGTGCGACCGCAGCTCCGTGAGCATCTCGGCGGCGTCGAGGTCGCTCACCGGCGTCAGCCGGAACGCCACGTCGCGCAGCAACTCGACCAGCACGCCGCCGAGGCCGCAGACGACGAGCGGACCAAATGTCGGATCGGTGGTCACGCCAACCAGCGCTTCCAGCCCACCGTGCACTTCGCGCTGCAAGAGGATGCCGTCGAGTCGCGCACCGAGCGCCTGCATACGGCCCACCAGTGTCTCCACTGCTTGTGCGACCGCGTCAGCGGATTCGAGCCCCATGATCACGCCGCCGACGTCGCTCTTGTGCACGATCTCTGGCGCGATCACCTTGGCGACCAGCGGATAGCCCATCTGCTCGGCTGTCCCCACCGCCTCACTCGGCGATGTCGGCTCGGCCGCGGCGAAGTCGATGCCCGCCGCCCGCAGGATGGTCGCAAGAGCACGTGGCTCCACCCATTGCGGCTCGGAGACACCGGCAATCACCCGGTCGATGACCGCACGAATCGAGGCCCGCGCGAAGGCATCGAGGCTCAGGAGGTTGCCCCGCGGGCGGCGCCGCCAGCGCCCATAGCGCTCCGCCGCGGCCAGCGCGATCGCTGCACTTTCTGGAAAGCTGTACGAGGGCAGTGCACCCCGCGGTCCGGTGCCGAGGATCGCCGGGGCACCCTTGGACGAGATGTACACCGCCAGCACGGGCTTGTCGGCTGGGACCGTGCCGGCGCCGCGCGCAATGGCGTCGGCGATTTCCTCGGGGCGGCTGATCATCGGCGGAATGTAGATGACGACCAGCGCATCAACGTTCGGATCGGCGCCCACAGCCTCGATCGTGCGCGTGTACTGCTCCGGCGTTGCCGATGCAATCATGTCGATTGGATTGGAGAAGCCCGCCTGCGGTGGCAAGAACGTGCGCAACCGCGCGAGCGTCTCTACCGCCAGCTCCGGTAGTTTCAAGCCCCTGGCTTCGCAGGCATCGGCCAAGAGAATCCCCGGCCCACCGGCGTTGGTCACGACGCCAACGCGCGGTCCCGCGGGCACGGGTTGCGTCGACAGCAGCGCGGCCACATCGAACAGCTCTTCAAGGGTGTCGGTCCGAATCACACCCGCCTGCTCGAACAGTGCGTCGACCGCGATGTCGAGGCTGGCCAGCGCCGCCGAGTGACTCGATGCGGCGCGCGTTCCCGCCGCGGAGCGGCCCGACTTCACGGCGACGATCGGCTTGTGGCGCGCGATTTCCGGTGCGATGCGGGCAAACTTGCGCGGATTACCAAAACTCTCCAGGTACAGCACGATCACCTGCGTGTGCGAATCGTCGGCCCAGTAGCAGAGGAGATCATTGCCGGACACGTCTGCCTTGTTGCCGGCCGATACAAACGTCGAGATGCCGATGTTGTACGTGCGCACGTAGTCGAGGATGGCGAGACCGAGGGCGCCGCTCTGCGACAGCATCCCGATGTTTCCGGCCGCCGGCCACGCCGGTGCGAAGGTGCCGTTGAGCGATACTGCCGGGTCGGTGTTGAGGATGCCCATACAGTTCGGGCCCACCATGCGCATCCCGCTGGCGCGCACGAGATCTTTCAGGCGCTGTTGCGCCGCGCGCCCTTCCGCCGACACCTCTGCGAAACCTGCTGAGATGACCACCACGCCATGGACGCCGGCACGTGCGCACTCGGCCACGGTCTCTTCCACGGCCGCTGCCGGCACCGCGATGATCGCCAGATCGATCGGCGCGTTCACGGCGCTGACGCGCGGATACGTCTTCAGCCCCTCGATTTCGGTCGCCTGCGGGTTGATCGGATAGATCGCCCCCGTAAAACCACAGCGCTTCGCATTTGCGACGAGCGCACCGCCGATCGTTGCCGCGTGCCGCGAGGCGCCGACGATCGCCACGGACTTCGGATTCAAGATGGCGCGGAGGCTCTGCGCGGCGGCGATGCGCTCGCGCGCCAGACTGGCTTCCAACACCTCCTCGGTTTGCTCGGTCGGGAACGTGAGGTGGAAGATGCCGTCTTCGATCGAGCGCTTCACCCGGAAGCCGCTCTGGGCGAACACCTCGAGCATGCGATTGTTCTCGCCCAGCACATCGGCTTCGAACTCGGTAATCCCGTTGGCGCGGGCCATGGGCGCCAAGTGTTCGAGCAACAACGTCCCGACGCCGCGGCCCTGGTAGTCGTCGGCCACGGCGAAGGCCACCTCGGCCCGCTTGCCTTCTGCATCAACGACCGAATAGCGTCCGACGCCAATGATCTTCTCCTCGTTGCCTTGCCCCAGAGTTGCGACGAGTGCTGCATTGCGCGCAAAGTCGACTTCGGTGAACTGCACCAGTTCCTCGTCCGTGAGTCGCTTTTTGGCGCGGAAGAACCGGAAGTAGACGGACTGCGCACCGAGGCGGCTGAAATGATCGAGCAGCCGCTGCTTGTCGTCGGGCCGCATCGCCCGAATGTGGATCGAGCCACCGTCGCGCAGGATGCCCTCGGCGGCGTACTGGTGCGGATCATTCGCTGCGCTCGCGCTCATACGCCCCACCGAAGCGCAATAGGTTCTACGCGTCGAGAGGCAGTTGTCAACGTCAGAGCCCGCGCGGGCGCGCGATTTGCCTGGCCGCGGCCAGCACGCTAGCCATGAGCAGCACCCCATGCCCACCCGGGATCAATCCTCGTTTCCACGGCTGCGCCTCCACAGCTTTTCTGACAGCACGGCACTCGGTCAGGCGCTTGCGCAGCAGTTGCACCTCGACTGCTGCGCCATCCAGGTGCATCGCTTCCCCGACGGCGAGAGTCTGATCCGCGTTCGGCCGCCGGCCGGTACACATGCCGTTGTCGTGCGCTCGCTCGGCAACCCAAACGCCAAGCTCCTTGAAAGCGTCCTCGCCGCCGACGCGTTGCGGCGGGCGGGCGCAAGCCGCGTCACACTCGTGGCACCGTACCTCCCCTACATGCGGCAGGACATGGTCTTCACTCCTGGCGAACCCATCTCACAGCGCGTGATTGGGGCGTGGCTCGGGAGCAGTTTCGACGCCGTGCTCACCGTCGAGGCGCATCTGCACCGGGTACGCACACTGGCGGCCGTGGTTGCGCCCGGGCAGGCCCGCTCACTCTCCGCAGCACCGCTGCTCGCGGACTGGCTGCAACGGCAGCGCCCGCCGGCTGGGCTGATCGTCGGCCCGGACACGGAGTCGCGGCCGTGGATCGAAGCGATCGCGCGACGCGTACAGGTGCCGTGGGTCGTCTGCCACAAGCGGCGCCTCGGTGACCGCTCCGTGCGCATCGAGTTGCCCGTTCCGCTCCCGCACCGGCGCGCCGTGATCTTCGATGACATCGCCAGCAGCGGTGCAACGCTCGCCGCAGTAGCGCGCGCGCTCCGGACGGCGGGAGCAACAGCGGTCGACGCGGTGGTCGTACACGCCATCTTCCGCCGTGGTGCGCTGGCGCGCATTCGGAGGGCTGGGGTCAACCGGATCATCTCCTGCGACACCATCGCACACCAGACGAACGCGATTTTCACGGCGGCTGTCCTGGCGCGCGCGCTGCGCCGGCTGCGGTTCTGAAGCGCCGCGGTTGCACGGCCATCAGCGAAGTGGCACTACCGGGAACGCATGTTTCGCACCAAGCATCTCTGCATCGATACGCAACGCGAGCACGTGATCATGATCCACGAGGCGGCGGTGCGGGCGGGCGACCTCGGCTTCAATCCACTCGATCGAGTGCACATCTTTGGTACGGACCCCATCAACGGCGAGCAGCGCCAGGTCATCGGCATCTTGAATTTCTGCCGCAACACACTGGTTGCCGCGGACGAGATCGGCCTCTCCGATGATGCCTTTGCCGACCTCGGTCTGCCCGAGGGCACACCGGTGAACGCGACGATCGCGCCGGCGCCCAAGAGCGTCGACCTGGTGCGCGCGAAACTGCAAGGCCAGCGACTCGACCGTCCAGCGTTCGATGCCATTCTGGCCGACGTTGTTGGCCACCGCTACTCAAAGGTGGAGCTGGCCATGTTCGTCCTCGGATGCGCCATTTGTAGCCTCGACCTAGAGGAGCTGGTCGACTTCACACGTGCAATGATCGGTGCCGGCTCCCGCCTCGACTTCGGTTCCGGTCCGATTGCCGACAAGCACAGCATCGGCGGCGTACCGGGGCACCGTACAACGATGATAGTCGTACCGATCGTCGCCTCGCTGGGAGTGATTGTGCCGAAGACGTCGTCGCGTGCCATCACCAGTCCCGCGGGCACCGCGGACACCATGGGCGTGCTCGCAGAGGTCGCCCTGCCACCGGCGCAGCTGTATCGGGTGGTCGAGCAAGTCGGCGCGTGCATCGCCTGGGGCGGGGCGCTGGACCTCGCACCAGCCGACGACATCCTGATCACGGTCGAGCGGCCGATGGAGATGGATACCGCAACACAAATGGTCGCCTCGATCCTCGCCAAGAAGAAGACCGCCGGGGCCACGCACGCCGTGATCGACATCCCGGTGGGGCCGACGGCGAAGGTGCGCTCGCAGGCCGCCGCGGAGCAGCTGGCGGGGCTATTTGGTGCCGTGGCCGCGCAGATCGAGCTCCACCTCGACGTCCTCATCACCGAGGCGCGTGGCCCCATCGGCTGGGGCATCGGCCCGCGGCTCGAGGCCCTCGACGTCCTCGCGGTGCTGCGTCGCGCGCCGGGCGCGCCGCTCGATCTGCGCGAAAAGTCCTTGTACCTGGCCGCGCGAGTTCTTGAACTGGTCGGCGCGGTTGCACCGGCCGGCGGCTATCGCGCAGCGCAGCGGGCGCTCGACTCGGGCGATGCCGAACGCGTCTTCAACCGCATCGTCGCCGCACAGGGGGAGCGGCCGTTACCGCCCCCGGCACCACATCGACACGTCGTCGAGTCTCCGGCGGACGGCCGCATCCGCGAGATCGACTGCTGGCGCATGGCACGCGTCGCCAAGCGTGCCGGCGCTCCCGCAAACGTGGCCGCCGGGGTGAAGCTGCTGCGTACTGTCGGTGATGTCGTCACGAAGGGTGAGCCACTGTTCGAGATTCACGCGCAGAGCGCGGCGCAGCTGGAGTTCGGGCGGACCTACGCCGAGGCTCACCCCAACCTCATCCATTTCGGGTTCTGACCGTCGGTTTGCATGGCGGCCTCTCAATCGAGGCGCACCTGCTCCAAGTAGCGCGGCACCGCCGCCGCCCACCCCAACTCGCTTTCGATCGCCGCATGCAGGGACGCCGCTGCCGGCGCCTCGCCGTGCACGATGAAGGTTACTTCGGGTGCGTGCCGGGTCGCCTTGAGCCAGTTCAAGATCTCTCGCTGATCGGCGTGCACGGAGAAGGCCGGAACGTCGACGACCTCGGCACGCACGGCAATGTAGCGCCCCAGCATCTTCACCGCCTTGGCACCGTCGGCCAAGGCCCGCCCGCGGGTCCCCTCCGCCTGGAAGCCGACGAGCATGACGGTGTTGCGCGGCTCCGGCAAGCGGTGCACCAGATGGTGGAGCACACGTCCGCCCGTGGCCATGCCGGACGCGGAAATGATGATGCCGGGACCGGGCTGATCGTTGATCGCAATCGACTCCTCCACTCGCCGCGCTTCCACGAGCCGACCCGGATCAAACGGGTCGTCGCTGCCGCACAGCTCCGGACGCACCTGTGCGTTGCGCTCCGCGAGCGCCTGCCGATAAATTGCCAGGGTTGCCAGGGCCATCGGGCTGTCGACGTACACCGGCAAACTCGGAATGCGACCGGCATGCATCAGCTGCCGCAGGCGGAACAAGATGACTTCCGTACGGTCGACGGCAAACGCGGGGATGACCACCATGCCGCCGCGCTCCGCGGTGCGCACCAGCCCCGATTCGAATCGCCGCAGCGACTCGACGTCTTCGTGTTGACGATTGCCATATGTGGACTCGACCAAGACGACATCCGCCTCCGGCAACGGCGCCGGCGGCTGCAGGATCGGATGCTGCGGCCGGCCGAGATCGCCACTGAAGACGATTCTCCGCATGCGTGCCCCGTCGAGCGACACACTCACACTCGCGGCACCGAGAATATGGCCGCTCGACTGGAAGGTGATGCGCACCCCGGCCGCCACATCGCTCGGGACACCAAAGGGGAGCGCGGTGAAGCGCTGCAGCGCCCGCAACGCGTCCTCTTCGGTGTAGAGCGGCAGCGCCGGCACGTGCTTGGAGAATCCTCTGCGGTTGGCGTAGGCGGCGTCCTCTTCCTGTAGGTGGCCGCTGTCGGGCAAGACGATGCGTGACAGCGCAGTGGTGGCTTCGGTGGTAAAAATCCGACCTGCGAACCCGTTGCGCGTCAGCGCCGGAACGTAGCCGCTGTGGTCGAGATGCGCGTGGCTGAGCACCACAGCGTCAATCGATGCCGGATCGACCGGGAACGTCGCCCAGTTGCGCTCCCGCAACGCCTTCAGCCCCTGGAACAGCCCACAATCGAGCAGCACACGAGCACGTGGCGTGTCGATGAGGAAACGGCTGCCGGTCACCGTCTCGGTCGCACCCAAGAAGCGCAGCAACGGAACGCTCGGCCGCGCCGGCGCGGCCCGCCGTCCCACCGCACCCGCTGCACGTCGCATCTTCACCGCGCGAGGCATTGGCCGCCGTATAGCACGTCAGCCAACTGCACCCCAGATCGAACGACGTGCACGCTTGTGATACGGAACTTCCCGCGGGACGACGCCACTCATGATTCTTGCGGGCGACATCGGCGGAACAAAGACCCTGCTCGCGCTGTTCGACGACGCCGGCGGCGCGCTGCAGCTCCTGCGCGACGCCACCTTTGCGAGCCAGGAGGCTGCGTCGTTGGAGGCCATTCTCACGCGCTTCCTCGACGCTGCGGGGGCGCCACCGCGAGCAGCGTGCTTCGGCGTCCCTGGTGTGGTCATCGACGGTCGCTGTGAGACCACCAACTTACCGTGGCACCTGGACGAACGCGCACTGGCGGCGCACATCGGCGCTGCGCGCGTGAAGTTGCTCAACGATCTGGAGGCCGCAGCGTACGGCATGTTGCACCTGGAGCCGCAGGAACTCGCGGCACTGAATGAAGGGCAGACGCCGCGGCGGCACGGGAACATCGCCGTCATCGCGGCCGGCACCGGTCTGGGCGAGGCGATGCTGATCTGGGACGGCACCCGCTACATCCCCGTGGCTTCCGAGGGTGGGCACGCCGACTTCGCACCGCGCACCGATCAAGAACTCGAGCTGCAGCGGTACCTGCGCGGCAAATTCGGCGGCCACGTCAGCTACGAGCGCGTGCTGACCGGACCCGGCATCCACAACATCTATACCTTCCTGCGCGACACGGGCTATGCGCCCGAATCGCCGTGGCTGGCCGAGCGTTTGGCCAGCGGCGATCCGAGCGCCACCATCGCAGAGACCGGCCTGACGAGGCGCGATCCATTGTGCATCGCGACACTGGATCTGTTCACGTCGGCGTACGGGGCCGAAGCCGGCAACATGGCCCTGCGCTGTCTGGCCATCGGCGGCGTCTTCATCGGTGGCGGTATTGCACCCAAGCTGTTGCCCGCACTGCGCAACGGCGGCTTCATGCAGGCCTTTACGGCGAAGGGACGCTTCGCCGACCTCCTGCAGGGCATCCCCGTGCACGTGGCGCTCAATCCGCGTGCCCCGCTACTCGGGGCCGCACACTACGCGACGCACCTGCAGTCGTAGCCAACCGTAGCGGGTAACAACACTCGCCACATCAGTGAGCAGAGTTTCAGGTCCTGGCGCTGGCCGCATCAACTAAGGGAGAGGGGACTGCCCATTGGCATAGCACCTGCTACGTCGCGCCTCATGGCGTTCCTCGACCGCCACGGTTCGGATCGGGGTACGAGGACGCGGGACAGCGCACCGCGAGAAAGATGGTCGTATGGAACTCTTGGAGATACTCGCTGCAGCAGTGAAGCAGAACGCCTCGGACGTGGTGTTGAAGGACGGCATGCCGCCGATGTTTCGTATCCATGGCACCCTGGTCCCATGCGCGGGGGCCTCAACTTTGAGCGCCGAGATGCTCCAACGCGCGGCGAGCCTCGTCCTGCGTGACGACGCCGCACGCATGCGCTTCGCCACCGAGCGGCACGCGGACTTTGCCTTCGACGAACCGGGCTTGGGACGCTTTCGCGTCAACGTGTATCGGCAGCGTGGCAACGTCGGCATCGCCTGCCGGGTGATCCTCCCCCGCATCCGGGGCATTGCGGAATTGAACCTGCCACCGATCGTCGAGCAACTGGCGTGCGAGCGCCGTGGGTTGATCCTGGTCACCGGGGCCACCGGCTGTGGGAAGAGCACCACCCTGGCGGCGATGATCGATCACATCAACCAAACCGGGGCGCGCCAC
>Ga0335070_10008396_pt1 | contig 12110 bp, 8 predicted proteins | sample Lox_Sample_13_FD_206722 | JGI IMG/M metagenome (GOLD analysis project Ga0335070, IMG submission 206722) | Soil microbial communities from Loxahatchee National Wildlife Refuge, Florida, United States - Lox_Sample_1.3 | ecosystem: Environmental > Terrestrial > Soil > Wetlands | place: USA: Florida...
AAGATGTACAAGGAAAGTGTGAGGAAGAGCCACTACCCGAAGCACAATTACTCAGTCAAATAGCAGTCTTGCCGTTCTTCCCGAATCTGGTTGTTCTCTGCACTTCTCTTCAGCTGATCCAGCCGCCGCCTACCACCATATCTCCATCGTAGAAGACCGCGGCCTGTCCCGGCGTAATGGCGCGCTGCGGTTCGTCGAACCTCACCAGGATTTCGTCTGTACCTGCACGCTCAATCGTCGCAGGCGCAGGCTCGTGGCGATGGCGGATTTTTACCGCTACCCTCATCGGTTCCGACAAATCCGCGATCGAAATCAGGTTCACGCGCTTGGCGCGGAGGGTGCGCGAGTAGAGGTGCTCGCCTCCGCCGACTACGACTTGCTTGTTTGCGCCGCTGATCTGGATGACGTAAAGCGGCGATCCGGTAGAGACGCCGAGGCCCTTGCGCTGGCCGACGGTGAAGTTGTGAATTCCAGCATGTTCGCCGATCACTTCGCCGGACGTGGTCACGAGATCGCCCGCGGTGTCAGGCAGGCTCTCGCCCTGCTCGGCGAGGTAGGCATCGATGAAGCGCTTATAGTCGCCGCCGGGGACGAAGCAGATCTCCTGCGAGTCCTGCTTCTCGGCGATCGCAAGTGCGTGACGGTGCGCGAGTTCGCGGACTTGCGGCTTCGTCATATCGCCCAGGGGGAACAATGTGCGGCTAAGCTGCTTCTGCGTCAGGCCGAACAAGAAGTACGTTTGATCCTTGCTCAGGTCCGCGGGACGCTTCAGTAGCCAGCGGCCCCGGGCGTCGTCGTAGGCAACGCGAGCGTAGTGGCCCGTCGCAACGCGCCCTGCTCCAATTTGCTGCGCCACAATCAGCAGCTGATCAAACTTCAAGTGATTGTTGCAGAGACTGCAAGGGATGGGCGTGCGTCCGGAGAGGTACTCTTCCACGAACGGACGGACCACGTCGCGTTCGAAGCGCTCCTCGTGATTGACCACGTAGTAAGGGATCCCGATTTGCTGCGCCACGCGGCGCGCATCGTAGACGTCGTCGAGCGAGCAGCAGCGTCCCTGGACGGACTCGGGCATCCCTTCATGTCCCGCGAGGCGGCGCTGGTTCCAGAGTTGCATCGTGAGGCCGATGACGTTGTGTCCCTCGGCGCGCAGCATGGCCGCGACGGTGGAAGAATCCACACCGCCCGACATGGCTACGGCGATGGTGTCGGTACTCAGCTTCTAGCTCCTGGCTTCTAGCTAACCACTTTAACTTGCGAGTTGTATTTCGGCGATAAGGCTCGCAGACGGGCGACCGTCTCTGGCACCAGCGCCAACGCAAAATCGATGTCGGCATCCGTCGTTTGCTTGCCGAGGCTGAAGCGGATGCTGGCACGCGCCTGATCCGGGCGAAGGCCCATGGCGATCAGGACGTGCGACGGCTCGATTGCTCCCGACGAGCACGCGGCTCCAGTGGAGACCGCCAGTCCTTTTAGATCCAGCGCGATAACCAACGATTCACCTTCGATGTGATCAAAATGAATATTCGTTGTGTTGGGAACGCGAGTTGCGCCTGCGCCATTCACTCCGGCCTCGTCCACCTGCGCGAGAATTCCCTGCTCCAGGCGGTCACGCATCGCGAACATCTTCTTGTCGTCGCCGCGATCGAAAGCTGCGTTCGCCATTTGGGCCGCCTTGCCCAGCCCTACAATCCCGGGGACGTTCTCCGTGCCGGCGCGGCGCGAGCGCTCGTGGCGTCCGCCGTGGAAGAGCGGCTGAATGCGAGTTCCCTTCTTCACGTAGAGCGCGCCCACGCCTTGCGGCGCGTGAATCTTGTGGCCGGAGACGGACAGCGCATCACAGCCAATCTGGCGAACGTCAATCGGAACTTTCGCGGCTGCCTGCACCGCGTCGGTATGAAAAAGAATCCGCGCTTCCGCTGCGATCTTTCCAATCTCTCCCACGGGCTGCAGCACTCCGGTCTCATTGTTCGCCATCATCACCGAGATCAGCTTCGTGTTCGGGCGGAGGGCACGTCGGACATCTCCGGGATCGATCAATCCGCGGCCATCGACAGGCAGGATCGTCACTTCACAGCCAATCTTCTCCAGATGCTTGCAGGCGTGCAGAACGGCATGGTGCTCAATGCTTGACGTGATGACGTGATCGCCGGCGGCAACCCACCCGGCGATGGCGAGGTTGTCGCTCTCGGTGCCGCCACTGGTAAAGACTATTTCCGACGCGCTGCAGCCGAGCAGATCTGCTACGGATTCTCGCGCATCCTCGACCGCGGCCCGCGTCTCCTGCCCGTGATGATGGATGGACGAGGCATTGCCGAAGCGCTCACTAAAGTAGGGACGCATGGCCTCGAACACCTCGGGCAGAACCGGGGTGGTGGCGTTGTTGTCGAGATAAACGCGGTGCATACAGAACCCAGTACTATTCTACGGGATTCGCGCCGTGAACCGTTGAGTTCGGGAGTCAGAAAGAGACTGATCGTGAGGCTGCAATTTCGCGAACCCCAACACACTTAACCGCAAAGATCGCGAAGAAGAGCCGCGGAGAACGCGAAGAGAGACATTTCAGATTGAGATTTGAGATTTCAGATTTCAATTGTTTGTGGGGGCCAATCTGCAATCTGAAATCTTCAATCTGAAATCAGGTTGCCAGGCGATTACGAGCGCTGGTCGACGGGCACGTAGTGGCTTGGGTACTGCGGGCCCAGGTACTCGGCCCGCGGTCGGATCAGGCGGTTGTCGTCAAGTTGCTCGATGACGTGGGCAGCCCAACCGCTGACCCGCGAAACAGCGAAGATCGGAGTGAACAGGTCGACGTCGATTCCCAGAGTGTGATAGGTCGAGGCGGAATAGAAATCGACATTCGCGTTCAGCTTCTTGTCGGCATTTACGAACTCTTCGATCTTGCGGGAGATCTCGAACCACTTGGCCTGTCCGCTCGAGTTGCCAAGATCGCGCGACATCACGCGCAAGTGCGTAGCCCGTGGATCTTCGGTGTGATAAACACGGTGGCCGAAGCCTGGGATTTTCTTCTTCTGCGCCAGCATGCCTTTGACGTACTCGACGGGGTCGGCACCGGATTCGTCGACGGCTTCAAGGATGCGGAATACAGCCTCGTTCGCGCCTCCGTGCAATGGTCCCTTGAGCGCGCCAATCGCCGATGTAATGGCCGAATGCATATCGGATAAGGTGGCGGCGGTCACCCGAGCGGCAAAAGTGGAGGCATTCAGTTCATGGTCCGCATGAAGAATCAGAGCGATGTCGAGCGCCCGCTCGGCCGTGGGCGAAGGATGTTTGCCGTTGAGCATCAGCAGGAAATTGGCCGCGTGGGACAGGGAACGATCCGGCTCCACGATCGGCTTTCCCTTGCGTATGCGATCGTAGGCAGCCACGATCATCGCGATCTGCGAGGTCAGGCGGATCGCCTTGTCCACATTCGCCTTGCGGTCATTGTTCTTTTCTTCGGGATCGTAGAACGAGAGGGCTGAGACGGCTGTGCGCAGCACGTCCATGGGCAAGGCGTGGCGCGGGGCGTTGCGCAGGAGGGTGATGATCGATGCGTCCAGCTTGCGCTCCTCGGCCAGACGCTCGCGCAACTCGCGGAGTTCCTGCCGGGTAGGCAGTTTGCCGAACCATAGCAGATAGCAAGTCTCTTCGAAGCTGGAATGGTCGGCCAATTCGTGGATGTCGATGCCGCGGTAGGCAAGAACGCCGCGCTCACCATCGATGTAGCAAATGTTGGAGTTGGCGGCAACGACGCCCTCAAGCCCCTTGGGCGCATGAGTTGTGGTCACGCTGGACATTCTGTTCTCGCTGAATGAGATTTTGCGTTGCCGGGCCCCGCGAGGAGGGACGCGGGACGCAACCTTCGTTTATACCTGAACCTTTTGCAGTTTCCAACCGCTCGCTGGAACGCTCACGGTTATGCGCGCTACGCATCTAAGCATTTAGATGCCGAATTTGCCACATTTTTTGCTCGCCATCGGTGTCTCACTCGACCCAACTCGGCGATTCATGCTTTAACGCGGAGAATGTGGGAACATCCGCCGAAAACACGGAGAAAGTCCGGGTCGCTGAGTCCGTCAGATCTGCAACATGTGCTTTGCAACCCGCATTTCTCGGGGCGTATAGTTAAAGGTTTGCTTGAACTAATGGCGTTTATTCCGGTTCTTCAGTCCTCATGGAGGAGTAATCCTAAATGAAACGATTTTTTTCTATTGTTTTGGCGTGCGCGTTCGTTTGTTCGACAGGCGCGGTTGCCGATGAGGGAATGTGGCTTTATAACGAACCGCCCAAGGACAAAATCAAGGCCAAGTATGGTTTCGAACTCACGCAGCCGTGGCTCGATCACCTGCGGCTCTCGTCAGTACGCTTCAATAACGGCGGTTCGGGATCGTTCGTGTCTCCAAATGGCCTGACGTTCACGAATCATCACGTCGGCGCGGCCTGCGTGCAGCAGCTTTCGACCGAAGGCCACGACTACATCAAGACCGGGTTTTACGCCAAAACCCAGGCAGAGGAAGCGAAGTGCCCCAATCTGGAACTCAACCAACTCGTCGGCATTGAGGACGTGACCGACAAGATCAATGCCGCGGTGAAGCCCGGGATGTCGGCTGCTGAGACAGGCGCTGCCCAACGAGCGGCCATGTCGCAAGTGGAGAAGGACTGCGCCACCAGTACGGGATTGCGGTGCGACGTAGTGGTTTTCTATTCCGGCCAAGTTTACAACCTGTACAAGTACAAGAAATACACCGATGTACGCCTGGTGTTCGCACCTGAGTTTGACATTGCGTTCTTCGGAGGCGATCCCGACAACTTCACTTATCCGCGCTACGATTTGGATATTACGTTCTTCCGCGTGTATGAGAATGACAAGCCGGCACACCTTGAGAATTACCTAAAGTGGTCGCCCACCGGAGTGAAGGAAGGCGACCTGGTCTTCGTCTCGGGACATCCGGGCAATACCGGACGGCTGCTGACCATGGTGCAACTCGAGTTCCTGCGCGATTTCCAATATCCGGCGGCGTTGAAACTCTACGCACGGCGGATCGCTCTGCTGCAGGACTTCAGCAAGCAGTCGGAAGAAAATGCCCGCATCGCCAAGGAAGATGTTTTTGGCTTGCAGAATTCCCAGAAAGCCATCACCGGTTATCAGTCGGGACTGCTGAACAGGGGCATCATGGATCAGAAAGCCGCGGATGAAGCCAAGCTGCGGGCGTCGTTTAAGGCCGATCCGAAGAATGCCGGCGTGGCCGATCCGTGGGACGAGATTGCCCAGGCCATCAAGACACAGCAACAGATATTTCCTAACCTGAGCTACCTCGAGCGGATGCGCGGCTTCCCGTCGCATCTGGCTCAGTTTGCCCGAACGCTGGTTCGGGCAGCCGCGGAGAAGCCGCAACCGAATCCGGACCGACTGCGCGAATTCCGCGACTCTGCCCTGCCCTCGCTTGAGCACCAGTTGTTCTCGACCGAACCGATTTACAAAAACCTCGAGACGACACTGTTAGCCGATGGCCTCGCAGAGATGCAGGAAGCACTGGGCAAAGATAATGCCGATGTACAGAAGGTACTGGATGGCAAGACTCCGGCGGATGCGGCGAAGAATCTGATCGCCAATACCAAGCTCGACGATGTGGCGGTACGCAAGCAGCTTTATGAAGGGGGCAAAGCTGCGATTGATGCGAGTACGGATCCGCTGATCGTGGTGATGCGGGCCATTGATCCTGATGCCAGGGCGGCGCGCAAGGAATTCGAAGACAAGGTGGATTCAGTCGTGCGGCGCGACGGCGGCGCGATCGCCAAGGCGCGCTTTGCGCAGAGTGGCTTCACGCAGCCTCCGGATGCAACCTTCACGCTGCGCCTTAGCTATGGAGTGGTCAAAGGCTATGAGGAGAACGGGAAGGCAATCCCTTTTGACACGACTATGGGTGGCGCGTACGAGCGTGCCGCCGAACATGGCAGCCACCCCCCATACAGCCTGCCGGAAAGCTGGATCAAAACGAAGTCGAAGCTGGATCTGAAAACCCCATTTAATTTCGTCTCGACGCCCGACATCATCGGAGGAAATTCCGGGTCTCCCACGGTGAACAAGAAAAGCGAGGTCGTCGGGATAATCTTCGATGGCAATATCCAATCGCTGCCGTGGAACTTTGCTTACAGCGATGTGCAGGGACGCGCGGTCTCGGTCGATTCGCGGGGAATTCAGGAGGCGTTGCGCAAGGTGTACGGAGCGAATGCGCTGGCCGACGAACTGATGGGCAAGAAGGCGGCCGCGGCGTCGGCGGGAAAGTAAACCGGGGTTTGGGTCTTAACAGACCGCTGAAAAATTCCCGCGCGAAGTTGTTTTGATAGGGCACGGCTTCAAGCCGTGCTGCTACGTGTCCTAGAATCACCGCGGCTTCTGCCGCTGAGGTTCGCTCTTGTGTCTACCAATGACTTTTTCCGCAGCCTGTTGGGTCTTGGGTCCCGGGCCTTTGGCCTTGGAATAGGACAACACGCACCATCTGCCTCTGTGTCCAACCTATTCGTCCTAACACCTAAGACCTAACATCTAAGATCCAGACTCACGCGGGCCAGATGGTCAGAGCGGTCTTGCTAAGAATCTGCTGTTGCGCCGACTGAGTGAGCGGCAAGGCACGAAATTCGTCCAGATTCTTTTTGATCTCGGGCACACCTGGACCGGGCCAGTCTGTGCCGAACAGCGTTTTGTGCGCGATCTCCTCTAACCGGGGAAAGTACTTGAGCAGCGTCTTGGGAGGAATCCCACTGATGTCGAGATAGACGTTGGGATGGCGCCTCACCAGAAAGAATGCGGTGTGCATCCATAGCGGACGGCCGCCGTGTGCGAGCAGGATCTTGAGCTTCGGAAAATCCACCGCGACATCGTCAACATAAATCGGGTCGCCGTACTTATTGCGGGCTCCGGGAAATATTGATGTGCCGGTGTGGAACATTACCGGAACGCCGTTGGCTTCGGCGGCCCGATAGATGATCTCCAGTTCCTTGGCGCCGCTGAGGTAGTCATTCGGAAACAGCAATTGGTGTGGCGGATGAATCTTGATCATCTGCAGGCCGAGCCGAAGAATCTGCTCGACATCGGCGAGGACGTTCGTCGTGTGGCGTGGGTGCAAGCTGCCGCAGGAGAGCAGGCGTTTCGGATCTTCCTTCACGTAGTCAGAGACGAATTGGTTCACACCGCTGGTAAAGCCGATTACTTCCGGCGCCACGTAGTTGATCAGCACGGCCCGGTCGATGCCGCTGGCATCCATAAATTTGAGGAAAGCTTTGGGCGAGCGGCAGAATTCCACGATCCGATCGAAGTTCGGGCGCTTTTGTTTCATCAACTCCAGCGCATGGGGCTTGAACATCTCAATCGGCTGGATGTGAATGTGGCAGTCGGTGATCATTCGAGTGGATATCGGGTTCAGCGCTGCATTCTACCAGCACACTGCTTACGTCGCTGGGCATGGCACGAACGAGGACCAGTCAATTCCCTGCTGGAACTGCTCATCAGGCTCGAAAGTCGTTTTGAAATTGAAGGCGAACTGCGTGGGCCCGTGCTTTTCCAGATGCGTGAGACGCTTTGTGGCTTCGTCGAGACCGGGACGATGCCCCGCGGGAACCCACCACAGGGTCATGTACACGCCCGAGAACTTTTCGAACCACGACTCTCTTTGGCGCAGAAGTTCGGAGTGCGCGGTCTTGTACACGTAATGGCGCAGGGTCGCAATCGACTCGCACACTGACATATTGATGAGAATGCGGTCATCTTCCGGGTATGGGCGAAAATAGGTCGCATTGCCCGCGGGGGTTTGCAGCCGCCACACAAAGCCTGGGCTGCGGTCGGCGAGCGCGTTGATCTCGTCAAGCCGCGCGACGAATCCCGCCATAAGAGGGTCTTCGACGGGTGCTCTAACGCGACCGACGTTGACCTGAGCGAGGTGGTAGACAGTCATATCGTTTTTCTCCTTGTAGCAGGATTAATTCTGGGCCGCCGCCAGCACGGCCCGTTTGGTGAACACGCGAATCATCTCGCGACGATACTCCGGAGTGAGGGCGGAAGTTGTCAACGGCTTGCTAACTCTCGCAGCCAGGTCGCCTGCGGCCTCGGCAAGGGAGTCGTCCACCGCTTTTCCTGCAAGCAACTCGGTTGCGCCTTTGACTAGAAGTGGCGCGGGGTTCACGGCGGTGATCCCAATGCGCGCATCGGCCACGTGGCCGTTGGATGGCTTAATGACGACGGCCACCCCTGCGAGAGGATAGTCGATCGATCCGCGGACGCGCAGCTTGCGATAGACTCCGCGATATCCGGCGGAGCTTGCAGGAAGGAAGATGCGGGTGACGAGTTCGTTGGGCTGCAGTTTGCGGTAGGTGTCGCCCAGTCCGGTGTAGAAGTCGGCGAGCAGGATGCGCCGCGTCCCGGTGGGGCTCGCGATTTCAATTTCCGCGTTCAGGCAGAGCAGCGCGGGAGGCGTGTCTCCGGAAAACGCGGCCCAGCATTTTGCTCCGCCGGGAGCTACGTGGCAAAGGTCGCCGTCTTTCTTGATACAAAAGCCACAGCCTTTGCGCCAGGTGAGCGACTGGTTGTACCAGAGACAGCGGGTATCAAGGCAGATGTTGCCGCCGATCGTGCCCATGTTGCGCAGTACTGGTGAGGCGACGGTCGCTGCCGCCTCGGTCAGGACTGGAAAGTGTTCGCGGAGGAAGTCAGAGCGCTCGATTGTCCGCATGGTTGTGAGCGCGCCGATCTCAACGCCGCCGTCAGATCGAGGTTTGGCGCCGCGCAACTCCGTAACCCCGCGAAGATCGAGGACAAATTCCGGCTCGAAGAGTCTCTGCCGCAAGGAAGAAATCAGGTCGGTGCCGCCAGCCAGGACGCGAATGTTTGGGCCCTGCTTTCCGAGATGTTCCATTGCTTCTGCCACGGAGCGAGGCCGGAGCAATTTAAATTGCGGCAGACTCAATCTGCACCCCCGACGTCGGGCTGGTGACGCGCACGGTCGAGTGGATGCCGCTCTGGTCCTTTGCCTTTGAACCATAGCGAACCACCGTGCTCGCGGAAGCGAGTAGGCGAGGTTGGATCGACGCCCTCAGTAAGGTTCAACGCTTTTGCATTCTTTTTCGCCCGTAGCGCAGTAAGTACTCTCTCCGGGGTGAACGGCGTCTCATGCAAACGGATGCCCACCGCGTCGTAGATGGCATTCGCGATCGCTGGGATCGTTGCGGCAAGCGATCCCTCGCTACACTCCTTGGCGCCGAATGGTCCCTCAGGGTCGACGCTCTCGACGATGATGGGTTCAATCTCAGGGGATTCAATCGACGACGGGCTGCGGTATTCCAGCAGTCCGGGATTCATCAACATGCCGTCTTTCCATACCATCTCTTCGGTGAGAGTTTGCCCCATGCCCATCCAGACCGAACCGACGATTTGACCTTCGACGGCTACGGGGTTGAGGGCGCGGCCGCAGTCGTGAGCGGCCCAGACCTTGTGGACCGTGACCTCGCCGGTTTCTTCATCGACGGTGACCTCGGCGACTTGTGCGGAGTAGGAGTATGCAGGCGAAGGGCCCACGCCAGCGCCTTTATGCTTGCCTCCGCGAGCTTCCAGAGGAGGCGCATAGGAACCTGTGCCAGTGAGAGCACCATGAAAATCGATTGTGGCAACGACGGCTTCTTCAAAGGTCATGTAGTCTTTGGGGCCTTCGTCTTTGCGCTTCTGCTGCAGTGAGCCGCGGAGGATTTGGCCTTCAACTCTGCCGCTCACGGAGGCCCGTTGCCTGGACGGGGTTTTTCCTACCCCGAGAGCCTGAGCGATTTTGACTGTGCTGTCCGCGCCAACTTCGCGCGAGCCGGACAGCCGCGGGCGACTGTCCCCATATAGTTCTTTCCTGCCGAGGAATACGTTGCAGACTCCGTCATCGTGGAAGATCAGGTCTTCGGGAGTGCAATTCATCTTCTTGGCTGCGGCCGCGGCAATCAGTTTCTTCACCTCATTCGCGGCGCGCAGCGTGGCGTTCCCAGCCATGAATGTGACTCGGCTTGAGTACGAGCCGATATCGATCGGGGTCAGATCTGTGTCGGCGGCAACTACGCGTATCCGCGATAACGAGCAGCCGAGGACTTCGGCTGCGATCTGAGCCGTCATTGTGTCGGATCCCTGGCCGATTTCTGACGCGCCGGTGTAGACCACCACGCCGCCGTCGCGGTCGATCTTGATGTTCACCGTGGAGTGCGGCATGTCGGCACGGATAATCGAATTGGCGGCGCCGCTGACGTAGTGGCTGCACGCGATCCCGAGGCCGCGCCCTCTGGGCAGTTTGCCTTTGCGGTCTTTCCAGCCAGAGCGCTCGATCGTTTTCTCGATGCACTCGGGAAGCCCATAGCTTTGAACTCTGAGGCCGTTCACTGTAATGCAGGGTGGTTGAAGCAAGTTACGCCATCGGATTTCGGCGGGGTCCATTCCGATTTTGGCGGCGAGTTCGTCGAGTTGCGATTCGAAAGCGAAACGGACGTTCACCGTGCCGTGGCCGCGCATGGCTCCACAGGCTGGCTTGTTTGTGAGCACGCGATAGCCGTCGTACTGGATGTTGGGAATGTCGTACAACGCGCCGAGCAATGCACCGGAATAAAGAATTGTGACAACTCCGTAGGAGCAGTAGGCGCCACCGTCCTGGATCACGCGCGCCTTTACAGCGGTAATGCGGCCGTCTTTCTTGACGCCAGTCTTCAGATCGATGATGGTGCGCGGGCGTCCACGATGTGCCCAGAAGACTTCTTCGCGCGTGTAAGTGATCTTCACCGGTGCTTTCGCCTTGCGCGCCGCGACGGCCGCAATAATCTCGATGGGGATGACTTCGCTCTTCCCACCGAATCCGCCGCCGACCAGCGGCTTGATGACACGAATCTGCGCCATCGGCATCTCGAGTACGAGCGACAGCTTGTGCTGCAAGTAGTACGGCACCTGTGTCGAGGACCAGACGGTAAGGCGCCCGGGCTTGCCGGTGTGAGGATCGATTTCAAAGGCCGACAAGGTGGAGTGCGGTTCCATGGCCGCATGCGTCACTTCGTTCGAGATGAACCGTGCCTCGGCGATGTGGTCCGCGTCCGCGAACCCTTGCTCGGGATCGCCGAAGATGTGGTGGTAGTCCTTTTCGATGTTGTGCGGTTTGTTGTCGTGGATGAGGTCCGCCTCGGCCTTCATCGACTCTTCAGGATCGAAGTAGGCGGGCAGGGCCTCATACTCCACGTCGAGCAGTTCGAGCGCATTCTCGGCAATTGCCTCGGACGCTGCAACGACGCAAGCGACGTTGTCGCCGACGTAGCGGACCTTGTCGAGGGCGAGCGCGTGCTCGTCGTGGCCGACGGGGAGAATGCCATAGGGGTTCGGAGCGTCGTTGCCGACCACGACTGCGACTACACCATCCAGTTTTTCCGCGCGGCTTGTGTCGAGGCGCTTGATTCGCGCATGCGGATACTGCGAATGAAGAATCTTCCCCATCAGCATGCCAGGTACGCTGAGGTCGTCGGTGTACTTGCCGGTGCCTGTAGTCTTCTCGGCGGCGTCGACCATGGCCGTGGGTTTGCCGATGATGGAAAACCCCGTCGCTGGTCTTTGGTGGTTTGTCGTTGGCATCTCGCCACTCGCTACGAAGTATGCGGCGCACCGGCGCGTTCTGCCTCAATGGCAGATCTGATCGCCTCATACATCTGGTTGTAACCGGTGCAGCGGCAAAGGTTGCTGCTTAACGCTTCGCGAATATCGGATTCGGAGGGATCGGGATTCTCGGCCAGCAACGATTTCACCGTCATGATGAATCCGGGCGTGCAGTAGCCGCACTGTGCGCCACCCCAGTCTCCGTATGCTTTCTGAATCGCTGCCAGACTGCCGTGCTCGGTTACACCCTCGATCGTCGTGATCTCCTGGCCTTCGCAGCTTGCTGCCAGCAGCGTGCACGACATCATTGCGATGCCATCGACCAGAACCGTGCAGGCTCCACAGGACGAGTCATCACAGCCGCGCTTGGAGCCAGTCAGCTGCATTTGCTGCCGCAGCACGTCAAGCAGCAGTGCGCTGGGCTCAATCGCCAATTCGTGCGTGCGGCCGTTGACGC
>Ga0335070_10008397_pt1 | contig 12109 bp, 9 predicted proteins | sample Lox_Sample_13_FD_206722 | JGI IMG/M metagenome (GOLD analysis project Ga0335070, IMG submission 206722) | Soil microbial communities from Loxahatchee National Wildlife Refuge, Florida, United States - Lox_Sample_1.3 | ecosystem: Environmental > Terrestrial > Soil > Wetlands | place: USA: Florida...
GTCACGTACACCGTGCGCCGCGGCGACACGCTCTACGGCATCGCACGCATGCTGCAGGTCACGGTGCGCGAGCTGCTCGGCTGGAATGGCATGGAGAACGGCCACTCGATCCGCCCGGGACAAAAACTGGTGGCCTTCGTCAGCTCGCGCGGCTGAAGCGTCCGATTTCATTCAGAGGGGAGTTGCAGCATGGGTTTGCTCACGGGCAAGCGCGCCCTGATCGTAGGCGTCGCGACCGACCGTTCGATCGCCTGGGGCATCGCCCAGGCCATGCACGCGCAGGGCGCGGAACTCGCCTTCAGCTACGCCAATGACCGCTTCAGGGAGCGCGTCGAGCCGCTCGCCGCCTCGATCGGCTCCACGCTGCTGATGCCGCTCGATGTCACCGTCGATGCGCAGATCGATGCCGCCGCGGAGCTGGTGAAGAAGACCTGGGGCCACCTCGATATCCTCGTGCACGCCGTGGCGTTCGCGCCGCGCGAGGCGATCGAGGGGAGCTTCACTGCGAATACCACGCGCGAGGCCTTCCGCATCGCGCACGATGTGTCGAGCTACAGCTTCACGGCCCTCGCCCGCGCATTCTCGCCGCTCATGCAGGGGCGCAACGGCGCGATGCTGACGCTCTCCTACCTCGGCGCGGTGCGCTCGATACCGAACTACAACGTGATGGGCCTCGCCAAGGCGAGCCTCGAGGCCAACGTGCGCTTCCTCGCCTACGACCTCGGGCCCTCGGGCATCCGCGTCAACGGCATCTCGGCCGGCCCGATCAAGACACTCTCGGGCGCCGGCGTCGGGGGGTTCCGCAAGATGCTCAACTACGTCGCCAAGGTGGCCCCGCTCCGCCGCAACGTCACGCTGCAGGACGTCGGCAACGCGGCGATGTTCCTGTGCTCCGACCTGGCCGCTGGCATCACCGGCGAGATCACCTATGTCGACAGCGGCTTCAGCACCGTGGGCATGAGCTTCGCCGACGAGGCCGGCGAGTAGCGCCCGACCAGGGCGGGAACGCCCTGCAGGCGCGCGCGCGGCACCTAATTCCTAATTATTGAAAATGGTCGGATTGCGCCGGATCGTGGCGCGCCGCTGCATCTCGGCGAGGTAGGCCTGCAGGTCGGCTTCGCTGTGGCGCTGGCTGACGCCCACCATCAGCTGCTGGTCGGCGATGCTGTTGGTGCTCAGCGCGCCGGGCTTGACCGACAGCACCGCGACGATCGCCGCACCGCCCTGGTCCATGGCAATCGCCTGGTAAGAGGGCTTTCCGGGCGCCACATCCGTTGCAGTGAAGGCGGCGTCGCGGATCTGGGCCGGCAGCTGCGGGTCGCCGCGGCCCACGAAGGCCGCCGGCGCGGCCGTCACCTTCAACTGCCTGGCGACCGCATCGAAGCTGACGCCCGCCACGAGCTGCTTGCGGGCCGCCTCGGCCGCTGCCCGCGCGGCCTTCGTGCCCTCTTCGCGGGCCACGGCCGCATCGATGTCGGCGCGCACTTCCGCGAGCGGCCGCGGCTTGGGCAGGTGGTGTTCGAGCGCCTTGACGATGACCAGCCGGTCGTCGGCGAGCGCGACCGGGCCGCCAATGCGCTGGTCCTTGAGCACGGTGTCGCTGAACACGACGCTGCTGAGATCGGAACTGACGCCGAGCGCGCCGCCGCCGCCGCGCGTGTACTCGGGCACTTCGCCCACGGTCAGGCCGAATTCCTTCGCCAGCGCCGCGAGATCGGCGCCGCTGGTCGTCTCGATCTTCTGCTGCAGCTGCTCCTGCCGGTCGCCGAAGATGTCGGAGGCGCGCTCGCGGCGGTAATCGCCCTCGATCTGCGCGCGCGCGTCGGCCAGCGTCTTGCCGTGCTCCGGCTGCACCTCCTCGAGGCGGATGATGTGGTAGCCGAACTGCGTCTTGACCGGGTCACTCACCTCGCCGGGCTTCATCGTGAACAGCTTGTCGGCGAAGGGCTGCACGTAGGCGTTGCGCAGCGCCCAGCCGAGGTCGCCGCCCTGGCGGGCGGAGCCGGGATCCTGCGAGTATTTCTTCGCGAGCGCCGCGAAATCCCCGCCGGCGCGCACTTCCTTCAGCACCTGCTGCGCCTTGGCAAGCGCGGCCGCATCGGCGGCGGCGTCCTTGGAATCGCCCACGGCGATCAGGATGTGCCGGGCGCGGCGCTTCTCCGGTTCGATGTAGCGCGCCTTGTTCTGCTGGTACCAGGCGTTGAGGTCGGCCTCGTTGACGCTGACGCCGGCCGCGATCGTGTCGAGGCGCAGCTCGGCGTACTGCAGGCGGACCGACTCCTTCGTCAGGTACTCGTCGGCGTGCGCGTCGTACCAGGCCTTGGCGCGCGCATCGTCGACCTTGACCGCGGCCGCGTACGGCGCCACCGGCAGCAGCGCATAGCGCACCTCGCGCTGCTCGTTCTCCAGCGCGAACGCGTGCTGGAGTTCGGAGGTGGTGAGGAAATCACCGATCTCCAGGCTCCGCTCGAGCTGGCCGACCTGCAGCTCGCGGCGCAGCCGCTCCTCGTAGCTGGCCGGAGTCAGGCCATTCTGCGCGAGCACGATCTTGGCCGACTCCTCGCTGAACTGGCCATCGACCTGGAAGGCCTTCTGCTGGCGGTAGGCGTTCATGACGGCGTCGTCGTCGACGCGGAACCCGCTCGCCACCGCGCGCTGGCGCATCAGCGTTTCGCGGATGTACTGCTCGAACAGCTGGTCCTGGAGCTGCGTGCGCAGCTCGGCCGGGATGTCGGTCTTGAGCTGCTGCTGGTACTGCGACTGGCGCTCCTGCCAGGCCTGCTGGAGCTGCGTGGTCGGGATCTCCTCGCCATTGACCTTGAGCCCGTACTTCGGCGTGCCGAAGCTCAGGTCGACGAGCCCGGCCGTGCCCCACAGCCCGAACAGGAGCGCCAGCGGGACCAGCGCCAGCAAGGCCAGCCAGCGGCGGCCCTTAAGAATGTCGCCTAGGTTTTGTAGCATGTTTTCAAGTGGCGGAGCGGACGGGACTCGAACCCGCGACCCCCGGCGTGACAGGCCGGTATTCTAACCAACTGAACTACCGCTCCACTGTGATTGGTGGGTGCTGAGGGGATCGAACCCACGACATTCGCCTTGTAAGGGCGACGCTCTACCAGCTGAGCTAAGCACCCGAAAAAGGCAGCGCCGTGAGGATCTTACCCCCAGCCGAAAAGGCGGCGCATTCTAAGGTATCGCCCCCAAAGACGCCAGCGGAACGGTCGGGTCAGTGCGCCTGCACGGGCTTCGGCGCGCGGGCCTTGCCGCGGCGCTTGCCGCCGCCGGCCGGGGCCGCATCGGCCGCAGCGACCTGGACGCGCGGCGCCGGGCGCGAGGTCAGCGCGATTTCCAGCACTTCGTCGATCCAGCGCACCGGGCGGATGTCGAGCTTGCCCTTGATGTTGTCGGGGATCTCGACCAGGTCCTTCCGGTTCTCCTCCGGGATCATCACGATCGAGATGCCGCCGCGCTGCGCCGCCAGGAGCTTCTCCTTCAGGCCGCCGATCGGCAGCACTTCGCCGCGCAGCGTGATCTCGCCGGTCATCGCCACGTCGGACCGCACCGGGATGCGCGTGAGCGCCGAGACCAGCGCCGTGCACATGCCGATGCCGGCGCTCGGGCCGTCCTTCGGGGTGGCGCCCTCGGGCATGTGCAGGTGCACGTCGTTCTTCTGGTAGAAATCGGGTTCGAGGCCGAGCACGTCGGCGCGCGAACGCACCACCGACATCGCCGCCTGGATGGACTCCTGCATCACCTCGCCCAACTGGCCGGTGTGCTGCAGCTTGCCCTTGCCCGGCACGACCGCCGCCTCGATGGTGAGCAGCTCGCCGCCGACTTCCGTCCACGCGAGGCCGGTGACCTGGCCGATGCGGTTCTGGTCCTCGGCCTTGCCGTAGCGGAACCGGCGCACGCCGAGGAACTTGTCGAGGTTGCGCGGCGTGACCGTGACGCCCTTGTCTTCGGACTTGTCTTTCTCGAGCAGCAGCTGCTTGACCGCCTTGCGGCTGATCTTCGCGATCTCGCGCTCGAGGTTGCGCACGCCCGCCTCGCGGGTGTAGTAGCGCACGATGTCGAGCAGCGCCGGGTCGGAGATCTTCAGCTCGCCGGCCTTCAGGCCGTTCTGCTTGGTCTGCTTCGGCACCAGGTAGCGGCGGCCGATGTTGAGCTTCTCGTCTTCGGTATACCCGGGCAGCCGGATCACTTCCATGCGATCGAGGAGCGGGGCCGGGATGTTCATCGAGTTCGCGGTGCACACGAACATCACCTCGGACAGGTCGAAGTCGACCTCGAGGTAATGGTCGGAGAAGTTCGCGTTCTGCTCGGGGTCGAGCACTTCCAGCAGCGCCGAGGACGGGTCGCCGCGGAAATCCATCGCCATCTTGTCGATCTCGTCGAGCAGGAACAGCGGATTGTGGACGCCCGCCTTGGCCATGTTCTGCACGATCTTGCCGGGCATCGAGCCGATGTAGGTGCGCCGGTGGCCGCGGATCTCGGCCTCGTCACGCACGCCGCCGAGGCTCATGCGCACGAACTTCCGGTTCGTCGCGCGCGCCATGCTCTGGCCGAGCGAGGTCTTGCCGACGCCCGGGGGACCGACGAGGCACAGGATCGGGCCCTTGATCTTCTCGACCCGCTGCAGCACGGCGAGATACTCGACGATGCGCTCCTTGACCTTCTCCAGGCCATAGTGATCGGTGTCGAGCACCTGCTGCGCGTTGGCGATGTCCTTGTGCAACCGCGTGCGCTTCTTCCACGGCACCTTGATCAGCCAGTCGACGTAGTTGCGCACCACGGTGGCTTCCGCCGACATCGGTGACATCATCTTGAGCTTGTTGATCTCGGCGGTGGCCTTCTCGCGCGCCTCCTTGCTCATGCCGGCCTTCGCGACCTTCTGCTCGAGCTCGCCGATCTCGTTGGTGCCATCCTCCATGTCGCCGAGTTCTTTCTGGATGGCCTTCATCTGCTCATTCAGGTAGTACTCGCGCTGGCTCTTCTCCATCTGCGACTTGACGCGGCCGCGGATGCGCTTCTCGATCTGCAGCACGTCCATCTCGCCCTCGATGGCGACCAGCACGTGCTCGAGGCGCTTGCGCACGTCGAGGATCTCGAGCACCTTCTGCTTCTCGGACAGCTTCAGCGCCATGTGCGCGGCGACCGTGTCGGCGAGACGACCCGGCTGTTCAATGCCGGCGAGCGCGGTGAGCACCTCGGGGGGGACCTTCTTGTTGAGCTTGACGTACTGCTCGAACTGCGAGACGACCGAGCGCACCAGTACGTCCATCTCGCGCTCTTCGTACTGGTCGGAATCTTCCTCGACGGCCACGACCGCCGCGTAGTAGTTGCCGGGCGCGTCGCCGGCGGCGCCGGGCACGCCGAGGCCGATCTGCAGCACGCGGGCACGGTCGACGCCCTCGACCAGCACCTTGACGGTGCCGTCGGGCAGTTTCAGCAACTGGAGGATCGTGGCGACGGTGCCGAAGCCGTGCAGGTCTTCGAGCTTCGGATCGTCGACGTCGGCCTGCTTCTGCGCCACCAGCATGATGCGCTTGTCGGCGCGCATCGCGGCATCGAGGGCCTGGATCGATTTCTCGCGCCCCACGAACAGCGGGATCACCATGTGCGGGTACACGACCACGTCGCGCAACGGCAGGACGGGGATGCGCTGGGCCGGCACGAGCGAGGTGGGTTCGACTTCCTGGTTCACGGTGGATCCTTCAACTGCAGCCGGCCCGGCGACACTCGCCGCGCCTTTCCATGCCTATGGGGGCACGCCCTGTTGAATTCAACGGCGGCCCGCAGTGTAACTGAAGGGTCCTCAGGCGTGGCCGATGCCGCCGGCCCGGCGCGGCTCCTCGACCGGCGCCAGACGCCCCTCTTCGGTGCGGTAGACGATGTAGGGCTTGGTCGTGCCCTCGATGACCGCCTCGTCGACGACGACCTTCGACACGTTGCGGAGCGAGGGCAGCTCGTACATCGTGTCGAGCAGCACGTTCTCGAGGATCGTGCGCAGGCCGCGCGCGCCGGTCTTGCGCTGCATGGCGCGGCGCGCCACGGCGCGCAGCGCCTCGTCGCGGAACTCGAGCTCCGAGCCCTCCATGTCGAAGAGCTTGCGGTACTGCTTGGTCAGCGCGTTGCGCGGCTCGGTCAGGATCGTCATCAGCGCGGCTTCGTCCAGCTCATCGAGCGTGGCGACCACCGGCAGGCGCCCGACGAACTCGGGGATCAGGCCGAACTTGATCAGGTCCTCCGGCTCGACCTCATGGAACAGGTCGGAGCCGTGCGGCTTCTGGTTCGCGCTGCGCACCTCGCTCGTGAAACCGATGCCGCTCTTCTGCGTGCGGTTCAGGATCACCTTCTCGAGGCCGGCGAACGCGCCGCCGCAGATGAAGAGAATGTTGGACGTGTCGACCTGCAGGAATTCCTGCTGCGGGTGCTTGCGCCCGCCCTGCGGAGGGACCGACGCGATCGTGCCTTCGATGAGCTTGAGCAAGGCTTGCTGGACACCCTCGCCCGACACGTCGCGCGTGATCGAGGGGTTGTCGCTCTTGCGCGAGATCTTGTCGATCTCGTCGATGTAGACGATGCCGGTCTGCGCCTTCTCGACGTCGTAGTCGCACTTCTGCAGCAGCTTCTGGATGATGTTCTCGACGTCTTCGCCCACGTAGCCGGCTTCGGTCAGCGTGGTCGCGTCGGCGATCGTGAACGGCACGTTGAGCAGGCGCGCCAGCGTCTCGGCCAGCAGCGTCTTGCCGCAGCCGGTCGGGCCGATCAGCAGGATGTTGCTCTTGGCGAGCTCGACGTCGTCCTTGCCCTTGGTCGCGCCGCGCGTCTGCAGGCGCTTGTAGTGGTTGTAGACGGCCACCGAGAGCACCTTCTTGGCGCGCTCCTGCCCGATGACGTAGTCATCGAGCACCTTCTTGATCTCGTGGGGCTTGGGGAGCTTGTCGCGGGCCTTGTCCGCCCGGTCTTCCAGCTCTTCCCGGATGATGTCGTTGCACAGCTCGACGCATTCGTCGCAGACGAACACCGAGGGGCCGGCGATGAGCTTGCGCACCTCATGCTGGCTTTTGCCGCAAAAAGAGCAGTACAGCAGCTTGCCATCGTCCGTCCGGCTACGGGGGTCATCGCTCACTTAACAAGCACCTCGAGCCCTTGGACAGGCTGCAGGGGCGGAAAATCCACCCTTCCGGTTGTTTATATAACATGGTCAAACCGGTCCGCGCAAAGAACTGCGTTCAATCTAAGACCTTGTTATGCCTGATTTTTCGGTTCAGGCGGGCCGATCCGGGCTGGGCGCCGGCGGCGCTTCGAGGCGCTTTTCGAGCACGCGGTCGATCATCCCGTAGGCCACGGCGGCCTCCGCATTCATGAAATTGTCGCGGTCGCTGTCGGCCTTGATGCGCTCGACGGTCTGCCTGGTGTGCTTGGCGAGGATGCGGTTGAGCCGTTCCTTGGTGTCGAGCACCTCGCGGGCCTGGATGTCGATGTCGCTCGCCTGCCCGCGGAATCCGCCCGAGGGCTGGTGGATCATGATCTTGGAATTCGGCAGCGAATAGCGCTTGCCGGCGGTGCCACCGGCCAGCAGCACCGCGCCCATCGAGGCGGCGAGGCCCACGCAGATCGTGCTGACATCGGGCTTGATGAACTGCATCGTGTCGTAGATCGCCAGCCCCGCGCTGACCGAGCCGCCGGGCGAGTTGATGTAGAGCGCGATGTCCTTGTCCGGGTTGTCGGACTCGAGGAACAGGAGTTGGGCCACGACCAGGTTGGCCATGTGGTCTTCAACCTCGCCCACGACGAAGATCACCCGCTCCTTGAGGAGGCGCGAGTAGATGTCGTAGGAACGCTCGCCGCGCGCCGTCTGCTCGACGACGATCGGCACCAGGCCCAGGGCTCGCTCATTCATCCGCTGCTATCCTTTTGTCGAATACGGTTCAGTTCAAGACGGGTCTTTCGGGCGGCCGAATCCGGTCAGCTCCGCGAAGCTCACCGGCTTGTCGACCACCTGCACCTGCGACTGCACCCAGTCGAGCGCCTGGTCCTCCAGCACGGCCGACTCGAGCTGCGCCATCGCCTCGCGGCTCTGCAGGTACTGGCGCCGCACGCTGTCCGGGTCGGGGTAGGAGGCCACGACCGCGTTCAACCGCTGCTCGACGCGCGAGCGATCGATGCGGATCGCGTTGGCGCGCACGATCTCGCCGATGATGAGCCCGAGCGCCACGCGCTTGCGCGCCGGGGCCTCGTAGGGCTCGCGCGGCGGCAGCTTCTCGATCTTCTGGATGCCCATGCGCTGCAGCATCTGCACCTGCAGGTCGCGGATCTGCCCCTCGATGAGCACGCGCGGCAGCTCGAGCGGGTTCTTCTGGTACAGCGCTTCCAGCAGCTGCTCGCGCACACGCTGCTGCGCGGTGTCGGCCACTTCGCGCTCCATCGTGGCGCGCACCTGCGCCCGGAATTCCGGCACGCCGCCTTCGGTCAGGCCGAAGCTGCGCACGAACTCCTCGTCGATCTCGGGCAGGCGCTGCGACTGGATCGCCTTCACCTTGATCGTGAACACGGCATCCTTGCCGGCCACGGCCTTGGCGCCGTAGTCGTCGGGGAAGCGCGCCGGCACGGTCTTTTCCTCGCCGATGGCCATGCCGCGCAGCGCGGCGTCGAGCTCGGCGAGGATCGTGCCCGCGCCGAGCACGACATGGAGTTCCTCGCCCTGGCCACCGGGGAACACCTCCCCGTCGATGCGGCCTTCGAACGCGATCGTGACCCGGTCGGTCTCCACGGCCGGACGCTCCACCGGCGTGAACACCGGCTTCTGCTTGCGCATGCTCTCGAGCATCGCGTCGACGTCTTCCTCGGTGACGGTGGCCACCGGCCGCTCGACCGACACGGAGGCCAGCGGCTGGAGCACGATCTCGGGCAGCACCTCGAACACCGCCGCGTAGCGCAGCTCGGCGCCCGGGGCCACCTGCAGCGGCTCGATGCGCGGATCGCCCGCGGGGCGGAGCTTGGCCTGCGCCACCGCCTCGGCGAAGCTGCGTTGCATCAGGTCGGACACCGCCTCGTTGTGCACCTGGCCGCCGTACTGCTTGCGCACCACCGCGAACGGCACCTTGCCGGGCCGGAACCCTTTCAGGCGCGCCGTGCGGGCCAGGTCCTTGAGTTGCGCATTGACGCGGTCGGCGACCAGCTCACCGGGCACGGTGACCTCGAGGCGGCGCTCCAGGCCTTGGGTGGATACGAGAGAGACCTGCATGTGTCGATGATTCCTGAAATCAGACTGGTGCGAAAGAAGAGACTCGAACTCTTACGGGTTGCCCCACTGGCTCCTAAGGCCAGCGCGTCTACCAGTTCCGCCACTTTCGCGAACCTTGGGACCTGTCGGACGCCGGCGTGCCTGGCCAGCCCCCGATTATAGCGTAGGGCCATGCCATCTTAAGGATTCAGGAGTGGTTCAGCTTGGGTGGGCTTTACTGGCCCCGCCCGGACCGGCCGGGCGAGGCCCCTGCGAGGAAGCCCGTCCATGGATGCAGCCAATTCGAACCTGATGCCGCCCTTGCGCGCCCTGCGCGCCCTGCCCGGCGCCGCGCGCTTCCGCACCCTGCGCCAGCCGGTATCCGAACGGCGCGCGCGGCTGGTCGTGCAGTGCGCCTGCGAGCTGCTGGGGATCGATCCGGAGACCGCCTCGGGTGACCTGCACCTGACGCTGTCGGTGCAGGAGTTCGAGCGGGAGCTGCGCATCCGCTACGCGACCAGCCATCCGCAGCTGATCTACCGGACCGATTCCACGCTGGAGCGGGCGCGGCTCGAGCGCAGCCGCCTGGGCAGCCTCCCCCGGGTGATCCTGCGGCGGGGTGCGCCGCCCCGCAGGCGCACGCGCGCCGCGGCCGAGCCGATCCAGCCCTAGCCGCGCGAGCCCGAGGCGGGCGCGTCGGCAGTGCTGGGCCGGTGCAGCCAGCTCAAGGCCGCCTCGCCATCGGTGAACACGGAGACCTCGTGCCCGCGCGCCCGCAGTGCGCGCTCCCAGAACACGAAATTGGTCGAGCGCTGCCGGCACAGCATGGCGGTGCGGGCGCCGTCGGGCAGTCCCAGCCGGCTCAGCAGCTCCGCGTGGCGGCTCAGGGCCAGCACGTCGGCGGTGAGGTTGGCGCGCCGGTAGTCCAGCACCAGCCGCCAGTCCGGGGTGCCGGAACCGGCCGCCATCGCCACGGCGCGCTGCGTCAGGCTCTGGTGGGCGCTGTCGGCCAGCGCGCCCTCGGCCGCCGCCCACACCACCCCGGCCTCGATCCAGACGTCGGGTTTGCCACGTATCGCCTCGGTCATCGCCACGGCACCTGTCCATTCCACCCATGAATATCCGGTACTCTATGGAGCGGCGCTCCCGGGGGCTGCCGGGAGCGCGGGGTCTTGGGTGTAGGGAAACCTTGCGAGCGGGGCCCGATATGTCCATTTCGGTCTTCGTGGCGGACGACCACGCCGTCGTGCGTGACGGACTCGTCGCTTTGCTGCGCACGCACCCGGGGATCGACATCGCGGGCACGGCCTCGAACGGCACCGAAGCGGTGGCGAAGGTGCTGCAGGCCAGGCCACGGATCGTGATCCTCGACATCTCGATGCCCGAGCTCAGCGGCATCGAGGCCGCGCGCCAGATCACCGCGGCGCTGCCCGACACGCTGGTCGTCATGCTGTCGATGCACTCGGGCCCGCAATACGTGTTCCAGGCGCTCGAGGCCGGCGCGCGCGGCTACCTGCTGAAGGAATCGGCGAGCGCCGAGATCGTCGATGCGGTGCGCGCCGTCGATCGCGGCCAGCGTTTCCTCAGCCGCAAGGCGGCCGAGATCGTGGCGCAGGGCATCACCGAGCGGCAGGGTGTGAGCGCGCTCGACTCCCTGAGCCGGCGCGAGCGCGAGGTGCTGCGGCTCGTGGCCGACGGCTACTCGAGCGCCCGGATCGGTGAACTGCTGCACCTTTCGCCGAAGACCGTCGACAGCTACCGCAGCCGCCTTATGCAAAAACTCCAGGTGAACCAGCTCGCCGGTTTGATCAAGTTCGCAATCCAGCACGGCGTGACCACGCTGGAGTAGGCGTCGTACAGAATTCCCGGCATACGGGCCGCGGGAGGCAGAACTAGGGTGGGGCATGGATCCGCCAATCGACGCCGGGCCGGCCTGATGACCTTGCCGGCCTTCTCCCGCGACGCACATGAATGGCGTGGCGCGGACTTCGCCGCGATCCTGCTGCCGCAACCCACGCCGCGATTCCTGCTCGGGCTCCTGCTCACGTACCCGGCGCTGATCTTCGCCGGGTACCTGTTGATACCGGACACAGGCGGGCCGGCGCCGATCTGGCCGGCCGATGCGGTGCTGTTCATGGCCTTCCTCGTGACGCCGATCCGCTCCTGGCTCCTGGTGGGGCTCGCGGCCGCTGCGGTCGAGCTGGTGTGCGCGCCGCTGGCGCGCCACATGGTCTTCGGTCCCGGCCTCGGCGTGAGCGGCGTGCTGCTCTACGTGATGGCGCACCTGCTGACCGATGTCGGACCGGTCATCATCGCCCGCGGCCTGCGCCGCTTCCTGTTCGGGCCGAACCTGCAGCTCGTGGCCTCGCCCGTCTGGCTGTTCGCGATCATGGCCGGCGTGTTGCCCGGCGCCGTGCTGGGCGACTGGCTGATCGCGGCGCGCACCAGCATCGAGCCGGCCGGGATCGACGTGGCGATCTGGATGTTCAGCGCCGCGCTCAGCATCGCGCTGTTCTCGCCGGCGCTGGCGCTGATCCTCGGCGAAAGCCGCGACAGCCCCGAGGTCGCGCCCGGCGCCACCTGGGAGGCCGTGGCGATCGCACTGATGATCGTCATGGCCTTCGGCTGGCGCGGCTTCATGCCCTCCGCCGAACTCGCGCGCGTGCCCTCGCTGATGCTGTTGATGTTCCCGATCTCATGGCTGGCGCTCCGGTTCTCCCGCCGCGCGGTGTACGTGACCGTGCCGGCCATCGGCCTGGTGGTCGCCTACGTCGCCGCGCACGGCTTCGGCTCGTTCCGCCCGATACCGAGCACGCTGGAATGGCAGAACCCGATGGTGACGGCGCAGATGTCGATGCTGGCGGTGTGCGGCGCGGCGATGTT
>Ga0335070_10008398_pt1 | contig 12109 bp, 12 predicted proteins | sample Lox_Sample_13_FD_206722 | JGI IMG/M metagenome (GOLD analysis project Ga0335070, IMG submission 206722) | Soil microbial communities from Loxahatchee National Wildlife Refuge, Florida, United States - Lox_Sample_1.3 | ecosystem: Environmental > Terrestrial > Soil > Wetlands | place: USA...
CGGCTCCGGCCGGTCAAGGAAGCCCAGCCTGACGGCCGTCTCCAGATAGCCCTTGTTGGCGTGCTTGTAATAGCGCTGGTCGGCGGGCAGCTCGTATTTCCAGAAGCAGCCGTTCTCGATGTAGCGGTCGAGCTGCTCGATGTTGGGCTCGCCGCGGCCGCGCTTGTCGCCGTCGTAGCCGCGCCAGCCGGCGAGGGGGCCGACACCGGGACGGCGCTCGTGGTTGACGATGTAGTCGGGATAGCCGCCGGGATAGCGCGGCGTGCCATCGTCGTGGACGAACGCGGGGAGACCGAGCCTGGCGCCGAGCTCGATCAGCACGTCCTGGAAGGGGCGCACGTCGCGGTCGGGCTTGAGCACCGGCTGGCGGATCGCGTCGGCCGGGCCGTCGGCGTTGCCGATCGGCCGGTCGAGCAGCGAGATGCAGTCCCAGCGCTCGAGATAGGTGGTGTCGGGCAGCACCAGATCGGCGTACGCCACCATCTCGGAAAAATAGGCGTCCGAATAGATGATGTGCGGGATCTTGTAGGCGCCGCCCGCGTCCTTCTCGGCGAGCATGGCCATGGTACCGGCCGTGTTCATGGCCGAGTTCCACGCCATGTTGGCCATGTAGAGGAACAAGGTGTCGATCGGGTACGGGTCGCCCTTGCACGCGTTGGCGATCACCATATGCATCAGGCCGTGCGCGGCGAGCGGCGCCTCCCAGGAAAACGCTTTGTCGATGCGCGACGGCGTGCCGTCGTCCTCGATCAGAAGATCCTCAGGTCCCAGCGGGAAGCCGAGCGGGATGCCGCCGAGCGGTGAATTGGGCGTGACCGTCTTGCCGGCGGGCTTGCCGACCGGCGGGCAGGGACGCGGGAAGGGCGCCTCGTAACGGAACGAGCCCGGCGTATCGATGGCGCCGAGCAAGATCTGCAGCACATGGATGGCCCGGCAGGTGTGAAAGCCGTTCGAGTGCGCGGAGATGCCGCGCATCGCGTGCATCGACACCGGCCGGCCGATCATCGTCTCGTGGCGGCGACCGGCCCAGTCGGTCCACGGCTGGTCGAGAACGATTTGCTCGTCGAACGCAGCCCGCGCCAGCTCGGCGGCGATGCGGCGGATCGTCGCCGCCGGTACGCCGCAGCGCGCCGCGACCTCGTCCGGCGAGTAGCGGCGGTCGAGATAACGCTCGGCCAGCAGATGAAACGCCGGCCGCGCCTTGCGGCCGTCCGGCAGCTGGTACTCGCCGACGACGGCCGGCTTGATGTCGGCGAGCAGCGCGTTGACCGCGGTCTTCGCGGTGACGTCCCAGGCCAGCGGTTTGCCGGCGTCGTCGCGCGCGAACAGCCCGTCATCCAGATCGCCGGGGCTATGGATCACCAGCCACGGCGCGTTCGTGGTGCGGGCGAGGTAGTCGAGGTCGATCTTGTCGGCGCGCAGCAGCTCGTGGACGAGAGCGAGGACAAACAGCCCGTCGGTGCCGGGGCGGATTCCGATCCACTCGTCGGCGATGGCGGAGTAGCCGGTCTTGATCGGATTGACCGAGATGAACTTGGCGCCGCGGCGCTTGAGCTCGGCGAGGCCGAGCTTGATCGGGTTGGAATCGTGGTCCTCGGCGACGCCGAACATCACGAACAGCTTGGTCCGGTGCCAGTCGGGCTCGCCGAATTCCCAGAAGCTGCCACCGATCGTGTAAAGCCCCGCCGCCGCCATGTTCACCGAGCAGAAGCCGCCATGGGCGGCATAGTTGGGCGTGCCGAAGTGGTTCGCCCACCAGCCGGTCAGCGCCTGCGATTGGTCGCGCCCGGTGAAGAACGCCAGCTTTTTCGGATCGCTGCGGCGGATCGCGCCGAGCCAGTTCGTCGCGAGTGCCAGCGCCTCGTCCCACTCGATCTCCTTGAACTCGCCCGCGCCGCGCTCGCCGACGCGCAACAGCGGCTTCGACAGCCGCGCGGGCGAATAGTGCTGCATGATGCCGGCGGAGCCTTTGGCGCAGAGCACGCCGCGGTTCACCGGATGGTCGCGATTGCCTTCGATGTAGCGGATGCGGCCGTTCTTCAGATGCACCTTGATGCCGCAGCGGCAGGCGCACATGTAGCAGGTCGTGGTCTTCACCTGGTCGTGCAGGGAGGGCGACGTGTCGATGGCCTCGCGGCGCGCGTCGCGGCGGCGCGCCATCGTGTCTCCGGTGTCGGCCATCTGACGGATGCGTCCCTTTCCCGGTCGGGCGAGTCGTTGTATGAGCAATATCTGATACGGTCAAACGCCCGCGAGCAAGCAATTACCTCGCGCGGTATAGTCGCTGTCCGCTTAAGCATGGCACGCCATCCGCACCACATCGCGCTGAAGAAACTCGCCGCCGGCGACCCGCACATCAAGGCGGCGCTGGCCGAGATCGGGCTGCCGCCGCCGCGCGAGCGGCCGCCCGGCTTTGGCAGCCTGGCGCGGATCATTCTCGGACAGCAGGTCTCCGTCGCCTCGGCGGCGGCGATCTGGAACCGGCTCACCGCCGGCGTCGATCCTTTCACGCCGGAGAACGTTCTGACACGGTCGCTCGATGAACTTCGCGCGTTCGGTCTGTCCCGGCAGAAGGCGGCGTATATCCTCGGCATGGCGGAAGCGCTGACCACCGGCGCGGTCGATCTCGAGCGCATCGCAAAACTCGACGACGAGGCGGCGATCGCCGAGCTGACCAAGATCAAAGGCTTCGGGCGCTGGAGTGCCGAGATCTATCTGTTGTTCTCGCTCGGCCGGCTCGACGTGTTCCCGGCCGGCGATCTCGGCCTCGCCGTCGCCATGCAGCGGTTGAAGAAGCTGCGCAAGCGGCCCGATCCGAAGCGGCTTCTGAAGCTGAGCGAGGCCTGGCGGCCGCACCGCGGCGCCGCCGCCTATTTTCTCTGGCATTTCCTGCACAACGCGCCGTTCGCCAGCCGCGAACGCTAGAGCCGCGGCCGGCCGTGGTTAACGGCCGTTTACCAAAGATTCACCGGGTCCGGGCGATGATCGTCCGGGGGCCGAAAGCCGGCGGTGCCGGCGGCGAGGGGTAGTCGTTACGTGCGTCGGTTAGGCCGTGTGGACTGGGCCTCGTTGCGGCCGCTGATTCTCGGACCCGCCCTCACGATCGCGGCGATCGCGGCGATCGAGCTGGTCCACCTCCTCTTCTTCACGATCCCCAACCCGGCCGTCCTCTATCTGACGGCGGTGATCTTCGCGACCTATTGCTGGGGCATGGCGTCGGGCCTGATCGCCGGCGCGATCACCCTGGTCTATGCGGCGGCATTCTTTTCCGGGCCGGCCGGATTCTTCCATTATTCCCCGGACAATTTCCTGCGCATGGGCGTGCTGCTGGTGAGCACACCGGCGATGATCGTCATGGTCGGCATCCTGCAGCGGCGGAACGCCCGGACCTACGCCTTGCAGATGGAGCGCGACCGCGCCGAAGCCGCGAACCGCATCAAAAGCGAGTTCGTCGCCAATATGAGCCACGAGCTGCGCACGCCGCTGAACGCGATCCTCGGCTTCGCCGAGATGCTCGACCGCCGCTATTTCGGCGAGCTCAACGCGAAGCAGCAAGAATACGTCGAGAACATCCGGCTCAGCGCCGCCCATCAGCTGGCGCTGGTGAACGACCTGCTCGATCTCGCGAAGATCGAGGCCGGCCGGATGGAGATCAAGGAGGACCGCATCCTCCTGCGCGAGGAGCTCGATGCGAGTCTGGCTCTGATCGAGGAGCGCGCGCGGGCGGCGCGCCTGACCTTGGCGATCGACACGCCGCGCGGGCTGGTGCTCCAGGGCGACCGCGTGCGCGTCCGCCAGGTGCTGATCAATCTGCTCTCGAACGCGGTGAAGTTCACGCCCGAGGGCGGCCGTGTCTCGGTTCATGCGGCGACGTCGGCCGAGGAGGGTCTCGTGGTCACGGTCGCGAACAGCGGCCCCGGCATGTCGGAAGCGGATCTCAGGCGCGTGCTGGCACCCTATCAGCAGGCCGAAAGCATGGTCGCCCGGCCGCACGAGGGGACCGGGCTCGGTCTGCCCATCTCCAAGCGGCTGGTCGAACTGCACGGCGGCTCGATGGACATCGCCAGCCGCACGGACGAGGGCATCGCCGTGACCGTGCGCCTGCCGCCCAAGCGCGTGCTCGCGGCCTGATCAGGGCTCGATCTTAAATCCGGCGGCGCGCCAGGTCTGTATCCCGCCGGTCAGGTGCGCGACATCCGTGACGCCGGCGCCGTGGAGTGCCTCGGCGGCGCGCGCCGAGCGGATGCCCGAGGCGCAGTGCAGGATCACCGTCTTGCCGGCGGCGAGCGTGCGGACGCGCTCGATATCGAACGCCGAGATCGGAACCAGCGGCACGCCGGGGATCCGCTCGCGTGCCTGCTCGGCCGGCTCGCGGACGTCGATCAGGACGGCTTCGCCATTGTCGACCAGCCGCTTGGTGGTCGCGGCGTCGAGCTCGCGCAGTTGGAAACCGGACATCGTCAGTCACCGCCGTTGTGGAACTGTCAGGACTCAACTCAGTTCTGTACATTAGGGCCTCGTAATATACTAGGAGATCGAATCAGGGGAGCCGCCATGTCGGATCGTGCGCCGCAGGTGACCGGGATCTTCGATCCGGCGACCAGTTCCATTTCCTACGTCGTCGCCGATCCGGCCAGCGGCTGCGCCGCACTGATCGACCCGGTGCTCGACTTCGATCCGAAGTCCGGCCGCACGTCGACGACCACCGCCGACCGGCTGCTGGCCGCCGCGCAGGACCGGCGGATCGAATGGGTCCTCGAGACGCACGCGCATGCCGATCACCTGACCGCGGCGGCGTATCTCAAGGCGAAGCTGGGCTGCAAGACCGGCACCGGCGCGCACGTCGCGACGGTCCAGAGCACGTGGAAGAAGATCTTCAATCTCGAGCCGGAGTTTCGCACCGACGGGTCCCAGTTCGACCGGCTGTTCGCCGAGGGCGACAGGTTTGCGCTCGGCGGTCTCGACGTGACGGTCTGGCACACGCCGGGGCATACGCCGGGGTGCGTGACCTACATCGTCAGAGGCGGTGAGGGACCGGTCTGCGCGTTCATCGGCGACACGATGTTCATGCCCGACTATGGAACCGCGCGGGCGGATTTTCCCGGCGGCGACGCGCGCGTCTTGTTCCGGTCGATCCGGCGGATCCTGTCGCTGCCGCCCGACACGCGGCTCTTCGTTGCGCACGACTACCAGCCGGGCGGACGCGCCGTCGCCTTCGAGACCACGGTCGGCGACCAGCGCCGGGGCAATCTGCATGTGAAGGACGGCACCAGCGAGGATGCGTTCGTCGCCTTCCGCAGCGAGCGCGACAAGACGCTCGGCCAGCCGACCCTGCTGCTGCCGTCGATCCAGGTGAACATCCGCGCCGGCGTCCTGCCGCCGCCGGAAGCGAACGGCACCTCCTATCTCAAGCTGCCGTTGAACCGCTTGTGAGCGCGGTTAACGCGGGTTTTGGTTGAGGCGCCGCCGGCGTTTCGCCAATATCGGCCTATGGCAGAGGGAGATCGCGGATCGGCGGCGCGGAGCGAGGCGGAGCTGCGCCGGGAGCGGCAGGCTCGCGCCTTGCGCGAGAACCTCAAGCGCCGCAAGCGCCGGGATGCCGACGACCAGGGTCGGCCCGCGCCTGCGCCCGAGCCCGACAGCCGGCAGCGATGACCAAGGATTCCGCGACACTCGTGCGCGAGGTGCTCGAGTTCTGGTTCCGGCCGCTTGGCCATCCCGAGCGCGGGACGCTCCGCGACATCTGGTTCGACACGAACCGGGAGTTCGACGCCGAGATCAAAGGGCGCTTTCTCGAGGATATCCTCGATGCCGGGAAGGGGTTGCTCGACGGTCTGTCGGCGACCGCGGAAGGCGTGCTGACGCTGCTCATTCTTCTCGATCAATTTCCGCGCAACGTCTTCCGCGATGAGCCGCGCGCCTACGCCTTCGATCCCAAGGCGCGAGCGGTGGCGACATTGGCCGTGCGCATGGGTATCGACAAGCTGCTCTCTCCTGTCGAGCGCATCTTCATCTATCTGCCGTTCGAGCACAGCGAGGACCTGAACGACCAGATCCGCTCGGTGGCGCTGTACAAGACTTTGCCGGCCGTGCCGTGGCGGGACCAGGCCGTCGACGCCGCGGTCCGCCACCACGACGTCATCGTCCGCTTCGGCCGTTTCCCGCATCGCAATGCGATCCTCGGCCGGGTGTCCACCGCGGCGGAGCTCGGTTTCCTGCGCGAAAACCCGCGGGGTTTTTGACGATTCGGGGGCGTTTTCCTTGCTTCGGCCCTGGAATATCTGGACTTTCGCCACTATTTCTCGGTATTGAGGCGCCCGGCGGGGGCGATGATTCGACGGCCCGGTTCGGGCCCCTACGAGTACCCGGTTCATGGACAAAATCTGCATTCGCGGCGGTAGGCCTCTGCACGGCAAGATCGCCATCGGCGGGGCAAAGAACGCGGCCCTGCCGCTGATGGCGGCCAGCCTCCTGACCCAGGAGACCCTGACCCTCACCAACCTGCCGCATCTCGCGGACATCACGACGATGGCCAATCTGCTGAGGCAGCTTGGCGTGGCCGTCCAGGACGACGGCAAGACGGCCTATCAGGACCACGAGACGCGCACCGTCTCCCTGACGGCCGGCAAGATCGCCAGCACGGTCGCGGAATACGATCTCGTGCGCAAGATGCGCGCTTCGGTGCTGGTGCTCGGGCCGCTGGTCGCCCGCGAGCGCGTGGCCCGGGTTTCGCTGCCGGGCGGCTGTGCGATCGGCACGCGCCCGATCGATCTGCACCTCAAAGGCCTGCAGGCGCTCGGCGCCCGCATCGAGCTCAAGGAAGGCTACGTCGAAGCCGCGGCGCCCGAGGGCCTCAGCGGCGGCGAGATCGTGTTTCCCTTCGTCTCGGTCGGCGCCACCGAGAACCTCCTGATGGCGGCGACCTTGGCGCGCGGCGAGACGATCCTCTCGAATGCGGCCCTCGAGCCCGAGATCACCGACCTCGCGACCTGCCTGGTCGCGATGGGCGCCGATATCCACGGCATCGGCACCGGCACGTTGCGCGTGCGCGGCAAGCCGCAGCTGCACGGTGCACGCCACCGCATCCTGCCGGACCGCATCGAGACCGGGACCTATGCGATGGCGGCGGCGATCAGCGGCGGCGACGTCGAGCTGGTCGGCGCGCGGCCGGACCTGATGTCGGCGGCGCTCGATGCGTTGCGCGGCGCTGGCGCCACGATCACCACGACCGAAAGCGGCATCCGCGTGCAGCGTTCGAACGGGCCGCTGGTCGGCTTCGACGTCATGACCGAGCCCTATCCCGGCTTTCCGACCGACTTGCAGGCGCAGATGATGGCGCTGCTGACGACCGCCGAAGGCGCGTCGATGGTGACCGAGACCATCTTCGAGAACCGGTTCATGCATGTGCCGGAGTTGCGCCGGATGGGGGCGAACATAAATCTCCACGGCGGGTCGGCGATGGTGCGGGGGGTGCCCAAGCTGACCGGCGCGCCGGTGATGGCGACCGACCTCAGGGCGTCGGTCAGCCTGGTCCTGGCGGGACTTGCGGCGCAAGGTGAAACCGTGGTGAATCGCGTCTACCATCTCGATCGCGGCTATGAGCGGCTCGAAGAAAAACTCGCCGCCTGCGGGGCGGATATAGAGCGGGTGAGGGAGACGGCGTCGTGAACACGCGGCTGAAGCTCCGGGCGGAAGACCCGGAAGATTTGCGGGTCATCGCGGCCTGCCTGCAGGACGCCCTGGTGCCGCTGTCGGACATCCATTTCCAGGAGGCCGAGCACCGCTTCATCCTGGTGGCGAACCGCTTCCGTTGGGAGAACTGTCCCGATCTGCCGGAGGCGCCCCCGGCTGCTGGCCCTGCGGCCGCCGACGTTTCCTGCAGCAGCTACGAGCGCGTCAACTGCGGCATCCTGTTCGACAACGTGTCGGCGGTGCGCCGGCGGGGCCTCGACCAGCGCGACCGCGGCCGTATCCTCGAGCTTCTGACCATGGACGTGGAGGTCAGCGACGACAACCGCATGGCCGTGGTGATGCTGTTCGCCGGCGGAGCCGCGATCCGCATCGAGGGGGCCGGCATCAAGTGCCGCATCACCGACATCGGCGAGCCGTGGCCGACGCAGTTTCGTCCCAACCACCCGGACGACGCGGTCGCCTGAACCGCGGCGCAGCCGCGCCGCGGCCCCCTGCGCAAACAATTATTCACTTCTTTAAGGCTCGGCTCTAAGGTCTGTCCGCCGGCCGTGGCCGGCGCTGGTTGCCGGAGTTATGCCTTTGACTGCAAACGAAAAATTGATCATGGCCTTGCCCAACGGGCGCATCCTCGACGAGGTGATGCCGCTTTTGCGCCAGGCCGGGATCGAGCCCGAAGCGGAGTTCGACGATCCCAAGACGCGCAAGCTGCAGTTCGAGACCAACCATAAGGGCCTCGACCTGATCCGCACCCGCGCCTTCGACGTCGCGACCTTCGTCGCCTTCGGCGCCGCGCAGCTGGGCGTCGCCGGCGCCGACGTGCTGATGGAGTTCGATTTCGCCGAGATCTATGCGCCGCTCGACCTCGGCATCGGCAAGTGCCGGATCTCCGTCGCCGAACCGGTGGATCTCGCCGGCCGTGACGACCCGCGCAGCTGGAGTCACGTCCGCGTCGCGACCAAATATCCGAACATCGCGCGGGCGCATTTCGCGGCACGCGGCGTGCAGGCCGAATGCATCAAGCTCAACGGGGCGGTCGAGCTGGCGCCGACCCTCGGGCTGTGCCAGCGCATCGTCGATCTCGTCTCCACCGGCACGACCTTGAAGGCGAACGGCCTGGCCGAGGTCGAGCACATCGCCGACATCACCTCGCGCTTCATCGTCAACCGCGCCGCCTTCAAGACGCGGCACGAGGAGGTGAAGCCCTGGATCGACCGGATTACGGAGGTGGCGCGTGCTGCTTAGCAAGTGTCGCAGCGACTGCCGTGAGTCGCGCGCGAGCGCGCCCCTTTCTTTGCGCCCGTCCGCGGCCTTGAAGGCCGCGAACGCAGTGCACCGGCTCGCGGCGCCCGAGCAACTAGGGTTGGTGTGGCGGCTAGTTGCGAGGGCGCTCCAGAATCTGGAGTCCTCGCGTGCCGCGTAACGGCGGACACGCGACGGGCCCGAAACGTCTCGACACGGCGGCGCCGGATTTTGCCGCGCAGTTCAAAGCCCTCTTGGCGGCGCGCGAGGACGAGACGGCGAACGTCGAGACCGTCGTGGCGGCGATCGTCGAGGACGTGCGCCGGCGCGGCGACGCCGCCCTCATCGATTACACCCAGCGTTTCGACCGCGTCGCTCTGAAGCCCGACACGTTGCGCGTCGGCCGCGACGAGGTCGAGCGCGCGGTGAAAGCGGTTCCCGCCGCGACCCTCAAGGCGCTCAAGCTCGCGGCCCAGCGCATCCGCGACTATCACCGCCGTCAGATGCCGCAGGGCTTCAGCTTTCGCGACACGGCGGGCCTGCGCCTGGGGTCGCGGTGGACGCCGCTCGATGCCGCCGGCCTTTATGTGCCGGGCGGCACGGCCGCCTATCCGAGCTCGGTGCTGATGAATGCGATCCCGGCCAAGGTCGCGGGGGTGAAGCGGCTGGTGATCACCGTTCCGGCGCCGGACGGCAAGCTCAACCCGCTGGTTCTTGCGGCCGCGAAAATCGCCGGCGTCGACGAGATCTATCGCGTCGGCGGCGCGCAGGCGGTCGCGGCCCTCGCTTACGGCACCGCGACCATCGCCGCGGTCGACAAGGTGACCGGGCCGGGCAACGCCTATGTCGCGGCGGCCAAGCGCATCGTCTTCGGGGTGGTCGGCATCGACATGATCGCCGGTCCCTCCGAGGTCGTGGTCGTCGCCGACAACCGCAACGAGCCGCGCTGGATCGCCGTCGATCTCCTGGCCCAGGCCGAGCACGACGCCGCGGCGCAGTCGATCCTCATCACCGACGATGCCGGCTTCGCCGATGCGGTTGTCGCCGCGGTCGACGAGGAACTCAAGACCTTGCCGCGCGCCGGCATCGCCGGCGAGAGCTGGCGCCGCCATGGTGCGGTGGTGGTCGTGAAGAAGCTCGCCGAGGCGCCCGGCCTGATCGACAGGCTCGCCCCCGAGCATCTCCAGCTCGCGGTCGAGAAGCCGGACGCGCTCGCGGCGAAGGTCCGGCATGCCGGCGCCATCTTCCTCGGCCGTTACGCGCCGGAAGCGCTCGGCGACTACCTCGCCGGGCCGAACCACGTGCTGCCGACGTCGGGCACGGCGCGGTTCTCCTCCGGCCTCGGCGTGTTCGATTTCCTGAAGCGGACGTCGCTCATGGCGTGCGACGCCAAAGGCCTGAAGAAGCTCGGACCGGCGGCAACGACCCTGGCCGCCGCCGAGGGACTGGACGCGCACCGGCGCTCGATTGCCGTGCGCCTCACCTCCAAGCGCAAGTAGACGCCGTCGTGGGCGACCCGCGGCAACGGATCGTCAAGATCGAACTCGATGAGCGCACGGTCGTGCGCCGCAATCCCGACGTCGAGCACGAGCGCGCGGTCGCGATCTTCGACCTGCTCGAAGAGAACAGCTTCACGCCGGTGGGCGAGGCGACCGGCCCATATCACCTGCATCTCGGGATTGAGGAGAATCGCCTGGTCTTCGACATCCGCGGCGAGGACAGCGCGCCGTTGCAGAAGATCCAGCTGCCGCTGACGCCGTTTCGCGGCATCGTGAAGGACTATTTCACGGTGTGCGAGAGCTACTACGCCGCGATCAAGCGTTCGAGTCCCAGCCAGATCGAGGCGCTCGACATGGGCCGGCGCGCCGTGCACGACGAAGGCTCGGAGCTGCTGCGCGAGCGCCTCGACGGCAAGATCGTGCTCGATAAGAACACCGCGCGGCGGCTGTTCACCTTGATCTGCGTCCTCCACATCCGGGGTTAGCGGGTCGGACGATGGGGGATCTTCCGGGAAGCGTCCTGTTCGCCTGCACGATGAACGCCGTGCGTTCGCCGATGGCGGAAGCCATCTTCAAGCACCTGCACGGCAAGCGCATCTATGTCGATTCGGTCGGTCTGAAGACGGCGACCGTCGACCCGCTGGCGATCGAGGTGATGAAGGAGGTCGGCATCGACATCCAGCGCCATCATTCCAAGACCTTCGAAGACCTGGCGGACACGTCCTTCGACGTCATCGTCACCCTGGCGCCGGAGGCGCAGCATCACGCGGTCGAGATGACCCGCGTCATGGCCTGCGACGTCGAGTACTGGCCGACCTTCGACCCGACGGCGGTGGAGGGCAGCCGCGAGGCGCGTCTGGCCGCCTATCGCGCGGTCCGTGACGAGCTGTTCCGCCGCATCCGCGAACGCTTCCCGGTCCCCGCGGCTGCCGAAAAATCTTGACCGTTTCAAAACGCCGCACCATTTTTTAGCGGTTTCGTGCTTTGTCGTGGGGGCCAATGCCGAAAGAAGACCTGATCGAGTTTCCGGGGGTCGTCGTGGAACTGCTGCCCAATGCGATGTTCCGGGTGAAGCTGGACAACAGCCACGAGGTGCTCGCCCACACCTCGGGCAAGATGCGCAAGAACCGCATCCGCGTGCTCGCCGGCGATAAGGTCAATGTCGAGATGACGCCCTACGATCTGACCAAGGGCCGCATCACCTTCCGCTTCAAATAGGCCGCGGGCCGGCCGCAATGCGCTGGCCGCCCCACCTCATGTCTTCGCCTTCCAAGTCCGACCCGATCAGCCCCCGGCTGGTCCTGGCTTCCGCCTCGCCGCGGCGCCGCGAGCTGCTGGCGCAGATCGGCCTGACGCCGGCCGCGATCGATCCCGCCGAGATCGACGAAGCGCCGCTCAAAGGCGAGCTCCCCCCGGCGCTGGCCAAGCGGCTCGCGCGCGCCAAGGCGCAAGCGGCCGCGTCCCGCCATGCGGACGCTGCGGTGCTCGCCGCCGATACCGTCGTCGCCTGCGGCCGCCGGGTTCTGCCCAAGGCCGAGAGCGAGGCCGAGGCGCGGTCGTGTCTTCAGCTGTTGTCCGGCCGCCGCCACCGCGTGTACGGCGGCATCTGTCTCGCCGCGCCCGACGGCCGGCTGGCGCTCCGGCTGGTCGTGACCGCCGTCGTGTTCCGTCGCCTGACA
>Ga0335070_10008399_pt1 | contig 12109 bp, 10 predicted proteins | sample Lox_Sample_13_FD_206722 | JGI IMG/M metagenome (GOLD analysis project Ga0335070, IMG submission 206722) | Soil microbial communities from Loxahatchee National Wildlife Refuge, Florida, United States - Lox_Sample_1.3 | ecosystem: Environmental > Terrestrial > Soil > Wetlands | place: USA...
AAGGGCAGCAGTCCGCTGCCAAGGCGCAGATCTCGAGCATCGAGCAGGCATTGGACAAGTTCCGGCTGGATCTGGGAAGATACCCAACCACGCAGGAAGGTCTGAGTGCCCTTGTCACAAATCCCGGAATAGAAGGCTGGGACGGGCCCTACGTGAAAACAGGAACGATCACTGATCCCTGGAAGAGACCCTATCAATACCAGCAGCCCGGCACCCATGGGGAGTTTGACCTCTTTTCCTACGGGAGGGACGGCAATCCCGGCGGCGAGGGCGAGGACAAGGACATCACCAGCTGGGAATAGTCCCGCAACTTCACCTCATACTCACCATCAATTCTTCCTAAGGCGTTATACTTGGCAGGTCTTGTCCATGAGCACGGAACATGGTGAATGGCCAAGGATATTCCCGATAGGCTTCCCATCATCCCTCTGATTCCCTTTAATCCCCTGCATCCTATGACAATGCATCTTTCCCTTGAGAACACCTTGATAGTGGACAGGGAGGCCTTTTTATGCTAATTATTTAAGTATGGGAAATAACGAGGCAGGTGACGTGTATGCAACGCTTTAAACTCGCGCTGGATGCATGGGTCAGGTCAGTCCAGGAGGTTATGGAGTATTGGCCGAGGACGCCAAAAGAGTTTCTGGAAAGGTGGATGGAGTCCACAAAAAATCTGCAATTCCTGGAAAAAGGGCCGGAAGCTCTTGATGCATGGCTAAAATCGCAAAGAGATGTGTTGGAAAACTGGGGGAAATCCCAAAAGGATTTCCTTGAAACATGGATGGAATCCACGAAGAACTTTCAGCAGGTTTTCCTGGATATGGCCAACCTCAGGGAAGGATCAGAGGCTTCCACTCTTTTTAACTCCTGGTTCTCGACCTTTAGTGAGTCTTGCAGGACTTTGACAGATGAGATGAAGAACATTATGGACACGTGGGAAACTACTGTTGAGAAGCAGATGGAAACAAGCGGGGAAATGGCAAGACAATTTTTTGAAATCATAAGACACGAGAGAGGGAAGGAATAGGTTACGAGCGGTATCTTCTCATAAAGTTCCTAGCGGGTCAAGGAATATGATCCCTTCCTCAGGCAAGGGTGAAGGTCAGCGTTCCGAGCTTTTCGATCACCGAGGTGACCTTGTCGCCGGCCTTGAGCCACACCTGTTTTTCTGGCGGCATACCGAAGATGACCCCTTCCGGCGTGCCGGTGAAGAGTATATCGCCGGGCTTAAGTGTAAAGTGCTGCGATACGTAGCTGATGGTGGCAGCGACGTTGAAAATCATATCGCTCGTGTTGCCGGACTGGCGCCGCTCTCCGTTCACGTAGCACTCAATGGCGAGTGTGTGAGGATCTGGGATCTGGTCTGCAGTCGCGAGGTACGGTCCGATAGGTGCAAAACCGTCACAGGTTTTGCCAAGCAGGAACTGGCTGGTCTTGAACTGGAGATCGCGGGCGCTGAAATCATTGCCGATACAGTAACCGAACACGCAGGACAGCGCTTCCTCCTCGCTCACCCGGTGGGCGCTCCTGCCCATGACCACCACCAACTCCACTTCATAGTCGAACTTGTAGGCCACATGGCTGGGCAGCCTGATCACGCCATTATGGCTGTTGAGGGAATTATTGTACTTGGTGAACAATACCGGTGAGCTGGGAACCGGTGTGTTGGTCTCCATGGCGTGTGTACGATAGTTGAAGCCCAGCAGCAGAATCTTTTCCGGGTTTGTTACGCAAGGGCCGAACTCTATGCTGCTTTCATCCAGGAATGTCCTCTTAGCCTTCTTGCTCTTAAGCGCTGTGCGCACCAGTCCGGTCAGCCCCTGGTCCCCGCGCTGGATCACGTCATCGATGATGACCGGCACCTTCTTTCTGAACAACCTGGACGCGGCTTTGACATCCAGAATGCCCTTTCCGGTCTTAATCCCCAGGCTGTATTTGCCTTTCTTGTGGATGGTGACAAAGGTCATGCCTTTTGGCATCTCACCACGGCCAATCGTAGCCTCTGCTCCTGTGTCTTTAGAATTGGTTCTTCTCAACATGCAAAATGCTATCACGAAAGGTTCCCCCTGTCAACAATACCCTTAAACAGAGAACGCGCATGTAACCTTGCTGGCATTAGGCTGACATCCTCTTCCGCTTCAAGAAATAGAAATATTTGCCCACACAGGTTAACTGAAGCGCGCTATAATATGGCGGGAGCCCATGTCATTCATATTCAGTAGAGCAGAAGTTTTTATCAAGAAAACGCTCTGGGAGTCCAAGGCAGACCCCTCGCAAAAGGGTAAGAATCTCCTTATTGCTGCGTTAAGGCTCCTTTATAAAATAGGGCAGGAATTCGTCGATGGTGAGATCCTCCGCCGGGCGTCCAGTCTTGTCTATACCACTCTCCTCTCCCTCGTTCCTGTCCTGGCGGTTTCTTTTTCCGTTCTCAAGGCACTCGGAGCCCATAACATGCTGGAACCTTTCATGAGAGATTTTCTTGCGCCTCTGGGAGACAAGGGAGATGAGATCACCTCCAGTATTATTGGATATGTCGACAGGATAAATGTAGGTCTCCTTGGGGCTGTAGGGCTCGCCACCCTTCTTTACACGGTGATGAATACCATACAGCAGGTTGAGAATTCGTTCAATTACCTCTGGCACATAAGGGAAAAAAGGAATCTCCTGAGAAGATTCAGGGATTACATGAGCGTGCTGCTGGTGGGGCCGGTCCTTACCTTTTCCGCACTCGGGATTACCACTTCAGTGATGAGCAATGCCATTGCCCAACGGATCACGTCCATAGAGCCCTTTGGCACCGCGCTTTTTCTCATGGGCAAGCTGGTTCCTTACGTGCTCATAAGTACGGCGTTCACCCTGATGTACTACATGCTTCCCTATACCAAGGTGAGTTTTAAATCAGCATTGGTGGGCGGTGTTTCCGGGGGCATTTTATGGGAAGCGGGCAGCTGGACATTTGCCCATGTGATTATGTCATCGGCACAATACTCTGCGGTATATTCCGGGTTTGCCATAGTGCTGCTGTTCATGATCTGGCTCTACTATAACTGGATCATACTTCTCATTGGAGTCAAGCTGTCCTTCTATCATCAATTCCCCGCACTCCTCGCGATGCGGGATGACCGGGCATTGTATAGCGAATGGTATATGCAAAGGCTGGCGCTCGCCCTCATGTACCTTATCGGGTACAATTATTCCCATGGTGAGCCACGCTGGACATTACCGGCGCTTACGGCGCGCCTTTGTGTTCCCATGGGCGCGCTTCAGGATATACTTGAGGCGCTGGAGAAAAGCGGACTCATCCTTAAGACTGACCCTGACAACACATTCGTGCCTGCGCGGGATATCGGGACAATAACCCTTAGTGAAGTCGTGCGTAGCATCAGGGGTGAGATTCAAGGTGCGGACCTGCTTCGGGAAGATTGTGCGGCATTTGCAGGTATTGAAAGAGTTATGGCAGGGATGGAACATGCGGTTGACCTCACGCTCTCTGCAGAGACACTAAAGGGCCTGATCTCCCCGGAGAACTGACTTTCCTGCCCAAACTCTATATTCCCCTCTAATATTTCCTCACAACGAATTTTCTCATAAAAAACAAAATGTGAACCTGGCACATCGTGTCGTTACCCGTGGGCCTCTGCCCAGCTTTTTCCATATCCGATGTCTACCTTCAATGGCACTAATAATGAAACCGCGCCCTCCATGGTCTCCCGAACAATACGTGTGGTTCTGTCCAGTTCATCCCCGGGCAGTTCAAAAACGAGCTCATCATGAACCTGAAGGATCATCTTCGCATCCACTTTTTCATGGCGGAAGCGTTCCCGGATCCTTATCATCGCTATCTTTATGGCGTCAGCAGCAGTGCCCTGAATGGGTGAGTTTATTGCCAGTCTCTCTCCCTGTGCCTTGGTTATGGCGTTCTGACTCTTTATCTCGGGCACCTTCCTCTTCCTCCCGAACATGGTGAGCACGAAGCCTTTCTCCTTTGCCTCACTAAGGGTTTGCTCTATGTAGGCCTTTACTCCCGGATGCCCCGTGAAATAGCCATCTATGTATCTCTTCGCATCTGCCGGGGTTATGGTCAGCGCCGCCGACAGGCCGAAGGGCGAGATTCCGTACACAACCCCGAAGTTCACTGTCTTTGCAACTCTCCTCATTTCTGAGGTGACCTTATCCATAGCTACTCCAAAGAGGGCTGAGGCTGTCCTTGTATGGATGTCCACTCCTGACATGAATGCATCGATGAGCCCCTGGTCCTTGCTGAGATGTGCGAGGATCCTCAGTTCAATCTGAGAGTAGTCAGCAGAGAGGATGAGATTGTCCTGCTCAGCGATGAAGGCATCCCTTATCCGTCTTCCCCATTCGCCCCGTACAGGGATGTTCTGGAGGTTAGGTTCACTGCTGCTCAGCCTTCCTGTGGCAGTGGCGGTCTGGTTGAAGGAGGTGTGAATGCGGCCGGTACGGAGATTTACCAGATCAGGCAGGACATCGGTATAGGTGGACTTTAATTTGCTCAGGCTCCGGTAATTCAGTATCTCCCCGGGAAGTTCATGGGATTCCGCAAGGTCTTCCAGGACGCTCAGTTCTGTGGAAAATCCTGTCTTTGTCTTTTTCCCCGGCTTGAGTCCCAGGCTGTGGAACAGTACCTTGCTCAGCTGTTTTGGTGAGTTGATATTAAATTCTTCACCTGCAAGGAAATGAATCCTTTTCTGAATGGATTCAATCTCCCTGGAGAGCTCCTTCGACATATCGTTGAGTTTAGCCACATCCACCTTAAAGCCCGCTTCCTCCATGTCAATCAGTACGTGGATGAGAGGCATCTCTATATCGAAATAGAGTGCATCAAGGTCTTCCTCCTTAAGTCTCTCAAAAAGCGCTCCCTTTAATTCCATGGCCAGGGCCGCATCCTCGGCTGCGTAGCTTGTTGCCTCCTCCAGGGGAACCTCTGAAAAAGATCTCTTCTTTCCCACTACTTCCTGGAATGATTTTTTGCGGTATGAGAGGTATTCAAAGGAGACATCTTCAAGGTTGTGGTCCGGTTTGTTGGGGTTGATGAGGTATGAGGCGATCATGGTATCGTATAATATGCCCTGCACCTCTACCCTCTCTTGCCTGAGCATCCCGATGTCATATTTCAGGTTGTGCCCGATCTTCGGGATACCCGGATTTTCTAATATGCCGGAAACCATTCTGAGAACTTCTCTTCTGTCCAGCTGTTCAGGAGCCCCTTCATATGAATGACCAAACGGTATATAATATGCCTTTCCTGTCTCCCTGCATAAGGCAAGGCCGACGATGCGGTCCCTTAAAGGGTCTTTCCCTGTGGCTTCAATATCAAGAGCGAAACTACCGTGAAGGGACGAGAAGATCTCTTTGCACTGTTCCATAGAAAGTATGCTTTCGTACTGCCTTTCGCTCTTTGCAGAAGGGATCAGTTTCATGAGGCTTCCAAACTCGAACTCGCGGAAAAGGGAAAGCAACTCAGACCATGAAGGTTCCCTCATGCCAATTTCGTCGACATCCATGTCTATGGGCACCGCAGTGTCTATGGTCGCAAGTTTCTTGCTCATTCTCACGAGGTCTGTATTTTCGCTCACAAGGTTCCTGAGCCTCTCCTTCTTGATAGCCTCGGGATGATCAAGAAGTTCCTCAAGGTCTTTGACCCCTGCGAGGAGCTCCCTTGCTGTTTTTTCGCCAATGCCCTTTATGCCCGGGATGTTGTCCACCGCATCTCCTGTGAGCGCCATGAACTCAGGGACCCGCTCAGGCCCCACCCCGAATCTCTCCCTCACATACTCTTCATCCATGACCTTGTCTTTGATAGGGTCATAGACTTTTATCCTTTCACCCACCACCTGCAGCATATCCTTGTCGCTTGTGACCAGGAAGACTTCAGCCCCTTTCTTTGCGGCAATCTCTGCCATGGTGCAGAGGAGATCGTCAGCCTCATACCCCGGCATTTCCACCATTTTTATCTGGAAGGCGGAGATGACCTTTCGTATGGCCGGAAGCTGCTGTACCAGTTCTCCGGGGGTCTCGGGCCTGTGCGCCTTATATCCCTCGAATATCCTGTGTCTTTCGGTGGGGACCGGGGAGTCAAAGAAGACCGCAATACCGTCAGGTTTCTTCTCTCTTATTATTTTCATGAGCATGTTGGTGAAGCCGTAGATGGCATTAGTGGGAAATCCCTTGGAATTGGTGAGGCCCTTTATCGCGTAAAAGGCGCGATACACGTATGAATTTCCGTCGATAAGGTAAAGATGCATGGGAAATTATACCACACAGCCCTTTTGCAGAGGATTGGCAAGGTCTCGTTCAATCCTCGCAGTGGTGAAGGCGCTGCATGGAAGGCGTTTTAAAGGTTCTGTTATCATACACTCATGAAGGTTATTGTGGGGATGAGCGGAGGGGTTGATTCTTCGGTGACAGCGTATCTGCTCAGGAAACAGGGACATGAAGTGGAAGGAGTGAGCTTTGTCCTGTATGAGGCGAGAATGAAAAATACCTTTTCGGGATGTTGTTCCATGGAGTCCATTCGCGATGCGGGAGAGACGGCTGCGCGACTGGGAGTGGAGCACACTGCCGTGGACCTGAGGGATGAGTTCATGACCCGTGTTATAGAGCCCTTTATTGATGCCTACGCACGAGGGATCACTCCCAACCCGTGCATCCTCTGCAACAGGCACATTAAGTTTCCTCATCTCTTGAGAGTGGCTGACGAGAGGGGTGCTGAATACATTGCCACAGGCCATTACGCCATCACAGAAAGCAACCGGCAGCCGGCAGTCGTCGGTCAGGAGAGGGTTTGTTTGAAAAAAGGCATCGATCCGAAGAAAGATCAGTCCTATGTGCTTTACGTGCTGAGGGCCGAAGAATTGAAAAGGCTCATACTGCCTTTGGGTGAAAAAAGGAAGGACGAGGTGCGGGAGATTGCAAGGGAATTGAAACTCCCTGCTGCAAGGAGGCCCGAGAGCCAGGAGATTTGCTTTATCGGGGACAGGAACTATCGCACGTTTATGCATACGCTTGTCCCTGAAGAGCGAGGGGGTCCCATTATCGACATTGAGAGCAGGAGGGTGGTGGGCTCCCATAAGGGTATTCATACCTATACCATTGGCCAGCGTAAAGGTCTCGGCATCTCCTCTCAGGAGCCCTTGTATGTGGTGAAGATAGACCCAGCGAGTCATACCCTTTACGTCGGTCCAAAGGAAGCCGCAAAGATGAAAGAGTTTAAGGTTGACGAAATCAATTGGCTGATAAAAAATGCTGAACTGCCAAAGTGCGGAAGTGCGGCAGAAACACAACCCGTTGAAGCGACTTTTTCTCTTCCGAGCATCCGGGCTTCTGTGAAGGTCCGTTCCATGATGAGGGACGAACCAGCCACCCTCTCCCTCATGCCTGACGGAAGGGTGCATGTGGTGTATGACGAGCCCCAGTGGGCGCCAGCGCCGGGCCAGAGCGCGGTCTTTTACCAGGGAGACATGGTGCTGGGAGGGGGAGTGATTTCCGAAGTGGCAGCTTGATTATCTTGTTACTGCCAATTGCTTTGTGTTACTTTAGTGTGTGGCAGGAAAAGTTGTTTCTCTCAATATCAGCGATAAGAAGGGTGTGAGGAAAAGGCCGGTGCCTGAGGTGGTGCTGAAGACCGCTTTCGGCATCGAGGGCGACGCCCATGCCTCTTCTGCATGGCACAGACAGGTGAGCCTTCTTGCCCTTGAGAGCATAGAGAAGATGCGGGGTATGGGCCTTAAGGTGAACCCGGGAGATTTTGCAGAAAACATTACCACAGAGGGAATAGACCTGCTATCCTTTCCCATTGGAACACACTTGACCATTGGAGGGAATGTTGAGGTGGAGGTGAGCCAGATCGGGAAGGAATGTCATACGCGATGTGCCATATTCTATCAGGCAGGGGACTGCGTCATGCCAAAGGAAGGGATATTCGTCAAGGTACTCAAGGGTGGAAAAATAAAGGAAGGAGACAAAATAGTGGTCAATAGCTCATAGCTCGTAGCTGATAGTCAAAAACTACGAACTATGAACTATGAACTATGAACTACTGATGATAACGGTTGCGGTCCTCACATTGAGCGATAAGGGCTCAAAAGGAGAGAGGGAGGATACGAGCGGTCCCCTGATCGGAGAGATGCTTAAAGGCATGGATGCCCGGGTAACGTATTACGAAGTATTGCCTGACGAGAAAGAGGTGATTAAGGAAAAACTGAGGGAATACTCCCTGAAGGCCGATTTGATACTCACTACAGGGGGTACAGGGCTCAGCCCGAGGGATGTGACACCAGATGCCACCCTTGAGGTCATTGAGAGGGAGATTCCGGGAATTGCAGAGATCATGCGCGCAGAGGGAATGAAGAAGACATCGAGGTCCATGCTCTCCAGGGCTGTGGCCGGAACCAGGGGAGTGGCGCTTATCATCAACCTTCCCGGAAGTCCCAGGGCGGTGAGGGAGAATCTCGGTGCGATACTGGATGTTATTCCCCATGCCATAGAAAAGATAAAAGGAGACACAAAAGAATGCGCAGCGCCATAGGGCATAACGTATGAAGGATGTTTCTTTTCCCCTCGCATTCCTCGCAGGGATCATGTCGTTCCTGTCGCCCTGCGTGCTTCCCCTCCTCCCCTCTTATGTCTCGTTCATCACCGGGATATCATTTGAAGACCTCACCACAGGTGCGGACAGAAGTAAAATACGCTATCTCACCATAACCAATTCCCTCACCTTCATCCTCGGCTTCTCAACAGTGTTTGTCGCCCTGGGTGCATCATCTTCTGCAGTAGGGAAATTCATGTTCGAATACCAGGAATGGATCAGGATCGGCGGGGGCATTCTTATCATTGTCTTCGGCCTCTTTGTCGCGGGATTTCTCAAGATGGATTTTCTCATGAGGGACAAGAAGGTCCATCTCAGCGGAAAGCCCGCCGGATATGTGGGGACATTTCTTGTGGGGATGACCTTTGCTGCAGGCTGGACACCTTGCATCGGTCCGATACTGGGGACCATACTCCTCTACGCGAGCTCGAAGGGGTCAGCCTTCTACGGGTTCAAACTCCTTGCAGTCTACTCCCTCGGCCTTGCACTCCCCTTCTTTATCTCATCCCTCGCGATCAACAGTTTCCTCAGTTATTCCAAAAAGCTCATGCGATATATGCGCGTGATTATGATCATAAGCGGTCTCCTCCTGATACTCTTCGGCATCTTGCTCCTCACCAACAGGGTGAGGGAGTTCACGGGCTTTCTGCCCGACTTTGGTATCAAGTTCTGACGCTCCCGGACACGCTTGACAATACCGCGGGCAATGCTTACAGTAGGCTGAAAAAAACGAGTGAAATGAGGAGGTAAGATGAAGAATCAGGAATTAAGGCAAGGCGGCATTTTTACGGGTCTACCGGCATCTCTTCTTTGCACTCTGCTCTTGGTATTCATGGGAGCCTGCGGGGGAAAAAAGGAGGTAAAGCAGGTATCTCAGGAATCCAGAATCTCCCAGGAAGCCTTTTCTGTGGTGGAGCAGCTGAGGACCGCCTATCTGAAAAGGGACTTCACGGTCATTGCTGACTACAGCACGACAGAGGGGTATCGGGAAATAGTGGACTCCCTGAAATACTTTGACTCAGTAGATCTGACCTTCACCCCGAGATGGGTCGAAATGGAAAAGGCGAAGGTCTATGTAAATGTCTCATGGCAGGGCAGCTGGAAGGTAGGGAAGGATACGTTCCGGGAGAGGGGAATGGCCATCCTTTTGTTTGAAGGCACGCCCCTGAAACTCGCCAAGATTGTGAGGGGAAATCCCTTCAAGTATCCTGAAAGACCGTAACGTGTGAATCGTGAACTGTGAAAAGGAACAAGTGGTATATTTATTATTAAGCAGGTTATCAGCAAGAATACCTATATAGCTTCACAGTCTGTCATGACAAAACCGAAAACCATCATGTCTCTTACGGTCTTTATCAACCATTCACGTTTCACCTTTCACGGTATCAATGGCAGCTGCTGCAGGAACTGCTGCTGCAGGAGCTGCAGCCTGAAGAGCCTTGATTTTCCACGCCACTCATGCCAAAGCGCGAAAACTTTTTCCTGATGTCTTTGGAACTACATTTGGGACATTGTACGGTCTGGCTCCCGAAGACCAGCTTCTCAAAGTCCTCACCACACGCATTGCATTTATATTCGAAGATGGGCATCGCACCTCCCCGCTAGGCAACTTTGTCTATTATACCAGGGATGCCGGTCCTGAAACAAATTGCCTCTTCCAGGAGTTCCACGAGGTGAAATACCGGTATATCCTTCATGCCGCCACTGAGCTGCAGCATGCAGCCGGGACACGCAGTGATGATGGCTTCAGATCCTGTCTTCCTGTATGCGTCGACCCTCTTTTCCCTGAGACTTCTGGAAAGGTCCCTGAAGGTGAGGCTGAAGGTCCCGCCAAACCCGCAGCACCCTTCCTCTCCTGGTTCCACCAGTTCCGCGCCGGCACGCTGTATCAACTCCCTGGGCTCTTTCTTTATTCCCAGGGAATAATTCAGGTGGCACGGGTCATGGTAAGTCACCTTCCTGAAATTCCGGAGAGGGGAGGGTTGAGACGGATCCCATTTGTTATGCAGAAAACCGGATATGTCCATTACGTTATCCAGTCCCTTGCCTACAAGACCGGGATAATGGTGCTTAAGTGAGAGGACACACGTGGGACAGAGACTGAGAACAGCCTCTGCATTCAGCCTGCTGAATATGGTGAGATTCTTCTTTGCCAGGGCAGCAGCCTCATCCTCCATGCCAAGACTTCTCAGGGGGGCGCCGCAGCAGACCTCTCCCTTGGGGAGCACTACCTCATACCCAAGATGCACAAGGACATTTATCAGAGAGATTCCCAGGGAGGGAAGGAGAAAATTTATGCTGCAGCCGGTGAATAGTGCAACGCGGCCAATCTTCCTTTCGGGTTTGTACACCTGTTGGTCATCTTTTAGAGGAGCATAGGGGAGGGAAAGGGGAAAAGGAAGGATATCCCTTTGAGAAAGAAGGGGATGCAAAAGGGGGTGGAGTATCCTCGCGGCCCTGAACCCCAGCAGGGGTCTCTTCACCAGGAAACGAATAAAAGGCCTGAGATACTTTCTCTTCTGGTCCACGGGCCTCAAGAGTTTTCTGGCATGATATATCATCTCCGTGATATGCAGGGCGGGAGGGCAAAGCTTTTCACACGCGCCGCACTGGATGCAGCTGAATATCCTCTCGCTGAGGACGGGAGAGGGTTCCAGCTGATGGGTCAACAATCCCCTCAAAAGGGTAAGCCTTCCCCTGGCGCCCATGGCCTCTGTGAGACCCTCATCGTAAGTGGGACAATATGCCTTACAACTCCCGCATCTTACGCACCGCGACAGCTCTTCACTGTATTCATCTTGCTTCATAGTGTATTCTAATGTATCGTGGCACAGCCACGCAAACAGGCTTTGACTAATGATGAATTTCCCGATACAATGATGCCATGAAGGTGGGGTTTGTCTATGACGAGGTCTTCCTGCAGCATGAGACACCGAGGGGGCATCCTGAATGCAAAGAGAGACTGATCACTATCGTGAGTGCCCTTAGGGATTCCCCTCTCTGGAATAAGCTAGTCCACATCAAGCCGAGGAAGGCAGATTTCGTAGATATTGAGATGGTGCATCAGCACCGCTATGTGGAGAAGGTGAGGCAATTCGGTGAAGGGTATATAGACCCTGACACGTACATTTCCGGGGGGAGTATTGATGCGGCATTGTGTGCGGCAGGAGCGGTCATGGAGACAGCGAAGCAATGCAGGGAGGGCAAGGTCTCGAGGGCCTTCTGCGCAGTGAGACCACCAGGGCATCATGCAGAGGCAGACCGTGCAATGGGGTTTTGTATCTTCAACAATGTGGCGGTGGGAACACGGTTTGCGCAGAAGATCGGCTTCGAAAAGGTCTTTATCATCGATTTTGATGTGCACCACGGAAACGGTACCCAGCATATCTTTGAGGAAGACGAGAGCGTCTACTACTTCAGCACACACCAGTATCCCCATTACCCAGGGACAGGGAGTGATTCCGAGCACGGCACGGGAAAGGGCAAGGGCTTTACCCGTAA
>Ga0335070_10008400_pt1 | contig 12108 bp, 9 predicted proteins | sample Lox_Sample_13_FD_206722 | JGI IMG/M metagenome (GOLD analysis project Ga0335070, IMG submission 206722) | Soil microbial communities from Loxahatchee National Wildlife Refuge, Florida, United States - Lox_Sample_1.3 | ecosystem: Environmental > Terrestrial > Soil > Wetlands | place: USA: Florida...
TTGAAGACTGTTTAGTCGTTGAAGAGTTGTGCCGTGCAGACCCTGGGCTTGGAGTGGCGATATCCCTTGGAAACCTGATGATACCAGACGTGCTGTTGAAACACGGCAATGAGGAACAGAAGAAAAAATACATTCCGCCTTTATCGAGAGGTGATAAACTGGCAGCAGCGGCCTTCACTGAACCTGAACATGGCAGTGACATCACTAGGATGGATTCAACAGCCGTTAAGTGCGGTAACGAGTGGGTCATAAATGGAGCTAAGGAATTCATCACGAACGCGCCGATAGCTGGCACGTTCATTCTTCTATGCCAATCGGACTGCAACGTACAACCATCGCATAGGGGACAAAGCATTTTCATCGCGGAGAAAGGCACGAACGGGTTAGAGACGACGATGCTTCACGGCAAGATGGGTATCAAGCCATGCATCACTGGTTCGGTTTCAATGGCTGACGTCAGAGTTCCGGAGACCAACGTCATAGGAGAACTTGGCAAAGGCTTCTACTACACACTTGAGCTTTTCGATGGAACGCGGATCACTGTGGCAGCTCAAGCTGTTGGCATGGCGCAGGGAGCCTTTGACAAGGCACTAGCTTATGCGAAGACTAGGAAGCAGTTCGGTCAGACTATTATCAACTTCCAAGGTGTGGGTTTCAAGCTGGCGGAGATGGCGTGGAAGATAGAATCGGCGCGTTTGATGACGTACAAGGCAGCTTGGCTTTATGATAAAGAGAAGCCCAATCAGGTCGCGACATCAATGGCCAAAGCCTACGCTAGCAGGGTTGCAATGGAAGTCACTGATGATGCAATACAGGTTTTCGGCGGTTACGGCTTTCTTGCGGATTACCACGTTGAACGCTACCATAGGTGCGCAAAGATCACGGAACTTTATGAAGGAACAAGTGAAATTCAGAGGCTGACTATAGCAAATTCCCTAATGAGGCAACAGTAACTATTTTTCAAACCCTTATTTCTTAATCCGTCGTAACATTTTTCTTCAAAAGTCTTATTACATTTTCAAGAGTTCATTAACAGCGAGGAAGAACACCCTTGACGCTCGAAAACCTTAAAAATGTCGCTATCGTTGGCTCAGGTTCAATGGGCCACGGCATAGCCGAAATGCTTGCAATCAATGGCTATGAAGTTAGAATGATTGACATAAACGACGAACTTCTAAAGAACGCCAAAGAAAAAATCAAATGGAGCCTTGACAAGTTCGTCGAGAAAAAACGACTCAGAAAAGAAGACGCAGACGCCTCGCTTGCCCGAATCAAGACGACTACGAGCTACCAAGACGCGGCCAAGGACATAGATCTAGCGATTGAGGCAGTTCCTGAAAACATGGACCTCAAGAAAAAAGTGTTTTCCACCCTCGACTCAGTAGCTCCGCCGCACGCGATAATCGCCTCCAACACTTCAACGTTGAGCATAACGGAAATGGGAAACGCAACAAAACGTCCCGAAAGAGTCGCTGGAATGCACTTCTTTAACCCACCGATCATGATGACCTTGGTAGAGGTAATAAGAGGCAGCAACACGAATCAAGAAACTATCACAACGCTTTGCGACCTTGCAAGAAAACTCGGAAAGACGCCCGTAGTAGTGAGGAAGGACGTACGAGGATTCATAGTCAACCGCGTGCTCGGAAGTGTCTTCAACGAGGCATTCTGGGCTTTCCAACGCGGCGAAGCAACCAAAGAAGGAATAGACTCTTCAGTCAAATACACAGGTGGTTTTCCAATGGGCTGGTTCGAGTTGGCCGACTTCGTCGGCCTCGACATAGCCTACGAGGTTGGAAGAATCCTCTATGACGCTTACGGCGAACGTTTCAAACCGTGCGCAGAAGTCATAGATCCACTAATCAAAGAAAGAAAGTTTGGGCAAAAGTCAGGAACAGGATTCTATGATTGGACCAAAGGACGACCGAGGATACCTTTCAACATGCTCGACGAGTACGATGTCGAAAGATCCTGGGCCGTAGCCGCCAATGAAGCCGCATGGATAATACACGATGACGCTGCGAACCCAGAAGACATCGACACCGGCATGAAACTCGGCACGTTCTGGCCGTCGGGTCCATGCGAATATGCTGACCGTGTCGGCCTAGACTTAATGGTCAGCAAGCTTAAAGAGCTATACGTGAAACATAATATGGAAATGTATAAGCCATGTCCGTTGCTGGAAGAATACGTCAGCAAGGGTTGGACAGGCAAGAAAGTTGGAAGGGGGTTCTACAAATGAAGTTCGATTTGACAGAAGAACAACTCCACGTAAAGAACGCAGTAAAAGAGTTTTGTCAAAAGGAGTTCAAGCCGGATCTAGCGTTGGAGCTTGACAAGAAAGAAGAGTACCCCATGGAACTTTACAAGAAAGCAGCCAAACTAGGATTCACTAGCATGATGTTCCCAGAAGAATACGGCGGACAAGGAATGGGTCTCCTCGAGGTCTGCTTAGCAGTCGAAGAAATGTGCAGAGGAGACTCATCACTAGGAGTCGCGATTTCAAGCAGCAACTTCGGCAGCGAATTCATAATGGTTCATGGCTCCAAAGAGCAGAAGGAAAAGTACCTGCCACCGATATGCAAAGGCGACTTCATGTCCGCGGCAGCATTCACCGAGCCAAACGTGAGCGGAAGCGACATCAACCGAATGGAAACCACCGCAACTAAATATGGAAATGAATGGTGGATAAATGGACAGAAAACCTTCATCACAAATGCTACAGTAGCGGATTTTATCGTTGTTCTAACTCAAACAGACACGAAGATCCGACCTACGCACCGCGGAGAAACGTTGTTTGTCGTTGAAAAAGGGACATCCGGTTTGGAAGCCACGAAACTGCACAACAAAATGGGAATAAGAGCTTCAATAACGGGAGAACTCAATTTCAGCAACGTGAAAGTGACCGATTGGAATATGGTCGGGGAACTCAACAAAGGCTTCTACTATTCAATGGAATTCTTCGATAAAACACGCGTTGGAGTGGCTGCTCAAGCTGTTGGCATGGCGCAGGGAGCTTGGGAAATTGCATTCAAGTATGCCAAACAAAGAGAAGCCTTCGGCATGCCCATAATGCAGCACGAAGCCATTGGAATGAAATTGGCCGAGCTGGCAACAAAGATCGAAGCCGCTCGACTACTCACCTACAAAGCTGCGTCTCTCATTGATGAGGGAAAGCTGGATGCTATGGCAACAGCAATGGCCAAGTACTATGCGGGTGAAATCGCGATGGAAGTCACAAACTCTGCGATTCAGACTTTGGGCGGCTACGGATACTTCGGCGAATACCGCGTTGAAAAATTCCACAGAGACGCGAAAATAACAGAAATCTATGAAGGAACAAGCGAAATCCAAAGGCTACAAGTGCTCAAGTATCTTCTCAGCAAGTACTAGAAGAACCGCGTGAAAAACATATATGCCCATAAAACAAACAAACAATAGGTGGCAAATTTGAGTAAAGCGTACGAAACCCTCAAGATAGAAAGAGAAGAAAACGTTCTATGGATCATATTGAATCGACCTCACCGACTCAACACATTCAACGAGGTCTTGATCGAAGAACTCGGAGATATGCTCAACACTGCCGAAAACGACCAAAGTGTAAAATGTGTCGTCATAACAGGCGATGGCGACCGAGCATTCAGTGCGGGTGCCGACGCGAGCATGTTCCAAAAAGCAACTCCTGTTACGACCGAAGAATTCTGTACGCGCGGACAGAAAACCTTTGGCAAAGTCGAAGAGATGTCGAAGCCAGTCATCGCCGCAATCAACGGTTATGCGCTCGGCGGCGGATTGGAACTAGCTTTAGCATGTGATCTCAGAATAGCCGCCGAACATGCTGAACTTGGAAGCACAGAAATCAATTTAGGCTTGATTCCAGGATGGGGTGGAACCCAGAAGCTTGTCAGAATTGTCGGCCTGGCAAAAGCAAAAGAGATGCTTATGTTGGGAAGCAGGCTGAAATCTGACGAAGCACTGAGAATCGGATTAGTGCACAGGGTCGTTCACTTTGATAAGCTCAAAGAAGAGGTAAGCGCGATCGCTAAGAAGCTTGCAGAGGGACCTCCTGTAGCGATGAAATACGCCAAATACGCAGCGAACTTCGGTGCTCAAGTTCCTCTGGAGGTCGGGTTAAGATTGGAAGCAGCGCTGTTTGCGCTAGTGTTATCGACTGAAGATAGCAAAGAAGGCGTAGAAGCCCTGTTCGCCAAGCGAAAACCGGAATTCAAAGGCAAATAGCTTTAGCATTGCCTCTTATTTTGTATTTTCATGTATCTTTAGAAGGAGCGGTGTGGTTGAAGTGAGAAAAGTAGCGGTAATAGGAATCGGAAATTCCAAGTTTGGAGTGAGACAAGACGTCAACGTTTCTGAGCTTGCCTTTGAAGCAGTGAAGCCTTCGCTCGAAGACGCGGGTCTAAGTGCGAGCGATATACAGTTCATAGCATTGGGCTCCACGGGCGCCGGAGCCTGGTATGAGGAATTGCTGCCTGCTGTGGTAGTTTCGGAATACTGCGGTATGACAAAAGCTGGATTGGTGCGATGTGAAGCAGCCTGTGCAAGTGGCAGTGCTGCGTTCTTCTCAGCATATTCGGCGATTGCAAGTGGTCATGCAGATGTAACGATGGCTCTAGGGGTCGAGAAGATGCGAGAAATCGACTCGGCCACGGCAATGGAATGGATAGGGCGTGCAGGTTACTATCTCTGGGAATTCCACAATTTCGGTGTTACTTTTCCAGCCTATTACGCGTTACACGCAAACGCACATATGGCCAAGTACGGAACAACCGAAGAAGATCTGGCCCTAGTAGCCGTGAAAAACCACAAGTACGGGTCGATGAACCCGATCGCACACCTTCAGAACAGAATTACCGTCAACGACGTCATGAACTCAATGGTCATAGCGTCACCTTTGAAGCTTTATGACTGTTGCCCATTGACCGACGGAGCCGCAGCTGTTGTTCTTGCGTCAGAAGAAAAAGTGAAGGAGCTCGGAATTGACACTCCTGTGTGGATTGCCGGAATCGGGTATTCTTCTGGAACAGCAAACCTGAGCAAACGTTCGAGCTACACGAGTTTAGAGGCCAGTGTGATTGCTTCGCAAAAAGCATACGAAGCGGCTGGCATAGTGCCTAACCAAATTGACTTTGCCGAAGTGCATGACTGTTTCACTATAGCTGAAATCATGGCCTACGAGGACATTGGATTGTGTAAAAGAGGAGAAGGAGTCAAGCTTCTGCGTGAGGGACAAACCGAAATAGGCGGAAGAATCCCAGTGAACATGGATGGAGGTTTAAAGTCAAAAGGTCATCCTATCGGTGCGACTGGGTGTGCGATGATGTACGAGCTTACGAAGCAGTTGAGAGGCGAAGCTGAAAAAGGTAGACAGGTGCCGTTGAAAAACAACATTGGCCTGGCACACAACGTTGGCGGAACAGGTCACTACTGCTACGTCACCGTCCTCCGGAGGTGAAGATAATTGTCTTCAATGCCGTCGATAAGATCAAGAGAAATCAAGATAGTTCACGAGATCCCGATAAGCAAAGACCTCAAATTCTACGAGGGACTGAAGCAAGGAAAAGTGTACGCAACCAAATGCAAGGACTGCGGCAAAATCTATTTCCCGCCAAACGTTGATTGCCCAGAATGTCTGACCACTGGACTTGATTGGGTCGAGCTGAGCAGTGAGGCGGAAATCGTGACCTTTACGTATGTGGTGGTAAGACCGACCACTTTCCAGCAGCAGAAGCCTTACACAGTTGCTATAGGCAGGTTGAACGAAGGCGTCAAGGTGCTTGCCTGGCTCACTGGTTTCAAACTGTCAGAGATCAAAGTCGGAATGAAAGCCAAACTAGTGGCTAAGGTGACGCCTGAAGGAAACGCAACATACGAGTTTGTTCGTCCGTAAAGTGGATCAAATCAGCAACGTGCCAGCAAGAATCTAAACTCCTGTTCTCTCCTGGTCACGTCCGCTCTACACCAACGACCATCACGGTTGAGAAAACTTTCATTCAGAAGAGGCGATAGCATCCATCTCGATAAGCCATTCCGGCGCCGGTAAATATGCCTGAACTGTTGTTCGTGCAGGAGGATGATCTTTGAAATAGGCACTGTAGACTTCATTCATTTTCTTGAAATCTTTCATGTCTCTAAGGAAAACACCCACTCTAACGACGTTGCCTAGAGACATGTTTGACGCAGCAAGTATTGCCTTCAAGTTCTCTATTGTTTGCTTCGTCTGAATCCCTATGTCACCGTCAACTACTTTCTTGGTTTGGGGGTCGAGAGGGGCTTGTCCTGAAACGAAGAGAAAATCCCCCGCCTTTAAGGCTTGAGAATAGGGGCCAATCGGCAACGGCGCTCTTTCGGTCTTAATGACGTTCAAATCGATTCCCTCACTTTCATAACGTAACTAGCTCAAGACCAATTAAGCGTTTTCCAAGAGAAACCTTCCAAGGTCAACTGACGAGCCCATTTTTTCGATATGCAGACTAAAAGCGTGGCTCCCAACTCCGTCCGAAGATACCGGTGAACTGATTCAAAGAGAGGACAAAGAGAAAACAGTACAAATACTATGCAGTCTCTTCCTCATTGACTATAATGCCTCTCTTCTTCATTTCACCGATGAATCTGTCAAACAATCGTTCGTTCATTCCGAGTTTTTCAGGAGGGATAACTCCTTTTTCATGGATTACCTTTTGCGCCAACAATTGTGCCACGATGGAAGTGGAGTAAGCTGTTGTTCTGGCCATCGAAGTAACTTGACGCTCATTGTCATAATGATCAAACACATGATAAACGTGTCCGATCTTTCTTCCATCTTTTTTACCGTTCACTTTGACGCGGATTACGACGATATCGGGAATTTTTCTCATCAATTTCCGAGCAAAAAGGTGCGCAGTGACTTCCTTGGGTTCGACTTTCGCTTTGCCAATTTCTATAGCATCCGAATCAAAGAACCCCAGTGTCTTGAGAAGCTTTATCTTCTCTACATGACCCGGGTACCTCAACGTCTTTTCCCACATATCTTTGGCCTTTATTGTATAGAGCAATGTTCTCAAACCATCCGTGTAGAAAGCCTCCAGCTTGCCCACGCCGGGGAAGTCAAGTTCTTCCAGTCCGCTGAGAGGTTCCACCTGAATGATTTTTCCATCCTTCAGAATGTTCGCTTTCCGAACGTACATGTCAATGAGGTCCCTGACCGACCATGTTATCACGTAACCTAATGGGGGCACAGGAGTTTCTGGGAGTCCTCCATTCAACATGTACGCTCCTTCTACATAGTCGAGTTTGCTGACTCCACGACCTACAAGCATGCTGCAAAGCCCAGGACTCATTCCGCAATCTGGAACAATGCTAATACCCGCTTTGGAAGCGGCGTTATTCAACGACATCACATCTTCTGGCATGTAAGAAACGTCGACCATGTCTACCTTGGCTGCGATGGAGGCTTTGCATGTTCGATATCCGAACTCGCCTGGCAATGCTCCCACAACAACGTCGAAATTCTTCAGTTTTTTCGACAGTTCCAAATGCTTCGCGGCGTCGGCTTGCATCCAATCAAGGTTCTTCATATTAGTATTCAAGACTGCATCTTGAGCATTGTTACTATTCACATCCGCCAAGACGATTTCAGCCGAAGGCAGGCTTTCAGCTATATCTCTTGCCACCACTGTTCCTATGTTGCCACAGCCCAAGACAACGATCTTCATCTGAGCACCGCAATGAATTATGAAAGATTCTCTTTATAGCTTGTTCCGGGGACTATCCTGGTTTCTAGCGTGCACGGGCAACGATCTCTGTAGACTCTTTATCCAATCCATTGTCTTCTGCACCAATTCATCTTCCTTCCCCTTGAAAACATGATTCGTTGAGTTCAAGATCACCAAGCTTTTTGGATCATTTGCAGAGTTGAAAACTGCCTCAGCCTCATCGACACCCACTATTTCATCCTCCTCGCCGTTCACGACAAGAAGAGGAATCCCTGACATCTTTGACGCGGCTTCACACTCATCAAGCTTCATCAACTTCTCCCTTACATCTTTAGGACGCAGGTTGACACCGTAGACCTGCAGCTTGAAGATCTTCGAGACATTGAAGAGCTTGTCAATTCGAGAAAGAACAAGAAACCCGAAGAGACCAAGCCTGCCTTGAGTATTTCTAATGAATTTTCTAACGTTATAATCGTGGTTCTTCGGGACCGACCAAAGAGCAAGGCCTCTGACTCGTTTTTCGTCATGCAATGCATAGAGAGAGACTGCACCACCTAGGCTATGTCCCACCACGTAAATTCTGTCTTTGATTACATCCTCTCTTGAAGCGAGATAGTTGAGGGCGCACTCGACGTCTTTCTGCTCCTTGGCACCATAATCAAAGGTGCCTTTACTGTTACCGACGCCGCGAAAATCGAAAATCAAGGCAATGAAGCCGTTTTGGGCTCCGGCTTTTGCGAGCTGAGTGTAGATCTTCAGCTGGTGAAAACCTCTTGCATTCAAGCCATGACAGATCAGCAGCGCGGGACCTGGTGTAACGTCAGGAGAGTAGATTTCGCCATAGAGTTCGGCGTCTTCGCAATTGATCCATGTCTCCTCTCTCTTCATTGCTCGTCCGACCTCTGAAATTGTTTTTTCCCAATGAGTGTGGCAACTACTTCCTCATAAATTCCCCCCCCCTTTTCCAAGTTTTGGGTGAAGGTTCTAAAGAGAATGCTGAACTAAATCAAGTTAGAAAAGACCGTGTTAAGGATTGAAAGAATAATTTTGTAATACTCTTCGGTGGAAAATATTATTACTGCTACGCTGCTAGTTAACAAAGGGGATTTCATTGTCTTCTAGAAGAAAGAAAGTTGAGAAACCAACAGTCAAAGAAGAACAGCCGAAGACTCAAAGCACGGAAAAACCATGGTTCAAGTTCTGGCCAGAAAGCGTTCCCAAACATATAGATTTCCCTGTGATCCCACTTCACGAGTTGCTCAGAAAGAGCGCTAGGAATTTCCCTGAAAAAACTGCCATAGTCTACTTCGACAAAGAAATGAGTTATCGAGAACTCGATGATTTATCTGACAAGTTCGCAGCAGCTCTTGACGGACTGGGCATTAAGAAGGGTGACAAGGTTGCTATCTTCCTGCTGAACATTCCTCAATTCATAATCTCATACTACGGGATCATAAAGACTGGCGCGATCGTAACTGCAATAAGCCCCTTGTACAAGGAACGTGAGGTTGAACATCAACTGAACGATTCTGAAGCTGAAACGATAGTCGTACTGGACGCACTATATCCGATTTTGGAAAGAGTTCTAGCACACACCAAGATCAAGCGAGTGATTGTGACAAGCCCGAAAGAGTATATGCCTTCGGCCAAGGCTTTTCTCGCTTCTTTGCTGAAAAAGATTCCTTCATACAAGGTTGAACGTAAGTCGAACGTCTTCTTCTTCCAAGAGCTGCTACGCAAGTATGGTGCAAAGCCTCCTGAAGTGGAAATTGACCCGAAAGAGGATTTGGTAGCCCTCCAATACACGGGAGGAACAACAGGTCTCTCAAAAGGCGCGATGTTGACTCATATGAACCTTGTATCAAACGCCGTGGCCTGCACCGAATGGCTGAGGGGAACGGTAGGTTCAGAAACCTATCTAACGGTTCTGCCTCTCTTTCACATTTACGGAATGACAACTGGCATGAATTCACCGATCCACCAAGCAGCGAGAATGGTCATGCTTCCACGCTTTTACGCAAAAAACACGTTGGAAGAGATTCAAAAACAAAAAGTCACAGTCTTCTGCGGAGCACCAACGATGTACGCAGTGCTCCTGTCGCATCCCAACGTTTCGAAATACAACTTGAAATCCGTACGGTTCTGCATCTCAGGTTCAGCACCACTACCTCCTGAGGTTCAAAGGAAATGGATGGACGTCACCGGTGGTGTACTGGTGGAGGGGTATGGGTTGACGGAGTCTTCTCCAGTAACACACTGCAATCCACTGGATAAATCTCTGAAAACCGTAAAGATCGGCTCAATTGGACTGCCTTGGCCTGAAACAGACGCAAAGATAATGGACATGGAAACAGGTCAAACTGAACTTCCAGTCGGCGAGACGGGAGAACTGGCAGTCAAAGGTCCACAAGTAATGAAAGGCTACTGGAAGATGCCTCAGGAATCAGCCGACATCCTCCGAAACGGCTGGCTCTACACGGGCGACATTGGAAAAATGGACAGCGACGGATACTTCTACATCACCGATCGCAAGAAAGACCTGATCAAATACAAGGGCTACAGCGTCTACCCACGAGAGATTGAAGACGTTATTTATGAGCACCCAGCTGTGAAGCTGTGCGCGGTCATAGGCAAACCAGACCCACTGGCAAGCGAAATCCCCAAAGCATTCATAGTGCTGAAAGAAGGAAAAACGGCTACTGCGGACGAAATCAAACAATTTGTCAACAGCAAATTGGCACCCTACAAGGCTGTCAGAGAAGTAGAATTTCGAACCGAGCTTCCAACTACTTTGGTAGGCAAAGTGCTCAAACGAGTGCTTTTGGATGAGGAACGAAAGAATGTTGAAAAGAGCTAGCTAGATTTCATTTCTAAGGACAGCTACACTGGTTCGTTTATCTTTTTTCCCGTTCTTCTGGTCCATTCCGCGATTGGCACCGCAAACTGTTTTTCAACTTCAGGCCTGTGGATGCTGTTGTACGTGCAGAAACACCTCACTTTACCGTCTGGCGTCGCATAATGAATTGCGCATTTCTGAACGCGGTCGAGGTCGATGTTCCAAACATCCTGGAAATGCATTATTCCGACCATGACAATTCGGCGCATCAGCTCTCCGAGTGCCTTGTAGCTTCCTTTCGTGATGACACCCGTGATCAAGCCTCTCACGAAGTCGGATTTAGCCATCGGCAAGAGCTTCAGCATGTTCATTTTTGCCATCGTTTTCTTGCCTTTAGCTCCGGAATAGTAGACATCCCAGAATACTTCAGCAAACTTGTCAACATCTACATAATGCATTATAGGTTTGTATGAACCGTCTTTGTCGACAATCAGGAACGTTGCCGCTCCACACATCGGATGCATGGTGAACTCCGGATAGATTCTGTTTTTCACCTGTCCCAATCCTTTGGAAACTGGAACAGGCCAGTTCACTGGTCTCCAGTCAAATCGGCCGATCGTGCCCTTTGTTTGTTTCTCAATCTCGTTTATCGTGTCAGGAATCGTTATTCGCATCTTGCGCATCTCTTCTTTGCGGGCTTTTCCGGCCATCGACACGGGTTGAATGTTAACGCAGCGGACAACATCATGGTTCTTGACGGCAAAATCAAGAATTTCGCCGATATCTTGATCGTTGACACCTTTGGCGTAAGTTACCACGAGCACAATCGAGTCTAGACCAAGCTTCCTTGCGTTCTCAAGTACTTTCATCTTTATCGGGAGCATGTCGCCTCTCGCTCGAGTTTTTCTGTATATCTCATCTCTTAACCCATCAAATTGCAGGTAAAGTGTGTTGAGACCTGCGTCAAGCAGTTTCTTGAAGTAATCAGGGTCCTCGGCGATTCGGATTCCGTTGGTGTTAACTTCTATATGGTCTATTCCGGCTTTTCGTGCTTCTCGGATCAAGTCGGGTAAGTCGTTCCTCAGAGTGGGTTCTCCACCGCTGAACTGCAGTGCGTTGCAAGCCCATGGACTGTTTGATCTGAGCAGCTTGATCATGTCAACGATTTGCTGGTAAGTAGGTTCATACACGTAGTTGGTCGCGCCAACGTATGCAAAACAAATGGGACAAGCCATGTTACATCTGTTGGTGACGTCAATTATGCCCAAAATAGTCGGCGTCTTGTGCTGCGGGCAAATCCCACAATCGAATGGGCAACCTTCCGTCGTCTTGCTCTGCGGGTTTTCGAGGCCGCTGCCCCAATACTTAGCGTTGTACCAATTGTCGTAGAACCACTTGAAAAGCTCTGCATCTCCCCAATAAATATCATCAAACTTCCCGTGCTCAGGACACGTTTTTTCCAGGTAGATGACGCCTTCTTCCTCGTAAATACGCATCGGAATCTTTTTCATGCATTCTGGGCAAAGGCTTGACGAGATTGTCTCGAACTTCTTGGATTTCTGG
>Ga0335070_10008401_pt1 | contig 12108 bp, 7 predicted proteins | sample Lox_Sample_13_FD_206722 | JGI IMG/M metagenome (GOLD analysis project Ga0335070, IMG submission 206722) | Soil microbial communities from Loxahatchee National Wildlife Refuge, Florida, United States - Lox_Sample_1.3 | ecosystem: Environmental > Terrestrial > Soil > Wetlands | place: USA: Florida...
TCTGTCCCGCCTGATTGCGATAGCGAAAATGGACAATCGCTTCGCCACCTACGCCCTCGATCTCACCTCGGCAGATGCGGTCGTCCTGATCCCGCTTAATTTGATCGGGATCGCTGGCAATGATCTGAAATTTCAGACTGGAGCTTCCCAGGTTCAAAACCAGGACGTTCATGGTGCAACTTTCTCTGAACTACGGCAAACATGTCAAAGATAAGCGCAACATCGGTCGACGGCAATCTTGATGTGAGGGCCGACGACCACGCAGCCCAGGTCGCGTTTCAAGTTGCCGATGACTGCGCCTGGCCTTGATCCGACGCACGGTCCGATCCCCGGTTTTGCGATCTCGAGAGCTTCCAATAAAGAGGATACCCGAGCAACACCACGCCGATCCCGAGGCACGCCTCCAGTGGACTGCGCAGGAGGATCATCAGTGCCACCGATCCACAACAGGCAATGAACAGCAACGGCGCTGCTGGATACCAGGATGCCCGTCGTGCTTCTTGAAGCCGGAACACGGCCGCGGCCGCCATTGCCAGGAAAATGACGGCGCTGAAAATGATGTAGGAGATGATCTTGTCAAAGGCGCCCAATTCCAGGATCACCAGCGAGCAGACAAGTTGTAGCAGGATTGCATTTGCCGGGGAATTGAAGCGCCGGTGCAAACGCGCGAACGGCGCGAAGAATTCGCCGTCCTGTGCCATTGCGTAATAAACCCGTGGAGCGGCCATGGTCAGGGCAGCCAGCCCGCCGATCACCGAGATCAGCACGCAAATCGACAGGACGATAGCACCTGCGTGTCCGAATAGTGCCTGCCCGAATTGCGCTACAAATGCCTGGTTCGACGTTACCTGTCGGAGAGGGACGACATAAAGGAAGGCTGTGCTCAGCCCCGCGTAGACCAGCGTCACCGCCAGCAGGCCAAGCAGCATGGCACGCGGCAAATTCTTCCGCGGCTCTCGAATTTCGCCTGCAAGCTTTGTAACGTCCCACCATCCGCCGTAACTGAAGAACGCGTTGATGAATGCCCCGGCGGCACCGGCCATTAAGACATCCGATCCGGAATGTCGTAACGAAAATGGGAGCAGATTCGCCATAGAGCCTCGATGGCTGGCGAACGCCCACACGATCAGAATTGCGATCAGAATTAGCTTGAGCCAGTTGAGCGCGGTCATAAAGCTGGCACCAATCCGCGTCCCGGTGCAATTGGCCGCGGCTAACACAATGAGCAGTAAAGCTGCCGTCACGACCGGATAACCTGCAACCCACGGCAGAAGAGTTCCAACATAAGCTGCTGCGCCCACCGCTAAAGCTGCTGCCACTCCGGAATCCATAACGGCCATCGACATCCATCCGTAAAGAAACGCCGTGCGTTCGCCGTAGAAGTGGTGCAGGTAAATGTAAAGACCGCCAGCTTCAGGAAAGCTGACCGCCAATTCGCTGTAACAGAGGGCTCCGGCGCCGGCCATTAGGGCCATCGCGAACCACACGCTCAGCAGCAGCATCGGCGAGCCCAAAGATTTCGCCATGGTTGCCGGAGTGAGAAAAATGCCAAGCGCAATCGATTCGCCACAAACCACGGCGATCGCTGCGCCCAGACCCAGTTCCCGTTTCAGTGGCATCTTCTATTCCGACTACACGTCGTGAGCCAACGATAAAGTCAGTAGGTGAACTTCAACGCAAACTGCACCTGTCGCGGATCGCGAGCCGACAAAATCTGATTGAAAGTCGGCGAGCTTATATCGCTGTCCGGAAGCCTGAAGTTCGGATGATTGAGGAAATTGAACAGTTCCGCGCGGAATTGCAGTGCCTTCGATTCCGTCAGATGAAAGTTCTTCATGGCCGAAAAATCCCAATTCTTGTACGACGGGCCGATTGCAATATTTCTCCCCGCTGTTCCGAATTGTCCGGCATCCGCTACCGGATTGAGTTGCTGGAATGCGTTCGCGTTCAGCCAATCGGTCACCGTATGTGGACCGGAATTCGGATTGCCCACGAGGTCGGGGCGCTGCGCCGAGAAGCCGGTAATCTCCGGTGCGCTGCCTTGCGCCGCCACATCGTTCGAGTCAAAAACGGTAAACGGCGTACCGCTCATCACGGTAACGATGCCGTTAAGCTGCCATCCTCCGAAAGCGTGCTTGTACCATTCGCGTCCGACGGCCCAGAAGGGCAAGGCCCACGTATAGCTGAATACGAACCGATGACGGGCATCGAACATCGACAAGCCGCGCTCGGCTGCGAGATCGAACGGATTCTGCGCCAGGTCGTTTTCCCCCGCTACCGGTTTGGCTGCCGATCCGGTCATGTTAAACGACGAGGCGTCGTCGATGGCCTTTGACCATGTGTACGACGCCAGGAACGAAACCCCATGGCTAAAACGCTTTTGCAGGCTTGTCTCCAGCGCGTTGTACGACGAATCGGCGATGCTGGCGATTTCGCCGGTCGAGGAAAAAATGCAATTGCTCGGCGGATCGGCGAGCGTACATCCGGAATAAAGCCGCCGCTGGTCGGCATTGCTCGAATTTGAGATCGGTTGCTGTTGACCGTTTTGGTCGGTCACGTATCCCGGCACAAACACCGCCGGGTTGGCCTCGATGAAGCGGGGAAGATGCGTCCCTTTGGTCCCGACGTATCCGATTTCGAACAGGAAGTCACGGCCTAGCGAACGCTGCAGGTTCAAGTCCCAATCCTGTGTGTAGGGCAAGGTCAGATTCGGCGCCAGGGTCAAGTTTGTCAGCGGTGTCGAGAACGAGCCGTTGATCGGTGGATTCCCGTTAAACGGGTCGGAGAAGTTCGGCACGCTCACCTGCGGCGTCGCCAGGTACGGAGGGGCACTGATTGGCGTCTGGAGTGGCCCGCCCTGTCCGGTGTAATACGGTTCGTAGTAGACGCCATATGCCGAGGTCAGGAGCGTATTGCCGTCCCCGAACAGATCCCACGCGATCCCCACGTGAGGCGAGAACGCAGTCTTGTCCATCGGGATCAGTCCCGCTGGTACTCCAGGATCCCCTGGATACAGCAGCCCTGTCGGCGCATTCGGCATAACCTTCGATTGGCGGCCAGGAATCCACAACGACATCAGGTTATGGAGTTCCGTATCAGGCATTGGCAGGTCGTAACGTAGCCCGAGGTTCAGCGTGACACGCGAACTGACCTTGTAGGTGTCTTGGGCGTAGAAGTTCAGGTCGTTGCCGCGAATGTAGCGCGTGAAGTTGCCGAGGCCCTGCAGGAATACAACCGGCGTCCCCGAGAGGAAGCTCGCAAACGCATTCGTTACAGGAAATGGTGCGAAAACGAAGAAGCCGTTGGTGGCGATTCCCTGGGTCACATTGATCTGTTGGCGCTGGTATCCACCGCCGAATTTGAATTCGTGCTTGCCGCGTACCCAGCTCAGGGATCCCGAGTAGTCGAACAAGTTTTCATACGTATTGCGCGGGCCGGTGATCGGATTGCCGATATCGGTATAGCCGCTAATCTGGATAAAGGGCGGCCCTTGCGCAAGCGGCAGGCTCGAAGAATATTGGAAGCCCCAACTCGAGGGCGGCGTACTTACCTCGCTCTGGCCGTAGAGGAACTTGTTCCGAATGAAGGAGAAGCGCAACACGCCAACTAACGTTGGCGAGAAGGTATGCGTCTCCTCGGCGACAAAGTTCTGTGCACGCTGGTTATCCCCAACCGGGAATCCGGGAACACTGGCGCCCTGCGGCGAGAGCGGATTGAGATCCCACAACTGATTGAACGAGTAGCGGAAATTCAAAGTGTCGCGCTGGGTGAGGGAATGATCGATCTTGATTCCGAATTGATTGGTGTCGTTGTCAACGACCCCGGAGGCGGCATATTTGTTCGTCCCAACGTCGGCGATTGGGAAGTATTGCAACAGGCTTTGAGAGAGGGGGTTGATGGAGGGCAACTGGTTGTTCGGATAGGGCGTGAAGGCGCCGTTTGCCGGGTTAACCGCTCCTAGCTGCTCCTGCTGATTATTGCAGAACCCATTGGTGAAGCCTGCATCGCACATCGCGGCGAAATTGCCCTGTCGCTCGGCATTCGAAGGCACTGGGGTGAGTTGGGTAACGCCTTCGCGATTACGGTAGCCTTCGTAATAGCCGAAGAAAAACGTCTTGTCTTTTCGGATCGGCCCGCCAAAGGTCGCACCAAACTGGTTTTGCTTCAGCGGCAACGCCTGCGTCGCAAAATAGTTCCAGGCGTCGAGATTGTCATTGCGCAGGAACTCCCAACCGGCGCCATGGTACGAGTTTGTGCCCGAGCGCGTGATTACGTTCGTGGTCGATCCCAGCGCTCCTCCAAACTCCGCATTAGCGTTGTGTGTGAGGATACGGAATTCGGCAATCGCATCAACCGGAGGCTTGAGAACGAAACCGCCATCGACGCCATTGAAGTTTTCGGCGCCGTCGATCAGAAAGTTGTTCGATTCTGGGCGCTGTCCGTTAACCGCGTAGGTCTGGTTATCACGCAAACCACCGCCTGCCTGCACTAACCCCGGCGTTATGGGCGCGACTCCCGGCTGAAGCAGGCCCAACTGCGAGAAGTTGCGCCCGTCCAGCGGTAGATCCTCAAGTTCCCGCTGCCCCACCACTTTTCCCATCGTGCTCACCGTGGATTCGATGAGCTCCGCGTCTGCTTGTACCGACACCTGCTCCTTCTCAGAGCCGACCGCGAGACGCACCGCCACAGAAGCCGTTTCATTGACATTCAACAAGATGCCGCCTTGTACGTATTCGCGAAAGCCCTTGGCGATGACTTCCACGCGATACTGACCGACGGGCAATTCCAGCAGCAGATAGTCGCCTTGATGGTTCGTCGTTGTGGTTCTCTTGAATCCCGTGTCGGCCTGAATCGCGGCGATGGTTGCGCCTTGAACGAGAGCGCCCGTCGGATCGGTAACCGTTCCACGAATGTTTCCGGTAATCTGCTGCGCAAAAGCCGGCGCGAAACTCAACGCCAGCAGCATTAGAGCACTGCGTACTGCTTTCATCGATCCAGCCCCCAAACAAATGTCTCTGCGGGTAGACCTCCGACATTCGCGCCCTCTGGCGCACCAATCCGAGCTCAAATTTCAAGTGAACCCCACCAACAGAGTGTCGCGATTATTAGGGAGCCGAGTGGAACGATCAATAATAGGAAGGTACTAAGGTGTAGCCACAGGCATTGTTATCTGCGGCCGGTCACGCGTTGGGACTGGTGTAGCTATTGTGCGCCCTGTGAATTGATGCCATTCAAAGCCACCAATGACTTTTGAACGACATTGGTCGGCAGCGGCACATATCCAAGCTCCGACGAGTAGTGTTGACCTTCCTGCACTGACCATTGGAACAAACTACGGACGGCATCGGCAGTTTGAGAATCCTTGTAGGACTTGCGCAACAGTATCCAGGAGAAGGTAACAATCGGATACGAATCAGGCCCACTTGGATCCGGAACGAAGATGCGCAGGTTGTCCGGTAGTTCGACCGTTGCGAGCGCTGCAGAGCAACTCTGCTCGGAAGGTTTCACGTAATGACCTTCCTTGTTTTCCAAGGTGGCCATGGTGAGCCCGAGTCGCCGGGCGAATTCATATCCCACGTAGCCGATGGAGCCGGTGGACTTCTCGATCAGTCCGGCCACACCTTCGTTGCCTTTGGCGCGCATGGCATTACCGGGCCAGTTAACGAGGGTTACGGGACCATACTGTCCGCGCCAGGTCGGATTGACGGCATCGAGGTTGCGCGTGAAGGCGAACGTTGTTCCGCTGCCGTCCTGCCGAACAGCGGTTACGATGGTGAGCTTCGGGAGCTTCACGCCTGGATTGGCTTGCGCAATGGCTGGGTCGGACCAATTGGTAATCTGGCCCAGGAAGATACCGGAATAAGCCTTGCGCGAAAGCTTCAGCTCGCCACTGAATCCCGGCAGATTGTAGGCAAGGACAACACAGCCGGCCGTCGCTGGGATCATCAGGACATCGTTGCCCGCGTCAGCAATCTGCGTGTCGTTCATAGCCGCATCGCTGGCGCCAAACTGCACCAGTTCCTGCGAGGAGACGTTCTTGCCAACAAACCGACGGACGCCTTCACCGCTGCCGACGGCTTCATAGTGTACATAAGTGTCAGGATGTATGTCGTGGTAGGCAGAGAACCAGCGCTTGTACAGAAGCGAAGGAAATGTCGCTCCCGCTCCGTTCAGCACGATGCTTCCGGGCGGATAGCTCTCTTTCTGTCCAGTTTCGGCTGCGATTGCAGTTGCGGCTTCAGGCACCTTTGCCTGCGAACAACTAAGGATCAAGGAAAGCAACACCACGGGAATGAGCGCACTTCTGCCGCAAGCTCTCAGGTTTTTCAGCGGAGTCATCAGTCTGTTCCTCGATTGGGTCGCCCGCATTGCGCGCTCCGTTAGCTGAACTCGCCGCGAATGTACTCTTTGGTGTAGGTTTCCTTCGGATTCTCGAACATCTCCTTGGAATTACCGAATTCCACGAGGTATCCGGTACGGCCACCCTGGGTTGTATCCACGTAAAGGAACGCAGTGTTGTCGGCCACGCGCTGCGCCTGCTGCAGATTGTGCGTAACGATCGCGATGGTGAAACGCTTCTTCAACTCGAGCATCAGTTCTTCGATCTTGCGGGTGGCGATAGGATCGAGGGCAGAACATGGCTCGTCCATCAGCAGCACTTCGGGATCGGTAGCGATGGCGCGCGCGATGCAAAGCCGCTGCTGCTGGCCACCAGAGAGAGAAAGGCCGCTGTTGTGAAGCTTGTCCTTTACTTCGTCCCAGATGGCAGCGCCCTTCAGCGCCTGTTCGACTTTCTCCATTTTGTTGCCTTTGTAGTTGTTGATGCGCAAACCAAAGGCGACATTGTTGAGGATGCTGGTTGCAAAAGGATTGGGCTGCTGGAAGACCATGCCGATGTAGCGGCGAACGGCAACGGGATCGACGGCAGGATGATAGATGTCCTTGTCCCGATACTTCACGTGGCCCTCGAACCGGAACCCGCGCACCAGGTCGTTCATCCGATTGAGGCAACGAAGAACAGTGCTTTTACCGCACCCCGAAGGTCCGATGAATGCAGTGATCGAGTTTTTCTTGATCGGAATCTGAGTGTCGCGGACTGCTTTGAAAGTTCCGTAGTAAAGGACTCGAATGTCACAGTCCATAACGACGTTGCCATTCGAATGCAAAGCTCCGTCCGCGACGGGACGCTTCGTATCGGGAACCGAGCTCGGGACCATACCACTAGCCATCGCTGCACTCCTATTGCAGAACCTGCTCGCGAGAAAAACTGCGGCCGATCAAGTTGATAACCAGAACCATGAACACAAGGACGAAGGCTGCCGCCCAGGCCAGTTCCACCTGATTCTTGAACGGCATGCCAGAGAAGTTGTAAATCAAGACCGCCAGCGATGCGGTCGGTTGCATGAGGTTAAGGTTTCCGCCGCTCGTGAGCCAATAGTTGCTGAACAGGGCGGTAAAGAGAAGCGGCGCTGTTTCACCGGCAGCGCGCGCGATCGCCAGCATGATTCCAGTCAGGATGCCTGGCATGGCAGTTGGCAAAAGCACCATCCAGACGGTCTGAGCCGTGGTGGCTCCCATTCCTATGGAGGCTTCCTTCATCCTCGCAGGCACCATGGCTATCGAGCTTTCCGAAGTCAGAATGATGGTTGGCAACATTAAGATCGAAAGCGCAATGCCACCTGCAATGGCGGAGTATCCGCCGGTCACCAGGACGATAGCGCCGTAGGCGAAGACACCGGCAAGGATCGAAGGGAATCCAGTAAGCACTTTGGCGGCGAACCGAACCGACGATGCCAACTTGCTGTCACCTTTAGCCTGCGCCAGATACACGCCGGTGAAGATTCCAATCGGGATCGTAATCACGGATGCGATAGCTACGATGACCAGCGTGCCGACAATGGCGTTGCCGAAGCCTCCACCCTGCTCGAGAGGAGCCGGAGGTAGCTGAGTGAACAGCGCTAGGCTGAGCTTCTGTCCTCCACGCCAGATCAGCATCCATAAGACCGCGAATAAGGGGACGAGCGCCATAACGGTCATACCGCCAACAAGAATGCTCAGGAGAATGCTGAACAAAGTGCGCGGCCGATACAGAGACAGCTCGAGTTCCCCGAAGTTCACTCCTTCGAGAGGATTGCGTATTGCCTCTTCTTGAGCTTGAACAAGCAGATTCTTGCCAGGGTCTGGGGATGGGGATGAGCTTTGCCGTGGATCGCTCATTTTGCCTCCGCTTTGCCGGCTGCGCGTTCGAGAACGACCGCTCCGAACATGTTCACTACAAGCGTTATGGCGAGAAGCACCAAGGCGGCGTACATCAGTACCGGAATCTGCTTGGAGTCCGCTTCTGGAAAGTTATTCGCCAGAAGCGCAGCTAGAGTATTGGCCGGAGAGAATAGAGAAACCGTGAGATGGTTGGCATTCCCAACCAGCATCGCCAGCGCCATGGTTTCGCCCAAGGCGCGCCCGAAGGCGAGCACGATGCCGCCGAAGATTCCGCGAGAAGCGGTCGGCAACAATACGCCAAGGATCGTTTCCCAACGGGTGGCGCCCAACCCGTAGGCGGCCATCCTTAACTTTGGAGGTACGGAGACCAGCGCGTCGCGGCTGATTGCCGTGATTGTCGGCAAGACCATGATGGCGAGAACCAGCACCGCGGGAAGGATGCCGGGGCCACTGAGGTCAGTCGAGAACAGGGGAAACCAGCCGAATTGGCTGTGCAGCCAGTTGCAGAGTGGGCGGATCATCGGGATCACAACGAACAAACCCCACAATCCGTACACAACGCTGGGAACAGCTGCGAGCAACTCGATCAGCGTCTTGAGCAAAGCTTCGCAACGCTGCGGCAGCTTTCCCCAGAACGGATGGAAATGCAGGTTGAACGATTTCAAGAGCTTAAAGACGGCTTCCCCGAGGTAGCCTTCGGCGAGGAAGATAGCTGCCGCGACCCCAAACAGCGTCCCGAAAAAGAGCGCCAGTAGAGATGTGTAGAGAGTTCCCCAGATCTCCGGAAGGATGCCGTAGGTATGCGCGTTGGGATCCCAGACCCTTCCTGTAAGGAAACCGAAACCGAACTCTCGAAAGGCGGGGATCGCCTGGATGCCGATTTCCACCACCAACACGACAATCAGCACCACAGTAAGCGCAGCAAAAGCAACACAGAGTTTGCGGAATGCGACATCGAACCAACGCTGGCGTTTAGTCGGGGGTTGCCAGATCTGCCCCGGATGCCACGCGGCCACTTCTTCCCGTGCACGAGTTATATCTGAGGCAGTTCCCATATCCACCTGTCTTGTAGTTCCATAGCTGCTGCGGTTTTCGTTCTACAATCCTATCTACATTGCGTTAACGGCAGCTTGTACTTGTGACGCCACACTCTCAGGCAAGGGAACATACCCTAAGGCTTCTGATTCTTTTTGGCCGTCGGTTGCGCCGTAGTTCACCAGACCCTTGATGGCATCAAGCTTGTTTTTGTCGAGGTACTTCTTGTACAAGATCATCCAGGTATAGGTGACGATCGGATAAGCCTGTGCGGCATCAGGATCCGACACCCAGATGATGAAGTCGGAAGGCAGAGTGGCCGATGCGAGAGCAGCCTTAGCCGAGTCAGTGGAAGCATCCACAAAATTCCCAGACTTGTTTTCCAGAGTGGCCATGTGCAGATTCTGGCTACGAGCGTAGCCGTACTCAACGTATCCAATAGAACCCGGAGTGGTCATAATGCTGGCGGTCACCCCTTCGTTGCCCTTGGAGCGGGTTCCCGCCGGCCAGTTGGGCAGCGTGTTCACGCCCACAGTCTTCTCAAACTCGGGATTGATCGCTGACAAATGCTTTGTGAAAACGAAGGTCGTGCCGCTGCCGTCCGCACGAACGACGACGTTAACCGGCTTGTCTGGAAGCGTTACACCGGGATTCGCCTTCGCGATGAGAGGATCATTCCACTTGGTTATCTTGCCCAGAAAAATGCCCGAGTATGCCGCGCGCGACAAGCGAAGCTTGTCGACTTCAGGAAGGTTATAAGCCAGCACGATAGCACCCGCCGTCATCGGCAACAATTGAACGCCACCGTCCACCTTGGCCATGTCTTCCGGTTTCATCGCGGCATCACTGGCGGCGAAGTCCACTGTCTTGTCCAGGAAGCTCTTGACCCCACTTCCACTGCCTACCGATTGATAATCAACCTGGACACTGGGGTGAGCCGCGCTATAAGTCTTGAACCATTTCTGGTATAGCGGAGCCGGAAAGCTTGCCCCCGCACCCTGGAGTTTTACCGTGTTGGCTTTATTTCCACTGCAAGCATTGAGAAACACTAAGGAAACAAGAGACAAAATGACCAGTGCCCGGTGATTGGCATTCATAAGCGATCCTCGTTTAGTGAAGTGGCTCCATCGCGAGACCAGACAATCATGCTAGTTATTGCTTGAAAGAGAGGCAAGAAGACGTAGGCCAAAATACTCCCACGACCATCAAAGGAATGTTAATTTTCTGTTTATGCTGTGTTACAAACGGCGAGAGGCGATCTTCCGCATGCCATAAGCAGGATGTGGGTGGGTTTCCAGCAAGCCTTAAGGCGCCTTTACTGGGCCTAGCGGCTGGCTTACATATGCCAGTCAAGCGACCGACTAGCTTTCAATAGCTCACCGGAATGAAGATGCTGAATGTGGTGCCGGAGCGACCGGTCTCGACGCTACTTCTCAACTGGATGGTGCCACTGTACTTCTGAACGATCCCGCGAGTGACCCACAAACCCAGGCCGGTCCCGTCATCCCCTTTGGTGGTAAAGAACTGGTCGAAGACATGTGTTTTGCAAGCCGGCGTCATTCCGGGGCCGTCGTCCGCGATGGTGATGCGCGCGCCATGAATCGTGGGATCGCGCCAATCCAGCGACTCCTTTACCTTGATCACAAGCTTGGAGCCGCTGGTATGAAGCGCATCTACCGCGTTGACGATGAGATTGGAAAAGACCTGGCGTAACTCCGCCGCAACGCCGTTGACCAAGCCGGGAGACAGGTATCGCCGGTCAACAGAGATCCCATAGGATTCAATTCTGCGCTTGTAGAGCGCAAGGACGTTATCCACCAGTTCCGATATTTTAATTTTGCCCGCCGATGTCGAGCGCCGGTGTAACCCCAAAGTAAGCCGGGTGACCTCTCTGATCTTTTCGATTTCGTCTTCGGCCGCTTGGACAAACTTGCGCGCAGTTTCGTCCAGGGACGTTCTTTCGAGCAAATAGAGAATATTGCTTACGGCCTCCAGCGGGTTATTGATTTCGTGGGCCAAGGTCGCAGTGAGACGGCCAGCCATGGCAAGTCGCTCCGAACTACGTAGAGCTTCCTCGGCCATCTTTCTCAGACTGATGTCGCGGGCGGTAGCGGAGGCCGCAACAATTTCGCCGAGAGAGTCGCGAATGGGAGATATGGTCAGTGACACGGGCAGGAGATGGCCGTCTTTGGAGCGCCGAACGGTTTCGAAGTGCTCTATCTTCTCGCCTCTCCTCAGTCGCTCCATGATGTCGTCAAGTTCGTTTGGCCTGTCCGGAGGAAGCAGTATCGCGACCGGTTTTCCAATAACCTCTTCGGCTTTGTATCCGTACATTCTCTCCGCGGCGTTATTCCAGGAGAGGAATCGCCCCTCGAGCGTCTTGGCATAGATCGCATCGTCCGATGATTGCACGACGGCGGCGAGCAGAGCCTGCGTCTTTGACAGGAACTGTCCATCGAGCATCTTCGCGTAGATGACATCGTCGAAGGGCGGCGCGGTTGAGGCGAGCGTTTTATCGCTATCGAGATTGCCAACGCTTCGTTCGACAATCCGCCTTTGCCTGGTAAGCCTCGTTACCTCTTCTACCTTCTGCAACAAAACATCAGGCCCATCTGCTTTGCTGATGAACGCATCGACGCCTTCCTCTTTCGGGGTCTCAGCCGCGCCGGATAAGACAATGATGCCGACAGAAGGATTCGAATCCTTCATCTGTGCAATCATGCCATGGGACGTATTGCGGCCGAGCAAGTGATCCGTGATAACAAGGTCAAAGCGAGATGCGTTAAATATCTGGGTCGCCTCGGAAGCAGTGGTCGCAGTTTCTACGACGAATCCCCGGGCTTCCAAGACCAT
>Ga0335070_10008403_pt1 | contig 12107 bp, 13 predicted proteins | sample Lox_Sample_13_FD_206722 | JGI IMG/M metagenome (GOLD analysis project Ga0335070, IMG submission 206722) | Soil microbial communities from Loxahatchee National Wildlife Refuge, Florida, United States - Lox_Sample_1.3 | ecosystem: Environmental > Terrestrial > Soil > Wetlands | place: USA...
TGTTCGGGTGGTTTTTGTGCTATCCTTCATATTAGAAGCCTCCTGAGTTTTCGTGTGGCCTGGTAACCATACTGTACTCAAGAGGCTTCTATTTTTCAACTACCCTGGGCAAAAGGCCAAACTCCAGAGCAATAATTACGTTGTAGATTTACTTTCCGTGCTGTTGGGGGTTCACCCACCCTCTCCGTCAGAAAGTATATTTACCCCTCGGAGATAGCATCTCCGGCCCATCGCCCGCCGCAAGGCGGGTTGGTTCATTAATCGGTTTATGGACAGCCTGTGGTTCCGGACGGAACCAGGTTGAATTTGTAACGGTTCGGAATGTTCCCGTCGAAGCCTTTGAACACTACGTGGTCGGATACACTCAGCGATAGCTGCTGCGTGCCCACTTTATCCACCCTGGCCAGGGTGTAGGTTCCGATAGCGTCATGTGACTCGCCTGCGGATGGAATCGAGTAGGCATACGTAACCTTGCCGCGCTCGGCGTCTAGCGGAACAAAATTAAACGTGAATGTGACGTGGGGCGTAACCGATAATACGCTGAAGGGTTTTGAGGTGCTGCACACTGTGCCCGAAATGGCCTCGCCGCCCAGCGTTTCTATCTGCTTGACGGTGTAAGGCCCGCCGGATAAATCAGCCAGCTGGGTGGGCTCGGGCGTTGCCTCGCTGCTTCCCTGGTTGGCGTTGCCCGCTCCGTCGCCGCTATTCCCGCCGCTGCTGCTGCCCCCCGTTTCCCCACCGGCGCTGCTGCCCGTCCCGCTACCGCCCCCGGCCGCCGGCAGCACGGCCTGCGCAGTCGCCGTCGGCGTCTCCGTCGGCCTTCCAGCTTCAGGCGTCGCCCCTGGCAGCGCGCAGGCCATTGTCAGTACGATTATTCCAATTGCAGCGATGAGACTCCATTTGCGAGGTTGCATGTTGAGAACCCTCCTCCCTGGGAAGGCCTCTACTGCAAAGGTCATCTGCAGTAGAGGCTATGGGTAGCAGTTATTTGGATCCGACCAGCCGATCCCCCTTCCAAAGTATTCAGCTTTTGCCTGCCGTTTCACCAGGAGCTTTACCAGGTAGCCGCCCTGGGAGGCGACCCACAGTTCGCCGTTTGCCTGGGTCCGTTGGTCCTCCCCGAGGGCGCGCTGATCGAACGCGTAATGGGTGGATGCCACTCCGTTAACCATTGACCCGAACGGAAATGCTCACTGTTTTACCCGAGCACAAATACTTGGGCAGGTTTCCCATGGGGACCCGGGTGACGGTGAGTGAAAAACTACTCCTGCTTTGGAGAGGAGCTGCCTGGGAGGGAAGCGTTTGTGCAGGGTTGCCCAGGGGGATGAAAAGAAAAAAGGCCAGCAGGATGCGCTTGAGCAGATACCAGTATGGGCGTACAGAAAGGATCGGTTTGGCGGACATGAGTGCTTCCCCGCTTTCCTACGATAAGGGTAGGAAAACCGCTTATCATAGGCCACTAATTATATCCAATTGATAAGATATACTTTCTAAATTATAGCATTACCCCGCTCAGATTGCATGATGCCGGGCGGAAATACAAAGCGCCCTCGAATTTCATGTATTCGAGGGCGCCTTGTGAGTCTATTCCAGGTTGGATCTAGTTCATTCCCCTGGCCTGCATGCGCAATACGTTCCACTCGGCTTCGCTGGCAGGTGGTTCTGGCTCTCCCTCGCGGCGCGCCAGGCTCAGCGCTCCCTGCGGGCAGGCGATCACGCACACCCCACAGCCCACGCAGCGCACGGTGTTGACACGCGCCACGCCATCCACCGCCAGTGCGCCAAACTGGCAGGCCGGCAGGCAGTCCTCGCAGCCCGCGCACAGGGTTTCGTCGACCTGGTTGACGAAGGCCGAGCGCGCCACCACGTTGGCCAGGCCCAGCTCCGCCATCCCGCGCAGCACCCCGCAGCCGCAGGTACAGCAGTTGCAGATGTACCAGGTATCGCGCTGGTTGTTGCTGACGCAGTGCACCAGCCCGGCTTCGGCCGCCCGGCGCAGCTCGCGGTGGGCTTCCTCGCGAGTCAGGGCGTGGCAGGCCGGGTTCCCGTCGAAGGCGTTTGGGGTGGTGCTGAACCACATGCACGCGTCAATTGGATGCCCACAAGGTTTGCCGATCAGCGCCATCTGCTTGCGGCAGATGCAGGTTCCCACCGCCCAGGCCTGCATCCGGTCGACCAGGACCGAAGCGCTCTCGTAGGGACGGATCTCCAGCGTGTTCGGGATGGTCTCTCCCACCGGGATCACGCGGTGGACCTGCGGCTGGATATTCGTCGCGCTGGCAAACCCGCCGCGGAAATAATCCTCGAACCGTTGGGCCAGGTCGGCATCGATCCGGTCGCCCTGGTTTTCGTAGAACCCGACGACGTAAGGCAGCAGACCAAAGCCGGGCCGGCCTTCGGCGGTTTTCCCCATTCCGATCAGACCCTTGCGACCCATGCCCTTAAGCAACGCCATCAACTCACCCGGCGACCGGCCCAGCCGCGCAGCGATCTGGGCGGGCGTCTCGATCTCGGGGCGCAGCTCCGCCGCCAGCGTGGCCTCTTCAGGGGTAAATAGTTTTTCCAGCACGCGCAGGTGGGATTCGTCTGCAGCAGGTGGGAAGCGGTTGGGCAGCGCATCCAGGGCACGCGCCAGGCGGCGATAGGGGGAATCGAGCGGGAAGCTTGTCATGGCCCTTCGGGCTCCTTTCAAACGACTCGACGGTTGGAAGCGAAAACGAAATCTACCGAAAACTGGATGCGACCTCCTTTTCGGTTCTGTGTTTTTTAGACCGCTTTTATTATAATTCGTATTTAGACAAATTGGCATTTTTCGCCATATGTAGGGTTTTAAGTGGCTTGCGCACCGCTATATATACGGGTTTTTCTAATTTTGTCTAAACTCGAAATTATAAGGATAATTGGGGAAAATGCACCCTGTGAATAGAGATAGGTTTACCGCTTCCACCTCGACCGGCTCCCCAGACAGCGCAATAGCTATGCTCGGGTAGTCCGCTAGACTTTATAACATCTGTTTGCTAGGATGAGAGCTGACGTGCCAGGTAGTACACGGGCAGGAGAGTACAGAATGGCTCTAATAGAATTTGTGGACGACGATTTGGTTCAATTCGCAGTGGAAGACGCCGCTGCTGGACACAGCAGAGCAGGGCCTCATTGACCACGATGGCGCGCGGATCTGGTATGTGGCTTACGGATCCGGCGCGCCGGTGTTCCTGATCCACGACGGGATGGGCAACAGCGGCAACTTGGCTACCAGGTCACCATGCCGGTGGAGAGCGGCTACCGTGCGGTGGTGATCGACAGCGCGGTCATGAGCGCAGCACCCGCAACGAGCAGCCGTATTCCTACGAGCGGATGGCCTCCGACGTTCTGGCGGTGATAGATGCGCTCGTTCTGGATCGGGTTGGCTTTTGGGCATGGTCTCGGATGCCGTAGAGCATGCGGTGTTCCATGAAGAAGGAGATCGGCTCGAAGACCGCGTTGACGATCTGCGCGGTGGAATCCTGGCTGGGCGGGGTGCGGTGGCGGACGATCAGCCGGGTCAGGCCGTTGCCTTTTTCGATCAGGTAGAACCCCCAGGTCTCGCCCATCGCCCCCGTGGTCGGATCGACCGATCGCAACAACAGCGCCTTTTCCGGTTCCAGCAGGACGACCTGGTAGTAGGGGAGGCCCTTCTGCCGCCCGATCTTGATCGGGTCGCCCACTTTCAGGTCCTGCAGCGCCGGGTCGATCGCGTCGAGGGTATGGATATCGCAGCCCACCAGGTTCTCCAACCAGTCGTAGCTGTACAGGCCGCCGCGGCCCATCTGGACCAGCCATGGCCAGACCTGCGCCGCCGGGACCTGGATGTCTACGGCCCGGGTGGCCTGCCAGGCCAGACCGGCCACAATTTCGTCACCGGGCAGGGCCATGCGCACTTCCGCGTCGGAAGCGCCCCAGCGTTGCTGCCAGGGGCGGATGACCGGCCGGTAGAGGGCCAGCCCAGCGATCACGATCACGGCTGCCAGTCCGACGATTCCGAGAATGATTTTCTTTGTCTTCATGGGAAAATCCTCTTTTCCACAACCATGATTTGCTGATTCATTGGAAGTACGCCGGATGGTAGTGAAATGTTCCTGAGGTTTAGCTGTGGTTTTGCTCGTAAACAAGAGCGCCAATGTAGGCGAGGAAGGGGATGACCACAACTGCAAGCAAGGAAAAAAACAACGCGTTGCCAGACAATGCCGGTAAACCCACATCCCCTGCAAAGGTGGTATAGATCAAAACGGCAAAGGCCAGAGAACCGGACAGCCCATATGCCCGTTGGCCTGCCCGGGCCCGGATCCATTGGAGACGTTCGTCGTTTTCTTTGATCTGCATTTGCTGGCCAGCCCTGGGGTTAGCGCGAACGTAGGCATATTGAAGCAGGCTCACGAATCCCAGAATCAGGAGCATGACACTGGCCCCCAGAATAAGCCCTTCGGGTAAGCTGATCCCCAGTCGCGGCAGGACCAGCCCGAGCAGAGCCACGCCCACCCCAAGCCCTACAAAGACCAGCCCCCAGGTCAAAATGTTCTTCCTCCAACTGGATTGATTACGCATTGCCATCCTCCCCTTCGTGACAAATGAATAGCTCTTCGATTTTGATCCCAAACTGGCGAGCGAGCCGGAAGGCCAACTGGATAGATGGGTTATATCGTCCGCGCTCGAGCGAAATGATGGTCTGGCGGGATACGCCCACCCGCTCTCCCAATTCCTGCTGGGTCCACCCCTTTTCAGCCCGCAGCTCTTCTAATCTGTTTTCCATACACCCTCGAATTGTAAAGCTTGCTTGACATCAGTATAGCACGAGGATGGCGAAATGTCAAGCGTGCTTTACATTCCTCCTCAATCTCTGTCCTCGATCATTCCTAACCTCCTCCCTTTCCCCACCGCCTCGGTCCGGTTCTGCGCGTCGAGCTTGCGCAGGATGTGGTTGATGTGGCTCTTGACCGTACCCACCGTGACGACCAGCTCTTCCGCGATCGCCTGGTTGCTGCGCCCGCGCGCCATGAGGCGAAGCACCTCCACCTCGCGCTCGCTGAGCGGCTCGACCAGCGAGCTACCCGGTCTCTGGGTGGGAGCGGGCTCTTCCGCGCCACCCACGGCGATGGCTGCCAGGATCCGCTCGATATACGCCGCGTGGATCCCATCACGGGCGTCCTCGCCCATCAGCCGGGCGAGGAGCGGGCCCTGGTCGAAGATGCGCAGGTAGCCTTCCGGTTCGGCCAGGGCCAGCGCGCGGCGCAACGAATCGCGAGCCGCGGGCGGGTCCCCTTCTTCCAGGCTGGCTTTCGCCGCGAGCAGAGCCAGTTCGATGACCCTGGTTTTCAGGTCGTTGGTTTCTGCCAGGTCGAGCTGTTTCTCGAGGTGCTCTCGGGCGGCCTGTGGATTTCCCAACGCGATCTGCGCTTCCGCCCAGGCCAGGTCGGCCAGGTAATAGGCCTCGGCCGCCCCGATTGGGCCCATCCCGGGCGGGAAAATGGCCCGATCGTCGGCGGAATATGCCTGGCACCAGCCGGCCGCCTCCGCCAGTGCGCCGGGATCCTTTGGGCTGCGCCGGATGGCGTGGACCGCCCTTAACCCGCGTGTACAGAACTGGACGTCCGGCCAGGCCTCTTCCAGCCGGTCCAGGCATTGCGATGCCTCCACCGTCCGCCCCTGGATCTGGTTGAGGCGAAACAGGGCGACATACGCGACGAACAAGTAATAGGGATTCATCCCCCAGCCCATCTGCTCCAGGCCGCCGCCCAGGCGCTGTCCGGCCTCCTCCAGGCGGTCCTGCTCTATCAGCACGCAGCCCAGGGCAACATCCAGGCAGCCCAGCGCGGGCAGGTCATCCTCTGGATGAGCCAGCAGCGCGGCGATATCCGCCTGTCCCTGCCGGCAGAGACCCGCGGAGCGGTTCAATTGCCCCTGTACATACGCCAGGCGGGCCAGGTGGAAAGTTGATTCGACCACTCCGAAGAACAGTCCCCCTCCGAGGGCGATCTGCCGAGCCGTCTCGAGGACCGCGGCGGCGGATCTGGACTCGTGCAGCGCCAGGCGGGCATAGCCGGTCATCAGCAGGCCGGTGAACCGGCCGGGATTCCCCTCGGGATATGCCTCGACCGTGCGCCGGGCGAGGGCGAGCAGCTCCTGGGGATCGACCGCCGGATCCGGCGTCATGGCCAGGAAGGTTCGCACCACAGCCGCAATTTCAGTCAGGCCGAAAACAGGCAGCTCGCTTTTCCCGGACGCGATCCATGCTTCGGCCTGCCCCAGGCGCGCTTCGACCCTGGGCCAGTTTGCCCGCCGGAAATGAAGGGCCAGCGCGAATGCTTGCAAAACACAGAGCATCGGGCGGCGCTGTATCACTGCTTCGGGGAAGGCGGAACACCAGTCGTAGATAGCGGCGATGTCGCTGTGCACGATGAGGTCGAAGCTGTGCTGTTCGACGAAGGCAGCCGCGTAATCCCAGTCCTGAGCCTGGAAGGCATGGGCGGCGGCCTCGCGGAAGAACCCTTTCGCGGCCAGCCATTCGCACGCCGCGCGGTGCAGCCGCGGGATCCGTCCCGGCTGGGAGCCTTTGAGTTGCGCCCGCAGGAAATCGCGGAATAGATGGTGGTAGCGATACCAGCGCCCCTCCTCGTCGAGGGGGACCAGGAAGAGATTGGAGCGAGAAAGGTAGTCGATTATCGAAAGAGGAGAAGAGAACAGAGACCGGAGAACAGTACCCAAAGGACTGTTCTCCGGTCTCTGTTCTCCGCTCTCTACGAGGGCCCCACATAATTCTGCGCAGAAGCGCTCCAGAACCGAGGTGTACAGGAGAAAGGCCTGGACCTCTTCTGGCTGGCGGTCGATCACCTCTTCCAGCAGATACTCGGCCAGGTAGCGGTGACTGCCGGTGAAGGACCCGAGAAAGTCTTCCTGCCCCTGCCCTTCCGTTCCGCGCGAATGCCCGGATAACGAGAGCGCGGCCAACTGCAGGCCGGCTGCCCACCCTTCGGTGCGCTGTTCGAGCGCTGCGATCCCCTGGGGCGGCAGGTCGAGCTGCATCACCTCGCTCAGAAACCGGGCCGTTTCCTCTCTGCTGAAGCGCAGATCGGCCGCGCGCACCTCGACCATCTGGCCGCGGGCGCGCAGGCGCGCCAGGGGGAGGGGCGGCCGGGAGCGGCTGCCCAGAGCGATGCGCAGATTTTCCGGCCGGCGCTCGACCAGCTCGCTCAGTGCGGCGTGGATTTCCGCAGCGCCGATCAGGTGGTAGTCATCCAGGATCAAAACGGTATTGCGGCCATCCGCGATCAGGATATTGATCAGCGCGGCGATCACAAGCCGCAGATCCATCTCAGGTGTAGACCGCAGGCGTCGGGCGATCTGGGTCAGCTCCGGGAGCGAGCCGAGAGCCTGGAGGAAGCTGTGGATGAGATAGGAGCCAAAGGGGATCGGGTCGCCATCGCTGGCGTCCAGGGTGTACCAGGCCACCGCGGTCCCGGCATTCTGCATCGACCGGGCCCAATCCGCCAGCAGGGTGGTTTTTCCATAACCGGCCGGCGCGCAGACCAGGATCAGCCCCGCGGCGCTGTCGGCGGCCAGGTGATCCAGCAGGCGCGCGCGGAGGACCACCCGCTGCCGCGCCGGGGGCACCCGCAGCTTGGTGAGGACAAGAGGTGTGCTGGTTTCAGAGGTCATCGGCTACTGCTTTCCATTTCGATGGAGGAACGGAAGACGATTGTTATCCTAGGATTAGTCCTTATACTAGCGCGGTTTTTCGATTTTGCCAATCTACCCTGAAATCTAACCCTGGATAGATGCGGCCGTGGCCGGTTGATTGGTATGATGAGGCTACAGTGGATTTGAATCACCGAACGAGAGGAAAGGAAAAGGAAACCGATGGATCACAAAGTTTTGGTCGCTTATGCATCGACGCATGGCTCTACCCAGGAGATCGCCGAATTCGTCGCGGCGGTCCTGCGCGAGCAGGGACTGGAGGCCGAATTACTGCCAGCGCGGAACGTGCGCTCGCTGGATGGATATGCCGCCGTGGTGCTCGGCGCGCCGCTGTATATGTTTCACCTGCACAAAGATGCGCAGCGCTTCCTCTCCCGGTTCCAGAAGGCGCTGGCTGGGGGCGTGCCGGTCGCGATTTTCGCCGGCGGTCCCTTTGCGCCCGCGGAAGAAAAAACCTGGCAGGAAGTGCGCCAGCAGCTCGATCAAGAGCTGGCTAAGTTCCCCTGGCTGCGACCGGCCGCGGTGGAAGTGGTCGGCGGGAGATTCGACCCGAACCACCTGCGCTTCCCCTGGAACCTGGTCCCCGCGCTCAAGCAGATGCAGCCCAGCGACCTGCGCAATTGGGACGCGATCCGCGCCTGGGCCGCAGGCCTGCCAGCGCAGATCGGCCATCCCACCCAGGAAGGGCAGCCTGCAGAACAGGAGACGGCCCATTGAGCAGCGCAAAGCGGGTCTTGATCTCGATCTTCGGCGGCCCGATCGGGATGGCTGACATCGTTATTTTGCCCGCGACAGGCAGAATCAAGCTGCAGATGCTGCGTCTCGCCGCTCCGGAGGCCGGCTGACGCCTGGGGCCGACGCTGTGTTCGGGGCTGACGATCGCCCGGTATGAGAATTTTGGCGGCTGCCCGTCGATTGGGGCGCTGCGCAAGCGGCTGAAACGCGACTGGCCCGAGCAGACGGAGTGGGGCATCCACGTGCTGCTGGCCCAGAACGGTCTGGGCGAGTTCATCACCGGCGACACCCATCAATATGGAATGACCTTCGACCCCTTTGACAGCGAGCGCGCCAGCGAGTTGGTGCTCGCCTATCTGGATTCGTTTGCCAGACTGCCCGAGCGGCGGATTGTGGAGCGCTGGCACGGGGTCTATCCAGGGCTGGATGGACAGAGCGAGATCGTGGCGACGCCCGAAGCGGGGGCCACGCTCGTTCAGGTGACCAATGGGCTGGGGATGACGATGTCCTTCGGACTGGCAGAGGAAATTTTGGATGATCTGGTATGAATGGGAATCTCAGCGCGCTGTTGGCGCAATATCGGGATGGGTTCGGCCTGCCCCGCGGGCTCTATCTGGAAGAGCAGGTTTACCGGGCCGAACTGGAGCGGATCTGGCGCAAAGGCTGGCTGTTTGCCGGTCACAGCATCGAGATTCAGGAGCCGGGAGATTATTTCCTGTTTTCCCTGGGCGCGGAAGAACTGATCGTCGCGCGGACCGAAACGGGCGCGATCGCCGCCAGCCACAACCTCTGCCGCCACCGCGGCTCACTGGTGGTGACCGAGGCCAGCGGCCACGCCAGGCGGCTCGTCTGTCCGTACCACCAGTGGACCTACGCTCCAGACGGCGAGCTGATGCCCGAGGACCTGGACAAATCGGCCTGGGGCCTGAAGCGGGTCGCGGCATGCGAGCTGGAAGGGTTGATCTTCGTCTGCCTGGCAAACGAGCCTCCCGATTTCGAGCCTGCCGCTGCGCTGATGGCGCCGATGGTGCGCCCCCAGGGCTTTGGCCGGGCGCGCCGCTGATGGGCGAGTACCCCGACCCTGACATGGGCACCCTCCGCCTGCGCACCCTGCCTAATTTTTGGTGCCACGCCAGCAGCGACCACGCGGTGACCACCCGGCTCACCCCTGCCGGCCTGCGTGAGACGCGGGTCCGCGTTACCTGGCTGGTAGACGCGAGCGCCCGGCCTGGGATGGATTACCAATTCGAGAAGCTGCTCCCTTTCTGGAAGCTGACCTCAGAGCAGGATTGGGAAAACTGCGCCAACGTCCAGCGGGGAGTGGAATCGCCGGCTTATTCGCCCGGGCCGCTTTCGCCGACGAAGGAGTACAATGTGGCCAGCTTCCTGAGATGGTATGTGAACTACCTGGGGAGCCCGGCGGAATAACTTCCAATTCACTGTTCCACCAAGAAATAGTACACTCCCTTTCATTTTCGTTGGGGCAGATCCGGAAATCCGCGATCTATAATGGATAGAGTGGGTGGATTTTCGTGCATGAGCACGAGAACGGAGCAGTCGCATGAAAGTCGGGCAGCCCCTCTTCCATTTCGCCGTAGCGCTCTTTCTGTTGTTGTCCCTCAATGATCCGCTGGAGGCTTCCGCCGCGCCCGCGGGACCAGCCGGCGCGGAGATCATCCCCGCCGACCGGCGGATCGACTGGAGCTACGCCGGCATCCCGGGTGGAATTCCGGTCCGGACCACCATTTGCGCCACGATCGACAGCGCCAAATTCGGGACCGGTGCGACCGACGCCCGCCAGGCGATCCAGGATGCGCTGAACGCCTGCCCCAACGGGCAGGTGGTCTACCTGCCGCCGGGGACCTATGCCTACAACGGCACGGTCAACCTGGGCGACTACGACACCCTGCGCGGCGCGGGGCCGGGCAAAACGATCCTCAAGCACACCGGCGATTATTCAAGATCGATGGTCGACATGCGCGGCCAGATCTATTGGGAGATCACCGGCCTGCGCAAGATCCACAATGTTCTCCAGGCGAACAAGGATTCGCGGGTGATCACCCTGGCCGACACGGCCGGGATCGTACCGGGCAGCATCCTGCTGATCAACCAGCTCAACGACGGCACTCTGGTCAACCCGGTAGGGGTGGAGGGCAAATGCACCTACTGCGGATACGAGAACGGCGACCGCGTCCTGGGCCAACTGGTCGAGGTGGCCGCGGTCAACGGAAACCAGGTCACACTGAACCTGCCGCTCCATTGGACCTATTCCCCCGCGCTGCAGCCGTGGGCCTACCAGGTGGACGCTAGCGCCATGATCCAGCACGCCGGCCTGGAGGACCTTACCCTGACCCAGGATTCCCCCCAGGTCGAGTTCATGATCGAGATGGATGGGGCGCAGTATTCCTGGGTGAAGAACGTCGAGATCCAGAACATCCAGCGCCGGGCGATGTGGGTGATCAACTCCCTCCAGAACGAGATCCGCGACTGCTACGTCCACACCGGGATCGACGGCTATGGGCGGGATCATGGCTATGGGATCTTCGTCGACCTGCACAGCTCCAACAACCTGCTCGAGAACAACATCCTCAGCACCATTGACGGTGGTGGGATCATGACCGGCGGCGGCGCGTCGGGCAATGTACTGGCCTACAATTACTTCTACAACATCCTCTTCGATGACCCCTGGTGGTTGATCGCCAGCCCCTCCCTCAACCATAACCCGCACCCCAAGATGAACCTGTGGGAAGGGGATATTGGCGTCAAGGCCGAGGCGGACATCATCCACGGCTCCTCCAGCCACAACACCATCTTCCGCTCGCAGATGAAGGGCTGGCAGGCTGATGTCACCACGACCCGCAACAACGCCATCGAGATCGCCCAGAATAACACCTATATGACTGTGATGGGCAGCGTGCTCGGAACCCCAGGCAAGTCAAACCGCTACGAGGTGCTTCCCGGCCAGCCGTACGACGATTGGAACGAGCGCGTCATCTGGGTGCTGGGGGTGGGCAACGAATGGCCGCCGAACACAAATGCTGCGGCGACGCTGCTGCGTCACGGCAACTTCGATTACGTAACCAACTCGGTAATCTGGGATCCGAAGATCGCCAACCACAGCCTGCCAGCCTCGCTGTACCTGGGTGGGAAACCGAAATGGTGGTGCGAAGAGACCCCCTGGCCCCCGATCGGGCCGGACGTGGCAGGCTATGCGAACAGCATCCCCGCCAAACGCCGCCTGGATGGGCTTCCCTGCACCACCTCGCTGGGGCTGATCCTGAGCGGCGCCCCCGGCGACCGGGCGATCTATCTGTCGTGGTCCGTCAGCGCAGATTTCCCCACCAACATCACCTGGGAGATCAGCTACACCGGCCCCGCGGGCGACCAGCCTTCACCGATCCAGAACCTGGGCCAGGCCACCCGCGCCTTCGTCCTGACAAAGCTGACCAACTATACTCTCTACACCATCACCCTTAAAGCCATCCAGAGCGGATCGGTGGTGCGGGTGGCAACGATCACCCTGATGCCCAGCGACCACCTGCTGCGCCTGCCGGTGGTGCTGAATAATCGTTGAAATACATGCCCTTTTCTGCGCATACCGCGACAGTGGTTTGTTGATCCATTGAGGGGTGAATTGGGAATCT
>Ga0335070_10008404_pt1 | contig 12105 bp, 10 predicted proteins | sample Lox_Sample_13_FD_206722 | JGI IMG/M metagenome (GOLD analysis project Ga0335070, IMG submission 206722) | Soil microbial communities from Loxahatchee National Wildlife Refuge, Florida, United States - Lox_Sample_1.3 | ecosystem: Environmental > Terrestrial > Soil > Wetlands | place: USA...
TGACCAGGAACCGGTTGTTGAGCGCAAAGTCGACAATGCGGCGAATCATCGCCAGTCTCTCCTCGCGCGCGGCTACGTTGGCCGCGCCATAGCATCCCTATTGCTCGACGGTGTTCTGAAACACCAGAGCGTTTTGTACCACCCGCGCGCCCGGCGCCAGTCCCGAAACGATCTCCTGCATGTTTCCGGGAAGCATGGCGCCGGCCGTGACCTCCAGGCGCTGAAACTGGCTGCCGTCCACCGGGACGTACACCCAGTCGCGGTCGTGCAGGTGCAGCACGGCGGTCGCGGGCACCATGGCGTGCGTCTCTTTCCTCGCGCCGTGGAAGGTGGCCGTGACGAACATCCCCAACCGCAGAATCCCCGGGTTTGCCACTTCGAGCCGCACCTTCGCCGTGCGGATGTTGGGATCCATGATCGGCGAAATATTGTCGATCCGTGCGCGCAGCACCCGTCCCGGATAGGCGTTCAGCCGGATCTCGGCATATTCGCCCACGTGTACGTCCGCCAGGTCGTTCTCGTACACATCGCACATGATCCACACCTGCGACAGGTCGGATATCGTGAACGCGTTCGGCGAGGCCAGGCCCTGCGTTCCCGCCGCTGTGGTCACCTGCTGGTCGGTAATCACGCCCGACGCCGGCGCGTCAATCTCCACAACCGGCACCGGATTGCTCGGGTCCGCGCCCAGGATCTTCAGGCGATTCAGCGCGGTCTCCACCGCGACCGCGGCCTTGGCCTCGGCGTCCTGCGCCACCTCTACGTCTTTCTGGGCGATGGCGCCTTTTTCATACAGAACCTTGGCCCGTTCGAGCTGCGATTTCGCCAGCACCTCGTCGGCCTGCGCCTGCCGGTAATCGGAAAAAGCCTGCGAAATGTCCGGGCTCTGTACCTTCAGCAGAAGCTGCCCCTTGGTGACCGTGTCGCCCAGCCGCGCGTGAATCTCCATGATTCGCCCCGATGCCAGCGAGATCACCGGCACGTTGCGCGAGACATCGGCGCTCACCACGCCGGTTACATTGAGCGCCGGAGCCGCGTCGTACCTGCCCGCGGTGGCCAGCGGAAACTGCTCGGGATGGTCCACCCGCGCAGTCCCGGCATTCCCTTCGTGGATCACTTCCGCCGGAGGCGGCGCCCCGCCGCCGGCTGCTCGCGTATCGGCCTTGCCGCTGGCTCCGCACCCCGCCAGCAGCACGGCCGCCGCCAGCGTCAGCAGGGCATATGCGCCTAGGGTGCGTTTCATTGGATGACCTCTCGGCCCACGGCCATATTGAGCTGGCTCGCGCTCGTCAGGTAAGACCCGATCAGGTTCAAATAGTTCAGTTGCACGGTCCGGTAATCCTGCTGCGCCTGGAGGAAATCCAGCAGCGAAGCCCCGCCGCGCTGGTACGAAAACGAGATGATCTCGCGAACCCGCTCGGCCTGCTGCAGGTACCGGGCCTTATATGCGGCGAGCAGGGTCAGATTGCTGTTCACGGTCGAATAGGCCGAGTCCACGTCGTTGAAGATCTGCGCTTCCGTGGCCACGCGCAGCTTTTCGTTGCGGCTGATGTCGAGCTGGGTGCGCGCCTTCTCGCCCTGGTTGCGGTCGAAGATCCGCAGCGGGATCGTCACGCTGACGCCGATTGTGTTGTTGGCCACCGGATTGTTGAAGGAGGCATTGTGGCTCCACCACCCGCTGAACGTCGGGTCGGTGGAACCGTTGGCCACGGCCAGCCGGTGATCGGTGCGCGCCTTGTCCACCGACTGCGCAGCCGCCTTCAGGTCCGGCCTCGCCGCCAGCGCTTCCGTGCGCAGTTCCTCCAGCGGCGTGATGTGATCCGGAAACGTGAATGGCCCGTTGACATCGAAGCCCTCCACCGGCGTTCGATCGTTCAACAGCGACAGCAATTGGATCTTGGCGGTCCGCAGGTTGACGGCTGCGGTCTGCAAGTCGGTCTCGTACTGTACCCGTTGCAGCTCGAGCCGCTCCAGGTCCACCTGCGCAATGTCGCCCGCCTGCTTGCGGTCCCGGCTTACCTTCAGCACCTGGTCGTAGTAATTCAGGTTTTCGTGCGCCAGCGCAAGCACCGCCTTGGCTTGCAGCGTCTGCACGAACGCATTCCTCAAATTGAACAGCAGCGACCTTTGCTGATCCTCCAATTGCGATTCGGCGATCGCGGTCGCCTTGCGCGCGCTCTCCAGCCGCAATTCCCGCTTATGCTGCCGCTCGTGCAGGTAACCCAAAGAAGACGTGAACTGCGTACCGGCAAACGGCTGCCACACTCCCTGGTTCGGCGTGAGCTGGGTTCCGTCGGTCGACTCCGTAAACTCGGGATTCGGCCGCAGATATGCGGTAATTTCCTGGGTTCTCGACTCCTGGATCCCGATCCGTGCCGCCTGCAAAGTCGGATTCGTCATCTCGAAGCGGTCGCGCAGTTCCTGCCAGGTGAAGGTCTTCTGCGCCATCGCCTTGATCGAGAGTATGCAAGCCATTACAAGCACCCCACACAGGCGCCACCTCAGGCCCTGCATGGCACCTCCGTTGGACTCGATGAGAGAAAGTTCGCGTACATGCTTAAACGCTGTCACCTGCGGGGTGAGGCGGGTACACACACCGTAGGCAGGATGGCGCCTGAATCATCATCATACGCAACTCCAGCCCGGCCGGAGGGCCCTGATTCCAAGTTACGCAGAGCGGCCGTTTCGCCGCCATCAATCGTTCGTCCGCCATTTTGTGTCTTTCGGCTATATCTTTCGGATGGCTCCCGGCCAATCTCCTACAATAATTGGATAGGCGAGATTCGCGTGGAAGAGAACTGGACACAGCAAATTTTCCGGTACCTCCTCCAGGGGAGCCACCGGGCGGTCCTGCTTCGGGCGGGTGCGTTCATCGCCGTCATCGCTGCCATCGATTGGCGCCTCGACGTCAATATCTCGTTCGGTTTTCTCTATCTGTTCCCCATGATCATGGTGGCGGGCTGCCTGGCGCGCTGGCAGATCTCGCTGGTCGCGGCTCTTTGCACCGGCCTGAGCGAGGCCTTCGATCCGTTTCCGTGGGCGGCGGCGGTCGGCGTCCCCCGGCTGATCCTCACCTTTGCCGCGTTCGCCGGCGCCGGCCTCTTCGTCTTCGAAGCGGCGCGCCGCCAGGAGGCGGAGGAGCAACTCGAATTCCTGGTCGCCACCAGCCCGGCCACCATCTTCACCCTGGATATTGCCGGCAAGGTGCTGCTGGCCAACCCAGCCGCGCATCAGTTGCTCGGCGTACCCGCCGGCGAGCTGGATGGGCACGCCATTACCCGGCACTTTCCCGCACTCACCAGCGTCTTGCCGCTGGCCGGCAACACGCCCTATTTCCGCACCGCCATGGAATGTCATGGCCGCCGCGAGAACGGCGAGGCCTTTCTGGCGCGCGTCTGGTTCTCCACTTACCGGACCGTCCTCGGCCCGCGCCTGGCCGCGGTCGTCTTCGATGCCAGCGAAGAGCTGCGCGACCGGGAGGAATTCAGCCTCCAACAGTTGCTCTCCGGCTCGCGCATCCTGGTGGGTGCCGTCTGCCACGAGATCCGCAACATCTGCGGCGCCATCAACGTCGTCCATGCCCGCCTGGCTCGCACCGGCGCTATGGAGGGCAATGAGGATTCGCGCGCCCTCGCCACCCTGGTAGAGGCCCTCGGCCGCATGGCGGGCCTCGAGCTCGGCCACACCGCGCAGCGCACGGCCCTCAGCTCCGACCTGCGCTCGGTACTCGAAGACCTGCGCATCGTGATCGAACCACAGCTTCGCGAGGCCGGCGTCTCGGCCCGCTGGGAGATCCCCGAATCGCTCCCGCCGGTCTGGGCCGACCGCCAGGCGCTGCTCCAGGCCCTTCTGAACATCACCAAGAACAGCCAGCGCGCCATGGAAGATTCCCAACGCAAGGAGCTGGCGATCGAGGTCTCCTGCAAGGGAGATCGCATCGCCGTCCGGGTCATCGACACCGGGCATGGCGTGGCCGCTCCCGAGCGCCTCTTTCAGCCCTTCCAGGAGGGAGCCGAAGCCACCGGTCTCGGCCTCTACCTCTCGCGCGCCTTCCTGCGCGCATTCGACGGCGACCTTCTGTACGAGCCGCTCCCCACAGGGTCCTGTTTTGCGATTCTCCTTGCAGCCGAAGCGCCCGAACCGCCGGCGGTCTCCGAAACCCATGACAAGAATCCGATTGTTGCTGCTTGACGATCATGCTCTGTTCCGCGCCGGCCTGAGCCGCCTGCTGGCGACGGAGAGCGATTTCCATCTCGTGGCCCAGTGCGCGACCTCGGACGAAGCCCTGGACGTGCTCGCGAAGCAGCCGGTGGACCTGGTGCTGCTCGACTACGATCTAGGCGAGGAGCACGGATTCGAATTCGTCCGCAAAGCCCGCGAAGCCGGCTACACCGGCCGCGTCTTCATCGTCACCGCCGGCATGAGCGACGCCGACAGCGTCCGCGCCCTGGGCCTCGGCGTCTGCGGGATCTTTCTCAAAACCAGCCCGCCCGCTCAACTCAGCGAGGCGATCCGCAAAGTGATGGCCGGGGAGACCTGGATCGACCAGCGCTGCATTCGCGCGCTGGTGCAGGCTGTCGACCGCTCCCGGGAGGCCGAGCGCAGCCGCCAGCTTACCGACCGCGAGCGCGATGTTCTCAAAGGCGTGTTCGAAGGGCTCACCAACAAAGAGATCGCCGCCTCCCTAGGCATTTCCGAAGGCAGCGTAAAATCCGCCCTCCAGCAGCTCTTCCTGAAGACCGGCGTGCGCACGCGAAGTCAACTCGTGCGCGTAGCGCTCGAAGAGTACGCCGGCGCCTGGGGGTTGAGCCGATAGCTGATAGCGATTAGCTGATAGCTGAAAGCTGAAAGCTGATAGCTGAAAGCTATTTCAAAATGCTAAACATATTCGAAAACTCGTCCGTCCAAACGCGGAACGGGCGCTCCTGCTTGAGCAGCTTGGCTCCCTCCTTGAGCTGCGGATGGGCGTCGGCAGTGGCCTGGCTCATGATCAGCGTCCAGGAACACCCGAAGCAGACCTCGTCGTCGTCGTCCGGGACGAAATGGTAGACCAGTGCGAGCTTGCCGAAGGCGTTGGCTGCCCGTTCCATCACCGGCTCCAGGTTCAGGTAGCTATTCGAGATGTTGATCGCCAGGATGCCGCTGGGCTTGAGGTGCCGGAAATACGTGGCCAGGGCTTCGCGCGTGATCAGGTGGACCGGGACCGAATCGCCCGAGAAGGCATCCATCACCAGCATGTCGAAGTGCTGGTCCGGCTCCGATTCGAGCAGCAGGCGTCCGTCGCCGAGCGCAAGTTCCACCTTGGCGGGCGTGTCTTTCAAGTAAGTGAAGTTCCGGTTGGCGATGTCAGGGACCTGCGGATTGATTTCGTAGATGCGCAGCGTATCGCCGGCGCGCCCGTATGCCGCCAGCGTGCCGCAGCCGAGGCCGAGTATCCCGATTCGCCGCGGCGCGCCTTCCAGCGCGCGCATGCCGCGACCGATGCCCGACTGCGGGCAGAAGTAGGTGATCGGCTGGCGGCGATACTCTTCCCGCAGGAGTTGCTGGCCATGGTTGATGGTGCCGTGAATCAGCCGGACAAACGCGTGGTCGTCGAGCCGCGGATCGCCTTCCCGGTACACGCGGAGCTGGCCGTAGAAATTTCGCTCCACCACCTCGTAACCGTCGACCATCCGGACCATGATCTGGCCGAGCGAATAAGAATAGGCCGCAAGCGCCAGAACCAGAACGCCGATCGCGGCCTGCTTGACATGAAAGCCGCTGCGCCAGATGGCCATCGAGAAAACCACGCACGCCACAACTGCGCACAGAATCAGGCCGAGCGGAAACTCGTAGTAGGCGCGGAACAGGTTGGGCGCCACCAGGCCGACGAAGACTCCGCCCATCGCGCCGCCCAGCGAGACGATGACGTAGAAGCCGGTCAGGTACCGCGGATGGGGCTTGAGCCGAACCAGTTCGCCGTGGCACACCATGCAGCAATTGAACAGCGCCAGCGCAAACAGGGCGATCACCACGCGCAGGTCCATCTTGATACGCCCGGGGGACAGGCGATTGGCCATGTACGCCAGCGAGGCCAGGAACAGCGGAAGAAACACCGGCCTGAAGTACAGCCGCGGCGCTTCGAAGCAGACGATGAAGCTGAGCAGGTAGACCGCGAGCGGCACGATCCACAGAAACGGAATCGCCGCAACGTCCTGGGTCAGGTGCGTCGTGACCGCCAGCAGCAGGACCGAGGCGCTGCTTGCCAGGCCGAACCAGATCATCCGCACGGCCACTCCGGGAGCCAGCTCGCCATCGCCGGTCCTTTCGTAGTGCGGCACGGTCTCGGCGGCGGACGTCCTCCACGCCGTGAGCGCACAGATGGCGGCGAAGCCCACGAACCCTCCGCTCCAGGCGACGGCCTGTACAGGGGAAGGGAGATTCGGCTCTACCAGGAAAGGGTAAGTGAGCAGCGCCAGCATCGAGGCGAAGTTCGATAGTGCGAACAGCCGATACGGCATCCCCGCGGCGTGCGTGCGCGCATACCAAGCCTGCAGAAGGGGACTGGTGGACGACAACAGGAAGTAGGGCAGGCCCACCGTGACGGCGAGCAGCGTGAGGATGCTGGCCGACGGATGCGCCAGTCCGGCGGTCTTCCAACCCGCGTTGGGAATGATCGGCAGCGTGGCGAGGCTCACCGCCAGCAGTGCGATATGCAGCATCGCCTGCCGTCGCGGCGCCAGCTTGTTCAGCCAATGCGCGTACAGGTAGCCCAATAGGAGTACGACCTGGAAAAACAGCATGCAGGTACTCCAGACCGTACTAGAACCACCGAACCAGGGCAGGATCATCTTGGCGATGACCGGCTGCACTTCAAACAGTAGGAATGCAGACAGGAAGATCGTCAGGGAATAGAGAAGCATTGCCCGATTGGAAGGCCCTATGCTACCACGCCACGGAGGGTGATTCCGAAAGGCAAGCCTGCGGCCACCCGTACTCGTCACCGCCGCACCCTCCAATGCAGGTAGCCGGCACTAGCCCCATTTGACTTGTAGACGAAAGGCGTTCGCAAGCGTCAACATTAAGTAGATTGCCGAATGAGCTTCGACGGCTCCAAAACGGTTCTGGTGGTCGATGACGAACCCGCCGTCCGGCGGCTTACGGCCACGCTCCTCAAGCGCCACGGCTACGCGGTGATCGAAGCGGATTCCGGCGATCAAGGCCTGGAGCAATTTACGCGTCACCAGGGCAAGGTCCACGTCATTTTGAGCGACGTCATCATGCCGCGGATGTCCGGCCCGGAGATGGTCGGACAGATTCGGGCGATTGATCCCTCGATGCCGGTGCTCTTCATGACCGGTCATGCTGGCTTTACCGGACTGCCGGAGTCTGTCCCCGTGCTTGCCAAGCCGTTCACTGCCGCCGCGCTGATGCGGACGCTATCCGATGCGATGTCCGGGGCCGCGCACTGACGCCCCATCCCGCCGTGGTAGACTGATTTCCCGATGTATCTTTGGCTGGCGATTGCCGGATTGGCGGCGGCTTGTTTTGCCCAGGACACGCCCGACGTCGATACCGGCCGCAGGATCTTCGAATCGCAATGCGCGCTGTGCCATGGACAGACCGGCGGAGGCGGCCGCGGCCCGGCGCTCAACCGCCCCAAGCTGGCCAAAGCTCCGGATGACGCCGCCCTGCGCCGCGTGATCTCCGAAGGCATCGATCCTGAAATGCCCGGCGCCTGGCAGTTACATCCCAGGGAGGTCGGAAGCGTCGCCGCCTATGTCCACTCCCTCGGGGCGGTTCCGCCCGAGATCTTGCCCGGCGACCCGCAACGCGGCGAGGCGATCTACAGCGGGCGCAAGTGCGCAGCATGTCACATGATCGCCGGCAAAGGCCAGGGCTTCGGCCCGGAGTTGACCGACATCGGCGCCCGGCGCAATGCCGCTTATCTCCGCGCCGCGATCCTGAAACCCGCAGCGTCGTTGCCGGCAGGGTTTCAGTATGTCGCCGCCACGACCGCCGCGAACCAGAGTGTCCGCGGCATCCGGGTGAACGAAGACTCGTTCACCATTCAATTGAAGGATGCTGGCGGCAGGTTCTACAGCTTTCGCAAGTCCGTCCTCAAAGATCTGCGGCGGCTGGAAGGACAGACCCCGATGCCGGCCTTTGAAGGCCAGATCGGCGGCGCCGAACTGGACGACCTGGTGGCCTATCTGGCGAGTCTGAAAGGGAAGCCATGAAGTGGTATGCCATGTTGGTGTGCGCCGCCGCGTGGGCGCAGGTTCCCTATGAGCGGATCGTGGATGCCACGAAGGAGCCTCAAAACTGGCTGACCTACTCCGGCAATTATCAGGGCCATCGGTTCTCTCCGCTGACGCAGGTCACCCCCGCGAATGTCTCCGGGTTGCGCGTGCAATGGGCCCACCAGTTTCCCGATCGCGCCGAGGTTTCGCCGCTGGTGGTGGACGGGGTCATGTACGTCAGCGGCCCCAATAACGCGGAGGCTCTCGATGTGCGCACCGGCCGCCGCCTGTGGTCCTGGAGCCGCCCGATTCCGAAGGATTACCGCAACATCGGTTTCGGCCGCGTCAATCGGGGACCCGCGATCCTGGACAACCAGATCTTCGTCGCCACGCTGGATTGCTACCTCGTGGCGCTCGACGCCAGGAGCGGCCTGGAGCGCTGGCTGGTCAAAGTCGAAGACTACAAACCGGGCTACAGCATGACGCTGGCGCCGTTGGCCACTCGCGGCAAGGTCGTGGTGGGCGTCAGCGGAGGCGAGGCGGGCATTCGCGGGTTTGTCGACGCGTACGACGCCCGCACTGGCGAACGGTCCTGGCGCTTCTACACCATCCCCGGACCCGGCGAGCCCGGCCACGATTCCTGGGCCGGAGACAGTTGGAAGACCGGCGGCGGCTCCACGTGGGTGACCGGATCGTACGATCCGGAGACGAATACGGTCTACTGGGGAGTCGGGAATCCGGGTCCCGACTGGAACGCGGATTCGCGCGCCGGAGACAACCTGTACACCTGCTCGCTCGTCGCGCTCGACGGCGACACGGGAAAGCTGAAATGGCACTTCCAGTTCACCCCGCACGATTCGCACGATTGGGATTCGACGCACGTGCCGGTGCTGTTTGAAGCCGACGTTCGAGGCACGCGCCGCAAGCTCGTTGCTGTGGCCAACCGCAACGCCTTCTACTACGTGCTCGACCGGACCACGGGCGAGTTCGTCGCCGGGCGCCCTTATGCCAGGCAGACCTGGGCCAAAGGGCTCGACGACCGGGGCCGGCCGATCGTGATCCCGAACACCGAGCCGAGCCCGGAAGGCACGCTGGTCTGGCCCAACCTGAACGGCGCCACGGTCTGGTTCAGCCCGGCATTCAGCCCGCGGACGCAACTCCTCTATGTTGCGGTGCGCGAGATCGCATCGGTGTATTTCAAGCGCAAGGCCGAGTACGAGCCGGGGACGTTCTTTGCCGGCGGCGGCGAGGCCAGCGCGCCCGGCGAAAAGGCTTCGGGCGCGATCCGCGCTTTGGACGCGACCACAGGACAGATGCGGTGGGAATTTCCGATGCACTCGGCGCCGTGGGCCGGGGTGTTGGCCACCGCGGGCGGGCTGGTCTTTTCGGGCTCCGATGAGGGCAATTTCTTTGCGCTCGACGCGAAGACCGGCAAGCCGCTATGGGACTTTCAGACCGGCGGCCGGGTTGCCGCCAACCCGATTTCGTTCGCCGTGGATGGCAAGCAGTACATCGCGATCGCCGCCGAGCGGACGCTGTACGTGTTCGGGCTGTAGGCTGGCCGGACTCAAGTCCAGTAGTTGCGGTCCAGGCTCCGGTACTGCACGGCTTCGGCGACGTGCTTGGCCGATACGTTCGCGGATTCGTCCAGGTCGGCCACCGTCCGCGCCACTTTCAGAATCCGGTCGTGCGCTCGTGCGGAAAACCCCATGCGGCGCACCGCCATTTCCAGGGTGCGTTCTCCGGCGTCGTCGAGCGCGCACAGACTACGAAGCGTACGCGTCGGGATGCGCGAATTGTAATGGCCCCGGCCATGCTGGATCGCGCGCGCCCGCTCCACGCGGGTACGGATGTCGTCGGAGGATTCGGCGGTCGCGTTGCCGCGGAGTTCTTTGTACGGCACCGCGGGGACCTCGACGTGGATGTCGATTCGGTCGAGCAAGGGGCCGGAGATTTTTCCCAGGTAGCGTTGAATGATGGCGGGCGTGCAACGGCACTCGCGAGTGGAGTCTCCGTAGAACCCACAGGGACACGGATTCATGGCGGCGACGAGCATGAAACTGGAAGGGAATTGCAGCGTCATGGACGCCCGGGCAATGGTGACACACCCATCCTCCAGCGGCTGTCGCAACATTTCGAGAACGTCCCTGGGAAACTCCGGGAACTCGTCGAGGAACAGCATGCCGTGATGCGCGAGACTCACCTCACCGGGACGCGGGATGCCGGCGCCGCCGCCGATCAATCCCGCGTCGGAGATGGTATGGTGAGGGGAGCGGAAGGGCCGTTCGTGCAACAGTCCGCCGCCGCTCCGAAGCAGTCCGGCCACGCTGTGGATTTTGGTGGTTTCAATGGCTTCTTCGAATGTCAGCGGCGGTAGAATGCCGGCCAGGCGCTTGGCGAGCATGGTCTTGCCGGACCCCGGAGGTCCGATCATCAGGACGTTGTGCACCCCTGCTGCCGCGACCTCCAGCGCCCGCTTCGACATGGTCTGGCCGCGTACGTCCCGGAAATCAGGACCTTGTGAGGACGCGCCGTTCCGGCCGTTGCGGGCCGGCGCTTGGGGTGCGAATTCCTCCGGCCGGTTGAGCAGCGCCACGACTTCGGCCAGCCAGCGGACGCCGAACACCCGCACGCCCTCCACCACGGCGGCCTCAGCCGCATTCTCCGCCGGCACGATCAGGTTGGCGATTCCCTTCTCCCGCGCGCATACCGCCACCGGAAGAGCGCCGCGCACCGGCCGGATCGCCCCGTCCAGGGAAAGTTCGCCTACCGACAGATATTGATCGAGGCCGCGGACCGCTCCCATGGCGCCGAGAATGCCGAGCGCCACCGGCAGATCGTAGCCGGCGCCCTCCTTGCGCACGTTGGCGGGTGCGAGGTTGATGGTGAATTGCTTGTTCGGGTACCCGAACCCGGAGTTGATGAGCGCGCTCTTGATGCGCTGCCGGCTTTCGCGCACCGCGACGTCGGGCATGCCCACCATGACGGAATCGCGCGCGTTACCCGACGAGAACATGTCGACTTCGACATCGATCAGATGAGCATCGATGCCGTAAACGGCAGCGCTGCGCGTTTTGAACAGCGCCATAAGGATTGAACTGCCCCTACGGTAGCATGCTGCGCAGTTTATTATTTTCGCTATTGCCTCCCCGAGAAAAAAAGGTATGCTATGGGTGATCGTGCCTTGACTGCAGGAGGCCTATTACATGGTTGATAGCCCCGGATTCGTTCTGATGAACGGAGAAGACATGGAAGATTTTCACGATTACGAAGACGAAGAACAAGGTGAGCTGGGATCCAAGCTCGATGAGTACGAAGAAGACATCGAGGACGAGGAAGACGACGAGTTGGAGACCCCGGCGCCGCCTCCGGTAGTCGCGACCGTGGAGGTGGTGGAGACCGTGGTCGAGGTGCCCGTGGAGGCTGCTCCCGAGGCTCCGCCGCCGAAAAAGCCGGTGACCAAGGCGTCGGCTCCGAAGAAGGCCGCTCCGGCCAAGAAGGCCGCTCCGGCCAAGAAGGCCGCTGCGCCAGCCAAGAAGGCCGCTCCGGCCAAGAAGGCCGCGCCAGCCAAGAAGGCTGCTGCTCCAGCCAGGAAAGCCGCGCCGGCGAAGAGAGCCCCGGCGAAGAAGGCTGCCAAGAAGGCCGCTCCCAAGAAGCCAGCCGCCAAGAAAGCCGCACCCAAAAAGGCCGCCAAGAAGGCTCCGGCGAAAAAGGCTGCCAAGAAGGCCGCTCCCAAGAAGGCCGCGAAAAAAGCTGCTCCCAAGAAAAAGAAGAAGTAGGCCCTACTCCGCCTTCACCACCTTCCGGCAGCGGTTGAAGAGCTCGATCAAAGCTTCGGCGTGCTCCTCGGGGGAACGTGTGAGGGGCTTTCCGGAGAATCCGG
>Ga0335070_10008405_pt1 | contig 12105 bp, 11 predicted proteins | sample Lox_Sample_13_FD_206722 | JGI IMG/M metagenome (GOLD analysis project Ga0335070, IMG submission 206722) | Soil microbial communities from Loxahatchee National Wildlife Refuge, Florida, United States - Lox_Sample_1.3 | ecosystem: Environmental > Terrestrial > Soil > Wetlands | place: USA...
CTAGAACACTCAGCCCGCGAGCGCCCAGCAGATGCGCAAGGGTGAGGCCCGTCGGCCCGAGACCGACAATCACGACATCAAAGTCGTTCGTTCCCAGTTCCTGTCCCATTCCTCCCTCCATAGTTTAGTCCTCCTTTTTTGAACCGCTGCGTGCCAGGACAGGGTCCTTTCAGAACGGCATGTATTCGTTGCGAAACAACGAAGACACGCCGGCGCGCAGCTGACCGACCTTATCGCCCAGCGTCTGGTCCAGGGGACTGTGACCCCAGAAGCTGATGCCCGGATGGGTGAGCTGCGGCCATTCCGTCGCGTCTTCGATCGTCAGCGGGTTCCAGCCAAGCTCGAAATGAAAGCCGGACGGCGAGACCGCGTAGAACGAGACGCTGCGGTCGTTCGTATGCTGTCCCATCGACATGCCGATCTTGAATCCCAGGGATCGGCAACGGCGGTACGCTTCCGTCACATGGTCGAGGGAGGCGGCCTGCATCTCGATATGCTGGATTTTGGTCGGGATGGGGTCGATGGCAACGCCGCGCGTCGCGCCTACGGCGATCGAATGGTGCCGGGGATTGACGCGCAGGAACGTGAATTTGAAATTGAGCCCGCTAATCCTCTGCTCGACGAAATCGGAGATCTTGGCATCGAAGATGGTGCGCCAGAAGGCGATCATCGCGTCGGGCTTTCGCGTCATGATCGCGACATGGCCCATGCCGCCGGCCCCCGTAACGAAGGCACCGTCAGCGGGGCAAGGCTCGCTTGCCTCCACGGGCTCGGTGAAGAGCTCGAGGGCTAGTCGCTTTGGCCCGAAAAAACGCCACAGGCGCTTGACGCCGCGCAAAGCCGCTTCCTCGCCTTCGACTCGGTCTACCGCCACTTTCTGCGCCTCGAGCCGGGCAAGGATGGTCTCGAGCGCCCTCTCGCTGGCGACTTCCCAGCCAAGGGCGTCCACGTCCTCCGATGCGCCCCTCCGCACAACCAGGCGGCGGGCATGGTCGTCGGTGCGGAGCGCGAGAAGACTGTCCGACTCCTCGGCGGCTGCCATGCCGAGTCCCTCGACCGCGAAACGCTTCCACTCCGGCAGGCGCGCCGAGTCGACCAGCGCATAGCCGAGGCGCACCGCGCCATAGACGGACGGCGCCACTCCGTTCCCCTGTGTCCCATTCATTGACTTTCCTCCCTGAGTGTTGGCGCGGCGGTCAACGTCGCGCTGTTGCGGCTTCGGATAGAAATTGAATCGTTGCCGCGTTGAATTCCTGGGCTCGCTCCCACTGCACCCAATGGCCGGTGCGGCTGAACAGGTATAAGTCGCAATTGCGCATGCGCCGCTGCAGGGAAAGGCCGCCGCTCGGCCGATTGACCCGATCCTCGATTCCCCACAGCACGAGCGTCGGCGTTTCAAGACTCGAAAGGCGGGGGTCGCGCGTAAAGTCGATGGCGCGAAAATTCGGCAGGCCCTTCGGGCGAACCAGCGGCGGCTTGGCGACGATCTCGGGGTCGATGCTCGCCGCGTAGCGCTCGTCGATGAGCGTGTCGGGCAGGGTCGAGCTGTCATAGACGAGATAGTCGCGCAGGAAGATGGCGAGCTTCTCGCGCGTCGGTCCCTCGCCGCCATAGTAGTCGAGCAGGCGCCTGAGCCCCGCGGTCGGCAGGCTGCGCGTGGTGTCGACACCGCCCGGCCCCAGCAGCACAAGGCGGTCCATGCGCGTCGGCCGGTCGAGAGCCATGCGCAGCGCGCAGGCGCCGCCGAGCGAATTGCCCAGCGCATGCGCCTTGTCGATACCGAGCTCGTCGAGCAGAGCGAACATCGCTCCGGCGAGGTCACCGAATGGGTCCTTGCGATCGAGCCCCTTGGTGGAGCGGCCATAGCCCGGAAGATCGGGAATGACCAGGTGGAAATGCGCCGCGAGCGCGGGGATGTTCCGCACGAAGTTTCCGGCCCCGGAAGCGCCGGGGCCGCCGCCATGGAGCATGAGCAGCGTGGGGCCGGCTCCGGCCTCGACGACGTAAATGTCGCGCCCCGCAGCGCGAACCATCCTGCCGGGTGTGAAACCGTCTGCGCTCATGCTTGCCAACCTCCTCTTCGAAAATTTCTTGTATCATAATGACGCATATGTCAGTATGATGCAAGTGTCATTTTTAAAAATCGAGAAAGGTACGCAATGCCCGGCCCGAGAGCCACCAAGACTCGATTGCGCCCCGCGGAAGACCACCGCCCGCGCGTTGCCGCGGAGAAGCGCGCGCGCATGCGCCGCAAGCTCGTCGAAAGCGCACTGTTGGTGTTTGCCGAAAAGGGCGTGGACGCGTCGGTAATCGAGGACGTAATCGCCGCCGCTGGGGTGTCGCGCGGCACTTTCTACAATTACTACCGGACCAACGCCGAGCTACAAGTCGCCGCTCTCGAAGAGCTCAGCAACGAGCTCATGCAACAGATCGAGGCGCAGGTGAGCGAAAGCGCGTCGTCGGCGGCCCGCCTATGTACGGGGGTGCGCCTCTATCTCCAGGCCGCCCTGCAGTTTCCGCTGTTTGCCCGCTTCCTCGCGCGTCTCGGTCCGACTGTGTTGGGACCGGATAACCTGATCAACAAGTATGTCCCCCGGGACCTCGAGGCCGGGATGGCGGCCGGAGAATTCGTAAGATTGCCGGCGCTCGCCGCCCTCGACTTGGTCGTCGGCTCGGCCCTCATGGCCGTCACACGCATTGCCGAGAACCAGGCCGATGACGACTATCTCGGCGCCGCTCTCATAGCGATGTTGCGCGGCCTAGGGTTCGCCGAAAAAAAAGCGAAAGCGCTGGTTGCCGCGCCGCTGGAGCCGCTGGTGCTCGACGCCGATACGCTCTTCATGCGCAGCGACGCACGTTTCCAGTCGCGGCGCCGTCGACGGAGAGCGTGAGATACAGGGTACGGCGGCCGCGCCTAGACGCGAATTGCTATCGACCGGACTGACCGGCTGGCGGAGACCAGACTTCCGCGCGTCACCGCTTCTCTATTGATCATATAAATGCTGCTGCGCAGAGAGTGCGCAGGGATGCTTGGCGACTGGCGGTCGAAACGGGTTAACGGCGGCCGGCCTCAGGGCCGGAGTTGCGGGTCGAGCAGGCATCGCCCTGGGCCTCGGCGACCTTCACGATGCCGGCGTCGTCGATCAGGAACTTGGTCGTGCAGGTGATGTAGTTCGGCCGCTGCCCCCAGCTGATCGCCTCTGCAAAGATATACTGGAACTCGCGCATGCCGCGCTCGGATGTCTCGTAGCTGGGCCGGCCCCAGTCAGCCGTTAGTTGGGCCACCGGCTTGCCGACCCAGCGGTTGATATAGGCGCCATAGGCTTGGCCTTCATTGTCGCCGACGCAGGCGACGAGACTGGACACGAGCACGGCGGGGGCCAGGAACGCACCCGCGTGGTGCGGACGGGAGGAAGCGGGGCGCATTGGCGCGCTCCATGTCATTTGTCGTTGGGTGGCGGGTTGAGCCGACACAATCTTGCGCCGGCCGGGGCACCGGTCAAGGGCGCCGTTCGATGCCGGACAGAGCGGCGCCGAGGACCCGCGATTTCCGTTTCATCGGCGTTCCCTTCGGTCGCCACGATGAGCCGCAAATCTTTCGTTGCACAAAGCCGTAAATCTGCCCCATTTATGTTCCCGCTATATAAGAGGCAAAATACTTGTCGCGGACCATTACTGGCGGGACGATAAGGAGTCCGCAGTGGCGGCCGGCACCCGATCGATAGCTCTGTTCGCCGGAAACTCTAGCCTTGAAGCTGCGAATGTCACGAGACGGGCGCCTGTTGCCGTCGAGCGCGCTCCAGTGAGCGCAATGAACTACGTGGCGCCGTGGTATCTAGCCTACCTGATACTCGCCCTCATAACCTCCGGAATGCTGCCATTCCTGCTGCCGTTGATGGCGGCAACTGTCGGTCTCGATCTCGGGCGCGTCGCCTACGTGATCGGCGCATACAATGTCGGTATGCTGCCGGCGCCGCTTTTGGGTGCATTGGCGGAACGCCATCAGCTTTTCCGCCCAGTGTTCTTCGGCGGCCTCATGTTGCTGTCCGTCAGCCTGGGCGCGGCTACCGAAGCAGTGGCCCTCACCACCTGGCTTTCCCTGGCGGTGTTGTGTGGGCTGGGCGCCGGAGCAGTTGCCACTGTCGCGCCGCTATTCGTGCTTAATTTCGCGCCGAAATCGGAATGGGACCGGCGAATCGGCTGGCTCCAGAGTTTCGGCGGCGGCGGTCATGTGGTTGGACTCCTCCTTGCAGGAATGATCGTTGGGAATTCGCTTGCTTTCGGTTTCTGGCTTTGCGCGGCCTTGTCCGCCGTGGCAATCGTAATCGGTCAGGTTGGTCTGCCTTCGGACAGGCGCTCCCACGGGATGCGCTTGCCGCCGCTCGCATGGGGCCAATTGATGGGCCGATTTCACTCTGGTCCGCCGCTCGGCGGCGTGCTGCACCATTCCCATCATCTGCAGGGCGAGGGCCTGCGCCGGCTGCGAAAGTCCCTTGGTGGGGAATTCGGACGCTTTCTGGCGGCGTGGACGGCGATCAATTTCGGGGTAGCGCCGTTTTTTGCATACTACCCACTGATGATGAACAACAGCTATGACATTGCTCCGAGGACGACAGCCCTTCTCTATGCCGTGACGGCCGCCGTCGGCATCGGGCTGTTTGTGACCGCAGGCCGTGCAGCCCAGCAGTACGGGTCAAGGCTTGTCTTTCAGTTCGGCCTTGCGGTGCGCATAGCCGGCTTCGGCATACTTGCGGCATTGGCACTGGCGGCGCTCCCCGGCGTCCCTGCCGTGGCCGCGCTCGGCTTCACACTGGTGACGCTTGCGTGGCCCGTTCTGAGCGTGTCTGCCACCGGGCTTGCCGCGAGGCTGACCCCGATCGGCGAAGGTGCCGCAATGGGTCTCTTGGCTGCCAGCGACGCGATGGCCACGCTGCTCGGCGTCATCCTGGCCGGGCCCCTGGTCGAGGCGTTCGGCTATGAAGTGGTTCCGCCAATCGCCATCGCCGGGCTTTTGGTCGCGGTTATGCTGACCAGCAAGGTGACCTGCGAAACCTGACGGGCCCCGGCGGACGATGGCGCTAGCGGCAGCTTCGACTTAGCATCTGCTGCCGCGCCGCCCCGCAATCGCCGGTCGCAGACCCCTGGGATTACGCCCGGCAGCCAATAAAAGGTAATTTGATCGGGAAACGCGGTGGGAGATTCACATGCCGTGGGTCTTGGCCGCAACCGATGGGTCCGACGACGCGCCGTGGAAGTGGCTTCGTGCATCGGGAAATTAAACATCAATCTATGGGTCATTCACATGTCGGACTACGTCTCCGAGGAACTGCTGACACGCTCTGCGCAGATTGAGGGAACAGCGATCGGCGACGCAGGCGGTCACAGGCGTGATTTTGGCTGACGCCAAGGCTTCCGCCGAGGCTCATGGCGCGCCAGACGTCCGCAGCACCTCGGATGCGAGGCTGTCCCTAGAGGGGATTGGCCGTGCTTATGTCCCAAATGAGCCTAAGGGCATCGATTGGCTCCCGTGCCGGCCGCCGCGATACAGTGATCGCTAACGCCATTAGAACCGAAAGGCGCCCCGGTGCAAGCGGATGATCGATTCTGGCTAAATCACCCGCACCGCCTTCAGGATCCCTGGTCAAGGCCAGTACAGCTAAACGAATTCCCAGCGATCGAGGCTGGCAAGCCTCGGGGTCTTCATTGCCGCGCGCCGCAGGACGGGCGAGACCGTGGCCGACGACAACCTCATGGCAGGCGTCATCGAATGCGCGTCCGAGCAAAGCAAGTATTAGGCGAATCTGGCACGGAAGGCCCAGGAAACCCGCGCCGGGATCATGCGAGAGACGGCCGAGGAAGTGGGGAAGAGAGGGACGCGCCGCGCCACTGGACCGATTGGCAACTCAGTCGATCTCCTCCGGCGGTTGCAACAAGGCCGGTGCCGATCGTCGCGATAAGCCGCGTTTGATCTAGCTCAATGCAGCGACACGAAACGAATGTTGATAAACTCGATCTGGGTGGGGCATCAGGTGGGCCCGAAACTTTCGCCGCCGATACTAAAACACGGTTTGGCGATGGCCGTGGCAGATCAAGATAAATCGGCCGAGCGGGCCATATCATTCGGCCCGTTTCGTCTATTTCCTCGGCAGCGGCTCTTGCTCGAAGGGGGCAAGCCCGTTCACGTGGGCAGTCGTGCCCTTGATCTCCTCATTGCTCTGGTCGAAAGGCCGGGCCAACTGCTCAGCAAGGGTGAGCTGATCTCGCGCGCGTGGCCCAGCACCCACGTGGTCGAAACTAACCTGAGGTTCCAAATCGCCACCCTGCGGCGGGCTTTGCGCGATGGGCAGGAGGGCCGGCGCTACCTGGAAACGAACACCGGCCGAGGCTACCGCTTTGTCGCGGACGTCGCCTTCGAAACCGAAAACGCGACGGCTAGGCCGCCCTCGGCCTCGCCGACGGGCAAGCACAATCTACCGGCCCGCCTCACGCCGTTGATCGGACGCACTGACGTCATTGCCAAGTTGGCAAGCCGGCTGCCCGCAGTACGACTGATGACCATCGTTGGACCGGGGGGGATCGGCAAGACTTCTGTCGCGATCGCCATTGCCGAACGGTTGATGAGCGCCTACGAGGACGGTGTCTGGATCGTCAACTTCGAGCAGATCGGCGACTCCGCCTCCGTGCAGAGTGCGCTGGCCGCTGCCTTGCGCATGAACTTCAATCCGGAAGACCCGGTCGAGAGCTTGGGCGCCGTTCTAGGCCCTATGCGCATGCTTCTCGTGTTCGATAATTGCGCGCACGTAATCGATGCGGTTGCGAGTGTGGTGGCCGCCATTATGAAGAGCGCCCCGAGCGTGCACATACTCGCAACCAGCCTCGAGCCACTGGCAGTCGAGGGCGAGCACGTCCACCACCTGGCATCGCTCGAGAGCCCGCCCGAGTCGGAGCGGCTCACTGCGAGCTTGCGGCTGCTCACGTGGATATTCTCGGCGTGGGGGGGATTGCAGCCCAGCTCGAGCAGGGGCTGCAGGTGCTCGCCGGTGGGCGCCGCACGGCACTGCCCCGCCACCGGACCATGCGCGGCGCCCTTGACTGGAGCTATGGCCTGCTGAGCGCGATTGAGCAGACCATTCTCTCGCGGCTCGCAGTCTTTCCAGGCGGCTTCACGCTCGCCGCCGCCGCCGCAGTGGTCAGTGATGACCGCTGTTCCGGAGAAGAGGTCATCGCATTAGTGCTTGAGTTGGCAACTAAATCGCTCGTTTCCGCTGACACGGAATCGCCGGGACAGCGGTTTCGGCTTTTTAAGACGACGCGCGCCTATGCTCTCGCGAAGCTCAAGGAGCGCGATGAGCTGGAGATGCTAGAGCAACGCCATGCAAAGTATCTCCTGAACCTCTTTGACGCCGCGTCGCGCAACGATGCCGAGTTCGACAAAGCGTCCGCTGCCCTCTGGCTCGAGATCAACAACCTGCGGGCCGCGATCGGTTGGGCGTTCGCGCCTGCGGGCGATCCGGCAATCGGCGTTGGCCTGGTTGCCGCCTCTGTGCCGCTTTGGGTCTCCAGGTCAATGCAAGGTGAGTGGCACGCCTGGGCGGAAAGTGCCATCCAGAGCCTCGATGCGGCCGGGTTGGGCGGTACGCGGCAGGAAATGATTATTCGGTCGACGCTCGGGATGTCGTTTACGCTCGTCCGGGACAGGACGCCCGAGGCTTATGCTGCTCTGACCCGGGCGCTCGAGCTCGCCGAGAAGCTTCGCGACGCTGACTATCAGCTGCACATCCTCAATAGCCAATGGATCTATCACGCGCGCTTGGGCGAGACGCTGACCGTGATCGCACTCGCTCATCGAGCCGATGCGATCGCCGCCTCGCTGGGAACTCCCGTCGCGTCGGTGACGGCAGCATCGATGCTCGGCATAGCGCTGCATTGGGCCGGCGAACACGAATCCGCGCGCCGGCGGCTTGAGCATTTGCTGGAGGAGCTGACCGCCGTTCCGCGGCGCCATTTCATTCACCGCGCCGGATGGGATCTCTACGTCGTGGCTCAATACTTTCTGGCCCATATCCTGTGGATTCAGGGCTATCCCGACCGCGCAATGAAGATCCTCGGAGAATCCCTCGAGGAAGCCAGGCGCCTGCAGAATCCGCAATCGTTGTGCTCCGTCCTCGCCTTCGGAGGATGTGCGCTCGCTCTGCGGCTGGGAGACTTGGACATGGCCGAGCGACTGGCGGCGGAACTCGTCCGCACGGCCCAGAGGTATACACTGGGGACTTTCCATGCCTGGGGCAGGGCCGCGCAGGACATTGTTGCGTTGCGCAAAGGGCACGGGAAGCCGGGCCCTGAACAGAACCGCCGCGCCATCGATCGCTGGCGCGCTGGCAACTGGCATCTCCTGCTCAGCAGCAGTGACCTCGCTGCGGCGTTAGTAGAGACGGGAGACAGCGACTTGATATCGCCGATAATCGACGAGGAGCTCGATCGGGCGGAACGGCAACAGGCACTATCGATGATTCCGGAATTGCTTCGCGTCAGGGGCGAGCTCCTACTGCTCCAGGAATCTCACAATCCCGAACTTGCAAGGGATTGCTTCATGCGCTCGATCGAATGCGCCCGCGCTCAGGGCGCGCTGTCCTGGGAGCTGCGAGCGGCATTGTCGCTGGCGCAACTCGAGCGATCATTGGGGCGGACGAGTGAAGCGCACCAGCTGCTGCAAGGTGTGTACGACCGTTTCACCGAGGGATTCGATACCGCCGACCTGAAGCGCGCGAAATGCATTCTCGACGAGTGAGCCCGGCGCGGTGGTCGACGCCGCGAAAACGCGGAGGCCGGCGCTGAAGCGGCGGGCCGCCCTGGAGTCCCGCGATAGCGGCGAGCCGGACGCAAGAGCGGGTCGATGCGACCATTCGGCCTATTCTGGCTTGCAAGATCTAACGGCAGCTTACCGGATTTGACGCCGCGGGCGTGCCCCTTCGGCTTAGATGACTGGGGTAAGAGGGGCGCCCGAACCTTCGCTCGCACCAGACCCCGGGTACAGGCGTTCGCTTTCCGCTGACTAGCCGGCTCTTATTGGAACGAGAGGCGGCGAAGGCGTCCACCGCATAACGTTCCATAATGTTCTGGGTAGCAACGCAATGACGATGATCCAGAGGGAGGACGCCGGGCGATGGCCCAAATTCCTGAAAAAAGGAGCAACAAGGGCCGATCCCGCTTCACAGGTGGAAAGTCAACTTTGCAACTGAGGTGCTGTCATGAAGACGCGACGCTGTGTTGTGATCGGTATAGCAATATTGGCGCTCGCCTTTTCTTCAGGATTGGGCTTTGCGGCAGGCGATGAGCGTGGGAACCGCGGCCCGGAGACGCAAACGATCCGATTTCCCGATGGGGCGAGCGTCACAATTGTTAGAGGCGGTCCCTCGTCCTCGGATTCTCTCGAGAAAGCAGCGTCATCGACAGTTCCTCAAGCCGAACCCCGGGTGGTTGGCGGTGACCAGCTCTGGATGGTCGATCCTGAGACGAACAAAATCAGCGTCTGCTTCCTGAAACAGAGGATCTACGTAGGCGAAAGGTACATCAGATGCCTGTCGCGCTACTGAATGCTCGAGTGCGCCCCTCCGGGCCGAACTGGTTGAACATCAAGAATTGACGCCGGGGTCGCCGGGCCGCCAGAAAAGGCAATATGTTGTGCAGGAGGCGTTGCGGATGGTTCGAGGTGCCAATTTCTCCCAATCCCCGCTTCGCAGCGGGCGCAAGGGAAGGACGCGATTGGCGCAGATGCTGTCCGCTCCTGCCCTTACTTTGTCCAATAAGCGTGCCGACCGACCGAACCATACCGTCTCGGATGCGGAGATAGGCCAACTCATCTCTGCCGCTCTTAACGACGCGCTAGCGGCGCTCGGAGACCGGGACCCTGAGACCTTTCTTCGTTTACGCGCCTGCGAAACCCGGGAAGCGGTCCGAAAAATGCCCCCAACGCTTAGATGCAAGCGGGCAAATCCAGAGGCAGTCGCAAGAGAATATCGGAAGGCGATCGCGTTCCAGAATATTGAGCTGGATCTCGCCCTCACGCTTGTCAGCAGCATCCAGCGCTATGCTCGAGTCTCCCAGCGCGAGACACCGTGTCGGCCGACTGCGCCTCACGAAATCTAACGGCGGCTAACCGGATCTCTCCCCACGCACGCCCCTGTTTGGTTTATCGAACAGGAGCGCCCGGGCACCTCCCCCCCAACCGCCTCGGCGCTGGCGGCCGGTTTCGCCCCGGGCCGGCCGCCCCCTTTTGAGGATGAGGAGCGGAATATGCAAATACGGACCATCGGGCTCATCGGCGCCGGCACAATGGGCAGCGGCATTGCGCAGGTCTGTGCGGGCGCCGGCCTCGACGTAATCCTCACGGATGTGAACGACGCCTTTGTCGCGAAGGGTATTGCGACGATCACGAGCAACCTCGGTCGGCTCGTCGCCAAGAATAAGCTCTCAACTGCCGACAAGGATGCAGCACTCAGGCATATCAAGGGCTCAACCAACTATGAAGCCCTCGCGCGCGCCGACATCGTGATCGAGGCGGCGACGGAAAATCTTGATGTAAAACGGACGATTCTCAAACAGATCGATCCTCTGATCAGGCCTGACACCATCGTCGCATCCAACACTTCCTCGGTCTCGATCACCAAACTCGCGGCGGAAATTTCCCATCCCGACCGATTGATCGGCATGCATTTTTTCAACCCGGCTCCCGTAATGGGATTGGTCGAAGTCGTTCGCGGCCTGCAGACGAGCGATGCCACCCATGACGCCGTAGAGGATTTCTCCACGAAACTCGGCAAGACACCGATCACGGTAAAAAGCTCGCCGGGCTTCATCGTCAATCGCCTTCTTCTGCCGATGCTGAATGAAGCCTTCTTCGTACTCGCGGAGGGTGAAGCCTCTGCGACCGATATCGACCTGGCCATGAAACTCGGGTGCAACCACCCGATCGGCCCCCTCGCGCTGGCCGACCTTATTGGGCTCGATGTGCTCCTTTCAGTCATGCAGACGATCCACGATGAGTTCGGCGACCCAAAATACCGCCCGGCGCCGCTTCTGAAGGAACTGGTCGCCGCCGGTTACCTCGGCCGCAAAACCGGACGAGGCGTCTATCGATACTGAACACGGAGCCGCAATACCCAACTAGCGCTAGAGGAGTGCATTCATGAAGAGGAACGAGACAGCGCCGGATGTTTCTAAGCCAGGTCCGAGCGTAAATCGCCTTATCCCAGACTTCAATCTGTGGTCGGGTGGAAACGGCCACCTGTTGGAGAGCTGGGCGCGATGCAACGCTGCGGTGCTTGAAGGCGCGGTCGAGGTCGCTCAGGAGGTCTTGGCCTTCTCCCAGGCGCGTTTCCAGGCGGATCTGGAGGCGTGGACGAAGCTGACGGCGTGCCGCAATGCCAGTGACTTCTTGGAATGTCAGAAGAGGGCTGCTGAGAAGGCGACCGCCCAGTATCTAGAGGCCAGCAAGATCGCGAGCAAAATGGCCGAGATTGTAAGCAGGGCTGCAGCGCAGATCGGAGAGCAAGGCACGAAAGCCTGAAAGCTTCAGTGCAGCGTGCGACAAATAAAGTCGATGACCGATCTTTGACTTGCGTCAATGCTGCATTGCACAAGCAGTCATAATTTACACAAAGAATGAGCCGAAGCTCCTAAGTGGGCAAGCGCTTGACCTAAGGACCTGTCGCGATGGCACAAGCGGATCATATGACGAGTTCGTCAGAGCCCCGGAAGGCGGGGCGCGCTCAGCGCAATCCCGCAACGGTGAAAGCACCGATAAGCGCGCGACGGGACGACGGAGCACCGACCGAAGCTACGTCACCCAACGCCAACACGCAATCTACGCCAAGTCCTACATGTGACACGGCCGCGCTCACCGTCATATCCCCGTCGTCGGGCAGCGAGTTCCAAAAGCCTGCCGATCACTACACTTATGTCAGCATCGATCGCGCGTTTAAAGCCAATCTCGCGCGGCTGACGCAGGGCTTGAGCCCGGTCGTGCTGGCCGAGCAGACTTTCGACTGGCTTGCGCATCTCGCGATCTCGCCCGGAAAGCAGCTGCAACTGAGCGAGAAGTGGATT
>Ga0335070_10008406_pt1 | contig 12104 bp, 12 predicted proteins | sample Lox_Sample_13_FD_206722 | JGI IMG/M metagenome (GOLD analysis project Ga0335070, IMG submission 206722) | Soil microbial communities from Loxahatchee National Wildlife Refuge, Florida, United States - Lox_Sample_1.3 | ecosystem: Environmental > Terrestrial > Soil > Wetlands | place: USA...
ATGTACTGCATCGCGGCCATGTAGTTGACGCCGGGATGCTTCTGGGGATTCACGGCGATCACGCCGTAGGGATTGAACAGGACCGGATCCCCCTGGGCCAGGATGGCGAGCCCGGGAAGCTTCGCCTTCATGGCGAGCCACGTCCCGCGGTCGGAGAGCGTGTAGGCCCGCAGGTCGTTCGCCATGACGAGCACCTCTCCCATTCCCTGGCCGGCGTCCTTGTACCATCTGCCCTGCGGCTTCAACCCTGCCTGGGACCAGATGTCCAGCTCCTTCGCGTTGGTTCCCGACGCGTCCCCCCGGGAGACGAAGGCCGAGCCGGCCGCGGCGATTTTCGTGAACGCCGCCACGGCGGATGTCTCACCCGTGATCCGCGCCGGGTCATCCGGCGGACCCACGAGAACGAAGTCGTTGTGCATGACGTCCCGCCGGTTGACCCCGAACCCCTGGGCGATGAACCGGTCCTCCGCCTTGCGGTCATGGACGAACACGATATCCACGTCGCCGTTCTCACCGAGCTTGATCGCTTTCCCCGAGCCGACGGCGATCACGTCCACGGTGAGGCCGGTGAGCTTCTCGAACGGCGGGTCCAGCACGGTGAGGAGCCCGCTGTCGAGGGTGCTCGTCGTCGTGGCCATTCGCAGGCGCCCGGCCTGGGCGGCCAGGGGAAGAAGCACGGCGCACGCAAGAAGCGTACAGCACAGCAGTCGTTTCATGATGTACCTCCGGTAAAAGCAGTTGCGGAATCGGCGTCACCTCAGCGCGCTCCGGGCGTCGGTTCCTTTGCGCTGACCACGATGCGGACCTCCCCGTCCAGGTCCACATCATGAAGGGAGCTGAGCATTCCCAGGAGCGTGTTGAGAAACATCTTCTTCACGAATCCGTTCAAGGCCACCAGGTCGCCTCCACTGACGATCGAGATCTCGCGTTCCACGATTCACCTCCCCCGGAAAACAGGATACACTCCGCCGGAGCTATGCCGCAATCTCTCCCCGGCCCTGATCGCCCCCTTCCCGTCGTCGTCACCGTTGCCGGATTGAAGAAAAGCGGGAAGACGACGGTCGCGGAAGCGCTGATCTCCGAGCTCTCTTCCCGCGGCATTTCCGTCGGGAGCATCAAGACGATGACGGATCACCTGCCGTCGTTGAGCGCCGAGGCCACAGACACGCGGCGCCACGAGGCGGCTGGAGCTGAGGTCGTGGTTGCCCTGCACGCCGGCGGCACGGCCCGTTTCGAGCGGGGCATGCCGCCGCGCTCCCTGCAGGACGTCGCGCAGCTCTTCCCCCGGCGGATCCGCATCCTGATCTGCGAAGGGTCCCTCCAGCCCGCGGACGGCCAGTTCTATGTCGTGTGCCTTCGCTCCCCGGATGGTCTGGAGGAGACGCTGCGTGAGAAGCGCATACCGCGGAACGCCGTCGTCGCGCTGTCCGGCGCCGCGGCAGCCGCAGGCGCCGCGGCAGCGGCGGGATGGAGCATTCCGTGCTTCGACGTCGTAGACCCCGCGCAAAAGAGGATGCTTGCTGATCTCGTTCTGGCGAAGATTGAACTGGCTGGATAAAAAGAACCTGCCCCGATGTGACATCATGCTGTTCAATCAGTGGGGCAGGGTCAGGGCTGATAGATCCGAAATCTGATATCTCAGTTAAACTAGAATGGAGATCTAGTCAAGTACTTTTGTTAAAAAATGCGCTGTAATTTGTTTCTTTTTGAGCAAAAATATGCACGTTCCGGACACCTCATGCCGGGGGTGCGCGTTCCCGATCGGCTCCCTCGCTCTCCTCCCGCAACCTTCCCGTGAGTTGCAGGGCGTCTCCGGGATGATTTATAATGAGAACACCTGCAGAGCTGCGTCGGCACAAGAGGAGTCAACGGGTATGACCGATGAAATGGTCAGCAGAGTGATCGGGTGCATCGCGGCGAGCCAGAAAGTGCCGCCGGAGAAGGTCACGCTGGAAAGCAGTTTCGAGGACCTTGGCATCGATTCCCTCGACGGCGTGAACATCCTCTTCGCCCTGGAGACGGAGTTCAATATCAGCATTCCCGACCAGGGAGTGCTGAGCATGAAGAATGTCCGGGAAGTCATTGAAGCGCTGGAGAAGGTCCTGCCGGCGGGGGGCGCAGCCCCGCCCTCCGTCACTTCTCCGTCATGACCCACACGCCGGCCCATCCCTCTTTCGGCGGGCTGGCAATGAGCTGCCGGCATTTCTCCGCATAGCAGGACGCCGGAGGGTCCTCGCGGGAGATGCTCTCGAAGATGCGCTGGGCTTCGCTGAAGCGTCCGGCGTAGTACTCGGCGCGTCCGCGGTCAAAGACGTCCAGAACAGCGCGCCGGCGCTGGAATGTCTCCGGCATCATCGGCTCGAAAACGGTCACCGGCTCGCGCCGTCCCACCACGGCGATCCTCGACACCTCCCGCACCGGAAACGCATCTCCCATTCTGTCCCTGACCATCGCGGAGATCATCGTGTAGGTCTTGAACTGCTTGTTCACGCCTTCCAGGCGTGAGGCGAGGTTCACGGCGTCCCCCAGCATCGTGTAGTTGAACTTGGTGTGGGAGCCGAAATTGCCGACAACAGCAGGCCCCGAGTTGATTCCGATCCGTTTGTACAGGTCCTTCTTGACCCGCTCACGGAACACGGGCCGCAGCTCGTCCAGCTTCGCCTGGCAGCGAAGGGCCGAGCGGACCGCCCGCACGGCATGGTCCTCCTGCGCCAGCGGCGCGTTCCAGAACGCGATGATGGCGTCACCCTCGTACTTGTCGATGGTCCCGCCTTCCTCCTGGATGATGTCCGTCATCGCCGTGAGGTAGTCGTTGAGGAGCTGGGTGAGCTCCTCCGGTGTCAGCACTTCGGAGATCGACGTGAATCCCTGCAGGTCGGAGAAGAAGATGGACAGGTCCCGCTTCTCTCCCCCCAGCTTGAGGGTCTCGGGATGCGCGATCAGCTGCTCGATCACCGTCGGGCTCAGGTACTGCTTGAACGCGTTCTTGATGTAGCGCTTCTGCTGGCCCTCGGTGGCGTAGCTGGCGAGGCTCGAGCCAATGAGGGAGAGGAGCGTCCCCAGCTCCAGGGCGATCAGCTGCAGCCAGTATCCCAGCGCGTACGCAGCGATGCCGAGCGCCGGTGCCACCGGAATGAACGCCACGTAGATCAAGGCGGTCCTGCCGGCGCCGGACACGGCGGAGGCCGCGACACCCGCCGCGATGCAGAGGAGGAGCAGGATCAGGATCGTCGCCGCCCCCGACATGGGGCGCATGAAGTCGCCGGAGAGCAGGTTGTCCAGCATCGTGGCGTTGACCTCGACACCCGGGTACACGCCGCTCATGGGAGTGGGCTTCAGGTCGAGGGTCCCCGAGGCCGTATACCCGAAGAACACGTACTTGTCCTTGAACACGGAGGGGTCGAGGTTGGGGCGTTTGCCGTCAGCGATCTGCTGGTACGACTGGAGGATTTCCGCGGCGTTGAAGTTCGGATGCGTCAGCGTCGGCCCGCGGTAGCGAAGGATCGCTCGTCCGTTCGAATCCACCGGTATGGCATGTCCGCCGACCAGGAGCTGCCCCAGCCTGATCGAGATCCGCCCCGCCTGCGGATTTCCCACGAGCCACGCTGCCAGGGCTTCGGACGGAACAACACGGTTGTCGAAAATGCTGAACAGAGGCTCCCGCCGGTACACTCCGTCGACGGAATCCGGAGGAAGGTTCGTGTTTGCCATGAAGCGCGCGTTCTCGAGGAGCCCCGGGATGGCGGTCTGCGCGCTTTTGAACACCATGCCGGCGGGCCGGCTGATGGCTAGCCAGGCATCGAGGCCCTCGACGGGGATCGTCGGCGCCGCGGCTTCAACGGGCCACGTCACGGCCAGCCCCTGGGGGGTGCCGGCGCTGAGCTGCATGGCGCCAACGACGTTCGCGCTTCGCTGCAGACCTTTGGCGAAGGTCCTGTCGTCATCCACGCCGTACGACGAAGGCTCCGTGTACAAGACATCGAGCACGAGCGCCTTCGCGCCGCCCTGTCTGCAGAAATCCGCGATGATCCCGATCAGCTCCCGCGGCCAGGGCCACGACAGCCCGTTCACATCCTTGCCCCAGGCGAGGCTCTTGTCGTCCAGGAGGATCGTGACGACCTGGCTCGTGGCGCTTCCCGGACGCTGGAGCAGGCGCGCGCGCAGGTCCCACGTACGGAACTCGAAGATGTCCAGGGCGTGCGGAAGCCAGAGCGCCGCAGCGATCACTGCCGCGGCGGCCCCGACCGCCATCCCCTGGAGGACCCTGCGAAGGCCGGCGGAGATTCTTTTGCCGGCCATCTCTAGGGCCAATCGCGCGAAGCGCGATATCCAGCTTCGACAGCGGCTGACGCCGGTCGTTCCACCGCCCGATGCATTCTCAGATATTCCCCAGCGCGGCCTGGTAGCGGGCCTGACGGGCGGATGCAGCCTGAGGCGGCGTCGCGGCCGCCGGCATGGCCGCCAGCTTCTTGTCCACCTCTACCAGCCGGTCCCTGGGCTCCGGGTGCGTCTTGTTGAAGCCCAAGCCGCCTGGCTTGAACTTCGTCTCCATCACCTGGAGCATTTCCGCGAATGCCTTCGGATCGTAGCCGGCGTTCTTCATGATCTGCAGCGCCATCGCGTCCGCCTGGTACTCCAGGTCGCGCGAGTAGCCGTTGTTGACGAGCGTATTCGTGATGTCAGAGATGGAGTCCTTGAAGATGTCCGTCAGCTGCCGCACGTCCGAGCCTCCGGCCGCGTTTGCCGTAGTGACGGCGAGGTTCTGGAACGCCGCAGTTCTCCGCGCCGTCTTGATGGCGTTCATGCCGTGCTTCAGGACGACATGGCTGGTCTCGTGGGACAGGATCGCCGCAACGCCGTCCTCGCTTGCCGCGCAGCGCAGGAGCCCCCGGGTCACCAGAATCAGTCCGCCCGGGGCGCCGAACGCGTTGATCTCGTCGGCATCCAGAATGGCGACATGGTACCCGCCGAACGTCTCGGGCCTGTCGGAGAAGTCCGCGAGCGCCCGTTCCAGGACGTTCAGGTAATCCGTGGCCTTCTGGTTGTCGTAGATCTTGCGCGTGCTGAGGAGGTTCGCCGCGACTGCCCTGCCGATGTAGTACTCCTGTTTCGGCGTGAACTCCGTCTGCTCCGCCTCCGCGACCTTCTGGCCTGCCTGGCCGATGGCAATGATGTCGCTGACACCCATCGACGCGCACGCGGAAAGAGCGGCGATGGCCAGGACTGCGGGCAGGTACTTCAGCAGTCTCATTGCGCGCCTCCCGGAGTATTCAGCCCGCCCTTCTGCAGGAACGCGGCGACCTGGTCGTCAGTTGGATTATAGCCTTCCATGCGATCCACGATTGTGTAGTCGAAGTTCCCGTCGGCCTTGTACTGCTTCTCCACCTCTTCGTTGAAGCCCTTGCCGGCGAGGGCAACCTCTCCGCTGGAAGCTCCCGTCTGGACATTCTCCGAGCCGGCCTGGAGCTTGATGGGCTTGTCCGTGAGCGCGGACAGGCTGACCCAGCCCTGCAGGCCCTTGCCGGGAACGCTCACCTTCCGCCAGCTCGCCGGGGAGCCCGCCGGCTGGTCCAGGATCGTGACCCGGTCCCCGTAGACGAGGGAGCCGACGATCTTTCCCAGGGCGCTCGGAGTCGCCCGGATCTTCGTCTCCTGCACCTGGACGTTCATCCGCGTTACGTCAGCCGCAAAAGCGGCGACCGATGCCAGGACAAGACACGCGACGGCCGCCAGAAAGACTCTCGACATTCCCGCCACCTCCGTGGAGCGCATCGTAACGCGAATCGGCTCGATTGTGAACATCCCGTTTCTTGACAGGGACCCCGGAATCGAGAAGACTCAGCCCCATCGTGGACAGAAGGAAAGGGGCGAGGGTGGCAGCGGCGTGCTGTGCCGTCTGCATCCTCGGTGCGTGCGCCGGCGGGGGCACGGGGGACGGCCGGCGCGGGGCATCCGGCGGCGCCTTCACCATCCAGAACACCGGCTCGGACACGCTGGTCAATCTCGCCCTCGTCTGGGCGGAGCGCTACATGACGCTGCACCCGGAGGTCAGCATCTCTGTCACCGGCGGCGGGTCGGGAACGGGAATCGCGGCGCTCATCAACGGAACCATCCAGATCGCCAACGCCTCCCGCGAAATGTCGAAGGAGGAGATCGCGGCGGCGGAGAAGAACGGCGTGACGCCGGTCCGGTTCACGGTGGCCCTGGACGCCATCGCGGTCGTGGAAAACCCGGAAAACCCGGTGAACGGACTGACTCTCCAGCAGATCTCGGACATGTACACTGGCCGGGTTTCCCGCTGGGCCCAGGTGGGCGGAGAGGACCGCCCCATCGTCCTGCTTTCCCGGGAGTCCAATTCCGGCACCTACGTCTATTTCCTGGAGCAGGTGGTGCGCCGCGGGAACGCCAAGGGGAAGGAGCTTTTCTCCCCGGAAACGCTCCTCATGCCGTCCTCTGAAGGCATCAGCGCGGAGGTCCGACAGAATCCCAACGCAGTCGGGTACGACGGCCTGGGATACGTCACGCAGGACCAGAAGAAAGTGGGAGTATCCCGTTCGGCTTCCTCCCCGTTCGTCCTGCCTTCCGTGGAGACCGTCCGGGACGGCTCCTACCCGGTATCCCGTCCGCTTTTCATGTACACCGCCGGCCAACCGGACGCGAAGGTCAAGGCGTACCTCGACTGGGTGATGCACGACGGCCAGCAGCTGGTGAAGGAACTCGGCTTCGTGCCGCTTACCGGGAGCGGCAGATGAGCGCAGCGCCGCAGGTGCGGCGGCCCCGGCGCGCCAGCCCCCGTCGTCTCCGGGGAGCGGAAACCGGGCCCGGCGAGTTCATAATGGAGGCGCTCATCCGGGTCCTCGGGTTCTCGACGATCGGTTTCGTGCTCCTGATCTTTCTCTTCCTTCTCCGGGAGGGGATTCCCGTCTTTTTCGAGGTCCCGCTCCGCGGCCTGTTTTCCACGCGGTGGTACCCGACCTTCGGGATCTTCGGCACGCTTCCCCTGATCCTCGGCTCCGTCCTCGTCACCATCATCTCCATCGTGATCGCGCTTCCCCTTGGCGTGGCCACGGCGGTCTTCGTGCGGGAAGCGGCGCCGCGGTGGGCACGGGAAGTTCTCAAGCCGATCATCGAGGTGCTCGCCGGAATTCCCTCGGTGGTGCTGGGGTTTTTCGGAATGACGTTCGTGGCCCCCATGGTCCGGCTCTCCCTCAACGCGCCCACCGGCCTCACCGCGTTCACCGGGGGCCTGATCCTGGCCTACATGGCCCTGCCCACGATCATCAGCGTCGCGGAGGACGCGCTGGACTCCGTTCCCCGCAGCTACCGTGACGCCGGCCTCGCCATGGGGGCCACGCGGTGGCAGACGATCTGGCGCGTCGTGGTCCCCGCAGCGCGGTCGGGGATCCTCACCGCCGTCATGCTGGGCATGGGACGGGCCATCGGGGAGACCATGGCCGTCATGATGGTCACGGGAAATGCCGCCGTGCTGCCGACGAGCCTGGCGTTCCTGTTCAAGCCGGTGCGCACGATGACGGCCACTGTCGCCGCCGAGATGGGAGAAGTGGCGCGCGGCAGCACGCACTACCACGCGCTGTTCGGCATCGGCATCATCCTGTTTGTCCTGACGTTCGTCATCAACCTCGCCGCCGCAGCGGCTATCTTCCAGAAGCGCCGCCGGGGAGGCCTGCGATGAACCGCTCCCTCGTGCAGTCCCTCGGCTTTGCGCTTCTCGGGCTCCTCGCCCTGGTGGTCGTTGCGCCGATTCTCCTGGTGATCGGGACCATCGTGGCCCGGGGCATTGTGGCAATCAACTGGGAGTTCCTCAGCACCATGCCGCACGGGGGCATGCGGGAAGGCGGGATCCTCCCGGCTATCGTGGGCACGCTGCTCCTGACGCTCGGCACGGCGCTCGTCGCGGTGCCCATTGGAGTCGGAGGAGCGATCTATCTGTCCGAGTACGCCCGGGACACGCGTCGTACGCGGGCCATCCGCCTGGCCATCGTGAACCTCGCCGGCATACCTTCCATCGTCTACGGCCTGTTCGGGCTGGGGATGTTCGTGCTGTTCTTCCGGTTCGGCACGTCGATCCTCGCCGGCTCCCTCACCCTGGCCATCATGACGCTGCCGGTGATCATCAGCACGGCGGAGGAGGCGCTGCGGGCCGTGCCGCAGGAGTTCCGCACCGTCTCTGCCAGCCTCGGCGGTTCGCGGTGGCAGGCCGTGCAGAACATCGTCCTTCCGCAGGCGCTGCCGGGGATCATCACGGGTGTGATCCTCGGCCTGCTCCGGGCCGCCGGGGAAACGGCCCCCATCCTGTTCACGGTGGCCGCGTTCTACCTGCCACGGCTCCCCTCGTCCCCGCTGGACCAGACCATGGCGCTGCCTTACCACCTGTACGTCATCAGCACGCAGGTGCCGGGCATGCCGCTGTCCGTCCAGTACGGCACGGCGCTCGTGCTGCTCGCTCTCGTGTTGTCTCTGAACGTCGTGGCAACGGTGATCCGCAGCTATTTCCGGAGGAAGCGCCCGTGGTGATCGAACCGGAGAACGCTTCAGTGAACGCGGCGTTCCCCAAGATCAGGATCGAGGGCCTCAGCTACTGGTACTCCGGAAAGAGCTGCCTGGAAGGGGTGACGCTGGACATCCCCGACCGGGCGATCTCCGTCCTCTTCGGTCCCGCCGGCGGTGGAAAGACCACCCTCATGCGTCTTGTCAACCGTCTCAACGACATGGTGGATGACACGCAGATGACCGGACGCGTCCTCGTGGACGGGGAGGACATCTATGCGCCGGGCACCGACGTGTCCCGGCTGCGCCGGCGCGTGGGCATGGTGTTCGCCCTGCCCCTGCCGCTCCCCGGCACCATCCGGGACAACGTGCTGTACGGACCGCGCCTGGCGGGAGAGCGTGACGCGTGGCGCCTGTCGGAGATCGTGGAGCGCAGCCTCCAGCAGGCGGCGCTGTGGGTAGAGGTCAGGGACAGGCTGGACGCGCCGGCTCTCAGCCTCTCCGGGGGCCAGCAGCAGAGGCTCTGCATCGCCCGAAGCCTTGCCCTGGAGCCGGAGGTTCTCCTCCTGGACGAGCCCACCTCGGGACTGGACCCCATTTCCACGGCAAAGGTGGAGGAGTCGCTGTTCGAGCTGAAGTCACGCTACGCCGTGGTCCTGGTTCCGCACAGCGTCCAGCAGGCAGCGCGGGTGGCGGACTTCGCCGCGTTCTTCCTTTCCGGGGAGCTCGTTGAGCGGGGCGCCGGGCCGCGCGTCTTCACCTCCCCGCTGGACAAGAGGACGGAAGACTACGTGACGGGAAGGTTCGGATAATGCCCAAGATCTCCGTCAGCGGCCTGTCCTTCTTCTACGGCCAGGCCCTCGCCCTTGCCGACGTTTCCATCGACATCGAGGAGAAACAGATCACCGCGCTCATCGGGCCTTCGGGGTGCGGCAAGTCCACGTTCCTCCGCTGCCTCAACCGGATGAACGATACGATCTCCGGCGCCCGCGCCGTGGGCACCGTGACGATTGACGGCATGTCCATCTACTCCCCGGGCACCGACGTGGTGGCGCTGCGCCAGCGGGTGGGGATGGTCTTTCAGCGGCCGAACCCCTTTCCGCAGACCATCTTCGACAACGTCGCCTTCGGGCCCCGGGTGCTGGGCACGCACCGGGGAAGCTCCCTGGCGGACGTGGTGGAGAAAAGCCTGCGCTCTGCCGATCTGTGGGATGAGGTGAAGGATTCGCTGCGCCAGGACGCCCTGGGGCTCTCCCTCGGACAGCAGCAGCGGCTGTGCATTGCGCGAGTGGTCGCGGTGGTTCCGGAGATCATCCTCATGGACGAGCCCTGCTCCGCGCTGGATCCCATTGCCACGCTGCGCGTGGAGGAGCTGATGCGGACGCTTACCGAAAGGTATACGATCGTCATCGTGACGCACAACATGCAGCAGGCGGCACGGGTGTCCGACCGCACGGGCTTCTTCTGGCTGAACGACCAGAAGGCGGGGATCCTGGCGGAGGTCGGGGCCACGGACCAGATCTTCACGAGCCCGCGGGACAAGCGGACGGAAGACTACATTACGGGGCGCTACGGATGATCCGCGGCGCGCGGACGCGTGCGGCGGGCAGCCGCGGCGCGAGGAGTTGAATCATGCCACGGGAAAAGTTCGAGCACGACCTGCAGCGCCTGCAGGATGAGATACTGGCCCTCGGCGCAATGGCGGAACGCGCGGTGGCGGAGTCCGTGCAGGCCCTCAAGAAACGGGACATTGCGAAGGCTCGCAGCATCATGGAAGACGACCGCCTCATCAACGAGAAGCGCTACGCCATCGAGAACGAGACGCTCACGCTCATCGCCACGCAGCAGCCCATGGCGGGGGACCTGCGGACGCTTGCGGCCATCTTCGAGATCGCAACCGAGCTGGAACGGATTGCGGACTATGCCAAGGGAATTGCCAACATCGCCGTGATGATCGGCGAAGAACCCCTCATCAAGCCGCTGGTGGACCTGCCCCGCATGGCGGACAAGGCATGCGACATGCTCCACCGCGCCCTGGATTCCTTCTACCGCCAGGACGTGGACGAGGCGCGGAGCATACCCCAGGAGGACGCGCAGGTGGACGTGCTGTACGAGCAGATCTACCGCGAGCTCATCACGTACATCATGCAGGACCCGCGCACCATCGAGCAGGCGAACCGGCTCACCTGGGTGGCCCACAACCTCGAGCGCGTGGCCGACCGGGTCGGCAACATCTGCGAGCGGGTCGTTTTCTCCATCACGGGCCGGGGCGAGGAGCTCGACGGTCCGCACCCCCGATAGCACGGCCGAAGACCGTGCCGGGGCCGAAGCCCTTGCACAACCGGCGGCGGGCGCTATAGAGTGGCCGCTCGACTGCAATGAGCGATTCTGATTCGCAAGATCTGCTCTCCCGCCTGAAGAGCATCCTCCTCGGCAGGGCGAAGGATCTGAACGACCCCCACATCTTCCACAAGCTCTCCCTCGTGGCTTTCTTTGCGTGGGTCGGGCTGGGCGCGGACGGATTGTCGTCGGCGAACTACGGCCCCGAGGAGTCGTTCCTGAGCCTCGGCAGCCACGGTCACCTGGGGATCTTCGTTGCCCTGGCCACGGCGATCACAATCATCGTGATCGCGTCCAGCTACTCGCAGATCGTCGAGCTGTTCCCCGGGGGCGGCGGAGGGTATCTCGTTGCAAGCAAGCTCCTCTCCCCGACGCTGGGAATGATTTCCGGCTGCGCCCTTCTGATTGACTACGTGCTCACGATCACGCTGTCAATCGCCAGCGGCGCGGACGCCATTTTCAGCTTTCTTCCCGCGCGGTGGCTGCCCTACAAGCTGCTCGTGGCGACGCTCGGGGTCCTGCTCCTCATGGTCCTCAACCTGAGAGGTGTTCGGGAATCAGTCATGCCTCTGGTCCCGATCTTCCTCATTTTCCTCGTCACGCACACGTTCGCCATCCTGTGGGGCCTCCTGACGCATCTCCCCGCCGTCGGTGACGTCGCGCAGGCAACTGCCGCGCAGGCGCGAGCAGCCCGCCAGTCGCTGGGGGGATTCGGCGTTTTCCTCCTCATCATGCGCTCCTACAGCATGGGCGCCGGCACCTATACCGGAATCGAGGCGGTCAGCAACGGAATGCCCATCCTCCGGGAGCCCCGCGTGCAGACCGCGAAGCGGACGATGCGCTACATGGCCGCTTCCCTGGCGTTCATGGCCGCCGGACTCATGGTCGGGTACCTGCTGTTCGGAGTCACGAAGGTGCCGGGCAAGACGTTGAACGCGATCCTGATGGAGCGGATCGCCTCCGGCTGGGGCGGGGGCGGATACGCCTTCGTCCTGGTCACTCTCGTGTCGGAAGCGGTGCTCCTGTTCGTCGCTGCCCAGACAGGCTTCCTCGACGGGCCGCGGGTGCTGGCGAACATGTCGCTCGACCGATGGCTGCCCGGTCAGTTCAGTCTCCTCAGCGAGCGGCTCGTGATCAAGAACGGGATCGTCCTGATGGGCAGCGCGGCGCTCGTTCTGATGCTCGTCAGCGGCGGTTCGGTCAGCTTCCTGATCGTCCTGTATGCCATCAACGTGTTCATGACGTTCTGCCTCTCC
>Ga0335070_10008407_pt1 | contig 12103 bp, 10 predicted proteins | sample Lox_Sample_13_FD_206722 | JGI IMG/M metagenome (GOLD analysis project Ga0335070, IMG submission 206722) | Soil microbial communities from Loxahatchee National Wildlife Refuge, Florida, United States - Lox_Sample_1.3 | ecosystem: Environmental > Terrestrial > Soil > Wetlands | place: USA...
GCTTCAGAACACGAGACCGATTGAATATCCGGTTCGCGCTCCGAAAGACGCGGAGGCGATGTTCGACGTGTTGACGTACGAAAAGGGGGCTTCGGTGTTGCGAATGCTGGAGCAGCACATCGGCCCGACGGTGTTCCGAGACGGAGTGCGTGACTACTTGCGAAGGCACGCCTATGGCAACGCCGATACGAAAGACCTCTGGATCTCACTGGGCCAGGTGGCGAAACAACCAGTGCCGGAATTGATGGACGGATGGATTTTCCAGCCCGGTTTTCCACTTGTCACCGCCAGCGTCAATCAGTCGTCTGAGCTGGTTTTGACCCAACAACGTTTCAATTACCTCGATGATGCACAGTCACAACAGGCGCGAGGACAGCGGTGGCATATCCCGGTTCAAATGCGAGTCGTTACTGGGGACAAACTCACCACCTCACGCCTGCTCTTGGAAGAGACAGAAGCACGATTCCCCGTGCCGAGCGAGTTCGACTCTCTGTTCCTCAACGAGGGTGGACATGGATTCTACCGAGTCCGTTACGCGCCCGATCTCTTGGCTCGCCTCTTGAAATCCGGGCTCGACAAACTGGCTGCCGTGGAACGGTTTGCGCTGATCAACGATGCGTGGGCCATTACCATCGCCGGACTCATGCCGATCACCGAGTATCTCGACCTCGCGGCACAGTTCACAACGGACCGCGACAAGAACGTGTGGGCTCTCATGTTAGACTCCTTCGCGTTTTTGAACCGTCTCATCGATTCGGACGAACGGCCGGCGTTGGAATCCCTGGTACGGCAACGAGTGAGCCCCGCCGTTATGGACGTCGGCTGGGCGCCGAAACGAGGAGAATCCGAGCTCACCGGACAACTACGAAGCGCGTTGATCGGCGCCCTCGGGAAACTCGGGAATGATCCTGCGACCCAGGAGCGCGCGGCAGAACTCTATGCTGCGTTCAAAACAAACCCGGCGGCGATCCACCCTGATCTGGTCCCCGCCGTCGTGTCGACTCTGGCATTTACGGGTGACCAGGCCCGTTACGAGGAATTTACTGAACGGTTCCGTACCGCCTCGACCCCGCAAGAAGAGCGCCGCTACCTGTTTTCGCTGGCAGAGTTCCGACACAAGCCGTTGCTGGAGCAGACGCTGGCGCGCACGCTGAACGGGGAAACTCGAACTCAGGATGCTCCGTTCCTGATCAGCGCCGTCATGGGCAACGTCCACGGACGCGAGCTGGCATGGGCCTTCGTCAAAAACAATTGGGATCAGATGGATCGACTTTTTCCGAAACAAGGCCTGCGTCGCATGTGCGGCGGCATCGCTGCATTGGCAACACCGGAACTTGAACGAGATGTCCATGCGTTCTTCACATCCCGCAAGATCGATTTAGGCGGAAAAACGCTGGACCAGTATTTAGAGCAGCTGCGGATTGCGGTGAACTTCAAAGAGCAAACGAGGACGCCACTCCAAGAGTATCTCAAAAGCTTTATGCTATGAAAGTACGCTAATAGCTGCGGACGGCCCGTCCTTTTCCTCAGGCATAGAAGCGCATGGCAGATTTCGCTGAAATAAAAATCACTTCGCTGCAAGAATTCTTGGTACGCACTCAGGACTTTTCTGAAAAACCAGGATGGATATTCCGAGGTGAAGAGGAGCTTCCAGGCCCTGTGCTACAGTTACAATCAGCCCTTGAGAGATACTGCGTCGATAATCAATTTGACCTTGGGGACGTAGGCTATCACGAATATTTGCTCACCAGAGAGTTTCGTCGCCGCGCGCATCATTACCTAACTGATCTTCCGGACGATACAGACTACCTCGAGTGGTGGTCATTAATGCGGCATTACGGAGCACCTCCTCGTTTACTCGACTGGGCCTATTCAATCTATGTGGCAACCTACTTTGCCTTGGAGAAGAAGCCAGAACCGAATAATTCCCACATCGTATGGGCGATAGATCTTGATTGGGCAGCTAAAGCGAGTCGTGAGTTGCTCCGCAAGGTCAGTAAGAACAGGGGCCATCAAGTGCAATTATTCCTAGAAGGGCCAATGGAACTGAACCACTCGAAATGTTTTTTCGATGTGTTCCTGAAGGAACCTTTCGTTGCTTGCGCCTATCCTCTCACACCATTTCGACTGAACGAACGTTTGACGATTCAGAAAGGGCTCTTCCTCATCCCCGGGGATATTACCAAGCCTTTTAAGGCAAACTTGATGAAGTTTTCCAATTATCAGAACAAAAACAAGTTCGTGAAGATAATGATCTCATCTGAGCTGCGGAAGGATATCCTCGGTCATCTCCTTCAAATGAACATTTCTCGCGCCACGTTATTCCCAGATCTTGATGGGTTTGCAAAATCCCTCGGAGTGTACAATTACTATATGACAGATCGTCTTCGCGACAAGTATGTGGACAAGTGGAAATGGCCTGAGCCAAATTCGCGGATGTAAAGGCTTACGCTAACCTCATGGCGACACCTCGAGTTTGGAAGCTCTGGAGCGTTCTCCTTTCGACTCTATTTCTCGCCGGCTGCAGCGGAAGTGGTGATGGGTCTGGCTCATTCGGCGGCTTGTCTCCTCCGCCTGCGCCGTCAACCAGCTTGCGGGCCCAGTCGATCACAACCGGACTTGCCTCCCCGGTTTTTGCCACAGCACCAGCAGGAGACACGGTCCGACTCTTCATCGTCCAGCAACGTGGGCTGATTCGGATCTTTGACCTCTTCGCACGAACATTTCGAGGTTCGGCCTTTCTTGACGTCACCGGACTGCTCTCTACCGACACCGAACAGGGGCTACTCGGTCTTGCGTTCGATCCAGGATATGTAACCAATCGACAGTTCTACATCTTCTATACAGACGTCAACGGAGATATTGTGGTGGCGCGCTACTTGAGAGATGCGACCAGTCAGGACCTCGCCAATCCAAGTTCGGGTGTTCCCCTTCTCACTGTAGCTCATCGAAGTTTTACCAACGACAACGGAGGAATGCTGGCCTTCGGCCCAGATCAATGTCTCTACGTCGGGATCGGTGACGGAGGAGGAAGTGGCGACCCGGGCAACAACGGCCAGAACCCGAATCAGCGCCTCGGCAAAATCCTACGGATTGATCCGAATACTGGAGCTGCCTGCACAAACAACGGCGTGTCCAATCCGTTCTCGGCAGGTGGTGGTGCTCCTGAAATCTGGAGCCTAGGCTTTCACAATCCGCGGCGGTTTTCGTTCGATCGGCAGACAGGCGACCTCTACATCGGCGATATTGGACAGGACAGTCGCGAAGAGATCGACGTCGCCCTGGCACCGAATGGGGGAAAGGTCTTAACTATGGATGGCGTCTCAAGGAGGGATTTGTCTGTTTCAATCCGCCCTCTAACTGCGACCCAGGAAATATCACGACCCCACCGGTGCTCGATTATCTCCATGTCAACGGGGCTTGCTCAGTCACTGGTGGTTACGTCTACAGGGGAACCGTTCAGCCATCACTTGCTGGAACCTATTTCTACGGCGACTTCTGCACCGGCTTTGTCCGGAGCTTTCGCTTCGTCGGGGGGCAGGTCACTCAGCAAAATGAGTGGCCGCTCCTCGCTCCCGGCGGCAATATTACGAGCTTCGGCGAAGACGCTCAGGGCGAACTCTATCTTATGACAAGTCAAGGCGGTCTCTTTCGGATTGTCCCCGACTGATCTGCCGAATCCTCCTCAATCTGCTGCGGGATCTGAGGCTCGATCAAGAAAGCACTGCAGCGACTTCTCATCAAGCCCTTCAGATGAAGTCCGTTTAAGTTTATATATACGACACAATCGCATGAATGCCTCTCAGCAGCCATGTTGTACTCGGTACCTGCGCTTGGTATATTTTATCGGTCCAGGTAATTACCTAAGAGCGACTCTATGTCGTTGCTCAATCGCTCCATCGCGCTCCTCATTGTTCGACTTGTTGTTTGTATCGTTTTGCCTCTCACCGGATGCGGTGGCGGAAACAGTTCAGATAGCGGGGCCACTCAGACTGGACCACCATCGTCGACGAGCCTTAAACTGGAAACCGTTCGAACCGGGTTCTCGGCCCTAGTCTTTTTGACTGCACCACCGAATGACAATAGACGCCTGTTCGTGGTCGAGCAGATAGGACGCATACAGATTCTCGATCGGACGACCGGAATTCCCAATCCAGTCCCGTTCTTCGATATCACATTGCAGATCTCCAGCGGTGGCGAACGGGGCCTCCTAGGATTGGCCTTTGATCCCAACTATGACCAAAAGAGACAGTTCTATGTCTTCTACACTGATTCATCCGGTAATCCGACCGTCGCTCGGTATTTGCGAAACGCCGTCAACCCGGACCTTGCCGATCAATCGACAGGTGTGGTGCTCGTCTCTGTTCCCCATCCCAATGCGAGCAACCACAACGGTGGGATGCTTGCGTTCGGACCTAATGGCTGCCTGTATGCCTCAATCGGCGATGGCGGCACAGGCGGCGCCCCAGCCCAGAATACTGGCTCGTTGCTCGGGAAGATCCTGCGACTGGACCCTGATGCCCTTGGACCGCCCGCGGCCTGTGTGAAATCCGTGCCCAACCCCTTTGGAAACCAAGTCTGGAGCTATGGACTTCGAAACCCCTTTCGGTTTTCGTTCGATCGTGGAACGAACGACTTGTATATCGCAGACGTGGGAGAAAGCACAGAAGAGGAAGTCGATATTGCGACCGGAGTCCAGGCCGGACGCGGGGTGAATTATGGTTGGAACATTATGGAGGGGATTCTGTGTTTTCCGATCGGTTCAGCTTGCACACAAACTGGTCTGACATTACCAGTGCTTGTGTATGACCACAGTCAAGGCTGCGCCATTCTAGGAGGCTATGTGTATCGGGGCTCAGCCATTCCCATGCTCCCTGGAACTTACTTCTATGGTGACCTCTGTGCCGGCTTTGTCCGGAGCTTTCGCTTCGTCGGTGGACAGGTCACTCAGCAAAATGACTGGCCGCTCCTCGCTCCTGGCGGCAGTATTACGAGCTTCGGTGAAGATGCGCAGGGCGAACTCTACCTTATGACATTACAAGGATCCCTCTTTCGGATAGTCCCCAACTGATCGGCAAACAATCTGTTGAAACCGGATAGGTAGCCTCGCAGGCGCAGCATTGTGAAATGCCGCGAGCCTTCTTGATGAAAAAGCCAGCGAATCTCCTACTCATGTCTCAGCACTGCCAGGGGACGTTGGCCCAGCAAATGGTAGGTGCTGAGAAATCCGACGGCCAAGGTCAACAGGACAGTTAAGCTGACGCCAGTCAGCAGAACGTCTGGCTGGAGACTCCATGTGAGCTCGAAGAAATAGGTCAGCACAACCCACGACAGCAGGCTCCCAAGGCATACGCCGATTAAGCCAGCGACTCCTCCCAGCAGCGCATATTCCGCAGCGAAGGACCGTGCAATAAGGCTCCGCGTCGCTCCTAGTGCCTTCAGAATCACCGATTCATAGAGGCGTCGATAGCGCGTCGCAGCAAGGGCTGCCGCCATGACGAGGCCGCCGGCCAGCACACAAAACAATGCGACGGCACGAATCGCCAATGACAGTCGATCCAGGACCCGGGCGAAGTTCTGGAGGACATCGCCGATATGAATGGCACTGACGTTCGGAAACGAGGCCACGATCGCCTGTTGAATCGGCACTTCCTCCTCGGACGACACGCGCAACGTAGCTACATAGGTGACCGGAGCACCATCGAGTGATCCTGGCGAGAGAATCATGTAGAAATTCGTCGAGAAGTTCCCCCATTCAACTTTCCGAATGCTCCGCACCTCTGCCGACACAATAGCGCCCTGAATGTCGAACTCGACCATGGAACCGACGTCTAAACCCAAGTGCTTCGCCGCCTCTTCTTCGACGGATAACAGCGGTTTTGTAAAGCGCTCCCCCGGCTTCCACCATTCGCCTTTCACAATCGTATTATCCTTCGGGACCTGGTCCAGAAAGGTCAGGACGTATTCACGCGTGGCGTACCAACTCCTTCGCCGCTCCTCCTTGTCCGCTTCCCGCTTCTCCTCCTGCTCACCCTCCGAGTCTAGTTTTATACCTTCTCCATTGACGGCGCGGAGTCGAGACCGAACCAGTGGTGTGAGGTCGGGCTTCTTTCCGGGGAGCTGCTGTTGGACGATCCGCACGAACCCATCCGCTTGATCGGGCTGGATATCGATGAAAAAGAATGTGGGGGCATTGCTTGGTCGACTGTCACCGACCTGTCGGAGCAGGGAATGCTCCACCAGTGACACGGTCGCGATCGCCATCACTCCGATACCGATCGCAACCATGATTCCGACGGCCTGGCCACCGGGTCGAGCGACGTTGCTGAGAGCTTGCCGGAGACTCAACGAGCGTGGCATGGGCAGCAGCCGAAATCCCAACACGAGGAGTTTGGCCGATAGGGCGAGCAATACAACGGCCGAGATGAGCGCGCCGACAAACAGGAGCCCGATTCGCCATGATTCTGCCTGCCAGACCGACAAACCTGCTAATCCCGCTACAAAACCAAGCGCAGTAAAGAGTTTCAGCCGATCGCACAATCCCCATCGCACCCACGACTGGGGTGGTGTCAGTCGCTCACCAGGTTGCATCGGCTCCACGTCGCGCCGAAAAATCGCAGCGGGCTTCATATTCCTGATCGTCAATAAAGGCCACAGCGCAAAGAGCAACGTCGACAAGAGTCCCAGTGCCACCCCCTTGACCACAGGCCATAACGAAGACATCGACAGCTCCGGCGAGAACCCCAGTTGGTCGAGGAGATCGGAGGCAAACAGGCTCGCCACGAGAGCGGGAAGGCCGTGCTGCAGACCGATACCGAGCGCAGCACCGACAAGGCTGCCGACTAGGCCGAGCCACACCGCTTGCAGCGTATAGGTTTTGATCACCGTTGCGGAGTCTGCACCGACCGTCTTGAGGATGGCGATCGTCTGGAGCTTTTCCCGCAGGAACGCCTGAACAGAGGTCGCCACGCCCAGTCCGCCGATAAACAACGCGGTCAGGCCGATCAATCCGAGATAGCGTGCGAGCTGTTGAAGGAACTGCTTGAGCTGAGGTTGGGCGTCCTGATAGCCGGACACGCGTGCGGATTCTGTGGCCAATCGACCCCGTAGTTCAGGCATGAGCGAACTGGTAGAAAGATGTGATGGAAGTTTGAGGAGGTATCGCTCACGAACCCGGCTGCCGGGCTTGATGAGCTCAGCCGCACTCAAGCCATCCTGTGAAACCAGCACGCGTGGTCCCAGGCTGAAGGCGTTGGCCATCCGATCCGGCTCCGTTCGCACGATTCCCGTGATCAGAAACAGGGTTTGTCCGATTTTGAGACGTTCGCCGACTGAGAGGCCCATACGAATGAGCAGGGATTCCTGCACCACCGCCCCGAAACATGGCCTCCCTCCGCATTGGTGGACGTCGGGATGCAGCAATACATCGAGGGGTTCAGTTGGCTCAAGTCGTATCGCCCCATACAAAGGATACGCCTGTTCCACAGCCTTCAATTCAGCAATCTGTGTCGCCGATGCGCCTGATGCACTCTGGTCTACGCGCGCGGTCATCGCGATGAGTTCGCTCACGTGAGTGATAGTGATGCCTCGTGTGGTGAGGGAGGTCAGCACGTCCTGACCTTTTACCGAAAGCGGATGAGACAGACGCACTTCCAGATCACCGCCGAGCAGCCCACGCGCTTCCCGAAGGATGGCTCGTTCCACATTGGTGGCGAAGAGTGACACCGCGACCAATGCACCGACACCAACGGCGATACAGACGAAAAAATACAGAAAATGCCGCCACGCTCCCCTCGTTTCTCGCCAAGCCATGGCGAACAGAAACGTATTCACGAGGAGGACCCTTCCGTGTGGACTGTTGCGTCGGTTGCCTCGTCCGATTCGATGCGACCATCCCGCAACATGATCACCCGCTGCATGAGTGAGGCAACATCTCGCTCATGCGTAACCAAAACCAGCGTCGTGCCGTAGTCGCGATGGAGGTCGAGCAGCAGCTCGATTATGTGCTGGCCCGTCGCTGTATCAAGGTTACCGGTCGGCTCATCGGCCAGGAGGATCGGAGGGCGGCAGGCGAACGCTCTCGCTACTGCGACCCGCTGTTGCTCGCCTCCGGATAGTTGCACCGGGTAATGGTGAAGACGGTCCTGTAAATCGACCGCGCCCAAGAGATCGATTGCCCGCGCTTTCGCTGAAGACACTCCGGTCAACTCCAGCGGGACCATGACATTCTCGAGTGCGGTCAGGGTCGGAATAAGATGGAACGATTGAAAGATATAACCAATCGTCCTTCGCCGGTATCGAGCGAGGGCGCTCTCAGACAAGGTCGTGATGTCGACTCCGTCGAGCACGACGGAGCCTGAGGTCGGACGGTCGAGCCCTGCCATCAGACCCAAGAGGGTCGACTTTCCGCTGCCGGAGGGCCCCACAATCGCTACCATTTGTTTCGACGGGATAACGAGGTCAATCTGATCAAGAATCGTGATCGCCCGCCCACCGGCGGCCAACCGCATCGACAACCCCTGCACGGCAATCATGGCAAGAACTCCTCACGATACTCGAGCGAACCCGACCGTATTATACTGTACTCCTATGACAGACCCCGTACCTTCCCACAAATTCCTCGTCGGCCTGATGGGACTGTGGTCGTTGCTCGTGATAGTCGCACCGATACCCGCGGTCACGTTATCACATGGCTCTCAAATCTCAACACCATCCTCGACCGACGATTTGACGCCGTCGTCTGTCGAGCAGCGCCGAATTGTCGCCTTTGGCAACAGCCTGACAGCCGGCCTGGGAGTCGGAGCTTCAGAATCCTATCCCGCGCAGTTGCAACAACGACTTGACGACCTAGGCTATCACTATCGCGTGGTCAACGCGGGAGTCAGCGGAGAAACCACGGCGGGAGGAGTCCGGCGTGTGGCCTGGGTACTCAAGAGCCGACCCATCATCGTCATTCTGGAACTCGGAGCCAACGATGGGCTCCGCGGCCTCAATCCTGAGCAAACACAGGCGAATCTGGAACACATTATTCAACAGCTCCAGCAGGCCAGGGTCACTGTTGTGTTGGCCGGCATGAAGCTGCCACCTAACTATGGTGTTGAATACACCAGGGCTTTTGAGTCGATCTATCCCGCTTTGGCCCGACGGTATCATCTCGAGCTGATTCCGTTTTTTCTCGACGGCGTGGCCGGATCGACCAAACTGAATCAAGCCGATGGAATACACCCCACCGCGGAAGGCTATCGCGTTATTGTTGGTAAGATTCTGGAGACGGTGCGACCCCTCCTAAAGAAGTGAGAGGGGTCGATGATGTGGATCGGAAAAACGTGGACACCAGGACTCATGAGCGAGCCAAGAGCCCTGGTGCCCGATCATCTCGGAAAGAGTTGTTAGCTCTTTTTCAAGAACGTGTCGTACACACCGTAGGCAAGAATGATTCCGATCAGCGTGTAATACATGTAGCTGATCCCGGAATAATCCGGCGCACCTTCACCTTTCGGTTCGTTGGCCAGCACCTGGGAGGCGCCAACCAGAAGTACAGAGCCCGCGACCATACCAAATCGCGCAACCATCTTTCTCATACCTATCCTCCTCGAATCGGACAACATGAAAGTGGGCGGCATTGTACTGAACTAGGCTTTTGAGACGCAAGAGGGTTCGAATGAAACGGACCGGCGGTGGCCCTTATTGAGAGGGGCCGGACTTTGTGAGGGTCCTCAGGGCTGCAGCCACTTCTCTGAACGATGTGGCGAGCTTCTCGAGCTGAGTTCCTTTTGAGAGCATGTCTCCTGCAATCGACTTGAGTTGGTTGTCGTACCCACCGACTTCGGTCGCAAGATCTGCCACTCTTGCCAGTGCGCTCTTATGGGTTGCAAGTTCTTGCATCGCCTCTTGGTGGGCAACTTGAGCCGTCTTGACCTCTCCCATGGATGCCTGTAGTTGGTTGGTCAGCCGCCCTACGTAGGCTTCCCGGTCTCGAATTTCAGACTCCAAGCTCAACTGAATTTCCTCTCCTTCGCGGCGGCGTTCGTCAAGATTCCTGATGGCATGCGCCCAGGCAGCCACATCGCCACTCAGCTTGGAGGAGTCGGGCATGGGCTGACCTCGTTCCACGGCCTTCATGGCTGGTTGCAGCCACTCGATGAAGGCCATGACCTCACTGAGTTTCAAATCAACCGAGGAAAAAGTCCCACCCGATACGGTTCCGTTCCCGTTCGAAGGGCTTGCCGCCGTCTGTACGGTGGGAGCCGGCCTTGGTTTCCGACTTGTGCGTGGTTGAGCCCATCGATGATATTCCAGCAATACGGCGATGCAATGGCGGCACATGGGTTCTTCCGGCAGGGCACAACTGCACTTCGATACCAGGTGCCCATCCTTCAACCTGATCGTTTGTTCGTACAATCCTGAGCTGCCTATGACAGCCGAGGAAATTTGGGATTCATCCGCTTCGACGATGCGGACCCGATTTTCTGCAACATACTGGGTCCCGATTTGAAAGGCACCCCGATCCACAACCGACTGAATCATAGGGGGGTCGAGAAGGCTGAGTCGCTCCGCTGAGCAGGGGATCTTGTTTCGCATCCGTTGAATTCCCAAGTTCGAAATGACCCGTGTGATATTTCGGGGTAGTCTGGAACGGACTGATCCAACTGTCAAGCGTTCGCCTGGTTCCGGCAGTTGCATACCTGACCGAGAGGCGGGCCAGAGGCTAAGACAGCGGCGAGCAGAACCATGGAGGGGTTTCACAGTCAGGATGTCGTAAATCGTTGTCCATTGGTCTTAAATTCTCGAGTGGGTACCATCACAAAACGGTGGCTTCTTCGTGTGTTTACAGCCACAAAACGCCACCCGTTTCTTTTCTTCAAAATGGACCTCAATCGGAGCGAAATCGGTTCCTGTATGGGACCCGTCACAGAACGGTTGTGTCTTGGATCGACCGCAACGACACCAATAGATCGTGCCAGGCCCAACTTCCAATACATAAGGACCGCGTTTCGCGATGACAGGCTGATCAGCCATGCGACCTCCTCAGTATTTCTCGTCCCGATTGTCTCATTCATCTTACCTATCGACAACGGCGCGGGGGTCCCTGTGCTCCGATGGGTGTCAGCCATATATAATCTGCAATCTTATCTCGTATCATCTCCTCTAATTCTGAGGCCCGGTCTCTCTCAAATGACGTCATGTAGATACTGCGTTGGCGGACATGCAGCCCGGCTCGGCGGATCACTCGCTTCGGCACCGGCAATTGGTATTGAATGTGCCCCCCTCCTGTGTAGCTCACCAGTGGTCCGGCCGGAGGACTTCCGGCAGATCGAATGGCTGCCAGCCGTTCCACGACTGTCTTGGCCATGCCTTCGTCCCGAACCATTGAGGCCTCATACATCGACTGATAGAGACCCTCCCCTCCCCCATGACATTGTTGGAGTTGCCGGATTATCCGCTCGCGATATAACGGGTCATCTACAATTGACTCATCCTTCATACCCCATTGGGCCATCTCCGGATCGGACCTCGCTGCCGCCAATCCTTGCCTCATGACCATTCTCACCAAGCTTTTGGGAGGATTGAGTGCCACGAGCGGGAGCTGCCGATCTTTCACGAACTGAACGAGGGGCTCGTAGTCTTCGAATGGACCACCCCAATTCTGAAGCCAGTGACTCTGTTCGACGAATATGGATCGGTCGCTCTCCTGCCCTGAGACATACCGATCAATCGCCAGTTGGCCATCCCAGCCGAACATTTCCATGGCCAGTGTCGGTTGACGTCCGCGTTCGATCAAACTCCGCAATACTTGGAGGGCCGCCTCGATGTGGTACCGATTGTGATGTTCCTCGCCCAGATAGACGACGTCCTGCAGAGCCAGCTCTCTCATCACATCGTCTAGACGAACTACCTGACCACTGACGGTGTCGATGACCTGCCAGTCATGGAACCGCCCTTCGTTGTGGATTATTTGAGAAGATGCCGGGTCGCCGCTGACGCAAGCCGCGATGCTCAGGAGGGCCATCCCTAGCGCCGCAGAACACCTGCGGAGGCGATCGAAGGAACGGCGTCGTTCAAACCGAGAGTAAGACATATGCCTTACCTAACATAGCTCCCT
>Ga0335070_10008408_pt1 | contig 12103 bp, 13 predicted proteins | sample Lox_Sample_13_FD_206722 | JGI IMG/M metagenome (GOLD analysis project Ga0335070, IMG submission 206722) | Soil microbial communities from Loxahatchee National Wildlife Refuge, Florida, United States - Lox_Sample_1.3 | ecosystem: Environmental > Terrestrial > Soil > Wetlands | place: USA...
AACGAAGGTATACACTTGAAGGCGAATCGGTATATATGTTGCAAAACCTGGGTCCGGAGTAGTACTATTAAAAGCTCATGGGAGAGATAATCGTTGCGATCGGCTCGAAGGATAATCTTGTCGAGGACATTTCGCTCCTTGCCAGGAAGTGGTCAGAGAACCCCAAAATTGTGGCTCTTACCGGGCCGACTATGAAAGCTGCCATCATCGAGAAGGCGTCGGCTCTTTTTATCGATACCAACACTGTTCTTGGACTGATCGATCCGGACCGCAGCCTTCTCGAAGCCGTGAAAGATCAACTCCTTATCTTAAAGGAAAAAATTAACAGTATCGCTTACTATACAGGGTCGAAGCCTGACGTGCCTGCTTTCCTGGGAAGCGCGGCGTTGCAGATGGAGCAGGACAGAGAGACGCGCATGCGGGAACGCGTGCTTTCTTTCGTACGGGCGCGCGGCAAAAAGATGACTGACAAGGCGTTCGCATTGCTGAAGGAAAGAATCAAGGACGAGGTCTTGCTCGAGCAGGAACTGGGCAAGCTCCTCGACTATGCCGGTGACAAGGAGACTATAGGGCTCCGGGATGTTGCAGCCGTCGTTACCCAGACGCATGAGGATACCCTGATTTCACTCTTCGAAGCTATGGCGCAGAGGAATCACAAGGAATTGGTCAGCATTCTCGAAAACCTGCTCGCTCAGGGAGTACATATCCTGGCAGTCCAGAGTTTTCTTGTCAGACAGATACGGCTCCTGCTGCAGGCAAAGGACATCGAAGACCTTGTTACATCGGAAATGGACTACAAAATGTTTTCAAAGACTTTCACCACCGTGAAAGAAAGTCTTGATTTTGCGCCGCAGGAGAGGAAACACTATTTCCCCTATCAAAAACCATATTACGCGTTCAAGCTCTCCAAAACGAGCATGAAGTTTTCGAGAAAGGAACTCACCTCGCTCCTCGGTATGCTGGCGCATCTTGATGCGCTCATCAAGAAAGGCACCAAGTATGATCGGGTTCGCCTCGAAACAGGACTTCTAGAGGTGTAGGTGGCAAAGCATATCGTCCTTTTCGTGCTCACCGCTGTTTCAACCTACTTCGTTGCGGCCAGGTACTCTTTTAATCCGAAATACTTTGTTGACGGAATATCGTACAGCGCCTCCATCATGACTATCCTGCTGGCACATGAGATGGGTCACTATACGATGAGCAGGAGATACGGGGTCCCCGCTACCCTACCGTACTTCATCCCTTTTCCGTTTTCTCCTTTCGGTACGTTTGGAGCGATTATCAAGATGAAAGGCATCATCATCAATAAGAAAGCCCTGTTTGATATTGGGGTGGCCGGCCCTTTAATGAGCTTCATTCTCTCTGTGCCGTGCCTCTTTTTTGGCATGAGGCTTTCGCACGTGGTTCCGGTTAGCGAAAACATGTACGACTTCAGGCTGGGAGAGCCGCTTCTTCTGAAACTCATCCAAAGGCTTACTTTCGGCGAGCTTCCACCCAATGCTGACGTCCTGCTTCATCCGTTAGGCTATGCGGGATGGGTAGGGCTCTTTGTTACTGCCCTGAATCTTTTGCCGGTGGGACAACTCGATGGGGGGCACGTTATATATGCCGTGTTCGGACAAAAAAGCAGGTGGGCTTTCGCTGGATCTATGCTGGCACTGATTCTGCTTGCGCTCTTCTACAACCCGGGCTGGCTCGCTCTCATTATTCTGCTTTTGATATTCGGGATGCGTCACCCGCAGCCTTTCGACTCCGAGACTCCGCTGGACAGGCCTCGAAAGATTCTCGCGTGCTTCATGCTGCTGGTCTTCATACTCTCCTTTACCCCGGCTCCTTTCCCGGGCTTCAGCCTGTTTGGAAAATAGGGTGCCGGTTTGCCTTCATTTATATAGCTTCCGGGTACCCACGTCAGTGGGTGTTGCGCCCTGCCTCACTCCAACGTACTTGAAGTACGCCTCCGTTCGTCATGGCTTGAGCGCCTCGCTCTATTTTTGAATGCAAACCGGCACACTGGACGTTGAGATAAAAGCAAGAAGGTTGGGAAAGAAGAACGCTCCCTTCTCTCTCAACCTTCGCTTTAGCTTTTACCTCTACCTGTAGTTAAGCCTTTACCTGTCTTCTGTCTGCCTTAACCCGTTCTACTTCTGGAACGTAAGTTTGATGCTCACAGGTGGACCTTGATCCAGGCTTGCAATGACTTCGGAAGTTGCTAAGACATTACTGAGAGTCTTAGTCCCGTCGAGGATTGCATAAAAGTCGCTCTTACTCATATAGGCTATGACGTATTCTACAAAACCGCCGTACTGGTCACACTGGTAGTAATCTCTCACAGCCCAAGCGACCCCAAAGGCGAGGCCGCCTATGTCGCTGGGCAAATCATTTTTAGTTAACACCCTCAGCTCCGGTTCGAAATACTTTTGAAGCACAACCTGCAGCCTCTGTTGGCCGGTCGTAGTGTTCTTGTCGAAGTTGCATTCCTCGTGGTGGGTCTCAACGAAAAGGTAATAGACCTTCCTGCCACGGTTGTCCGTCAGGGACGTGAATCCAAGCCCCTCCTTGGCAACACCCATCTTTTTGCTTATGTATCGCGCGTAGATTTCTTTCAACAACCCGTCGTACTTTTGAGAAAGCGCCCTCAGTTCAGGGTCCTGATACGTTGTCTTCAGTCCCTCGGCCGGAGTCTTGGCCAGATTCACGTTGCCGGTACAGGCTGTAAGAAAACCGGTTAACAAAAGAGCAAAACAACAAACTGCGATTCGTCTCATTTTCATCTCTCTTTCTCCAAGAGTTCTACGATCTCTCTCAGTTCTACTTTGATCTCGTCCACAAGTCCCCGTTGCCTGCTGAGGTACATCCTGGCGCCATCAATGGTGAATTTCTTGTCATACAACAGTCCTTTTATCGTGAAGATTGCCTCCAGATCCTTTCGCCGATAGAGCCTTTGTCCTTTGGGGCTCTTCACCGGCTTTATGTCCCTGAATTCCTGTTCCCAGTAACGAAGTATGTGGGCCTTGAGACCTGTAAGGGCGCATACTTCCTTTATTCTGTAATAAACCCTATCAGGGACATCAGGGATCATTTCCCTCGTCTGTCGTTCAGCTCATCCTTCAATACCTGGCTAAGCCGAAAGCTCAAAACCGTCCTCGGTGCAATTTCGATCTCATCGCCTGTCTGCGGGTTCCTTCCCTTTCTCGCCTTTTTCCTTCGTACGGCGAAGTTCCCCAGTCCTGAAATCTTCACGTTTTCACCGTTGGTGAGGCAGCTCTTGACGATATCAAAGAAGTTCTCAACGGTGTTTGAAGATTCCCTCTTGGAAAAACCCAGTTTCTCGTACACGTGCGCTATGATGTCTGCTTTAGTCATACTTACCCCCTACGCTCTCAGCTTTACGCCTTCTATTTGTGTGAGTGCCCGGATAATTACTTCCTGCAACTCATTCACTGCTTCATCCCGTAGTGTATCCTCCAGAGACTGAAAAGTCACGCGGAAAGCAACACTCGTCTTCTCCCGCTTGAACAGATCGAACACACCCACAGAGACAATGAGAGGAGAAACCGCCTTGATCTCATCCATCAGGCTTCCGACTGATATCCCGGGTTCAATGATGAACGAGAAGTCGCGGACCACGCTAGGATAGCGCGGTATGGGCTGGTACTTCCTTTCCCTCAGGCCCCGCTCAGCCAGTGCCGTAAGATCAATTTCAGCAGCATAAACTTTTTGTTCAATCCCGTATGCTGCGAGCACCTCCTGTTTCAACTCACCTGCCCAGCCTACTTTGACATCCCCAGCGTACAGGTCAGCTGCGTTATATCTGTTAACAAAAGGCTCTGCACTTCCTTTTACCGTCAACGTGAGCCCGAAAGAGTCGAGCATCCCTTCAAGCACCCCCTTGAGATCGAAAAAATCGAGCTCGGAAGAATTGCCTTTCCAGAAATAGTCTCGTTCCCTGCCCGTGAGTACCAAACCGACGAAGAACGGTTCCTGCGGTAAAACGGTGTCTGTTTTGTAGAAGACCTTCCCTACCTCAAACATCTTGAGATTTTTATTACCACGATTGATGTTATAGGCAAGGCTCTCAAGAAGCCCAGGAGACAGCAAGGTCCTCATAACTCCGAGCTCCTGGGAAATGGGATTGAGGATGGAGACGCACCGGCTCCGTAGATCTCTTTCTGGAATCAGAAATCTAGTGACGTCCTTCTCACTGAAGAACCCGTAATTAATAGCCTCGTAAAATCCTGATGAAACAAGATACTGTTTCACGAGGTCGACAGATAGATTAATCTTCTGCTGTCTGACCGGCATGAGCCTGCTTATCGGCACGGTTGCCGGCACGTTCTCAAACCCGATGATCCGCGCTACTTCTTCGACGATGTCCATATACTCGTTCAGATCATGCCGGAAGAAGGGTACTGAAACTACCACTCCTTCCTTTTCACGCTTTATCACGGGGATATCGATCGACTGAAGCGATTTGACGATGTTCTCCCGCTCGATCGGCATGCCGATAAGCTCATTAACCCTTTTTAAACTGACATAGATGGTTCGTGGCTCCTTCTTCTCGTAGAACTCTCTAGACCCTTTAACAACAGTGCCGCCGGATATCTGGTGCATGAGCGAAATAGCCCTTTGTGCAGCAAAATCCACGCTGGCTAAGTCTATGCCCTTTTCAAATCGCAAAGATGCCTCTGATCTCAGCTCCAGCCTGCGCGCTGTTTTTCTTATGAAGAGAGGATTGAAGTAGGCGCTCTCAAGAGCCACGTGCTTTGTCAACGAAGTGATCTCTGAGTTCTCACCGCCCATGATGCCCGCAAGAGCGACCGGGCCGTCACCATCGCAGATCATGAGATCCCCTTCTTCAAGTTTTCTGTCCACGCCGTCCAGAGAGCGAAAAATGGACTTTTCTCCGGCCAGGCGCACTTCAATACGTGCCTTAGCCAGCTTCTGATAGTCGAATGCATGGAGCGGCTGGCCCAGCTCCAGCATGACATAGTTGGTCACATCCACTATCGAACTGATGGGCCTCATACCGCACTTTGTGATCCTGTTCCGCATCCAGAAGGGGGATGGAACAATCGCAACGTCCCGGATCATCCTCAAAACGTAACGGGGACAACCATCCGCGCTAAGCACAGCAAGACTCATCCGATGCTCAGGGTCTTCCTTTTCCACAAGCGCAAGCGCGAATGAGGGCAGCGTCACCTTCTTATTGAGTACGCTGGCAACTTCGCGGGCCACCCCAAGGATTGACTGGCAATCGCCCCTGTTAGGAGGCACATTTACATCGAAGACTGAGTCGGCAAGCCCGAGGGCATCGGCGAGGCCATCCCCCACCCGAAGCTCATCCGGCAGAATGAATATGCCGCTATGGTCTTCGGACAGACCGAGTTCCCGCTCGGAACAGAGCATACCATAAGACTCAATGCCCTTTATCTTTCGTTTCTCTATGACCGTGCCATCGGCAAGTCGCGTGCCGGGGAGTGCGACAGGCACCTTGTTGCCCGAAGCGACGTTTGAGGCACCGCAGACAATCGGCAACACATCCCTCCCGACATCCAGCTTGCAGAGCAGGAGCTTATCCGCCCCTGCTGGTCTCTCTATGTCGATGATTTCGCCCACGATGACGTCGCTGAAGGCAGGCCTGACCATCTCTTCGGCCTCAACCTCGAGCCCTCTCATGGTAAGCCGCTTGGCGAGGTCCGGCGCATCCACGTCAATGGGGACAAACTCTTTCAGCCATTCGAAGGGAACCCGCATCACCTGACCTCAGAACTGACTGAGAAAACGGACGTCATTGTAATAGAACTGTTTGATATCGTCAATGCCAAACTTGATCATCGCGATTCGTTCGACACCCATACCAAAAGCGAAACCGGACACTTCTTCAGGGTCGTACCCCACGATGCGAAATACTTCGGGATGGACCATCCCTGAGCCGAGGATTTCTAGCCAGCCTGTCTCTTTGCAGACCCTGCATCCTTTCCCGTGGCAAATGACACAACCAATATCTACCTCGGCAGAAGGCTCGGTGAATGGGAAATAGCTCGGCCGGAACCGTAACGGCACGTCTGGCCCGAACATTTCGTGCACAAAAACGGTTAAAATTCCCTTGAGATCGCTGAACCGAACGTTCCTGTCTACCATCAAGCCTTCCACCTGGTGAAACATGGGCGTATGGGAGATGTCCTGATCATGCCGGTAGACTGCGCCTGGCGCGATAATTCTGATAGGGGGGAGTTGCCGCTCCATCACCCTGATCTGCACGGGCGACGTGTGGGTTCGCAGGACTACCTCTGGCGCTACATAAAATGTATCCTGCATATCACGAGCCGGATGGTCCTTGGGCAAATTGAGCGCTTCGAAGTTATAATAATCAAGCTCCACATTGGGGCCTTCGGCCACTTCAAAACCGAGAGACGAGAATATCCTTTCCATCTCCCTGAAGGTGAGCGTTATGGGATGAGCCTTGCCGAGTACCGGTTTGTTGCCGGGCATGGTAATGTCTACCCAAGACTCGCGCTCTTTCCGTTCCTGCTCTTCCTTCTTGTAAGACTCCTCCAGCTCCACGAGCCGTGCCTCGGCCCAGCTCTTCAACTCGTTGATCGCCTGGCCAAAGCTCTTTCTCTGGTCTTGGTTTACGCTCTTGAGCTCCTGCAGGTATTCCGAGAAGAGACCTTTCCTGCCAAGCAGCACGGTTCCCACGCGCTTGAGATCTTCGAAGGATTTTATGGAGGAGATTTCAGCTACGGCCTTTTCTTTGAGCGTCTTAACGTCCAAACCTGCTTCACCCTTACTGCAGCGCCGCCCCTTTCATCTTTTCCACAAGGCCCTGAAAGCCTGATGGTGGCCAAAGATTTCCGATCCAGAGTTATATTGGCAACTTTCAAGGAGTGGATAAACTTATTATAAGGCATGCCATGCAGCCTGCATGCAGCATTGATACGAGTAATCCACAAAGACCTAAAATCCCGCTTCCGCTGTTTTCTTCCGGCGTATGCGTACTTCAGCGACCTGGCCACCGCCCGCTGGGCAGCTGCATACTGCCTGTGCCGGCCCGAGTACATGCCCCGCGCAAGCTTCAAAATCTTTTTTCTTCTTGCTCGTGCTTTCGTTCCTCTTTTTACCCTAGGCATTTCAAATTTCCTCCACTATATTTGACACGTTTCTCTGGTTTCTCACGTTTTTCTAGTTCCTCTGGTCTATCCCGTCTATCTGGTCTACTTAGTCTATCTCGCTAATTTGCCTTCTGGTCTGTCTGATCTCTTTCTTCCATCTTCCTAGCTCGTAGAGCGGTCGTCCTAGTCACGCAAGCGTGACGGTCTTCCCTCTGTCCTTGGGGCCGTTACGCGTACGGCACAAGACTCTTGATCGTCTTTTCCTGCGTGGAATGGACGAGGGTTCCCCTGGACAGGGCTCTTTTTCTCTTTGGAGACTTCGAAGAAAGCAGGTGGCTGTGAAACGCCCTGGCCCTCTTGACTCTACCTCGCGCCGTTATCTTCACTCTCTTGGCCAAACCCCTATGGGTTTTCAGCTTTGGCATAAATTCCCCCTCACACTGGTGAAAATATCATAATGATATTTCGTCCGTCGAATCTCGGCTTTTGTTCGAGGTCGCCGACACCTTTGAGCTGTTCTATTATCTTGAACGCCAGGGCCTCTCCCTTGTCCTTATGGAGAATCTCCCGGCCCCTGAACATGACCGTTATCTTGCACTTGTCCCCGTCGGTCAGAAACTCCTTCACGTGTCTCAGCTTGACCTGCAGATCATGCTCTTCTATCTTGAGGCCCAGTTTCATCTCCTTTACCTGTATAACCGTCTGCTTCTTCTTGGCCTCGTGCGCCTTCTTTGCAAGTTGGTATTTAAACTTCCCATAATCCATGATCTTGGCCACCGGAGGGGTGGCCTTGGGAGAAATCTCTACAAGATCGAGCTCCTTTTCTCGCGCGATCCTGAGAGCTTCAAAGGTGGGGACGATCCCAAGCTGCTTCCCATCCTCGTCAATCAGTCTAACCTCCCTCACTCTAATCTTTTCATTGTAGTTCACCTGGTCTTTAACTTCTTTGGTCGGTATTATGGGGGTCACCTCCTGCTTGTAGTCTCTTCCCTTAGTCTGTGTATGAAATCGGCCAATGCCACCTTCTTCTGCTCTCCACCATCTCGGCTTCGAATGGATAAGGTTTTCTCTTCGACTTCTTTTTTACCCACAATGACAAGGTATGGGATCTTTTTCAGGATTGCTTCCCGTATCTTCATGTTCAGTTTTTCATTTCGCGTATCGAGCTGAGACCGTATCTCCTCCGCCATCAGGGCCCCATGCACCTGCTTTGCATAATCGATCTGGTCATCCGTGATCGTCATCACGACAACCTGCTGAGGTGAAAGCCATAAGGGGAACTTGCCGGCATAGTGCTCAATCAGGACACCGATGAACCGTTCCATCGCACCCAGGATCACACGATGCAGCATCACCGGCCTTTTCCTCTGGCCGTCTTTGTCAACGTACGTGAGCTCAAATCGTTCCGGCAGGGCGAAATCACACTGGATGGTAGCACACTGCCACTTTCTGCCGAGTGCATCCTTCAACTTCACGTCAATTTTTGGACCGTAGAAGGCACCATCACCCTCGTTTATATCATAAGGTAAACCCTCATTGTCCAGTACTTCTTTTAATGTCCTTTCCGCCTTATCCCACGTTTCGATCGTGCCGATATATTTCTCTTCGGGTCTCGTACTGATCTCCAGCTCATACTCAAAGCCGAAGAGACCCATCACGTCTTTGACAAAAGCGATGATGCTCGATATCTCCTCATGCAGCTGATCCGGCCTTAAAAATATGTGAGCGTCATCCTGGGTAAACTCCCTCACCCTCAGCAAACCGTGGAGCACTCCCGATTTCTCGTGCCTGCACACAGTACCCAGCTCAAAGTAACGTAGCGGCAGGTCTCTGTAACTCCGGATGTCCGATTTGTAGACCATGATATGGGAAACACAGTTCATCGGTTTTATTCCATACTCCACATCATCTATCCTGGTGAAGTACATGTTCTCCCGATAATTCTCATAGTGACCGGACTTCTTCCACATCTCCAGCTTCAATATCTGGGGCCCGACTACAAACTGATATCCCCTCTTAAGGTGTTCCCTTCTCTCAAAATCCTCGAGGAGGTAGCGCAGAAGTGCGCCGTTCGGGTGATAAATCACGAGACCCGCGCCCACTTCATCTGAGATACTGAAAAGATCAAGCTCCTTACCGAGCCTCCGGTGATCCCGTTTCTTCACCTCTTCAAGAAAGGCCACGTGGCTCTGCAGGGCGTCTTCACTCGCAAAGGCTGTCCCGTAGATCCGGGTCAGCATCTTATTTTTCTCGTCGCCTCTCCAATATGCTCCCGCCAGACTGAGCAGCTTAAATGCAGGTATCTTGCCCGTGGATGGAAGGTGCGGCCCCCTGCACAGGTCGGTAAAACCGTTCTGAGAATAAATGCTGACCTCATCATCAGCAATCTCAGTGATGATTTCTACCTTGAAATCCTCCCCCCACTTCCTGAAAAGCTCGATTGCGTCTGCCTTTGCTATCACTTTGCGTTGGATAGGAAGATCCTTATTGATGATCTCGCGCATCTGCTTCTCTATCTTTGGAAGATCTTCCTCAGTAAAACCCGGAGCGTAATCAAAGTCGTAATAAAAGCCAGTTTCTATGGCCGGCCCGATGGTAATCTTCGCTTCAGGAAAGAGTTCCTTCACCGCCTGCGCCATGACGTGGGCCGCACTGTGCCGCAGTATGGAGACCCCCTCGTCAGAATCAATAAATACAGGGGCGATCTCCCCTGCCTCAACAAGTGCCGTCAGATCGCGGCTCTTGCCGTCCACCTTAACGGCAACAATTTTAGGTCCGTCTGCGAGGCCCATTTTCCGAAAAAAATCGAGAAACGTTGTGCCGGCCTCAACCTGATACTCGCGTCCATTAAAACGTAGCGTCACGCTCAACCTCTAGGCCCGTAAGAAATCAAAAGGCATCCAATGATGCCTTTGACACGCGGAACATAAGCCTGATACAAACAGCGATATGCTTACAGCCCCCTTTTTGCGCAAGGCTATACTGTTGACCACGTCGCCGCTATTTTACTTTTTTTTTCCTGAACTTGTCAATCCTTTATTGTGCGATATAAAAGGGAAATCGGGGACAGATTGGAGCAGGCTTCTTGACAAGGATCGCAAATGAAAGTATGTTGCAGAATCGCAAACGCGTACGGGTGAGAAATGGTTGACGCCAAAGCAGCGCTATTCGCTGCGCGTGAGAAGCGGGTCACGGACGCTATACAATTGAGGATCCCTGACAGAATCCCCATCATCGTTCGCTACGGCTTCTTCCCTGCGCGATATGCCGGCATCACCATGCAGGAGTTCATGTACGACCCGGACAAACTGTGGGATTCCCAGTGGAAGACGATCGCAGACTTCCCGTCGGACATGGTACAAAATCCTTACCCCGCCCGGCTTCTCGGCCCGCTGCTCGATGTGCTCGATTCCAAGCAGGTCAAATGGCCCGGCCGTAATTTGGCGCCCAACCTTTCTTTTCAGTTCGTGGAAGATGAATACGTGAAGGCAGAAGAGTATCCTGCACTCTTGTCTGACCCATCGGATTTTATCGTAAGACGCTACTGGCCCAGGATATTCGGTGCGCTCAAGGGTTTCGAGCAGCTTACGCCCCTCCACGGCATGCTCAGCTATAGCAGTCTTGCGGCTGATACGCTCCCCTACGAACTTTCCGAAGTGGTTAAGGCTGTCGACACTTTAAAAAAGGCCGGCGAGGAATCTGAGAAGGTTTCAGCTTATAGCCGGAAATTTGTTCAGAGAGCAAAAGAGCTAGGGTTCCCTATAGAGATGGGGGCTAGCGTCCAGGCTCCGTTCGATACCATCGGTGATTTCTTCAGGGGCACAAAGGGCATCATGCTCGATATGTACAGGCGACCGGAGATGGTGCTCAAAGCGTGCGAAACATTCCTTCCTTTCATGATCGAAAGGGCTGTTGCGGGTGCGCGGGCTTCGGGAAATCCACGCGTCTTCATTCCTCTCCACAAAGGCGCTGACGGCTTTATGTCGCGAGAACAGTTCATCAGGTTCTACTGGCCTACCCTGCAAGAACTCATGGTAACACTCATAGGCAGACATCTGACCCCGTGCCCCTTCATCGAGGGCGATTACACGTCCCGGCTGGACATTATCAAGGATATACCCGCTGGCAAGGCGATGTACACCTTTGAAGCTACCGATCTTGTGCAAGCCAAGAAAGTTCTCGGTGACAGGGTCTGTATAAGGGGTAATGTGCCGGGGTCAATTCTCGCCACCGGCTCGCCGGACGATGTAAAACAGTACTGCAGGAGGCTGATGGAGACGGTTGGCCGGGATGGCGGCTTCATACTCGACACAGCAACGAGTCTCGATGATGCAAAGCCGGTGAACGTGCGTGCCATGTTTGAAGTGGCAGGGGCGTACGGTACCTAGTTCCTCGTGCTTCGTTCTTCGCGTCTCGTTCTCCGAACCAAGAACCAGGAACGAAGAACGAGGCACGACTTTTATTCTTACTTAGTCCGTTCGAGCACGCTCTCTGTACCGGTTAACCCGCATTCACAGGGATCTCTCTCTACCGTGATTGTGGTTACTGAGACTGAGGTGACTCTCCACCCATCACTCAAGCGTTGCTGCAGATCGCATGGGTACTCCCTGTAAACGTTGTCGCAAATGTCGGTGCAATTAATGTTATTCACAAACATGTACTTTTGCGCAGACGAGCTTTGTGCGCAGAAAACTTTTCCAAACTCTTTCGCCTTTGATTTCTCCTCTTTGGGAGGTGCTTGCTCCTGTGATTTCTCCTCTTTGGGAGGTGCTTGCTCCTGCTGCTCACCTGGCTTTTCGTACGGACCTTGAGCCCTCACACCCGAAGCGAGCAGAACGATAGCCAGGAAACAGACAACACACAGGCATTTTGCTATCAGGCTTTTCATACTTCCTCCTCTCACAGCATCCCGTCAGAGATTGCTTAGAAGCGCATTTGGTTGCTCTGCCGGGTGTCCGTTCAGCAGCTGCCCAGCCCATGGCCAGCCCTCC
>Ga0335070_10008409_pt1 | contig 12103 bp, 9 predicted proteins | sample Lox_Sample_13_FD_206722 | JGI IMG/M metagenome (GOLD analysis project Ga0335070, IMG submission 206722) | Soil microbial communities from Loxahatchee National Wildlife Refuge, Florida, United States - Lox_Sample_1.3 | ecosystem: Environmental > Terrestrial > Soil > Wetlands | place: USA: Florida...
ACACGTCCTAGAAATCTTCGCATGGCATGTTTGGCTTGATAGCAAGATTCAGGCCAAAGTTAAAGATGAGAATCGTTGCCGACCCTTGCTATTACTGGATTCGCACGGATGGCAGCAGATTGTCGATGACTCGTAAAAGCAAGGCTGGACGCTCACAGCTTCGCTGCGGCGCAAGGGAGGAGAAGAGAATACACATGCCAGAATTATGGCATCGCTACCGCACGTTACATGCCTGAACCTGGCTTTAGAGCGAGATCGAGATTACTGATCAGCTTTCTGAACCGTTCTCCAAACGATCTCCCCAGGTGGGATACAGCCTCTCCAGCAGCGAGGACGACAGCCAGTTCATCATGACTCAGCCGCAACTTGTCAGCCCGATTGCCCTCAGCGAAGGCGTAGCCCTTCTGTCTCGGATCGTAGGTGATCCTGTCGATTGTATCGATGATCCTCAGGTAACGGAAGACAGTTCTCTTGGAGATGTCGAGACGCTCCATCAACAGGTGGACTGAGGGTTGACGGCCCTGGGCAATCAAAGTGTACATCTCCAGAAGTCGGCTCACCTTTTCCGGAATAGTCAATGGAGAATGCCTTCTCTTGGGCCTCCTTGGCTCTGCTCCGGGAAGAGATTGTATCGTCTGGGACTTAGACACGCAGAGGCTGGCTGCAAGAAGCGTGCTAGATTCAAGGGATCATGCTTGAAAGCCTTGCGAATGAGCCTTTTTGACCTGAGAATCGCTCTTGCTCGGCGGATGGAGCTGACCGGAAGAGGGTGGGAGCGTGTCAATCTAATGACTCTTTGCTTTTTTTTCTTCATTAGATATGGTATTTTCTCATGGCTGGGGAGCGTCGTGATGCATTGCTTCACGTCTTGCGGAACGAAAAGAGCTGAACCGCTTGTGCGGCTCCTTGTTTTAGGCTGGGCGAAGGACGTCGTTTCAGCCGCAGTTGGCCGCGACTGTCAGCGGCGCACGCATAGAAATTGGAGTGTTGGGTTCATTGCTGTTACCGGACATCACTCTCTCTTTGAACCTGCCTTGTTATCGTGACTCGCATACATTGTCGAAGTATCCCGCTGTGGTGAATGGGCTGTGGTCCGATAAAAGATGGTTGTCCCTCACGGCGGCTTTCCGCCGGGGAAGGGGCTGTATCGATGAACAATCTGGTACGTTATTTGTAGGAATGCTCAAGAGCGTGCGCGCAAAAAAGCTACACCGGAAAGAGCCGGTGCAGTTTCGTTGAGGAGGACCGTGAATGGCGGGTAAGTGTAAGGTGGCAGAATTTTTTTGCGGGAGTTTCCTCATGATCTTCATAGCGACACTTCTCCTGCCCGGATGCGAGAGGGCGGGGACGAGGGACGCTTCAGCCCCTCCCATGGTTGAGGTAGCCGAGGTTACCAGAAAGGATGTGCCGCTCTACTCGGAGTGGACCGCCTCTACAGACGGCCTCGTAAATGCGACCATCCGTGCACAAGTGCAGGGCTACCTGATAAAGCGCGATTATAACGAAGGCGATTTTGTCAGGAAGGGCCAGGTCCTTTTCGAGATCGATCCGCGCACGTTCCAGGCTGCTCTGGAGCAGGCAAAGGGACAACTCGCGGAGCAGCAGGCACGCTGGGGAACGGCAAAGGCCAATCTCGAAAGGATCAAGCCTCTTGTAGAGCAGAGGGCAGTGAGCAAGAAAGACTACGATGATGCGGTGGGGGCCGAGGCAGCCACGCATGCGCAGGTGATCGCACTCCAGGCCCTCGTTGACAAAGTCACGCTCGACCTTGGGTTCACCAAGATCACTTCCCCGATAGACGGCATAGCGGGCATTGCGAGGGCGCAGTTGGGCAACCTTGTCGGTCCGGGTTCCGTCGAGGAGTTGACGACGGTTTCGACCGTGGATCCGATCAAGGTTTACGTCCTCATGAATGAGCAGGAATATCTTAAGTACGTGCAGAACGGTCAGGGGCATGGGCAACGCATGCCGCTCCAGCTGATACTTGCCGATGGAAGAGTGCATCCCCATACTGGCTCGTTCGCCTTCGCAGACCGACAGGTGGACATAAAAACCGGTACCATCAAAGTCGCAGCGCTTTTTCCCAATCCCGGCAACGTGATCCGGCCCGGACAGTTCGCCAGGGTTCGCGCGCAGACAGAGGTTAAGAAGGGCGCTCTTCTCGTGCCGCAGCGGGCCGTCATGGAACTGCAGGCAGGATACCAGGTGGCCGTGGTGGGTCCGGACAACAAGGTGATAATGAGGCCGGTGAAAGCTGGTCAACAGATCGACGGCTTGTGGGTGATACATGATGGCTTGAAGCCGGGTGAACGGGTTGTCACCGAAGGGCTCCAGAAGGTGAAACAGGGCACGGTTGTGCTCGTAAGAGCAGAGTCGCCGCAGACGCCCCAAAAAACCGGGAAGAAATAGGGAGACACGCCCTTATGTCAAAGTTCTTCATAAATAGGCCTATTGTGGCGATGGTTATTTCCGTGATGTTCATCATCCTCGGAATCATTGCCATGGTGGGCTTACCGGTTGCCCAATTCCCGGAAATCGTTCCACCGGAGATTCAGATCTTCACGCGATACACAGGCGCTGACGCAGAGACGCTTGAGCAATCAGTGGCAACGCCCATGGAGGAGCAGATCAGCGGCGTTGACAACATGAACTACATGTATTCAGTCAACGCAAGCAACGGCACCATGCGTATGTTCGTCAACTTTGACGTGAAGACTGACCCGAATACGGATCTTATCTTCACCCAGATGCGTCAGAACCAGATTCAGGGCCAGCTCCCCGCAGACGTACGCAATTACGGCGTCACTATACAGAAGTCGAGAGCTGCCCCATTGATGCTGATCGCGCTCCATTCTCCCAATAAGACATATGACGGACGATTCCTCGCGAACTACGCGTTCATCAACCTCAACGACCAACTTGTGCGTGTGCCGGGCGTGGCGCAGGTGGGCGTGTACGGTGCCGACCGCTACGCGATACGCATATGGGTCAGGCCCGATACGCTCGGCAAGCTGGGTATCACGGTTCCCGATATTATCAACGCTGTTCAGAAGCAGAACACGGTCAACCCCGCGGGACAGATCGGCAGTGAGCCGGTGCCCCCGGGACAGGAGTTCACCTATACGGTTCGCACCCAGGGCCGCCTTGTCTCTCCGCAAGACTTTGCATCGATCGTGATACGGGCTAATGCAGACGGATCGATTGTTCATTTGAGTGATGTGGCGCGTATCGAACTGGGATCGCAGACCTACAACCTGTTGGGTCGGCTCAACGGCCAGCCGGCCGGCATCATGGCCATCTATCAATTGCCCGGCTCCAATGCCCTTTCCATTGTCGAAGGCGTAAAGCAGGTAATGGAGAAGGCAAAAACAAGATTTCCCGTGGACCTCGACTATACTGTTGCACTCGACACCACCCGGTCCATAGGCGAAGGCATCCGGGAGATATTCAAGACACTTCTGATAGCTATAGTACTCGTCATACTGGTGGTGTTCGTCTTTCTTCAGGGATGGAGAGCCACGCTCATACCAACCCTTGCCGTGCCGGTCTCGCTGATCGGCACCTTTGCGGTCTTCCCTCTGCTCGGGTTTTCAATCAACACTCTTTCCCTCTTCGGATTGGTGCTCGCCATCGGTCTGGTCGTGGATGATGCCATCATTGTGGTGGAAGCAGTCGAGCGCCACATGGAGGAGGGTTTTTCTCCAAAAGAGTCAGCCCTCAAAGCTATGAGCGAGGTTGCGGGTCCTGTGATGGCCATTGCGCTGATCCTTGCCGCAGTCTTCATTCCGGTTGTCTTCATACCTGGCATCACCGGAAGGCTCTATCAGCAATTTGCGGTCACTATCGCCATCTCGGTTCTCATCTCCGCTTTCAACGCGCTTACCCTCAGCCCGGCGCTCTGCGCGCTCATTCTCAAGCCGGGCAAAGAGGGCAGGAGCTTCCTGGGTCCCTTCTTCAGGTGGTTCAATACCATGTTCGGCAGGGCCTCCAAAACCTACCTCAGTGTGTGCGGAAGCCTGATCCGTAAGAGCGCCCTCAGTCTGCTCTTTCTCGTGGTAGTCTCGGTTGTTGGTATTCTTCTCGGCAATTCAGTCCCGCGAGGATTCCTTCCTGAGGAAGATCAGGGCTATATGTATATCAATGTGGCCCTGCCCAACGCTGCCTCGCTTCAACGATCCGATCAGGTCTGCAGAAAAATTGAGGAGATCATAAGGAACACACCAGGCGTTGAGCACTACCAGACGCTGGTCGGCAACAGCCTGATGAGTCTTGCCCAGAACACGTACAGCGGTTTCTTTTTTGTGACGCTGAAGGAATGGAGATACCGGACAAAGCCGGAGGAATCGTACCAGGCCATTATGGCCCACCTCAACGACGAATTGAGCAAGCTGCCTCAGGCAGTCACGTATGCCTTTCAGCCGCCGGCTATACCAGGTATCGGGCTTGCCGGCGGAGCCAACTTGGTTCTTGAGGACCGGGCGGGAAAGGACATCAGCTTTCTCGCAGAGAACGTCAACAAGTTTATTGAAGCGGCGAGAAAGAGACCGGAGATGGCGCGGGTAACGACAACCTTTCTTCCATCTGTGCCGCAGCTTTATGTGAAGGTGGACCGCGAAAAGGTGCTGAAGCAGGGGGTGGACGTCTCGCAGGTCTATCAGACGCTCCAGGCTTTCATGGGAGGCTACTTCATCAACTACTTTAACCGTTTCGGCCGTCAGTGGCAGGTCTATGTCCAGGCCGAGGGAGAGTATCGTACCAGGGCAGAGAACGTCGGGCAGTTCTACGTGCTCAACGACAGGGGCGATCCCGTGCCTCTTTCCGCGCTGACCACGATTGAGTCTCGGCCGGGTCCGGAATTCACCATGCGCTACAACCTTTACAAGGCGGCGCAGATATATGCCACGGGTAAACCGGGTTTCAGCTCGGCCCAGGTCATGACAGCCCTCGAAGACGTCTTCAAAGAGACGATGCCTCCTGAGATGGGTTTTGATTACATCGGCATGAGTTTCCAGGAAAGGAAGGCCCAGGAAGGCATACCTGCGTCGGTTATTTTTGGTTTTTCTCTTCTCTGCGTGTTTCTTATTCTTGCGGCGCAATATGAGAGCTGGTCTCTGCCCTTCAGCGTGCTTCTTGGTACGCCTGTCGCTGTATTCGGCGCATTTGCAGCGATAGCGTTGCGCCACCAGATGAGCAGCGCGGTGAACAATAATGTATATGCCCAGATTGGTCTCATCGTGCTCATCGGCCTTTCCGCAAAGAATGCCATCCTGATCGTCGAGTTCGCAAAAACGAGACATGAACGGGGAAGGCCTCTTGCTGAAGCTGCGATCGAAGGAGCCAGGCTGCGCCTCAGACCGATTCTCATGACCTCCTTCGCATTTCTTCTTGGCGTCCTTCCTCTCGCTTTCTCCCGCGGTGCAGGCGCAGTGGCCCGGCAGATCATGGGCACTGCGGTGATGGGAGGCACGGCTGCCGCGTCACTGATTGCTGTTTTCCTCATTCCTGTCACTTTCTATGTGGTGGGAAAAGTGGTCGATTGGAAAAAGGAGAAAGGCAGTGCGCACAAACAGGAGGCTGGACCAATTGGCACTGAACGAGCCGATGAGCCGAAAGGGGCAAAGTGACGTGCGTACATCAGTACTTTTTTCGCTCTCTGTTCTGATGTCCGTTTTTCTGCTGATCACAGGCTGCGCGATCGGTCCCGATTATAAGCGTCCATCTGTGGATTCACCGACGTCGTGGCGCGTCGAGGAACCGGAAGCGAAGGATCTTGTCAACACAGAGTGGTGGGAGCAGTTCGAGGACCCTGTTTTGACTGAGTTGATCCAGAGCGCCCTTAGAGAGAACAAAGATCTGAAGATCGCTGCAGCACGAGTTGAAGAATTCATGGGACGCTACGGCGTCACACGCGCAGCACTGTTTCCCCAGATGACGGCCACGGGAAGCGCAGGGAGGCAGCGTTTTTCCAACAACGCAAACCCTCTTCCGTCGCCCACGCTCCAGAACCCGGGCGATCTTTACCAAGCGTACCTTAACGCGAGCTGGCAGATCGATCTATGGGGGCAGCTTCGTCGAGCAACGGAAGCGGCGCGTGCCGACCTCCTGAGTACTGAGGAGGCACGGCGCGGAGTGATTCTGACCGTGGTGACTTCTGTCGCTAATGCCTACACAGATCTTTTGGGCCTGGACAAGCAGTTGGACATCGCCGAGCGGACCGCGAAAGCTCGGGGAAACACATTCGATCTGTTTACGCTTCGTTTCAATCGCGGTCTCATCTCCGAGTTGGAATTACGACAGGCGGAATCAGAGTACCGCTCGGCGCTCGCCACCATCCCCTTTATTCAGAAGCTGATAGCGCAGCAGGAAAATGCCCTTTGTGTGCTGCTCGGCCGTAACCCCGGGCCGATTCCTCGCGGAAAGATCATCGATAACCTTGTGCTGCCCACTGTCCCGTCCGGGCTGCCTTCGAGTCTTCTTGAGAGACGTCCGGACATCTGTCAGGCTGAACAGGACCTTATTGCAGCGAATGCGAGGATAGGCGTGGCCAGGGCTCTTTACTTCCCTACAATTTTCCTCACGGGCAACTATGGTACGGTAAGCAGGGATATGGACCTTCTCTTTACCGCTGGTACAAATGCCTGGGCGTACACGACCCCTTCAATTACGTTACCCATCTTTACGGCGGGCGCTATAGCAGGCCAGGTGAAGGCAGCAGAGTCTCTACAACAGGAGGTTCTCTTTCGGTACCAGAAAGTTATCCAGCAGGCGTTCAGGGAGGTGGATGACGCCCTGATCGATCAGAACCGGTCGAGGGAAATGCTCGGCATACAGAAGGAACAGGTGGAGGCGCTGCGCAATTACGCCCGTCTCGCCCACTTGCGTTACGACAACGGGTACACCAGCTACATTGATGTGCTTGACGCCGAGCGGAGCCTCTTTCAGGGAGAACTTCTCTACGCGCAGACGCAGGTTGCTCTCTTCCGCGCTCTCGTGAATGCCTACAAATCGATGGGCGGGGGGTGGGTTAATATCGCCGACAACCTCACCCGCGAGTAATGCCGAACTGATATTCAAGCGGATACTTTCGTTGACGTTCGGCCCGGTCTCCATCTTGACTATCAGTTCGGCATAACTGTGCGCAATATTTTCTTCATCCGCCAGGTTAGGGTTCAGAGAGTTGACGATGAAATCTGATCGTGCAATGATACGCAATATCAGCAAAGCTTTCTCCAGAGATTGAGAGGTGTGTTATGGCGAAGAAGAAAATCGTGCCGCAGTGTGCAGAGTGTATAGTGCCGGTGAGGGAAAGGCTGTGCATGTCTCCGAAAGGAAAAGGTTCAAGAGGCTGCCCGACAGCAAGTAGCAGGAAACTCCTGGAGAGTTCCCTGAAAGAGTTCCGGAAACCTGACATATTAGAGTTTGCAAGACAGGCGTCAATTCAGGAAGGCGAATGTTACCAGCAGAGAGACAAGAAACCATTTATGATGCACCCTGCTAAGCCGAGAATTCAGGAGATTTGCGAATTTGCTTCCAAAATGAAATACAGGCGGTTGGGCCTCATTTCGTGTATAGGCCTGAGCAGAGAAGCTGCAGTTGTGGCGGAAATAATGGAAGCGCAGGGCTTCGAAGTCGTGTCCGTGGTCTGCAAGGCCGGATGTATACCCAAAGAAGAGATCAACGTGAAAGAGCACGAAAAAATACGGGTCGGAGAATATGAGGCAATGTGCAATCCGATCTACCAGGCAATGCTTGTCAACGACGCAGGGACCGATTTTAATGTGATGATGGGACTTTGCGTGGGCCACGATGCACTTTTCTTCAAATACGCAAAAGCGCCGACGACCGTGCTTGCCGTCAAGGACAGACTTCTGGGTCATAACCCCCTTGCTGCTATTTATACCTCTGACACCTTCTATGCCAGGCTGAAACGAAAGGGTTTCTGAACGCGGATTTTTGTCACCTGCGCTTTTGTTGGCGTGACGTTACCGCATTCTTTTTCGACTTGAACGTTTCAAATGCTTCCCTGATCTGCTGCACTTCGTTGCGAAGCTGAGCGTTACTTACTCTGAGCTCATCCAGTTCGGCACTGAGCGCCCCAATGCGCTCCCCTGTGTCCATAGCGGCCACCTGGCCCCTGAGGGCTTTGAGATCGTTGGCGGATGAACTCACAACGGATTGCATTGTCCCGATTTCCGAATCAAGATAGAGAAAACCTTTGCCTGCGGCAGCGAGGCTCAGGACGCAAAAGCAGATAACGAGAACTTGTTGCCAACGTGCGTTGCGCGATTTTTTCTTTGTTGGTTTGACTTCTTCGCTGCTTAGGGCACTGAGCAGTTCTTCAGTGCCTGTGATCCTTCTCGCCGCTACGTTTTTCTCCATCACAGCCTCCCATATGCGAACGTTGAGACGATACTTGCAAATGAGAGGCCAGCAACAACTCTCTTGCGCCAGGAATACGCAGAAGCTACGGATGACGTAATGGAGCGGTCTGTACAGCGGGGGACTGCCACCGGAAAACAAGAAGAGGCGGGACCACTGCCATCAGTCCGGCTGTCAGCGCCATAACACCGTAGCCGCCAACAGCATAGACTATACCGCTTGCGAGCTGGCTGGCCCCGGAGGCGAGGTTAAGCAGCAGGTCATTAAGGCCCTGTGTTTTTGCTCTCTCTCCCGGGCTGAGCTGATCAGCAAGCAGGGTCGAAGCAGCGACGTAGGCGAAATTCCAACCGAGCCCAAGTAGAAAGAGCGAGATGAGAAGTGGAATGAATCGGGTCGAAGGGGCGGCCATCAGGCACGACACCATCATTACGGCCGATCCACATAGTATCATGCGTGCCCGTCCCCAACGGTCGGTCATCCACCCGGATGCAATGGAAAAGACGTACATCCCGAAGGTATGGGCGGAGATCACCATTGATATCGACGCCAGAGAATGCTGATGTGTCTTCATGTGCAGAGAGGTGATTGACATGGGCACCATCATAATCATCTGCGCAAAGACCATGCTTGTCATAGCCACGATGACCCCGGGATGGCGCACGATCTCAGACAGCGGGCGGGTTTCCCGCGGCGCCGCTGAAGGAGCATTGATCAGCGCGAGTTCCCTTCCCACGTCCCGAGGATCGGGTCTCAACCCGATGAAGATCAGCAATGCTGCCACGATGAGGCCCGCGAAGCTGACGCTGTATGCGCCTGCCAACTGGGACACGCCGAAATGGAGCGCCATCTTTCCTGTGGGGGCGACCAGCAGGGGGCCGAATACCGCACCTGCCGTACTGCCCAGCACGACTTTTGAGATTGCCCGACCTTTTTCTGACGAGTGGTGAACTTCGGCTGCAGCGAATCGTCCCAGTTCAACTGCAGCCCGGGCCGTGCCTACAAGAGCGAGTCCTGTCAAGAAAAAGAAAAGGGAACGACCGGCTACCGCGCTCGCTGCGATGGCGGCGCCAACAACGCCTGCAAGCTGGCCCAGCGCAATGCCGCCCCTTCGGCCGATCCGCTCCATCCAGTATCCCCAGAAGAGCGCATCGCCGGCCTGCCCCAGAACAACGACAGCGCCGGGCACTCCCGCCATAGCCAGCTTTCCACTCAGGTCCACAGCGACCAGAGCATTTACCGTGAACGCAGCTATGAACCCCGCGGCGCTAAGGCCCTGGGAGACGAAGAGCACACTCGTTATTTTTCTGGCGATGCGAGAATAGTCCTTCATCATGTTCCTGATTGCCGTTGTACGTTCTACCATTCCTTTATCATGCCTGCAATGGAATATCTGTGGACACGAGTTCCACCGCACATCCAACTCATATTGACAGGGGTTTACCTATCGGATAGCATTGACTCTGCATGACGCATGCGTCGGTAACGCATGATGAGGATCTCCTCTTATGAGCCCCTTTCTCCTCCTGTGTGCTGCGGGCCTCTCCGCGATATTCAGTTCGACGATTGCCAAGAGCCCTGTACTTCCGCTCTTTGCCTCCTATCTTGGTGCAGATCCAAAAGCTGTGGGTGGTATTGCAGCGGTCTCATCCTTCACAGGAGTTGTTTTCAGCATTCCTGTGGGTCTCCTCTCCGACAGGTTCGGGAGACGAAAATTGCTCCTGTGTTCGGCCCTGGTCTTTGCCACAGCGCCCTTTCTCTACCCGTTTGTCACGAAGTTGTGGCAGCTGGCTCTTGTCCGATTCTACCACGGCCTGGCTACGGCAGCGTTTGTGCCCGTGGCTATGGCGTGCGTCGCCGACCTCTTTCACGAAGAGCGCGGGGAGAAGATGGGCTGGTTTTCGACCGCAACACTGATAGGGCGGTTTGCAGCGCCTCTTGCAGGCGGAGCGCTTATAGGGTTTCTGATCCTCAACCCATTGCTGAGTTACAGGGCTGTCTACATGCTCAGCGGTTCGGCAGGGTTCTGCGCTCTTCTCTTTATTCTCACCGTGCGGGAGCCGGAGAAAGATTCGGAGCCCCACCAGAGCTGGACTGAGGCATGGCATGCACTCAGAGCAGTACTGTCAAATCCAGCCATTCTTGTGACAAGCGGTGCGGAAGCGGCGATTCTTTTTGCCTACGGCACTTTCGAGACTTTTTTTCCGCTATATGCAATGAGAAGGGGCCTCAGCGCCTATGCGATAGGATTATGTCTTTCTGCACAGGTCATCAGCCTCGCCCTGACAAAACCAATGATGGGGCGGTTCTCCGACAGGCATGGCAGAGCGCCCCAGATTTTTGTCGGTGCCTTGCTCGGCGCGGCATCGATAGGGGGCTTTGCCGTGTTCTCCGGTTTTGTGGCGTTCCTTTCATTGAGTGTCCTGTTCGGTATTTGCATGTCCACCCTGACCTCGGCAACATCGGCCTTTATCGCGGACTTGAGCGGCAATGCACGCGGTTCTGCCATGGGAATACTCGGTTCGATCATGGATATCGGCCATACCACGGGACCGCTCATCGCCGGGGCCGTTGCTGGATATGTCGGGTACGCCTTCTCGTTTGTCACTGCAGCGGCAGTGCTCGTAGGCGTGGCGCTGGTTTTTGCGAGGTTTGTTTCGAAGAAACCCGAAACAGCCTGAGACTACAGTAACGGGGTTGCCGGTAGACAACTAACGTTGGACGTCACTGCTCGACGCGCAACCGTGACTTCGTGAGCACCACTGCACGCAGCGCTCTCTCCCATGCCCGCGCCATCTTGTCGTAGCCGCTTGCGTTGGGATGAAGATCGTCCGCGAAGTCGCTCTTCAAGAGGATATTTTGCATGTCAACCACAGATACCCTCGGACCTTTGGATGCGACAATGCCGGGAATCGCACCGTTATACAATTGATGGCCCGGCTCGGGACCGCTCCGGTACGGTAGTATCTGCGCTACAATGACGCGAACCTGCGGCAGGCGCGCAAGAATATCACTGAGAAGAGTCGAAAGCTCCGCGGGCGCCGACGCAGCGTTGCCCCGGGTGATGTCATTCGTGCCTATGTGGAGAAGAATGATATCCGGCTGATGCGTCTCAAGCCATCCGTTTGCGTCAATGCCCTTCTTTATCTGCGCAATCGTCCAGCCCGGATGGCCTTCGTTGTCCGGATCAGGAATGACGCCAGCCCCGCTCTTCTGTGATCCCACGAAGTTGATACGATAGCCGTCCTTTGAGAGCTGATCTCTGAGCGCGTGTCTATACCCTCCGTACAGAGGCTCTGGAGTTCCGAAGGTGATGGAATCGCCGAGTGGCATGATCCTGAGAGATACCTTCTGTGACGAACTTGGATGAGGAGTCGGGCTTGTTTGCGCGGAACCGATGGCCGGAGACCAGAATTGCAGGTTCACTAGTATGAGCGCCAGCCACAGACGTGGGGCGCCCCTCCGGAAACGTGACCAAGCTGCGTGTGCACCTGAAGTGATGCTCATGCTCAAGGCTCCGTGCGCTGCGCCCATGCTTCACGTGACCCTCGTCCTTGCCCCCTAGGTACCCGTAACGTGGAGGCGAACGTTCTCGTTCTCGGCGAAGCGCTCTGCCTCACGCGTCAGCGTCTACTGTCCTTTGAACGTCGGCTTCCGCTTCTCAGCAAAGGCTGCCATGCCCTCCCTGCCGTCATCGGACACGTAGGACACGGTGAAGCACTCGTTC
>Ga0335070_10008410_pt1 | contig 12102 bp, 9 predicted proteins | sample Lox_Sample_13_FD_206722 | JGI IMG/M metagenome (GOLD analysis project Ga0335070, IMG submission 206722) | Soil microbial communities from Loxahatchee National Wildlife Refuge, Florida, United States - Lox_Sample_1.3 | ecosystem: Environmental > Terrestrial > Soil > Wetlands | place: USA: Florida...
AGGGCTATCCGAAGTTCGTCGACGAGTACAAGAAGGCCTATGGCGAGGGGCCCATCGAGGGCTACCACGCCAATGCCTATGACGCTGCCACGCTGGCATTCAAGGCGATCGAGAAGGTCGCCAAGACCGACAGCGCCGGCAACCTCTACATCGGCAAGAAGGCGCTCCGCGACGCGGTGTTCGCGACGAAGTTCGAGGGCATCAGCGGACCGATCTCGTGCGATCAGTACGGCGAATGCGCGAAGTTCAAGCCGGCGGTCTACGAGTTCACGAACTCCGATCCCTCGACCTTCAAGCCCGGCGTCAATCCCAAGAAGATCTACCCGTAAAATAGATCCAGAACCATGTACGGCCGGCAGCCGGCGAATGAGACCCCGATAGAGGCGGTCGAAATTCCCGGCGGCCGGCCGGCAGGGTTCGGCAGAGGTATCGAGGTAGTCAAGCAATGGCCGACGCGGCTGCGGATCGCTCGCTGATCCCGCGACTAAGCACGCTTGCGCGTTTCACTTTCGTCGACGTCATTCTCTGGTGTCTGCGAATCGGCGTCACCGTCGTCGTTGTCGGCGGCACGATCGGGACGCTGATCAAGGGCCGCTACGCGCTCGATCAATGGTTCGATCTCGTGATGTTCGGGCTGACGCTCGGCAGCGTCTATGCGCTGATCGCGCTTGGCTACACCATGGTCTATGGCGTGCTCCGGCTCATCAATTTCGCCCATGGCGACATCATGATGACCGGCGCGTTCTCGGGGTACTTCATAGCGGCGTCCTTCGACCGCTCCGGCTTTCTCGAAAGCAGCGCCATTATCGCGATGCTCGGCATTCTCGCCGTGGCAGTCACGACCTCGACCACGATTGCGGTGCTGACGGAACGCCTTGCCTATCGGCCGTTCCGCCACGTCCGCGGTTTCGCGCCGCTGATCTGCGCGATCGGCGTCTCGTTCTTCCTGGAGCAGACTTTCCGCGGGATCTTCGGCTCCAGCATCCGCTCCTATCCCGATCCGAAATGGCTGGGCGGCGCCTACGTCTTCGGTGGCTTCCGGATTCCGAGCGTCGACGTCCTCGTCATCGGCTCCGCGATCGTCGCGATGATCGTCCTTTATCTCATCGTCCAGAGGACGAAGATGGGGACCGCGATGCGCGCGGTTTCCGAGGATACGGACGCCGCCGCCATGATGGGCATCGACGTGAACAAGGTCGTCGTCTTCACCTTCGCGCTGGGAGGCGCGATGGCGGGCATCGCCGGCGTCTTCTATGCCTTCGTCTTCAAGCAGGTCTATTTCTACATGGGCTTCACGCCGGGCATCAAAGCCTTCGGCGCCGCCGTCCTCGGCGGCATCGGCAGCATCCCCGGCGCCATGCTCGGCGGCTTCTTCCTGGGCCTCGTCGAATCCGTGGGCCCCGCGCTGTTCCTCGACGGCATCGGCATCACCGCGCCCTATCAGCTCCGCGACCTCATCGCCTTCACGCTCCTCATCATGGTCCTGATCTTCCGGCCGCACGGGATCCTCGGTGAGCGCATGGCAAAGAAGCGGGCGTGACGCCATGACGACGGAGACCATGCCGCGCCGCATCCGCCGGAAACGAGCCGGGCCTCTTCCGATGAGGAGCGCGCTGTTGACGGGATTCACCTTCGGCATCGTCGGCGTCTATCTCGCTGCCGTCGGGATTCTCCTCATGATCCACGGCCGCGCGATCATCGTGGGTGTCCTCTCCGTGGGTCAGGCCGCGCTGTTGGCGATCGGGCTCATCGCGGGCGCCGTCATCGCGCGGCGGGAGCGGAGCCTTCCCGCGGGGCAAACGCTTCTCCATAGCGCCGTCGCCGGCGGTATCGCCGGAGCGATCCTGGGCCTGCTCGTACTCCTGATGGCGGCCATCGATGTGCGCGACATCTTCATCGCGCTCTCGCCGCAGCTGCTGGAAATGCTGACCTTCGGTCTCGACGTAGCGATCGTCGTGCCGATCCTCGTCGTCGCGGGGGCGGTGCTGGGCGTCCTCGGCGCGCTGCTCGCGATCGCGCCGCCGGCAATGCGCAGGCCGGTCCTGGTGGGTTTCTTCGCCGTCATCGTCTGCGGCGTTTTCCAGGAGCTCATCCAGATCATGCTGCAGTTCACCACCGGAGATCAGGAGAATCCGGGGTTGCTGACGCAGATCATGTCCTTCTTCGGCGGCCTCGTCGACGGCTTGCGCGAAGCGATCTACGACTGGGAAGGGCTCACGCTCGAGGGTGCGATCGCGGTCTTCGTCGTTGCCGCCGGCGCGAGCGTGCTGCGTGCGAGGTCGACGAGGGTGCAGGCCGCGACCTCCGGCGAGGTCTGGCAGAGCCGCAACGGACGGATCGCCAAGGTCGCGATCGCGGTGCTGCTGGTGGTGCTCTTCCCGGTCCTCGCGGGCTCCTATATCGGCCAGGTGCTGATGCTGGTGGGCCTCTACACGCTCATGGGGATGGGGCTAAATCTCGAGGTCGGTTTGGCGGGCCTCCTCGATCTCGGCTTCGTCGCGTTCTTCGCGGTGGGCGCCTATACGACGGCGCTCTTGACCGCCGACAGCCCGCACGCGCTCGCGGCCTACTCCTCGATACCCAGCATGTCCTTCTGGGTGGCGATGCCGATTTCCGTCCTGGTCTCGGTCGTGGTGGGCGTGCTCTTCGGCATTCCCGTGCTCGGCGTGCGCGGCGACTATCTCGCGGTCGCGACCATGGGGCTCGGCGAGATCGTGCGCGTCATCGTGCAATCCGACGCCGCGGCGCCGCTGCTCGCGGGCGCCAACGGAATCCTGCAGATCCCGAAGCCCAAGATCGGAAGCATGGAGCTCGCCGATCCCGTGGCGCTCTTCTTCCTGACCCTCGTCTGCGCGGGCATCGCGGCCTATTGCGCTTGGCGTCTCGAGCGCTCGCGGCTCGGCCGCGCCTGGATGGCCGTACGCGACGACGAGGACGTGGCGCAGGCGCTCGGCATCAACCTCGTCAAGGTGAAGCTCCTCGCCTACGGGCTCGGCGCCGCCTTCGCGGGGCTCTCGGGCTCGATCTTCGCGGTGATGCTGACCTCGATTTATCCCAGCAGCTTCCAGCTCCTGGTCTCCATCAACGTGCTCGCGCTCATCATCGTCGGCGGCATGGGGAGCCTGCCCGGCGTCATCGTGGGCTCGCTCGCGCTGGTGGGGCTGCCGGAGCTGCTGCGGGAGTTCGGGGAGTACCGCTATCTCGTCTACGGCGCAGCGCTCATCGTGATGATGCGGATCAGGCCCGAGGGGCTTTGGCCCTCGGCGACCCGGCGGCGCGAGCTGCACGACGCCGCGGGCGATCTCGAGACCCTCGAGGCGGTGGCTCCCGTCGCCGCCCCCGAAGCATCGCCGCCGGGGCAATAGGAGGCGCTCCTGGACGCGCAACCCATCCTCGCCACGAAGCGGCTCACCATGCGGTTCGGCGGCCTCACGGCCGTGGGCGAGCTCGATCTCGACGTGCGCGAGCGCGCGATCCACAGCGTGATCGGCCCCAACGGCGCCGGCAAGACCACCGTCTTCAACTGCATCATGCAGAATTTCCGGCTGAGCAGCGGCCAGATCTGGTTCCGCGGCGAGCGCCTCGACGGGCTGACGCCCGACCGCGTCGCGAGCGCGGGGATCAGCCGGACCTATCAGAACATCCGGCTCTTCCGGAACATCACCGCGATCGAGAATCTGCTGGTGGGGATGCACCTCCACCTGAAATCGCACTGGTGGGGCGCGGTCTTCAACACCGGCCACACCAAGCGCGACGAGGATCGCGCGCACAAGGAGGCGCTGCGGCTCCTGCAGTTCATCGGGCTCAGGGGGCGCGGCGACGTGCTCGCGCGCAACCTCGCCTACGGCGAGCAGCGCCGGCTCGAGATCGGCCGCGCGCTCGCGACGCAGCCGGTGCTGCTGATGCTGGACGAGCCCACCGCGGGCATGAACCCGCGGGAGACGTCGGACATGATGGATTTCATCCGCCGCGTGCGCGACGAGCTCGGCATCACCATTCTCCTCATCGAGCACCAGATGCGGGTCGTGATGAGCATGTCCGACCGGGTGACGGTGCTCGACCACGGCACCAAGATCGCGGAGGGAACGCCCGCGGAGGTGCAGCACGATCCCAAGGTGATCGAGGCCTATCTCGGCTCGCCCTCCGCGACGCCGGCGGAGGCGCGCCGGCACACGCTCGAGCACCTCACCGAAGAGCGGCCGCGCGGCAACGGCAAGGCCTGAGGGACCATGGCGATTCTCGAGATCGACGACATCCGCGTTTTCTACGACAACATCGAGGCGCTGAAGGGCGTCTCGATCGCGGTCGAGGAGGGCCAGATCGTGACCCTCATCGGCGCGAACGGCGCCGGCAAGACCACGACGCTACGCGCGATCAGCGGCCTCCTGCATCCCCGTTCCGGCCAGATCCGGCTCGACGGCGAGAGCCTCGGCAACATCCCTCCGCACGAGATCTCGCAGATGGGCGTGGTGCAGGTGCCGGAAGGACGGCGCATCTTCGCGCGCCTCACCATCGACGAGAATCTCGAGATGGGCGCCTTCGCGCGCAGCGACCGCAAGGCCATCGCGGAGGACAAGGAGCGCATGATGGCGCTCTTCCCGCGCCTCAAGGAGCGCATCAAGCAGGTCGCGGGTACGCTCTCCGGCGGCGAGCAGCAGATGGTCGCGACCGCGCGCGCGCTCATGGCGCGCCCGCGCGTCCTCCTCATGGACGAGCCCAGCATGGGCCTCTCGCCGCTCCTGGTGGAGCAGGTCTTCCAGACCATCCGCGAGATCAACAAGCAGGGCGTCACGATCCTGCTCGTGGAGCAGAACGCGCTGATGGCGCTCAACATCGCCGACTACGCCTATGTGCTCGAGAGCGGCAGGGTGGTGCTCGTCGGCAAGGGCGCCGATCTCGTCGACGATGAAAAAGTCCAGCGGGCATATCTCGGCTGAGCCGAGGAGCCTCTCCGCCGCCGCCTACACCTCGGCGGCCTTCTTCGGCGCGGAGATGGAGCACGTCCATCGCCGCAACTGGTTCTTCGTGGGCCGCGCCGACGAAATCCCCAGCGGCGGCGACTTCCGCGCCGTCGACACGGTGGCGGGGCCCGTCCTCCTCGTGCGCGACCACGCGGGCGAGCTCCGGGCGTTCGCGAATTGCTGCCGCCATCGCGGCTCGCTCCTGCTCTCCGGGAGCGGCAACCGGCGCGCCATCGTCTGCCCCTATCACGGCTGGGGCTACCGGCTCGACGGCAGCTTAGCGGGCGCGCCCGAGATGGAGAGCGCCGCGGGATTCCGACCGGAGGAGCACGGCCTCGTCCCGATCCGCATGGAGGCCTGGGAGGGCTTCCTCTTCCTCACCCTCGATCGCGAGGCGCCACCGCTCCTCCCGCATCTCGGTAATCTGCCGAAGGTCTTCGGCTCGCATCGCCTCGGCGAGATGGTCTGCACCTGGCGAATCGAGTTCGACGCCGCCTGCAATTGGAAGCTCCTGGTCGAGAACGCCATGGAGGCCTATCACACCGGCTACATCCACCGGGACTCCGTGGGCGCGCAGAAGGCCGCGACGATTGCCACCACCGGCGAGTGGCAGTGCATCCAGGTTCTCGACGAGCGGAGCGTCGCCGTTCTCGGCGCAGCACCGCCCCCGTTCCCGCCGCTCGCGGACCTCTCGGAGGAGGCGCAGCGCGGCACCTACTTCTCGATGATCCTGCCGACGACCCAGTTCGCGGTCGCGCAGGACAGCATGTGGTGGCTGCAGATGCGACCGGTCGCGGCCGATCGCACGATCCTCTCGATCGGCGGCTGCTTCCCGCGCGCGGTCGTGGCCCGGCCGGATTTCCAGGAGAAGGCGCGCGCCTATTACGAGCGCTGGAAGCGGGTCGGAGAGGAGGACGTGCGGATGCTGGAGCTCCAGCAGCGCGGGCTGGCGTCGCCGCTCTACCGGCCGGGTCCGCTCGCGCCGCGCGAGGGCGCGGTGCACCGCATCGACCGCTGGGTCCTCGACCGGCTGCCTCCGGAAGCGCTGCCGTAGCCCGCGCCTACTGCGCCGTCAGTCCCGTGGTGTCGATCGCGGGCTTGCGTCCCGCGATCATGTCCGCGAGCACGCGCGCCGAGCCGTGCGACATGGTCCAGCCCATGTGCCCCTGGCCCGCATTGAGATAGAGGTTGCGGTACTTCGTCGGGCCGATCCGCGGCGTGCCCTCGGGCGTCATGGGCCTGAGCCCCGCCCAATACTGCGCGCGCGAGAAGTCGCCCGCGCCGGGGAAGAGGTTCTCCGCCACCTCCATGGCGGTGCGGAAATCCGCGGGCTTGTGGCTGGTGTCGTAGCCCGTGAACTCCGCGGTCGCGGTCATGCGGATGCGGTCGCCCATCGGCGTGTAGGCCACGAGGAAATTCTCGTCGATGCCGGGGAGGCGCGGGGCGGCGTCGCGGTTCTTGATCGGCATGGTCACGGCATAGCCCTTGACGGGATAGACCGGCAGATCGATGCCGAGCTTCCGCGTCAGGAACGGCGCATAGCTTCCGAGCGCCATCACGACGGTATCGCCGGTGAGGTCGCCTTTGTCGGTGCGCACCTTCGTGATCCGGTCGCCCCCGGCGTCCACCGCGGTGATGGTCGTGCCGAAGCGGAACTCGACGCCGCGCTTGCGGCAGGCCTCGGCGAGGGCGTTCGTGAATTTGTGGCAATCGCCGGATTCGTCGGTGGGACCGTGCAGCCCGCCGTGGATCTTGCCGCGCGCGGCCGCGAGCGCGGGATCCACCTGGATCACGCCCGCGAAATCGAGGACGTGGAATTTCTGCCCGCCGTCCTCGAGGATCTTCATGTGCTTGACGCCGGCATCGAAGGACGCGGCATCGCGATAGAGGAAGAGGATGCCGCGGGTGTTGCGGTCGTACTCGATCGCGGTCTCCGTGAGGGTCTCCTGCAGGACCTTCTGGGAGTATTGGCAGAGCCGGAGCTTGTTGAGCGTGTTGGTCTTGGCGCGCTCCGCCGTGCAATTCCGCAGGAAGCGGAAGCACCACGCCCACATGTGCGGGTCGGCCCTGAGCGAGAGCCGGAGCGCCTGGTCGCGCTGGAAGAGCGAGCGGAATAGAATCCCCGGCGCCTTCGGCGAGGCCCAGGTGTAGGAGTGGCCGGGCGCGATCATCCCGGCATTGCCAAAACTCGTCTCGTTCGCGGCGAGCGGCTGGCGGTCCACCACCGTGACTTGGTGGCCGTCCTTCGCGAGCTGATAGGCGGTGGTAACGCCGACCACCCCGGCGCCAAGGACGATGACATGCATGGCGTGCCCCCGTGCTATCTTCCGGCCTGGAGCGACTTCATCACGTCTCTCCCGCCGCCATCAAGAGAAGAAGTGCCCATGGGCAAGCTGCTGACCGACGCGCAGATCGCCTCCTTCGTCCGGGACGGCTTCGTCTCTCCGGTGCCCGTGCTCGATGCGGACGAGCGCCGCGAGCTCGAGCGGCACATCGAAGCCTTCGAGGCGCGATATCCGCGGGAGCTCCTCTGGGCCTTCGACATCAAGTGCAATCTCCTCCACGACTGGGTCGTCGCCGCCGGCACGCGGCCGCGGCTCCTCGACGCGGTGGAAGATCTGATCGGGCCGGACATATTCCTCACCGACGCCGTCTTCCGCATCAAGGAGCCGGGCTCCGCCACCGAGTACGGCTGGCATCAGGATTCCGCGCGCATCCAGGTCGAGCCCTGCTTCATCATCGTCTACCTCGCGGTCACTCCTGCTACGCGCGAGAACGGCTGCCTGCAGGCGATCCCGGGCTCGCACGGCGAGGTGCTGCCTTTCTCGGTGGTGGAGAGCCCGTCGGGGCAGCCCGAGCGGCGCGTGGCGCGGGTCGTGAGCCCCGATGTCGCGAAGGCCGTGCCGCTTGAGCTCGCGCCGGGCGAGGCCGCGTTCTTCTCGGCGAATGTGATCCACGGCTCGGCGCCGAACCTGTCGAGGAGCCGCCGTATCGCCATTCTCTACGACTACACCGCGGCGAGCGCGCGGCAGAGCGTCGGCCGGGGCTCGGGCCAGCTCGTGCGCGGGACCGACCGCTGGGGCCATTTCGGGCACGAGCCGTTCCCCGAGCCGGGATTCACGCGCGCCAATGCGGAGATGCGCCGGCGAATGCTGCGCACCTATCCCGAGAACCCGCTGATGGGTCCGCTCGAGCGCGGGGCGTCTCCGCGCTTCCCCGATGCGGCGAGCGGCCCCTATGCGGCCTCGGCCTAGCGCGCTATCGCCGGTACGGCACTCCCGGCAGCACGCAGAGCATCTCGAACAATAGGCCCGCGCCGAGCAGCGCCGTATTCCCCGAGGGGTCGTAGGGCGGCGCCACCTCCACGAGATCGCAGCCGACGATGTCGAGGCCGCGGCAGCCCCGGATGATCTCGAGGCCTTGCGAGCCCGTGAGTCCGCCGGGCTCGGGCGTGCCCGTGCCGGGCGCGACCGAGGGGTCGAGGCCGTCGATGTCGAAGGTGAGATAGACGGGGCCCTTGCCGAGCTGCTCGCGCACCTCCGCCATCAGCGGAGTGAGAGAGCGGTACCAGCACTCCTCCGCCTGCACCACGCGGAAGCCCTGCTGGCGCGGCCAGTCGAAATCCTCCGCGGCGTAGCCCGTGCCGCGCAACCCGATCTGCACCACGCGCCGGCAGTCGAGGAGGCCTTCCTCGACGGCGCGGCGGAAGGGCGTGCCGTGCGCGACGGGCTCGCCGAACATGTGCTCGTTGATGTCCGCGTGCGCATCGACGTGCACCATGCCCACGGGCCCGTGCTTCGCCGCGATCGCCCGCAGGATCGGCAGCGCGATCGTATGGTCGCCGCCGAGCGTCAGCGGCTTGCAGCCGGTCGCGAGCACCTTCCCATAGTGCTCGGCGATGATGCGCATGCTGTCGGAGAGGTTGTAGGGATTGATCGCGACGTCCCCGATATCGGCGACCGCGAGCGCATCGAAGGGCGCAGCGCGCGTCCCCATGTTGTAGGGCCGGAGGTGCGCGGACTCCGCGCGGATCTGCCGGGGTCCGAAGCGCGCGCCGCTGCGGTTCGAGGTGCCGATGTCGAAGGGCACGCCGATGAAGCAGGCATCGAGCCCCTCGGCGCTCGTGCGCGCCGGCAGCCGCATCATCGTCGCGGGGCCGCCGAAGCGCGGCATCACGTTGCCGCCGAGGGGTTGAGCGAGTTCCTTTGCCATTGAGCCTCTCCCTGGAGGCGGCCTAGAGCAGCCGCGGAAGTTGTGCGATCCTAGCGCGCCCGTTGCGAGTTTGCCTCAGCCGAATCCTGGCTAGGGGCGGCCAGATCATGGGAGATGCGATGGATCGGCCCACGCCGCGCTGCCCCTGCCACGGCAGGTCCCGGGCTCTCGACGCCATGACGGCGGGATTGGGCTGACGCGCCATGCGCATTGCCGTCACCGGCGGCCGCGGCCGGCTCGGGCGCTACGTCGTGCGCGAGCTCGCGCGGCATCACACTGTGCGGGCGATCGATCGCGGCCCTCCCGATCGAGACGACGACCTTGCCGCAGTCGACGTGCTCGACGGCGACGCTTTGGCAAAAGCGCTCGCGGGGCAGGAGATCGTGGCCCACCTCGCCGCGATCGACCGCTCCGTCGCTCGTTCGCCGGAGGAAGTCTTCGAGACCAACGTGCGCGGCACCTGGAACGTCTTTCATGCCGCGGCGCGAGCGGGCGTGCGGCGGATCATTCTCTGCTCCAGCAGCTCCGCGCTCGGCCTCGACGACACCAACCCCGAGATGCCGCCGCTTTACCTTCCGATCGACGAGAGCCATCCCGCACGTCCCACCGCGACGTATGGCCTGAGCAAGGTCATCGGCGAGCAGATCGCCGCCGCCTTCGCCCGCACGGGCGAGATCGAGGTGCTGGTGCTGCGGCCCGTCTATGTGGCCTTTCCCGAGATGATTCCGTTCTTGCTGGGAAAGCCCGGCCGAGAGCCCGGGCGCGAGGCGGAGCCGAGGCCCTACCTTCGTGCCTATGTCGGGCCCGAGGACGCGGCGCGCGCCTTCCTGCTCGCCGCGGAGCGCGCCTATGCCGGCATCGAGACCTTCCACATCGCCGCCGCCGACACCTTCATCGACGAGCCCACCCTCGACCATATTCGCGGGCTCTACGGCGCGGTGCCGCCGCTGCACAAGCCCGAGCTTTACGGGGCGCAACCAAGGGCGAGCGCCTGGGACATCGAGTATGCCCGCCGCGCGCTCGGCTGGCGCCCGAGCACGAGCTGGGCGGACTTGCGCAGGGGGATCGTCTGAGCGCGCCCGATCTCTTGCTTGGGCATGCCGGTATGATATCCCTGTCGGAGAACGATAAAGCGGGGGCAGCGATGGTGGCGCAAGAAAGCCTGCGCGAGCATGAGGAACGCTCGGCGAGCGGCGTTGGCGCGAAGGTCCGGCGCAAGGAGGACGACCGCTACCTCCGCGGCAAGGGCGAATTCATCGGCGATATCCGCCTGCCACGGATGCAGGAGCTCTGCTTCCTGCGCAGCCCCGTCGCGCACGCGCGCATCCGCTCCATCGCAAAGCCCGCGGGCGCCGAGGCCTCGGTCTTCACCGCGGCCGACCTCGTGGGCGTCAAGCCCATCGTCGCGAACTCGCGCTTGCCGGGATTCAAGCCCTCGGAGCAGCCGGTGCTCGCCTCCGACAAGGTCAGATACGTCGGGGAGCCGATCGCGGTCTGCGTCGCACCGACCAGGGCGGCCGCCGAGGACCTCGCCTCCGCGATCGAGGTCGAGTTCGAGGAGCTGCCGGCGGTCTCGGACATGCTGGCGGCGCGGCGGCCGGATGCGGTGCTGCTCCACGAGGAGTGGGGCGACAACGTCTTTCTCGAGACCGTCGTCGATGCCGATCTCGATGCGATCCGCCGCAGCGCGCCGGTGACGGTGCGGAGGACCTTCCGCACGGCGCGCCAGTGCATGTCGCCGATCGAGGGCCGCGGCGTCGTCGCTCTCTGGGACCGGCGGCTCGAGCAGATGCTGCTCTACACCGCAACGCAGATACCGCACATCGTCCGCACCGGCCTCAGCGGCTGCCTCGGCCTCGACGAGGGGCGGGTGAGGGTGGTCGCGCCGGATGTCGGCGGCGGCTTCGGCTACAAGGGGATTCTCCTCGTCGAGGAGGTCTGCGCGGCCTACCTCGCGCGCAAGCTCGGCCATCCCGTGCGCTGGCTCGAGGACCGGCGCGAGCAGCTCACCGCCAACGCCAATTGCCGCGAGCACTATTACGAGATCAGCGCCTACGCCGATCGCGATGGGCGCTTGATCGCGATCGACGCGGAGGCGACCGTCGATGCCGGCGCCTATTCCGCCTATCCCTTCTCTGCATGCCTCGAGGCGGCGCAGGTCGCGAGCATCCTCCCGGGCCCTTACAAGTTCGACGCCTACCGCTGCCGCACCTGGTCCGCCGCCACGAACAAGCCGCCGATCCTGCCCTATCGCGGCGTCGCGCGCTCCGGCGTCTGCTTCGTCATGGAAGCGATCATGGACGCGATCGCGCGCGAGGTCCGGCGCGAGCCGCACGAGGTGCGGCTCCTGAACCTGATTCCGCCGGAAGCAATGCCCTTCGACAACATCACGAAGAAGCACTTCGACAGCGGCGACTATCCCGAATGCCTGCGGCGCGCGGTCAAGGCGATCGACCTCGCGGCGGTGCGCGCGCGCCAGAAGCGCGGCGAGCCCGACGGCACGCGCATCGGGGTGGGCTTTTCGATCTTCTGCGAGCAGGCCGCGCACGGCACCTCCGTCTATGCGGGCTGGGGCATTCCGATGGTGCCCGGCTTCGAGCAGGCGGAGGCGCGCCTCACGCCCGATGGCGGGCTCGAGCTCCGCGTCGGCATCCAATCGCACGGGCAGGGGCTCGAGACCACGCTCGCGCAGGTCGCGCACAGCGAGCTCGGCATTGCGCTCGACCGCATCAAGGTCGTGCACGGCGACACCGCGATCACGCCCTACTCGACCGGCACTTGGGGCTCGCGCTGCATGGTGATGGCGGGCGGCGCTGTCGCCTCTGCCTGCCGCGAGCTCGCGGAGCGCATCGCCCGCATCGGCGCGCATCTGCTTCAGGTCGCGCCGGATCAGGTGAAAGTGCGCGACGGGAAGGTGATCGGTCCCGGC
>Ga0335070_10008411_pt1 | contig 12101 bp, 12 predicted proteins | sample Lox_Sample_13_FD_206722 | JGI IMG/M metagenome (GOLD analysis project Ga0335070, IMG submission 206722) | Soil microbial communities from Loxahatchee National Wildlife Refuge, Florida, United States - Lox_Sample_1.3 | ecosystem: Environmental > Terrestrial > Soil > Wetlands | place: USA...
GTTCCGTTAGCGCGGCTCAGGAACAGGTCTACAGGTAGTGATGCTTTGGTCGCGAAACCGATGATTAGCCGACCGCAGACCTGTGTAGACTTGACCATATGGACGCTCGTGATGCCGCCGAGGTAGTTGCGTTTCTGGAGCGGCATGGCCTGGAGGTCTATGTGGATGGTGGCTGGGCTGTGAACGCTCTTCTCAGCGTACAGACCAGGCCGCACGCGGACCTCGATATCGCTGTCCCTCACAAACATGTGCCGCGACTGCGCGAACTCCTTGCCACCCGCGGCTACCGTGAGCAGCCTCGCGATGACGCCTGGGAGTGTAACTTCGTCCTCGCTGATGGCCGCGGACGCAAGATCGACGTGCATTCGTACACTCTGGATGACGCCGGCAACCACTTGCACGGCGTGGCCTATATTGCCGAACACCTCACGGGAAGAGGTTCGATTCACAACTACCCGGTCCGCTGCATCTCTCCAGAGTGGCTGGTGAAGTTCCACACGGGGTACGAACTCGACGAGAACGATTTTCGCGATGTCCGTGCGTTGTGCGAGCGGTTTGGTATTCCGTTGCCGGATGAGTACTTGCGGTTCACGGGCCCTCGTTGATATCTGATCTTCGAAACATGCGCTGATCCACCACTCTTGCGCTCAGTGCGGCCGGTCGCCACATAACGTTTCGTCGCACGCCTCGTCCAATGCGCATGCGTCTAATCAGGTTGGTGAGTGTCATTCTCGCCTCCAGCGTGCTGGCTTGGCCGCAAGTGGCTCAGCTTAAAACAGCCGGCGCGGTTCTGGAAAGATACCAGCAAGCCCTGGGCGGCGTGGACGCCATAAGAAAGGTCCAATCGGAAACCCGGCGCGGAGAAGTCGAAGCCACTGGCATGCAGGGCAAAGCGACCTTCGTCTTTTACGCAAAGCCGTTCAAGTCGTTCCGCAGAGTTACGCTACCTGACGGCCGCGAAATCATCTCAGGATTCGACGGGAGCGTTTCATGGTCAGTCAGTCCGCAAGGAGCGAACATCGATGAGACTACCCCGGTCGAGGCCGATCGCCGTGATGCTGACCCTCAATATCCGCTGCACCAGCCGGACTATTTCCAAAAACTCGAATTCGCCGGCGTCACCGATTTTGAAGGGTACCCCTGCTATTGGCTTCACGGCACCACCCACCGGGGCAAGGACAACAATCAGTTTTACGATGTGCAAACCGGGCTCCTCGCTGGCTACCGTTTTCAATCGGACGACTCATCAACGGCAGACCGTCACCTACACGTCCGTGACCTACGAGCCGCTCGCGGATTCCATATTCGAACTGCCACCGGCTGTTAAGACGCCGCTGAAATGACGATGGCGCGCTCACGATCGCAAGTAGTTGAACACGCGCTGAAAAGCGCCATACATCTCGACGGCTGCTTTTCAGTTTCTGGGAACGCGTAGCCAGCGCCTATTTCGGCGAATCATCCAAACTGAAAGTGAGACTGCCGCCCAGGTGAGAGTCGCGGCCATGAGCACTAGCGGCGCTGCGTAGCGAGAGACAAGGCGCCAGATTATGCCAGCGAATCCGAGTAGGCCCACACTTCCCATTGCCGCACCGGCCGCATCCAGCGCTGCAGCGGTTCTGCCGCGCTCCTCCCCGTGAAGTCCGCGTCTTTCTTTCTTTTGCCGTTCATGTTTTTCGATTAGCGTTGCGGCCGCCGGTAGAATGGCAGGAAACGCGAGGAACAGGCCGGCAATGGCCGGTCCGGACTCTTTCGCGATAACTCCTGTGATCGCGGTTATCAATCCACCTAAGAGAAACCTCAAGCCATATTCATGCCATTTGGTCCGGTGAATCGCGGAAACGTCCAACTTGATAAGCACTGGAACGATTATTGGAGAAACGCTGACCAAAGTCCAAAGGCCGCCGCAAACCATATGACGAGTGATACAAGTGCCGACCGGACGGCACGTAGTCGCCACCGCATCAACAGCAGAACCACGGTCAAACTGTAAACGCAGAGTGCCGTGGCGCCCACGAGCATGGAGCGACCTTCAGTACATGCCATATGCGGACCATCCTTGGCAATCGTCAGCCCCAACGTGGCCAAGGCCACCGAGGGTGCCGCACCGAAAATGCCCGCAAGGCGTTTCGGCTTGATCATGTCGCCCAAGATGGCGAATACGGAAACCAACATCCCACCCACTAAGAACCGCATAATTGTCTCTCCCATTAATTATTCCTCCTGAGCGGGCCTGCCTTCGCGATTCCCTTCGGCCGCAATCGGGAAACGCAGCGTCGAGTTGTTTTTCTCGTGGTTTCGGACATTCATTGGTAACCCATTTCATGCAGATGCTTGCAACCTCTGAACCAATCGCATGGCACGAACCATTGGTAAGAGATCATACTGCGCGCCCCCCAAAAATGAACAAAGGTCCGCCAACGCCACACCGCCAGCGCCAGCGTGACCAATCGCACGCCTGCGCGCAATGAGAGGAAGCAAAGATGCATCTGAAAGAGCATAAGGAGCCTCATTATGCAAGAAACGAAAATCAAGAAGAGCGATGACGCCACAAACTCTCGCCGCGTCCTATCGGCGAGCACGCTGGCGGGCGATCGCGTGCGGAACTGGGCGGACGAGGACCTTGGCAAAGTCGATGAGATCATGATCGACATCGCTTCCGGGCAAGTTGCCTACGCGGTGTTGTCGTTCGGCGGCGTCTTGCACGTTGGAAACAAGCTGTTTGCAGTGCCGTGGAGTGCCTTGCGTGTAGATGAAATCGAGAAGTGTTTCATTCTGGATGCTGATAAACGTACGCTCGAAACCGCCCCGGGTTTTGATAAAGACAACTGGCCGGACATGGCGGACTCTACGTGGGGATCCGAAATCTTCCGCCACTACGGTTCCACTCCATATTGGGAACAGTACGCGGAACCGAAGACGCTGCGTGGCCGCAGAGGACTCTAGCTATGCCCCGGAAGAAAACAACCAGTCGAGCGCGAAACGCCAAAGCGCCTTCGACCCAGGCGGGCGACTACGTGCGGGAAGAAATCGAGCACGTGCGCCGGCGCGAGCACGGCGCGCGGTCCGCGAAGCAGGCGATTGCGATCGGGTTATCCAAAGCCAGGAAAGCGGGGTCAAGCTGGCGCCTCCGCCTGGCAAGAAGGCTCCGAAATCCTCGCCAAGAGGCAAGGCAAATCCCAGGCGTTCTCGGGCAACGCATCGTGCACTGGAGCGTGAAGGCTCGGCCGCCGCTTCGCATACGGCTTTGTCAAGACAAGCGCGTCGTAGCGCACGGCAGCGCGGTAGCGCCGACCTAAGAAAAGCAGCGCGAAAAGCTGCTCAGACCAAGGGAACAGCGGGCCGGCGGAATGCCGCGGCAAAGGCGGCGCGCACCCGCGCGCGGCGCGCGTCGTGAACGCGGGAGATGCAGCGGAATTTGAGAGAGCACCATTTCAGCTAGCGCTGCCGCATTGTATCCGCGCGTCACGATGACGCCGCACGCAACGCCTCTCGCACGATCTTGAGATCCGCGACGAACCGCTGATACTCGATGTGGCGTCGCTCTTCATCAGGGGCGCGCAGAATCGCCGACGGGTGGATGGTCGAGGTTGCCCGCTGCGCCCAGGGATACTCAATGAATCGCCCCCGCTCTTTGGTCAGGCGATATGCTGTCCCAAACATCGCTTGCGCGGCGGTTGCACCCAGGCACACAATAACGTCTGGCCGGATCAGCGCGATCTCCGCATCGAGCCATGGCTGGCACGCCTTGATTTGCCATGCACTCGGCTTTTTGTGAATTCGGCGTTTCCCCCGTTCTTCAAACTTGAAGTGTTTGACGACGTTGGTAACGTAGGTGGAGGAACGATCGATCCCGGCTTCCACAAGCGCACGATCGAATAACCGTCCGGCGGGGCCCACGAAGGGATGACCAGAGCGATCTTCCTCGTCGCCAGGTTGTTCACCAACAAACATGATGCGAGCGGTGCGGGGGCCTTCACCGAAAACTGCCTGTGTTGCCCGCAGATAAAGGTCGCAGCCCCGGCACTCCTGTACGAATTCTTTGAGCAGAGGAAAGGTTGGATTCGCAGGAATGAATTCAGCGCCGGTCTTTGTTTCTCCTTTTCGCATGGTTGCGCTAACCCCGCTTGCCGACGGCTTGCGCCGACTTTTTCTTAAGCATGTGCTAGGGTTCTCCTGGTTCCTCTGACTTTGCTTGCCGCACTTCTATAAGGATCGACGACAGGTGCGCTTGTTGGTTTCTCTATTGGGGTGGTTTTTTCGTCTGCCTTTTGCGCGATGAGTAGTCCTAATTCTCTCGGCAGCAACAAAGCCGAATTGCCTAGCCATCGCTTGGCCGCTTTTCTAGGGCGATGCAGATTTCGCCACAAGAGCGCAAGATTTGCCTACCGCGGTCCCCCGCACCCGATCGCGATAAGCTCCGGGTTTAGTGGGTTTGACGCGTGCGGTACGAAGTCCTACAGTGGCCGTGCTTGTGCTCAAGAACCATTGGCTGCGGAAGGGAAGACCTTTATGACCAAGAATCTGGGAATCACTGTTCTGCTTGCAACCTTGACAGTCTGTGTCTGCCTTGGCGCAGAGCACGACAAAAATCATAACGATGTTTTTGTACCAAGCCCGGCTGGCGAGACCAACATCGCGCGGGAGGTACGCCACGAGTTAGTCATGCTGCCCTATTATGGGATCTTTGACGACCTCGCTTTCTTCGTTGCAGGCAGCACGGTTACGCTGGTGGGTGAGGTCACTCGTCCAACGTTGAAATCGGATGCCGAAAACGTTGCGAAACACGTGGAAGGCGTGACTCAGGTGATTAACAACATTGAAGTATTGCCTCCGTCTCCCATGGACGATCAAATCCGATTGGCTGAATACCGGACGATCTATGGTGATCCCGCCCTCTCGACTCGTTACGGATTCCGCGCACTACCTTCAATTCACATCATAGTCAAGAATGGTCACGTCACATTAGAAGGTATTGTGTCGAACGAAGGCGACAAGAACTTGATCAACGTCCGCGCTAACGGCGTGCCGAATGTTTTCTCTGTTACGAATAATCTTCGGGTAGAAGGTAGTTAGGTTCCCTTCCCAAGAGCGCTCCCGGCCTGCGGCAACAGCCACAGGCAGGGAGTTTAGGCTTTCTCCAATCCGCAGCGTGTTCCGCGTTCAACCTATGTACTCGTGGAAGAAACCAATCCGCTGAAGAAGTGACCACAAAGGTGGGCAGGCCGGAAACCTGTCACGGTCTTAACTGCGATGCAGGCCTCCGGCCGAATTCATACCGCGCGGCGCCCGAACAAGAAGGCCAGAATCCAGATCACCAGGAACACGAAGAACAGGATTTTTGCGATTCCGGCGGCTGCTCCGGCGATTCCGCCGAAGCCCAGCAGTGCGGCTACAAGCGCGATCACTAAGAACACCAGTGACCAATGAAGCATGTTTTGGTCCTCCGCGGATGTCATTGCAGTTTCTTTGCCAACCATGCAGGGCCCGGGCGGTCGCCGCTATGCGCCCACGACAGAAGGATATTCGTTGGTAAGCTGAAAACTGTGCGGAATTTCACCTCAAGCGTCTGCTTTCTAGATCGCACTTCCCTGGAAACGGGTAATCTGGGGTGAATGAGTTCGATCGTTCGCAGGATTCTTCTGATCGACGACGACCCAGTCGACCGGGATATCCTCTGCTATCACCTTCACCAGGACGCGGAGAAAAGAATCGAATATCAGGCTGCGGAAACTGGGCGCAGAGGCCTCGACCTGATTCGGACCTGGCATCCCAATTGTGTCCTGTTAGATCTTAATTTGCCCGATATGCAGGGCTTGGATCTGCTCCGGAGTGCGCTCAGCGAGAGCCATTCGTGCCCGATCATTGTCATCACGGCGCATGGCAGCGAAGAAATAGCAGCAGAGGCGATGCGGAATGGAGCCGCCGATTACCTGATCAAAGGGACGCTCAACGGGAGCACGCTTTCCTATTCAATCGAAAGGGTGCTGGAGCGAGCGGTGCTGCGGCGGCAGGTGGAAGAACAGCGTCTCCACATCGAAGAACGGAACCACGAGTTGGAAGTTGGACTCGCCCGGGAGCGCGCGGCCAGGACGGCTGCCGAAGAAAGCGAAAGCCGGTATCGAACTCTAGCTGAGGCGATTCCGCAGATTGTGTGGACCGCTCGACATCCAAGCGGCGAGTTTGATTACGTCAATGCACGCTGGAACCGCACTACCGGTACGCCTCATACCAGCGCGTTAGGCCATCGGTGGATGGAGCTGCTGCACCCTGAAGATCGTCAGCGTATTGCGGAGAAATGGAACACCGCCAGAGCGCGTCATGTCCAATTTGAGGCGGAATGCCGTCTCCGCGCCGCAGATGAGACCTTCCGGTGGAATTTGCTGCGTGCGGCTCCGGTAATGAAAGAACAGCAAACGCTCAGGTGGTTGGGCACTTTCACCGATTTGGAGGAGCAGAAACGGGCGCAGCAGCTACTCGGCGAAAGGCAGAGACTGGAGAGCATTGGGTTGCTTGCCGGTGGCATTGCGCATGACTTTAACAACCTGTTATGTGGAATCATAGGCGCTGTTAGCTTTACGCTGGAACTGCTGCCGGCCGATCATGAAAGCCGGTCGATGCTGGAGGTGGCCCTCAAGTCCGGAGAACGCGCCGCCCATCTCGTCCGGCAGATGCTGGCCTATGCCGGAAAGGGCCGGTTTGTGATTGAGAAGGTGGACCTTTCGGAGCTGGTCCACAAGACCTGGAACCTGGTTCGTACGTCCGTTCCCGGCTCGATTCAAGTTCAGTTCCTCACGCGGCCGGATCTGCCGCCGCTCGAAACGGACGCCAGCCAAATCGAGCAAATCATTATGAACCTGTTCATCAATGCGGCTGAGGCGATACCATCCGATAAACCTGGCCGAATCCTCGTGAGGACCGACATGGAACGGATCACTCAGCCGCTTGCGAACAGTGCCCGGAGTCTGGAGCCAGGACATTATCTGCTGCTGGAGGTCCGCGACGATGGGTGCGGTATGGACGAAGCCACTAAAGCGAAGATCTTCGATCCGTTCTTCACTACGAAATTTACAGGCCGCGGTCTCGGTCTGGCGGCAGTCCAAGGCATCGTTCGAAACAACAACGGGGCGGTCCTGGTTGAGAGCGCCCCGGGCCGGGGCACTTGCTTCAAAATTCTGCTCCCGCTCGGGAACTCCGCAGCCACCCCGAATGTGGTCGCTATCGATGAAAGCAAGTCGGCTGAGGCCGGCCGAATCTTGATCGTGGATGATGAATTCACAGTTCTTAGCATTGCCCGGGTTGTGCTCGAACGCGCTGGATATCAGGTGCAATTAGCCTCGAGCGGGCCCGAAGCCGTCGAGATCGTGCAGTCGTCTGCCCATCGATTCTCATTGATTTTGCTGGATATGAGTATGCCCGAGATGAGCGGCATCGAGGCTCTTGTCGAAATCCGCTCCCTCAACAGGAGTGTGCCCATTCTGCTGTGCAGCGGATATAGCGAAGCTGAGATGAGGAAACGCTCGGAGGGTCTCATGGTCTCCGGATTCGTCAAGAAGCCGTTCAATTCCAAGAGCTTGCGCGACAAAGTAGCGTTTTATCTCCGGCGTTCCGAGCGAGCCTTTCGAAACCACAGCACGGGCTAGAGAGGTCATGTGCCGGTGGATGCAGAATTCCTACACGCCCTAATTCATGATCTCAAGGGTCCGGTCTCGCGCATTCGAATTCTTGGTGAGTTACTGACGCGCCAGACGGCCAGCCTGGACGCGGAATCGCAACTTTTGGTCAAGCACATGGAAACGTCAGCGATCGCGGCCCAGAGTGTTCTCGAGGGGTTGCGGCGCTACGCAGACGCAGTCGGATGGGAATTTCGGCCGCAGAAGTTCGATCTGACGCTGGCTCTCACTGCGGCTATGGCTCGCTTGGACGCGCGGCTAACGAGCAATGGCGCAACGGTGACTTATGGCGACTTGCCGGAGATCTGCGCCGACATGGGACAAATGGCGACCCTCTTCGAGGAACTCCTAGCCAACGCCCTGAGGTTCCGTTCCCCCGATGCGCCGGTTGTTGAGATCGCCGTGATGCCGGCGGAATCCAATTTCTGGCTCATCTGCGTTACCGATAACGGCATTGGCCTGAGCGATTCGGACGCACAACGCATTTTCCGGCCTTTGGCCAAAGCCTCGGACCGCTCCGGAGCCGGCATGGGCCTCACCATCTGCAGCCGCATTGCCACACTCCATGGTGGAGAAATTAGGGCTATCCCGCGGCTTCGCGGGGCCGAGTTCCACTTGCGTCTGCCCAGATGAGGCTGCGCTTGCGAAGTCTGTGTGTTTTTGAACATTAGACGTTGTCTATCTGTAGGACTTGGTTACGCGTAGCGGGTATTATTAACCGCAGTCCCATACTTTATGCCTGAACATTCAACTTCGCCCAAGAGTAGCGCTTCGCGCGTGCGCACTCCTTCGAATGGCAGTACGGCAGTCGAAACCCTGGATCCTGGGCTGCTGCTGCGGACACTGGTCGCATTCCAAAAAGGTGACTTCTCGGTGCGGATGCCAGTGGACCAGACCGGCATCGCTGGAAAGATCGCGGACACCGTGAACGCGATTTTTGAGATGAACGACCGGATGCGCGAGGAATTCGGGCGCATCAGCAAAGCCGTGGGCAAGGAAGGCCGCATTACGCAGAGAGCCTCAATCGGCACCGGGACAGGCGGTTGGGCCGCTTGTGTGGACTCTGTGAACGAACTGATTGGCGACCTGGTGCGGCCCTCCATCGAAGTGGCTCGGGTGATCGGCGCGGTCGCGGAAGGCGATCTGTCGCAAACCATGACGCTCGAAGTGGATGGCCGCGACCTTAAGGGCGAGTTCCTCCACACCGCCAGAGTCGTGAACACCATGGTGGGGCAACTCAACTCGTTCGCTAACGAAGTCACGCGCGTGGCGCGCGAAGTGGGTAGCGAAGGCAAACTGGGCGGGCAGGCTGATGTGAAGGGCGTTGCTGGCGTCTGGAAGGACTTGACCGACAGTGTCAATTCCATGGCGGGGAACCTCACCGCCCAAGTGCGCAATATCGCCGAGGTGGCGACGGCCATCGCCAATGGCGACCTTTCGAAGAAGATCACGGTGAACGTGCAGGGGGAGATTCTCGAGCTCAAGAACACGATCAACACCATGGTCGACCAGTTGAACGCGTTCGCTGGAGAGGTAACACGCGTCGCGCGTGAGGTGGGTACCGAAGGTAAGCTCGGCGGTCAGGCTGATGTCCGCGGCGTTGGTGGCGTCTGGAAGGATTTGACCGATAACGTCAACCTCATGGCTGGAAACTTGACTGCCCAGGTTCGCAACATTGCCGATGTGACCACCGCCGTCGCCAAAGGCGACCTCTCCCGCAAAATCACCGTCGACGTACGCGGCGAAATTCTGGCGCTCAAGGACACCATCAACGTGATGGTGGACCAGCTCAATGGGTTCGCGTCAGAAGTCACGCGCGTGGCGCGCGAAGTGGGAACGGAAGGCAAGTTGGGCGGCCAAGCCGAGGTCAAAGGCGTTGCAGGTGTATGGAAAGATCTCACCGACTCCGTCAACTCCATGACGGGGAACCTCACTGCTCAGGTCCGCAACATCGCCGATGTCACAACGGCCGTCGCCACTGGCGACCTTTCGAAGAAAATCACGGTCAACGTGGAAGGCGAAATTCTCGAGCTCAAGAACACCATCAACACCATGGTGGACCAGCTCTCGTCATTCGCTTCGGAAGTGACGCGCGTGGCCAAGGAGGTAGGCACGGAGGGCAAATTAGGCGGACAAGCCAATGTACCGGGCGTCGCCGGAACGTGGAAGGATCTTACCGATTCCGTCAACAGTATGGCCGGTAACCTGACTAACCAGGTGCGCAACATCGCGGACGTGGCAACCGCGGTCGCCAAGGGAGATCTGTCGACCAAAATTACCGTCACCGCTCGTGGGGAGATTCTGGAGCTGAAGAACACGCTTAACATCATGGTGGACCAGCTCAACTCTTTTGCCTCGGAGGTAACGCGAGTTGCGCGCGAGGTTGGCACCGAAGGCAAGCTGGGCGGTCAAGCCGACGTGAAGGGCGTCGCGGGCGTGTGGCGTGATCTGACCGAATCGGTCAATTCCATGGCCTCGAATCTCACAGCCCAGGTTCGTAACATCGCCGATGTAACTACGGCCGTCGCCAAAGGCGACTTGTCGCGAAAGATCACGGTCGATGTTCGCGGCGAAATCCTGGCCCTGAAGAATACCATCAACGTCATGGTGGATCAGCTCAATGGTTTCGCCTCGGAAGTAACGCGCGTGGCCCGCGAAGTGGGTACCGAAGGTAAGCTTGGTGGACAGGCGAGCGTGCCCGGGGTGGCCGGCGTTTGGAAGGATCTGACGGACAACGTGAACTTCATGGCCGCCAACCTGACCACGCAGGTTCGCAACATCGCCGAGGTGACCACGGCGGTGGCCAAGGGCGACCTCACCACCAAAATCTCGGTGGACGCTCGCGGCGAAATCCTTGAGTTGAAAAACACGATCAACGTCATGGTGGATCAGCTCAGCTCTTTCGCTTCGGAAGTGACGCGCGTGGCCCGTGAAGTCGGCACGGAAGGCAAGCTCGGCGGGCAGGCTGACGTACGCGGTGTCGCGGGCACCTGGAAGGACCTGACGGAATCCGTCAACTCCATGGCCTCCAATTTGACGGCGCAAGTTCGCAACATCGCCGACGTCACCACCGCGGTGGCGCGCGGCGATTTGAGCCGTAAGATTACCGTGGACGTGCGGGGCGAGATCCTGGCGCTGAAGAACACCATCAACGTGATGGTGGATCAGCTCAATGGGTTCGCTTCGGAAGTGACGCGCGTGGCCAAAGAAGTCGGCACCGAAGGCAAGCTCGGCGGGCAGGCCGACGTGAAGGGCGTCGCCGGAGTGTGGCGAGACCTCACGGAATCCGTGAACTCCATGGCGTCGAATCTCACATCTCAAGTCCGCAACATTGCCGATGTGACCACGGCTGTTGCTAAGGGCGATCTTTCGCGCAAAATCACGGTCGATGTGCGCGGCGAGATTCTGGCGTTGAAGGAAACCATCAATACCATGGTGGATCAGCTCTCCTCTTTCGCCTCCGAGGTGACGCGCGTGGCCAAGGAAGTCGGCACAGAAGGTAAACTCGGCGGCCAGGCCAACGTGCCGGGGGTCGCCGGCGTCTGGAAGGAATTGACGGAGTCCGTCAACTCGATGGCCTCGAACCTCACCAACCAGGTGCGCAATATCGCCGACGTGACCACGGCCGTAGCGCGCGGGGATCTCAGCCGAAAAATCACGGTGGACGTGCGCGGCGAAATCCTTTCGCTGAAAGACACCATCAACACGATGGTCGACCAGTTGAATTCCTTCGCCTCGGAAGTGACGCGCGTAGCGCGCGAAGTGGGCACGGAAGGCAAACTCGGCGGGCAGGCCGAAGTGAAGGGCGTCGCCGGCGTCTGGAAGGATCTGACCGAGAACGTGAACTCCATGGCCTCGAACCTGACGGCCCAGGTTCGCAACATCGCCGACGTGACTACGGCGGTCGCCAAGGGCGATCTCAGCCGCAAAATCACGGTGGACGTGCGCGGTGAGATTCTGGCGCTGAAGGACACCATCAACGTAATGGTGGACCAATTGTCCTCGTTTGCTTCCGAAGTCACCCGGGTGGCGCGCGAGGTGGGCACGGAAGGCAAGCTCGGCGGACAGGCCAACGTGCCGGGCGTTGCGGGCACCTGGAAGGAGCTCACGGAGTCCGTGAACTCCATGGCTTCGAACCTCACCAACCAGGTTCGTAACATCGCCGAAGTGACCACGGCCGTGGCCCGCGGCGATCTCAGCCGCAAGATTACGGTGGACGTGCGTGGTGAAATTCTTTCGCTGAAAGACACTATTAACACGATGGTGGATCAGCTTTCCTCATTCGCCTCCGAAGTCACACGCGTGGCGCGCGAGGTCGGCACCGAGGGCAAGCTGGGCGGCCAGGCCGACGTAAAGGGCGTCGCGGGCGTGTGGCGGGATCTGACAGAATCGGTCAATTCCATGGCCTCGAACCTCACGGCCCAGGTCCGT
>Ga0335070_10008412_pt1 | contig 12101 bp, 11 predicted proteins | sample Lox_Sample_13_FD_206722 | JGI IMG/M metagenome (GOLD analysis project Ga0335070, IMG submission 206722) | Soil microbial communities from Loxahatchee National Wildlife Refuge, Florida, United States - Lox_Sample_1.3 | ecosystem: Environmental > Terrestrial > Soil > Wetlands | place: USA...
CTGCTTGATGTCGTCCGAGGACCTGGGGGTCATCGCACCGTACCTCAAGGACGAGAGCCTGCTCGATCCTGGCTATCTGCCCGGGCTCGACATAGCGCGGCACACGACACCGGTGGACCTCGGGCATGTGCAGCGCGTGCGCACCCAACTGCTGCGCAGCCTGGAGCAGTTGTTCTCCGAATACGACCTACTGGCTACGCCGACCACCGCGACGGTGGCATTCGACGCGGCAGGTCCGCTGCCGTTCCAGGTCGAGGGCAAGTCGGTCGACACCCCGGGAGGCGCTCTGGCGTTCACGTACCCGTTCAACTTCTCGGGTAATCCGGCGATCTCGTTACGCGCGGGATTCAGCGACGATCGACTGCCGGTGGGGCTGCAGCTGGTGGCGCCGCGGCTGCGGGAGGACCTGCTGCTGCAAGTGGCTCATCACTACGAGCAGGTGCGGCCATGGCATGGCGACTGGCCGGCGCTGTAGAGCACACAACAGACGACAGACGGACAGACGTCAGACCGGAATTCGATCGCAAGAGTTTGGGCCTGTGGTCTGTTGTCCGACCGCATCGCGAAACCCCGCCTTTTCTCGAAGCGGCACGACAGGTCTGAGGAATGACCTCGCCATGAGCGACTCGAATCTGATCGAAGTGGCCCGCTATCGGGTGATCTTCGCCGACTGCGACCCGATGCGCATCATGTACTACGGCAGCTATTTCCGTCTGTTCGAGATCGGGCGCGCCGAGCTGTTTCGCAAGTTGGGGCATCCGTTTCCGGAGTACATTGCGCGTGGCCTGTACCTCGGCGTCATCGAAACGCACTGTCGCTATGTAAAGCCGGCGCGCTATGACGACGATCTGATCATCCGCGCCGGCGTCACAGAGGTAGGCCGGGCGCGCCTTGCGATCGGCTACGAAGTCACCGGACTCGACGGCGACCTACGCGCCAACGGCTCTACCCTGCATGCGGTGCTGAACGATGCCGGCCGCCCGCAGCGCATCCCGCCAGAGTTCCGGGATGCGGTGCGACGCCATGTGAGATGTGACTCATAGAGTCGTACAGTTTGTCGTTTCGCATGGAGGCTGCCTGCTGGCGCCGCGCCTTGCTTTCGCCGTCGCGCACCCAGGAGTACGGACAATCACCGCAGCACGCGCAGCGTCTCCCCAACGCATGGTCAATTTTTGTTCCTCCCGTTGCTGAGCGCGACACCCGTGGCCAACGGCGTGGCACCCTTCCAAGCGGCGACAGCCCGGCACGCATCTTGGGAACGACTAGTAGGACTCGGTCCCCGGCATGACTCAAGAGAGCACCGCAACGGCACTGCAGATAACGGCACAGGCGGCGCAGCCGGACAAACTCGAATTCACCATCGGCGCTGACGAATTCGACGTCTCTCTCCTGCCACCCGACGGGCGCATGCGTGGCACGGCTGCCTTCCGAGATGCCGTGCGTGAGTACTTGCGCCGGGAATTTCAGCCCTTCGGTGGGTGGACCACCGTCGTGGTCGACGACTGGAATGTTCAAGTGACGTGGGTACCCGACGGCGCGTCTCGCGATCCGCTCGAACAGGTCATTCGTCGATTGCGGCAGGGGGAGTATGGCCCCGCTGTCACGCTGCTGCGGCTGTTTCTCAGCGATCGCCCCAATGACGTGAGCCTGCTGTACAACCTCGGGACGGCCTTGAGCGACATGGGTCTGCTCGACGAAGCAGAAAGATACCTTCGCCGGGTTGTCGAACTGGCTCCTGCAATGACCAACGCTTGCATTGCCCTTGGCAGCACCCTTCAGCAGAATGGGAAGACAGACGAGGCCATCCAGGTGCTCCGCGAATCTGTCCGACGCGACCCGGCCAATCCCTGGGCACAGCGCACGTTGGGGACGTGCTTACTGGCGTCCGGTCGGATCGCGGAAGCTCATGTGAGCCTGCAGCGGACGACCGAGCTGAATCCGCGCGACCTGCAGGCCTGGTTTGCTCTTGCTCAATCGTTGCAGCGCCAGGGGCGTCTCGCTGATGCGTACAGGGCGTATCGCAAGGTGGTCGATATCGACACATATGGGCAGCTCGCCGAACTGGCGCGCGACGCCCTGCGCGCAATCATCCAAAGAACAGCCCCCGCGGTCGAGCGACCCGACGCGGTTATGTACTGTCTGGACGCCATCGAGAGGTTCGAGAAGATCTTACGTTCCCAGGTGCGGCGTATCGCCCTCGAGGTCGCCATGCTGGGAAGGAAGGGACTCGACGTGAACGGAACGGCTCAGCGGTATCGGCTCAAGAGCCTGCCGGGCGGTTTCTGCGGACTCCATCTCACTTGTCTGATGTACGTTGGATTCAAGATCGTGGCGCCGGAGAAGGACATCGGCTTCGACCTGTCCAAAGAGTATGCGGCTGCCCGGACGATCCATGCAAAGCGCGGGTGAGGTGTCCGGGAACTTTCATTCGTTTCCACCTTCGACAGAGTTGACGAAGACATCCCGGCTCGGCAGCACAGGCTTGTATGTCAAACCGGCCGCCGAGCAGTTGATGTGCGCGTTGCGCAAGTGAAGCGCACAGCGTCGGCCGTGCCGCGTTGCGCCGGCGACGCATCGCGCCGGCAAATTGTGGCGCTGCCGCGTTACCTCGCTGTCGCTCGTCGCCGCTCCTTGCGCCGATGATCTGAGGCTTGCTGTAGTGTTTGCTGGGTACATGTGTTGCTCAGGTGCTGAGGTGATGCTGCGGGAGTCGGACGCGCTGGGCAGGAAGAACACCTTCCTCCTTTGTCGATACACGCTCATATTCGCCACCGGGGGCCTGGCGTTCGTCGAGGTCGCCAAGGACAGCTCGCCGTTGCCGATCGCCGCACTGGTGATGACGGCGTTGGCGTCGAACGTGGCGTTGAGTCATACGTCGCCGTTCAGCTTCTTCGACGCATGGACCCAAGCTCCCATACTGGTATCAGACACCGCGATGATCTCGATTGCGTTGCTGCTGACGCGGGCAACCCAGGAATCGTTCTTCTTCTTTTTCTTCGTCCTGATCATGGCCGCCAAGGTCGAGAACATGGTGATGCTCGCCATCTGCGCGGGGCTCATCGGATTCGCCAGTTTTCTGCTGGCGGACCCGACGGGCGGGTGGGCCTCCCCTGCCCTCATGCGCATCCCCTTCCTGTTCGCCGCCGCGGTCTTCTTCGGCTACGTTGTATTGCCCGAGCGCACAGGCGAAATGACCGGTTTCAACAGTCCCTCGCCCGTCACCCGCCGGCAAGGGCCGGGCCTCAAGGGAGGGCGCCTCAAGGACATGACGGTCGACTAGCAGCCGGCGTCTCTTTTCACCAACCGCGTAGATCCACCAGCCACGTATCGACGACGTCGTCGCCAGCGACGAGGTGCATGCGCTCGTGGTAGGCGACCGTCGGATCGATGTGTGCGGGCCACACGCGGATGCGGTCGCCGACGTGGACCGCGTCCTCCGGCACGAAGGTGATATGTTCGTCGGAGCAGAACAGCACCTGTGCCGCCCGGATCGTCGGGTTGCCGTGGTCCATCCCCAGCGCTTTCAAGCCGCAGTCGGCGACGGCGTAACTCGGGGAGACGGAAATCACGGTCGCCAGCACGGTCAGCGCCTGACGGAACGGCAGGCCGAGCTTGGCGTACGCCGTGTCCATCAACAGATAGGACCCTGCCTGGATCTCGTTCGCCCAGACGTTGCAATCGTAGGTGCCGGTGCCCCCAGCCGAGATCAGCTCGCCACCGACCTGCGCGTGCGCCGCAAGCAGAAGTTGCATCGCTTCCTCGGTGAGCCGCGCACGCAGGGCCCGGTCATCCAGGCCCACGACGTGTCCCTCGTAGCCCATCACGCCGCGCACTGCGAGCCCGAGCGCCCGCGCCCGCTCCGCGAGACGGCCGGCGTCCTCGACGCGGCATCCGCAACGCGGCAGGCCGACGTTCACATCGATGACCACCGCGCCCACGCCGCCGGCGGCCGCCGCGACAATGGTGGTCGCCGAATCCACCGCCAGGGTCACGCGCTCCGCGAGTCGCCCGAGCCGGCGTGCATCGACCACTTCATTGGCGAGCAACAGATCCTCGCCCAACCCCGCCGCAACCATACCCTCCACCTCACGGATGGTGGCGCAGGTGAACGTGCGATGGCCGGCGGCGGCCTGACGGCGGGCCAGAGCCGTGCACTTGTGCGCCTTGATGTGCGGCCGCAGGCGCTGCCCGGGCAACGCCGCCGCCATGGCACTCAGGTTATGCTCCAAGGCATCCGCCTCGACGAGCAGCGCCGGGGTCTGGAGGTCTTCAATCTTCATTTCGCGAAGGCTTGTTCATCGGTCACCGGGTCGACGACGATTGTCCGGAAGCCGAACCTGTAACGCACACGCTGCCGCGCCACGATCTTCCCGCCGAGCAGCCGGCTGACGAGCATCGAGGGTTTGTTCGTCGAGCGAATGAGGCCAACAACGCTGCGCACGCCCGCGGCCGCCAGTTGATCGTTGGCGAGCTTGGCGATGGCCCACGCCGCGCCCTTTTCGCCCGCAACGGCGAAGATGTTGGCCGTGAAGCGCGCCGGGTGGATGAGGTGCGGCTCGACGGCCCGGTACCAGGGCTGCTGCGCGTTCACGGTATTCATGTACCATGCGGCGCCCACGATGCGGTTGGCGCGCGTGGCGACGATGGCGTCTGCAAGACGTGCGCGCAAGCGCTGCCGGCGTTCACGTAATGGCCGGCGATCGAGATCGAACGGCAGCAACCTGGCGACCTGGTCGATGTCGCCGGCGCTCATATGGCGTACGCTGATCCCATTGGTGTCGATGGGCAGTTTGACCGGCTGCGACGGCGGCACAAGGTGGCGCACGAACACGTACCAATCCTCGGTGCCAAACAGCCGCGTCCACCCGCGCTGCAACGTCGCACCGCATCCGTCCAGACACACACTGAACAAGAGGGATCGGACAAGCAGCAAACGAGAACCTGCAACCGGCGTCTGCCGTTGGTCGCTGCGGGCTTCCAGGTCCGACACGCTGCGCTAGCCTCGCCCCATCACGGCTTGCGTGCACGACCGCGCGGGGCCGACGTCTTCGCTCGCCTCACGCGGCGCTGTGGCCCCTCCGACTTCGCTTTCAAGCCTTGCAGCAGCACACCGACCTCGTAGCGGCGTCGGGTCTCTTCGGGGCTGCGTTCGGGCTCCAGTTGGACGGCGTCGTAGCCACAGAGCGTCAAGGTCGCATTGCAGATCGCCGCCAGGCGGCTGATGGTGTCGCGCGACAGTTCTTTCCAGCGGCCGACGCTCGAGGCGTCGACCGAGGTGAACCCGTAGGTCTTCCAGTCGCCCAGTCCGACGCCCTCGCGCTTGCGTAGGGCACGCTCGACGAAGCCGGGCTCCCATGCCTCGCCAAGGAACTGCATGATCTGTGTCATGGTGCGGTCCGGCTGCACAGTCAGGTCTTCGTATTTCACGAGGATCGCGTTTTCGGCGTGGCGCTTCGCAAACGCGTCGATGGCTTGCGACAAATCGACCCACACGTGCGCAAAGGCTTCGAGCATCATCGGGTGGCGCACGATGTACTCGTGCAGTTCGCGCAGATAGCCGCCATTCTTGTTGCACAGCTCCTGAATGCTGCAGGCCACGTCGAGTCCGTGACGCTGGATGCACACGAACGCTGCCTGCGCGCCGCACAGTTGTTCAATCTCCCTAAGGTAGAAGGCATCGAAGGCCGTTTTCGCCGCCCACCGCGGCTTGTCCTGCCGGCGCGCGTAGTCCCGGTGAAACGAAAAGGCGAACTCGCGCAGCCGCGTCAGGACCTCGCCGGTGGAGAAGCCCGCGTACCCCAGTCCGTCGAGCACGCCGATGCCGACGCTTTCGCCGATGCGTTCGCTGCGCAGGAAGCGGCCGCAGGCCGTGAACACGTTCGTCTCGCCCGGGCAGGCGATGTGCGGGTGCGCATCGACCAACCGGCGCAGCAAGGTTGTCCCGGACCGCGGGGTGCCGATGATGATGATGCCTTCAGGTGGCCGCGGGGTGGTCACCGGATCTCCCCTGCCTCGTCAAATTGTGTCGCGTCCGAGATGCACAGCCGACCCTGCACGCTGTCCACGATGATCTCTCTGGGAGGAGCATGACTGATAAAGTGGATCGGGCTCGCGGTCGGTCCGTAGGCGCCGCTGCATCTGATGCCGATCACATCGCCGGCGTCGAGTCCGCTGAACTTGACCTGGCGCCCGAGGGTGTCGATCGTCGTACACAGTGGGCCGACGAGGTTGTAGCCCTGCTCTGCAGCCTGCGGCGTGTCGCCGGTGATCTTGAAGATCTGATAGTTGCGTTGCACGACGCTTCCGAGGTGGCCGGCGGCCGCCAGGTGGTGATGCATGCCGCCGTCGCAGATGCAGATGTCGGTACCGCGCGAGTGTTTCTTGCGCACCACCCGCGTCAGGTATACGCCCGCCTCACCAACCAAATAGCGTCCGCTCTCGAGCATCAGTTCGGTGCCGGAGAACTCCGTGTCAGCCTTGAGTGCGTCGAGCAGCGCATTCGTCCCTTCGGCGATGGCGGCCAACTCGACGGGTGTGTCGTTCTCGTAGTACGGAATCCCGAATCCCGCCCCAAAGATCAGCCGCTGGGGTGTCACCCGGTGCGTCCGGCAGACACGTGTGAAGACATCGATGAAGATCGCGAAATTCTCGACGATCGCTTCAGCTTTCAGACATTGCGTACCCGAGTAGATGTGGAAGCCGCACAGCTCCAAGTGCGGCAGCGCCTGAATCGCTTCCAGGGCCGGGTCGATGGCCTCTTCGTCGATGCCGAACTGGCTCGGCTTGCCGCTCATGTTCAACCCGAAGCCGCGTGGCACCTTGCGCGGGGCGATGCGCACCAGGATGCGCTGCCGCCGGCCGGCGCGGCCGGCGATGGCGTCGAGCAGTTCGGCTTCTGCCTGTGACTCGACGATCATCTCCCCGACGCTCGCCTGCACTGCAGCCTGCAGCTCGGCGGCCGTCTTGCCCGGGCCGGTGAAGCCGAGCTGCCCCGGCGCCCACCCCGCAGCCATGGCGCGTGCGACCTCCCCAACGGACGAAACGTCGAGCGCGTCCACGACGCCGAGCATTCGCTGTAACAAGCCGTGGTTCGGGTTACTCTTGACGGCGAAGCTGATGCGGAACCGATCGCCAAAGGCGGCGCGTACACCGGCAACGCGGTCGCGCACCTGGTCCATGAAATACACGTAGCAGGGCGTGCCGAACTCGTCGGCGACTCTGCGCAGGATGTCGTTCAACGTCCCCCCGTCACAGCGCGCGTTTCTCCGCAACGAAGCCGAGGACCTGAGCAATCGAGTCCAAGTGGTCCAGACTGATATCTTCCGGAGCAAACTTCATATTCTCTTCGGACTCGACGAAGACGATCAATTCAACCAATCCCGCCGAATCGATGATACCCGATGAAAACAGGCGAGTCTCCTCGTCCACATCGGCGGTGTCGATGCCGAGCTTGTCTTGCATGAAGTGAAGGAGTCGTTCCTTGCTCAGTGCCATCCGCTCAATGCCTGCGCTTTCGTGGGTCAGTCAGCAGAAAGTGCATATTCTCCGATGGCGCGCAAGCTTGGGAAATGGCAGGCAGCTTGATCGGACCGCAGGGCCCATAATACAAGCGGATTGCCCTGTGGAGCGAGTTGATCGGATGTTCACCTTCACTTTCTACGATTTGCTGGCGAAGAATCTTGCCGACCGTGGCGCGCATCCGCTGCTGGTGGACGGCCCCCGGCAGATGACCTACGCCGAGATCGCAGCGCAAGTGGATGCGACGGCGGCCTGGCTGTCGACGGTCGGCGTGCGGCGTGGCGATCGCGTCGCCGTCCACCTCTACAAGAGCAGCGAAGAAGTCGTCGCCCTGTTCGCGGCGGCGCGCCTCGGCGCGGTGTTCGTCAACATCAACCACCAGTGGACGCTCGACCAGCTCGACTACGTGTTGCGGGACTGCGCCGCGTCCGCCTTGTTTGTGGACCAGCGGACGGCGCGCGGCCTCACCACTGCGCAACTGCCCGACACCCTCAAGCACATCGTCGTCAAGGGAACATGCCCGGCACACCCGAAGATGATTGGCTGGGATGCCGTGCCGCGGGACCAGATCCCGCCGCCCGCCGCCGGGATCGACATCGACCTGGCCGCCATCCTCTACACCTCCGGCTCCACCGGCCAGCCGAAGGGGGTCATGCTCAGCAACCTCAACCTCGTGCAAGGTGCGCGCAGTGTGGCTTGCTATCTGGAGAACACGCCTCACGACCGCGTGCTGTCGTTGCTGCCGTTCAGCTTCGACTACGGCCTCAGTCAGCTGACCACGATGTGTCTGGTCGGCGGCACCGTCGTTCTCCACCCGGTGATGATGCCGGTGGAGATCGTCAAGACGCTGGTCCATCAGCAAATCACCGGGCTGGCGGCCGTGCCCCCGGCGTGGATTCCAATCGTGCGCTTTCTGGCCGACCACCCCACGGGGCTGCCGCACTTGCGGTACGTCACCAACTCGGGCGGCAAGATCCCCGGCAGCGTCCTCGAACTGATGCCGCGCGTGTTTCCGGGCGCCAAGATCTACCTGATGTACGGGTTGACCGAGGCCTTCCGCTCGACGTATCTGCCGCCGGAGCTGTTCGCCCAAAAGATGGGATCGATCGGCAAGGCGATTCCGAACGTGGAGACCTACATCGTCGATCCGGACATCGGCATTTGTGGCCCGGGGCAGCAAGGAGAGCTGGTGCATCGCGGCAGCCTCATCAGCATGGGGTATTGGGGCAAGCCGGAGAGCACAGCGGAGAAAATCAAACCCTGCCCGCAGCTCAGGCCGCTGATCGGCGACGAGAAGGTCTTGTACAGCGGCGACCTCATCCGCATCGACGCCGACGGCTACTACTGGTTCGTTGGCCGCCGCGACGCCATGATCAAGTCGAGTGGCTTTCGCATCAGCCCGACGGAAGTGGAAGACGCGGTGTTCCGCTCCGGTCTGGTCGCCGACGTGGTGGCCTTTGGCGTGGCGGACGATATGTTGGGACAGGCGGTCGAAATCGCGGTCACCACGACCGACAGCGCCGCCGTCGACGAACCCGCGCTCCTCCAACACTGCCGGCGGCACATGCCCAGCTATATGCTGCCGCGAAAGATTCATCATTGGCCGGGGGAGTTCCCGCGAACGGGCAGTGGAAAAATCGACCGGCCGCAAGTGGTTCGCACCTACGCGACCCAGTAGACACACTCAGTCTTCTGCCGGACCCTCTGGGGTGCGCGCGCGACGGCGGGACAGGGTGTATTGCGCGGCGCGCGCCGCCGGCGCCAAGCGCGCGTAGGCGTCGCGCGCAATCCCAGCCAGCCAGCTCAGGCTGCGGAACGCATACGAGTACGGCACCTCGGCCGGGCCAAAGCTCTGCTTGAAGCGCGCCACGCCGGCAATGCCGGCGCCGACCATGTCGTAGCGCGTGAGGCCGGCGGCGCTCGCCCAGCGGATCACTTCCCAGTGCAGCAAGTTGTTCGGCCGCGCATCCTGGCCGGCCGGATCGCTCACGCCGTCGAGGTAATACACCGTGCCGTTGGCGAACGGAAAAATCCCGGCGGCGACCACGGTGCCCTTGCGTCGCGCCACGAAGACCTTGATGTACTCGCCGCCTATTGCCGCTGCGCCGATTGCCGCATAGTCCGCGCGGCTCAGGGGCGGCGGCCGATTCCACTTGGCGAACACACCCGCCGCCAACTCGAAGTAGCGGTCGAGGACGTCACTCAGCGGGGTCTCCTCGACCACGAGCCCCGCCGCCTGCGCCTTGCGGACGGCGCGGCGGCAGGCCGAGGTCAGGTTGCTGCGCCACAGCACCTCGGGACCGGCGGACAAATCGAGCAGGAACGTCGCACGCGTCTCATGTTGCAGGCTTGCCTGGGCCAGAACCGCCGGTGGGATTTCCCGGTCGCAGCGCAGTTCGAGGTAGGAAGCCTTGAGGCGTCTCGCCGCACGCGCGAAGGCCTCCAATGCGTCGCCCAGCATGCTGTCATCCACCAGCGGACCCAGGTACGGCGTAGCCACTTGTGCGGGCGGTGACGCCGCGATGCGGAACGGACCGCGCCGGAAGATGAAGACCGGGAAGAGCCCGACGACCGCCGCATCGCGGCGGATCAAGAACGGGTGCAGCTGCGCACGAGCAAGCCGTGCGATCAGCGCCAGCCAGTCGCTGCGATGGAACACCGTGGCGCGCGGATGGGCGGCGACGAGTTGGTCCCAGTCCCCCATCTGCACGCACGGGACAAGCTCCAACATGGCGCGCGATGGCAGGCGAGTCTCGCGCCGCAGATCAACGGCCGGCAGTGGCCGAGCCCAACCCGGCAAGGCGCCAACCGCGCTCCGCTGTCTGGCGAATCAGCCGCCAGAAGAAACGCAGGTCCTCGGGCTTGGCCAAGACCACCTCCGACAGCGACAGGCGTGAATCGAGGAGATAGAAGACCATCAGCAAAAGGCATGCGGCCGAGTACGAGATCGCGGTCGCCATTGCCGCACCCAGAATGCCCATGGTTGGAATCAGATAGATGTTCATCCCCACGTTCGAACCGAGCGCCAACAGCCCGGCGACGATGTTGACCTGCTGTCGATTCTGACTCGTGAAGGCGCGCGTCAGAATGACGAAGATCGACATCGACAGCACACCGATCGCGGCCCAGGGCAACGGGCGTCCGGCCGGCGCGTACGCTTTGCCGTACCAGAGCGTGATGATGGAGGGGCCCGCGACCGCCAGGAATGCGACGCCCAACCCCGTGAGCAACAACGTGCGGCGGCAGGCTTGCGCCGTCAGCCGGTGCACCTCGTCGTTCGGCAACGCCGCGAGCTTGGGATACAAGACCAGGCCGACGGCTTGCGGCAGCTCGAGAATCATCTCTGTGAAACGCAACGCCAGCGAGTAGAAGGCGGTCTCGGCCGGGCCGAGGAAGTACGACACCATGTAGACGTCGACCCGCAGCAGCGCGTGTGCGGTCAGCGTCTGTACGTACGACTTGGCGCCGAAGGCGAGCTGCTGCCTGAGCAGCGGCCGGTTGACACGCAGCGTGAACGGAATCTTGCGCCGCGTCGCCACCACCAGCCAGCCGACATTTCCGGCGGTAACCACGGTATAGATCACCACCGCCGCCACCAGGCCGAGGTGGAAGACCAGCAGCGACACCACCACCAGGATCATGCGCACGGCCTCACTGATGACCAGCCGCGAGTTGTAGATGTGGAAGCTGCCGGCCGCCTGCAAGATACCGTACAGGTAGTCGTCGAGCAGCAACAGCGGCACGCGCACCAGCGCCCAGGCCAGCGCCCACGGCTCGACGCCGCGCATCACGCTGGTCAACAGACTGCCCTTCATGAGCCAAACGACCACAATCACGCTGAGACCAAGGCCGAGCGCCAGTGCCGCACAGTTCGAGGCCACCTGCTCGATGGGCTCACGCTTGCGATTGATGAAATACACGTTCGATTGCGTGATGCCGAGCTTCACCAACGTGATGACGGTCGACGGCAGGAGGAGCACCAACGCCAGGATGCCGCGGTCGTGCGGACCCAGCTTGCGGGCCAGGATCAGACCCGTGACCATGCTCATGAGCGTCCAGGCCGCACGTGTGCCCAGAACGCTCAGGATGTCACGCGAGAGGCGACGGCTTTCCATGTGCCGCGAACCAGTGGCGCCGGCACGTGACCGAGCGGTGGGCTGAACGACGCTTGTGAACGATCATGTGTAAGGCGGTCATAACCAAGCCTGAACGGACTTTCAACAAAAATAAGACTGCAACCGCCGCTCAGGCCGGAGCTGCCGCCCTGCGCGGCGCCGACTCGGCGGCCGCGGCCCCGCTGCATCCCAGGAACAGGTCGGCCAGGACACCTATGTTGGTGGCCCGATCGAACTCTTCAACGACCTTGCGGTAGCCGGCCAACGCCAGTCGTTGGCGCTGCGCCTCATCGCCGAGCAACTCGTCGAGCACCTGCGCCAGCGCCGCCGCATCGCCCGGCGGCACCAGACGGCCGCTGACGCCGTCGGTGACCAACTCCCGGATTCCCGAAATGGTCGTCGCGACCACCGGCACCTGCATCGCCATAGCCTCTGCCAGCACATTCGGGATAACGTCGCGCCGTCCCG
>Ga0335070_10008413_pt1 | contig 12100 bp, 13 predicted proteins | sample Lox_Sample_13_FD_206722 | JGI IMG/M metagenome (GOLD analysis project Ga0335070, IMG submission 206722) | Soil microbial communities from Loxahatchee National Wildlife Refuge, Florida, United States - Lox_Sample_1.3 | ecosystem: Environmental > Terrestrial > Soil > Wetlands | place: USA...
CCAGGTGGAGTGCCCGGTTATCGAGTCCCATCCGGAGCTCCAGACGGGAGCCTCAAATGCGTACGAGATTTCGTCAAGCGACTGTCGCCATGGGAGGTGAGGACCATGCCAGGTTTTGACGGAACGGGCCCCAGGGGCCGTGGCCCCATGACCGGGGGCGGCAGGGGTTTTTGTGTGCTCAGGGCGCCAAACAAACCGGATGAATCGGTGACAGGCTTCGCGGGCCTGTCGGGTCGACCGGTGTCCGGTTGCCGACTCAGGCCGGCGATGGAGCTGGCCTGGTTGCGTGCCCGCGCGGAGCGCCTCCAGACGGTCTTGGGAGCCATGGGGGATCGTATCGGCCACCGCGAGGCCTTCCTTGCCGCGGCAAGGCTTCAGGATGCCCTGGATCACTACATGATGAGAAAAGAGCGCGAGGGAGAGCATCAGCAACAGGCATGACCTCGGAAAACCTTCCAAGGGAATGAGTAGGGGAGCCCCTGCCTGTCGGGTTGCCCAGCCATCGGACCGTGTGGGAGCGACACATGATCATGAGTATAGCGAGCGGGAAAGGGGGAACCGGGAAGACCACTGTGGCCACCAATCTGGCCGTATCTCTGGAAGTCGATGTTCAGCTTCTCGACTGCGACGTTGAAGAACCGAATGCCCAGCTTTTTATCCAGGCTGCCATTGAAGGGGTCAGGACCATAACCACCCCCGTCCCGAAGGTGGATATGGATAAGTGCAGCCTCTGCGGAAAGTGCGGGGAAATATGCCAGTTCAAGGCCATCGTCGTCCTGCGCGACATCGTGCTGCCCTTCCCGGAGCTCTGTCACAGCTGCGGCGGGTGCGTCGCGGTCTGTCCGGAAAAGGCGATTACCGAGACCGGCCGCGAGCTGGGGGTCATCGAGTGGGGACACAGGGACGGCCTGGAATTCGTTCATGGGAGGCTGAGGGTTGGAGAGGCCATGTCACCCCCTCTCATCAGGAAAGTACGCGAGTTCACCCGACCCGGGGCATTGACCATCATCGATGCCCCGCCCGGGACCTCATGCCCCGTGATTGCCTCCATGAAGGGCGCGGATTTCGTTCTTCTTGTCACCGAGCCGACCCCCTTCGGGTTGCACGATCTCAAGCTCGCCGTAGGTGCCGTCAAGATCCTTGGGATACCATGCGGTCTCGTCATTAACCGCGCCGACATGGGCGATGATAAGGTGTGGGCCTATGCCGACAAGGAAAACATACCCATTTTGATGGAAATCCCTTTCGATCGTCGCATTGCGGAGGCCTACTCGAGGGGTGAGATGCTCGTCGAGGCGATCCCCGAGTGGAGGCAGAGATTCAAGGATCTGTATAACCGTATCATCCCAGTGGTGGCGAGAAAGGAACAGCCCAGATGAAGGAGCTGGTTGTCATAAGCGGCAAGGGGGGTACCGGAAAGACCAGTTTGGTTGCCGCTTTTGCTTCCCTTGCTCAAAACAAGGTTCTCTGTGATGCAGATGTAGATGCGGCCGATCTTCACCTGATTATGGACCCTCAGATCAGGGAACAACACGAGTTCGAATCCGGGCATACGGCGATCATCGATCTTGATGCCTGCACCGAGTGCGGCCTTTGCAGAGAGCTGTGCAGGTGGAACGCCATAAGCGAGGCTTTCGTCGTGGACCCCATCGCCTGTGAGGGCTGCGGCATCTGCTATCACCTCTGCCCTGCACGAGCTGTCGAGTTTCCCGTGGATACCTGTGGCAAGTGGTTCATTTCCGATACCCGCTTCGGCCCCATGGCCCATGCCAGTCTGGGCATCGCCGAGGAGAACTCCGGCAAGCTCGTGACCCTTATTCGTCAGGAGGGGAGAAAGCTTGTGGAGCAGCAAAACGCGGACTTGCTTCTCACCGACGGACCTCCCGGGATAGGCTGCCCGGTCATCGCCTCCATCGGGGGAGCCGCGGCCGTGCTTATTGTGGCCGAACCCACGGTATCGGGCAGGCACGACATGGAACGGGTTGCCGAGCTGGCGGCGTTTTTCAGGGTTCCGGCGATGGTCTGTGTGAACAAGTTTGATCTGAATCCCGAGCAGGCAGAGGCGATCGGGGCCTTTGCCGGGCGAAAGGGGATTGCCGTTGTCAGCCGGATCCCCTTCGATCCTGTTTTTACGAAGGCGATGGTCGAGGGTAAGACCGTTATCGAATATGACGGCCATTCAGAAGGGGCCAGGGCGGTGAGGGCTCTCTGGGAGAAGATCAAGGAGAGGCTCGGTATCTCCTGAGGATCGGCGGGGACGCGCTTCCGGCTTCACCGCCTGGACTCCCGAAGGGAAGAGCCGAGGGGCGTGAAGGTGGATCTGGCCTACAATTTCTCTCAAGCTCGTCCTTCCCGCAATCTGGTTGAACAGGGTTACCAACGCCCGGGAGGGCGGCTGAGGCCGAGGGACTGGCCCTCGCGCGGCAGCCGTCCCGCTGGATCTCGCCCGGGTCATCTCCATCAACACGATGCCGGGAGAAATGGGTATTTGCCATGGAATCCTTCAACGTCAAGTTCCTGCCGGGTGAGACGGCGGTTGATGTTGAACCTGGATCGACCATCATGGAGGCGGCGGAAAAAGCCGGCGTCCACATCGATAACCTCTGCGGCGGGAAAGGAGTCTGTGGTCGCTGCCGGGCCAAGATCACCGATCGGAAGATTCGGGCGGACAAGCACTCCATCGGCATCCTCTCCAAGGAAGAGATCACCGAGGGCTACGTCCTCGCCTGCCAAGCAAAAGTGCTTGCAGGGACGGAGGTCCTCATTCCGCCCGAGTCCTGTCTCGAGGAAGGCCGGATCCTTCTCGAGGGGCTGCCGGTTGATTACAGTGAGCCTGAAACGATCTCTCTTCACCGGGTCCCAGTGGATCCCATGAGCCTCTATGAACCTTCTATTCAAAAAATCTATCTGGAGCTCAAGGAACCCACTGCCGAGGACAATGTAAGCGACATCGACCGGATTGTCAGGGAGGTCAGAAGAAGAACAGAATATCGGAGTTTTGATTTTTCCCTGCGGTGCCTTCAAGGCCTGGCAGGGAGGTTACGGGATAACCGTTGGCAGGTCATCGCCACCCTGAGCAGGTACGGCGACCTCCGGCGAATCGTGGGGATAGAAGCCGGTGATACCACCAAGCGCAACTACGGCTTAGCCGTGGACGTGGGAACGACCACGGTGGTCGCCGAGCTTGTGAGTCTGAAATCTGGAAAGGTCCACGGGGTGGCCGGGAGCCATAACCTTCAGGCTCGCTATGGCGAGGACGTCATCTCGAGGATGGTTTACGCCTGCAGCAAACCGGGTGGACTTGATTCCCTGCATAGGGCCATTATCCAGAACATCAACCAACTCATCGGAAAACTGACCGAGGGAAAGGGGATCGATCCCCGGGAAATCACCTCCGTCGTGGCCGCGGAAAACACCACCATGAGCCATCTCCTTTTGTCCCCGATCCCCTGCTCAATTCGCCTTGACCCCTATGTTCCGACCGTGACTGTTTACCCGCAGGTCGCTGCGAAGGAGCTCGGCTTAGATATTCACCCTGAGGCCGTCCTTGACGTGGTTCCCGGGGTGGCAAGCTACATTGGGGGGGACATCGTTGGCGGGATTTTCGCCCGCGGCATCGCGGATAGACCCGAGGTCAGGGCCCTTGTCGACGTGGGCACCAATGGAGAGATCGCCCTCGGCAACAACGAATGGCTCGGTTGCTGCTCGGCCTCCGCCGGGCCCGCCTTTGAGGGCGCGGGCATAAGGCACGGCGTGCGGGCCACCAGGGGCGCCGTCGAGAAGGTAACCATAGCCGAGGGGCGGCTCTCGTACAGGACCATTGGTGACGTCAAGCCCAGGGGAATATGCGGCTCCGGACTCATCGATTGTCTCTACGAGTTTGCGAGAAACCACATCGTCGACGGCGAGGCAATGTTTCACCTCTCGCCGGATCACGGAAGAGTTGTCGAGAAAGACGATGAGATCCTGTTCGTGTTGGCTACCCCAGGCGAGACGGAGACGGGAGCCGAGCTTGTGATCACCCAGTCGGACATACGGCATCTCATCCGCTCCAAGGCTGCGGTCTTTGCAGCTATGAAGTCGCTCGTCGATTACGTGGGGTTGCAGTTTGACGACATCCAGGATCTCTTCGTGGCGGGAGGTTTTGGCAGCAATCTGGATATCCCGAAGGCGGTCGGCGTCGGCCTGTTGCCGGATATCGATCGAAAAAAATTCGGTTCGTGGGCAATAGCTCCTTGATGGGTGCTCGCATGTGCCTCCTGTCGACCCACGCCATGGAAAGCTCGCTCCAAATTGCAAAGAGCACAACCAATATCGAGCTTTCCAAGTATCCGCGCTTCATGGAGGAGTACGTAGCCGCCATGTTCCTTCCTCACACGGACAGAAGGCTCTTCCCATCGGTTGATTACTGAAGGGCCCTCTGCTTATGCCCGTCATGGGGTAGGGGCCGACGGTGGCGGCGAAGAGCTGGTATGACCATTCTTGATCACCTCATCTCCACTCTCGATTTCGATGCTCCGGTCAAAGACATACGCCAGGGGATCTTCCATACCGGCGTGGTGACCCGGTATTGCGGCCTCGCCGCAACCCTGCCCAGGGATGCCCTCCGGCAGGAACCGCCGCTGGTGAAGCATCCCGGCTTCCTGCTGGAGAAGACCCCGTGGCAGCTTGCCTCTATGGCGCAGTCGGACCGTATCCTCGAGGCGGCTATCGGGATGGCCACCATCAATTCCCTTCTTGAGGTGGATCTCCAGTCGTGCACCGAACTCAACGCGGCAGACCTGATTCTCGAGAAGGGGGAAGGGAAGAGAATCGCCATCGTGGGGCATTTCCCCTTTCTCCCGAGGGTGCGGGAAAAGGCGAGGAGTCTATGGGTGATCGAGAAGAATCCGCGGGAAGGGGGCGCTCATGAGAGCGAGGCCGAGCGTCTTCTTCCAAAGGCAGAGGTGGTGGGTGTTACGGGTACCTCCCTTACCAACCATACCTTCGAGCGTCTGCTCGCGCTTTGTAACCACCGCGCCTTTGTGGTCATGCTGGGAGATACCGTGCCGCTCTCCCCGATCCTTTTTGACTACCGAGTGGACGCCCTGGCCGGCACTCGGGTGATCGACCCCGACCTCGCCCTTCGTTGTGTCAGCCAGGGCGCCAACTTCAGGCAGATCAAGGGCACTAGGAGGCTCACCATGAACAAGCCTTGACGGCTTCGTAAAAGGTCCATCTGCGGCGTTGCGCTTCATCTGTCGTCATTGCAGCGTACTTCTATATACGCCTCGTTCCTCAAGATTTGCGCGCCTTGCATCTGGAGCTTGTGCCGTCCACCTTGGCGACTTTTTACGAGGTCACCAAGCCTTGAGCGGCCGCAGTGGTTTCAGCAGGACTCGTGTCACTGCCTCACGCGATGGAATACTCGTGAATCATGGTCAGACAGCCATGGGCCTCGCTCATCCGGGCAGAGGTGCCGATGAAGAAACCGGCATCATCCAGCGGGTGGCGCTCTATGCTTTCTTGCTCAACCTGGGGCTTGCCATCATGAATGGAACGTTAGCCTTTTTTTCCAACAGCCTTGCGGTTACGGCAGGCGCTATTGATTCAGGAACAGACACAGTGGCCTCAGTGGTTCTCTATGGAGGATTGAAATTATCCTCTCGGAAATCTCCCTCATTTCCCTCGGGTCTCTATAAGATCGAGAACCTGATCTCTGTCATTGTCGCCCTCTTCATCTTCTTTGCCGGGTATGAAATTGCCGGGAAGGTTCTGCGCCAGGTCGCCGCCCCACCTGGGATTTCGAGCACCATTGTGGTCCTCCTTGCAGCGGGAGTGGCAGCCACCTATCTGTTCGGCCGCTACGCCGGCACGGTAGGGAGACGGACCGCGTCCCCGACCCTGATCGCCGAAGGCCGGCACCGGCAGGTGGACGTTCTCTCCTCCCTCGTGGTCCTTGCCTCGGTTTTGCTCGGCTACTTCGGATGGGAGTTCTCCCTGTTCGGTCTGTCCATTGATCAGATCGCAGCAGGCGTGGTCTTGATTTTCATCGGTCGCGCCGGATGGGAGCTCCTTTCAGACGGCATGCGGGTGCTCCTTGACGCCTCCATCGATTTTGAAACACTCGACCGGATCCGAAAGATCCTGGAGGATCACCCCATGGTGGTCAAGGTCCAATCACTCACGGGACGTAATGCCGGCCGGTTTCGCTTCCTGCAAACAAGCGTGATCATGAGGACAGACGAACTCGAAAAGGCTCATCAGATCAGCGAAGGCCTTGAGCGCGATATTCGGGGAAAGATACCTCATTTGGAGAGAGTCACGATCCATTACGAGCCTCGTCCCCGGACTCATGCACGAATCGCCATTCCCCTTGCCGACCCCTCGGGCATTGTCAGCGACCATTTCGGCGAGGCTCCCTACTTCTTGCTCGCCACCATACGCCTTGCAGACCGTGAGGCGGAGAAAAAGGAGGTGATTTCAAACCCTCACAGGGAGGTTGAAACAGCAAAAGGCATTCGAGTGGCCGAGTGGCTGGTGCAGCAGAAGGTGGACCATGTCTTCATGAGGGAGGACCTCTCTCACAAAGGCCCGGGCTACGTCTTTGGGAATGCGGGAGTGAAGACGGTCACTACGGGGGCACATGATGTCGAAGAGGTGATGGCAGGCTTTCCGTCGGCGACTCCGTAAAAACTTCTTTCCCGGATCGCCGAGATTCCCGGAACGCCGATCTGATCCCCTGACCAGGGAGAGGCGGTATGGAAGAGCATCCCAATAATAGATCATTGATGACGCCCACGACAGGGTATGATGATCTCGCCTTTTATCGTTTCATCATTGATAGTGTACCCATCGGCGTGCTGACGGTAGACTCCGACCTGGGAATCACCAGCTTCAATCCTTGGGCCGAGACCCTTACCGGTTACTCAGCCAAGGAAGTCCTGGGAAGATTTTGTGGCGACGTCCTCCGCGGCGGAAAATGCGGTACCCAGTGTCCGCTCCGGACCACACTTTCCCGGCAGAATCCTATCCTGAGCCTGGAGACCTCCATCCAAGATAGACGCGGCGCGACCATCTCGGTGAGAATAAGCACGGCAGCATTGCTGGACCGCGAGAGCAATCTCATAGGAGGTGTTGAAACCTTCCAAGATATCTCCTATCTGAAAACGCTGGAACGAGAGAAAGAGGGTTTCATCTCCATGATCGCCCACGATATGAAATCATCCCTGAGCGTTATAGGAGCTTTTGTCTTGCGCCTTTTGCAAAAGAGGGATCGCCTCGAGACGCACACGGGAGAGAAATACTTGCAAGTCATTCAGAATGAAACAGGAAAATTGGAGGCATTTGTTGAAGATTTTCTCAACTTTTCTCGGCTCCAAGCCGGCAGATTCACACTCAACCTGAGTGCCACCTCTGTCGACAAGCTCCTCCTGGAGCTTTATCAAGCATACGAGCCCAAAGCGGCTGACTTGGGGCTCAGACTTTGCCTGGAGAGCAACGACGATCTCCCTTTGATTGAGGGGGATGCTCGACAACTGCGCAGGGTTTTCACCAATCTTCTGGAAAATGCGGTCAAGTTTTCAGCCGTGGGCGGAACCATAACCCTTTGCAGCCAGCTCGGCGAGGAGGGTGTTGCAATAACGGTAAGAGATGACGGTCCCGGAATCCCTCCGGAGGAACTGCCATTCATCTTTGACGCTTTCCATCGAGGGAAAATCGGGAAAAAGGTCAAGGGATTTGGTCTGGGTCTGGCCTCAGTGAAAGCCATTGTCGAGGCCCATGGCGGCAGGGTGCTCGTGGAGAGTCAACCGGGTCAAGGCGCTGTTTTCAGGGTGATCCTGATGGCGATGCCCGCGGAGCCGACGTAGCCGATGACGAATGTGCGAACCAGTCCGCCTCGCGAGTTGAGCCGGTACATGGCTGCCGCCACCAGCGCGCTCAAGAGAACGTTTATAGGATGCAGGCACCAGAACAGGGTATCCGAAACGGCGCGTGACACATGGGCCACGTTTAGAACCAGCATTATCACGAGGCCCGATAACGTCCCCACCGCCGTGAATGGCGCGTGCCGCTTGAGCTCGCGAGTGATCTCGCCCAACCTCGGAGCCATGTAGCCTCCATGCCGCGGTGGTGGTGAAGACTCGTCGCGCCACGCCCGTGGACGCCCACGTGTGTGCCGCTAGGACCTCGACCCGGTCCCCCCTATACCCAGTGCCCTTCCACGTCCGCTGCCTGAGCCTGATTCAATGTACCCGAACGAAACCGCTCCAGCGCCTCTGCCACCGTGGGCGCATCGCTGTTGAAGATCTTGATCCCGGCCGCGGCAAGAACGCGGAATGCCTTCGGGCCGCAATGGCCGGTCACGAGGCATTCAGCGCCTGACCCTGCCACCGTCTGCGCCGCCTGGATGCCGGCACCCTGGGCTGCGGTCAGGCTCTGGCGGTTATCGACCACCTCGAAGGTGTCGCTCTCCGTGTCGTAGACAATGAATCTCGGGGCGCGGCCGAAGCGGCTCTCCAAGGGGGCGTCCAAGGTTTTCCCCGACGTGGTAAAGGCAACTTTCACCGCTGTTCTCCTTTGCAAAATCAGGTAAGCGAGGGCGACCGCACCGCATGGTGTAACGGAGCGGTCGCCAGGCAGGTCTCCGGGCTCGAGTCGAAGGTCACTCCGTTCCGGCGCCGGCTTCCAAAGCGCTGAGTCGCTTCTTGATGAGATCCAGCTCGGACTGGAGGGCCTCCGCCCGGGCCTGGAGGGCCTGTTTCTCACCCTCGGGCTCGGGCTGCCAGTAGGGCGGCGTCCACCCGCCGAAACGCATGCGGCCCGGCAGGCCGGTGGCGCAGAACCAGTGACGGAAGCCCCGCCCGCCCCCTCCGAAGCCGCGGCCCCAGGAGCCCCGACCCCGGCCGAAACCGATGCCGAACCCGCGTCCGGGGACCGGATTGGCATAGCCAGGCACTCCCAGCCCTGGGCAATATCCGGCTCCGCGGCCGGTCATCGGCCCCATACCCATCGGTCCGGTTCTGTCCCCTCGTGGCATGACGACACCCCCTTTCGTTGCGATCATTCCCTTGTCATTGCCCTTTGGCACTTCGGACACTGCTGTTGATAGCAAGGAACTCCCCGCTCGTGTGGCGCTCGATGGCCGCACTCGGGGCAGACGCAGGAGCCGCCGGAGCCACCCGCGGCGGCACCGCCCCTGCGGCCGCCGCCCCCCTGTCCGCCGCCGCGACCTTGTCCACCGCCGCGACCCTGTGCACCACCGCGACCCTGTCCACCGCCGCGGTTCATTCCACCTCGATTGCTTGCATTCATGAGACGTTCCTCCTCTCGGAAAGGGTGAAAGCCATGAAAGCGACGGCGCCCCCTCCCTCGGCAGCCGGGCATGGAAAAAACTCCGTTTTCGAGCTGCCCGGTCAACCGGGCTCGAAGGATCTCCCGCAAATTGCCGGCCACAAAGGGGATCACCCGGATGCCATAGGCCCTCACCATGGCTTGCAAGGGGCGGGATATGGCGCCGCAAATCAACTCCTCGACGCCCAGCTCGGCAAGCCGGATCGCCTTCACCGCGGTCGGCTCCTCCGGCAGGCTCTCGTCCTGCTCGCGGACGATACGTCCCGATGCGACCTCCACCAGACGGATCTCCCGGGCCACATCGAAGACCGGCGCGATCCTGTTGTTCCAGACCGGGAATGCCACTTTCATCCTTGAGACCTCCGCCTTGCCTCAGGCGCACAGATAAGGAGCATGGGTCGTGCCAATGGAGCCCCGGAGCGAGCGAACAAAATGTAACTCTATGAAAGGAAACGGTTTATCTGCTCACTCCCGGGTAATGCCGGAGGGAGATTGAGTTGCATAAATGCGACTACATCGTCAAAAGTATGGTGCGATTATGCGACTATTCTTGTCGGGCCTTGGAGCGGCCCTTCTTGGGCGGAAGGACGAGGCCTAGGCTCCTCAGCTTGCGGAACAGGGTACTCTTGTGGATGCCGAGCTCCCTCGCCGCCGCCAGGCGGCTGTAAGCATTTCGTTCCAAGGCATTGCGGATTGTCTGAGCCTCCAGGAGCTCCCGGGCGCTCTTCATCTTGCCACGGCCATCCCGCGGCACCCGGTGCGCCGTCAAATCCTCCGGAAGGTGCCCGATGTCGATGGCCCCGTCGGTGCACAGGATGAAGGACCGCTCGATGGCGTTTTCAAGCTCCCGGACGTTCCCGGGCCAGTCGTGGGCCATGAGAAGAGAAAGCGCTTCGGCCGTCACCCCGCTGATGGATTTTTGCTGAATGCGGTTGAACCGGGCGACGAACTGCTCCACCAGGAGGGGGATGTCCTCCTTGCGCCGGCGGAGCGGCGGCAGTTCCACGCGCACCACGTTCACACGGTAGTACAGGTCCTCACGAAAGACGCCCTGGCGCAACTGTTCTGCCAGATCCTTGTTGGTGGCGACAATGATCCTCACCTCGGCCTTCTCCGAGCGGGTTGCCCCCAGGGGCTCGTAGGTGCGCTCCTGAAGAACTCGCAACAGCCGCACCTGAAGGGCCGGGCTTACTTCGGCGATCTCGTCCAGAAAGAGGGTTCCCCCCTTGGCGAGGGCGAAACGCCCCGGTTTGTCCTTGGTCGCCCCGGTGAAAGCGCCGGCCTTGTAGCCGAAAAGCTCCGACTCCAGGAGGGTGTCCGGCAGAGCCCCGCAGTTCACCGCGACGAATGGCCCCTGCCGACGAGAGCTCAGAGAGTGGATGGTCCGGGCCACCAGTTCCTTGCCGGTCCCGGTCTCACCGAGAATCAGCACCGTGCTGGGGCTGGCGGCCACGGCGGGAAGGGCCTCAAAAATCCGTTGCATGAGTGGGCTGCGGCTCACCAGATCGCCGACCCGGGCTCGTCCCTCTAGCTCCCGGCGGAGCGCTTCCACCTCGCTCAGGTCCCGAAAAGTTTCTGCGCCGCCTATGACGCGCCCCTCCCCGTCCCGGAGCACTGCGGTAGAAACACTGATGGGGATCCGGGTGCCGTCGGCATCGATGATGAAACCCGAGCGGCCGATCACCGGCTTGCCGGTTTTGAGGGTTCGCCGAAGCGCGCATTCGGCCTCGCACATGCTTGAGCGGAGCACCTCGGAGCAAAGGCGGCCGACGGCCTCCCGGCGCGATATTCCCGTGATTTCCTCGGCGGCCCGGTTGAACGAGGTGATCCGCCAATCCAGGTCGACCGTGAAGACGCCGTCGGATATGCTCTCCAAGATTGTCTCGGTAGGACTCGTCAACGCGGCACCTAGTGCCCTTTTGCCCTTCACGGTCATAGCGATCCGGTCTACGATTCAGTCAGGAGAACAAATTTTTCGCCAAATCTTAACCTTTCGTGCCGAGGAGAAAAAGATCTCCCGACCTTATCCCCGAGTCGAACTCCTCCCCGCCGCCGGCTTAGCGCTCCTCGATGGGGTTTTTCAAGTACCTGTAGTAGTGGTCGCACTGGTACACGGCCGTCAACGGGCTGTGTCCGAGGAGGCGGTCCTTCACCGCGAGAACCGTGACCGGGGCCTTGGCGTGCTTGATGAACAGGGAATCGTGGCCGACGCAAAGGCCGAGAAGCACGTTGAGCTGGACGTTGTGCTCGTTCACCACCAATGCCTGGAAGATGGGATTACACATGGTCTCCCGCCCCACCGTTCGGTCCACCTGCTGGTCCCGGCTGAGGCCGATCTCATCCTTGTAGGCCCTTCCTGCCTTGCACATGACAGAGACCACGTCGAAGCCGTTGCCTGCGAAGATGGTGTGGATGACGGCGGCTTCCCTGCGAAGACCGACGCAGAAGATCAACCCGAGCCGTTCATAGGCCATCCTCCTGGCAAACTCTACCGTCTCCTGCATGCGAGGCTTCAGGGGATAGAGGTACTGATAGCCCTTGTCCCTGTCGCCGTACCCTTCCCCTTCCTGTATGGACGCCTGTCGGGCAAACTCGAGGAGCTCCGGTTGTTTCCCGAGCTCTTTCATGGCTTCTTCGGCCAGCCGCCCGTGCAGGATGGACGGACAGCCCTCGGGCGCCTTTCCCCCCTCCTTGCGGCAGAATCGTTCAGACCAGTCTACCGGACACACCGCACACCTCGCACTCTTCGTCGCCATGGAGCTATCCT
>Ga0335070_10008415_pt1 | contig 12100 bp, 14 predicted proteins | sample Lox_Sample_13_FD_206722 | JGI IMG/M metagenome (GOLD analysis project Ga0335070, IMG submission 206722) | Soil microbial communities from Loxahatchee National Wildlife Refuge, Florida, United States - Lox_Sample_1.3 | ecosystem: Environmental > Terrestrial > Soil > Wetlands | place: USA...
CGCGACGTCGGCCTGCATATCAACGAACTCGCCGCCAAGCCGCAAAAAGGCCAGATCTGGATCAAGCGCGTCATCGCGGAGATGGGCGGCAAGGACGCCATCATTGTCGATCGCGAAGCCGATATCGGGAGCGCGGTCAAAGGCGTCCTCTGGTCCGCGTTTGGCTATCAGGGCCAGAAATGCTCGGCCTGCTCACGGGCGATCGTCGACCAGGCGATTTACGACGAATTTGTCGACAAACTCCGCGCCGAGGCAGCCGCGTTGAAAGTCGGCCCATCCGACTCGCCCGATAACTACATGGGGCCCGTGATCAACGAAAGCGCCAAGCGATCTATCCTCGAGTACGTCGAGGTCGGCAAGAAGGAGGGGCGCTTGGTCGCCGGCGGGTCCACCGTTCCCGGTGACGGCTATTTCATTCAACCCACCATCATCGCCGACGTCGACTCCAAGGCGCGCATCTTCCAGGAAGAAATCTTCGGCCCCGTGCTGGCAGTCGCCAAGGCGCGCGACTTCGACCATGCGCTCGAACTCGCCAACGACTCCGAGTACGGTCTCACTGGCGCGGTGTTCACCAAAAACCCGCAAAAGATCCAGCAAGCGCGCGACCAGTTCTTCGTCGGCAATCTCTACATCAACCGCAAGTGCACCGGCGCCATGGTTGGCGCCCATCCCTTCGGTGGGTTCAACATGTCCGGCACCGACTCGAAGGCGGGCGGCCCCGACTACCTGCTGCAATTCCTGCAGGCCAAGGCCATCGGCGAAAAGCTCTCCTAAGCGCGGCCGGTCGGTAGTTGTATAGTTGATGTGCTAAAATCGGCCTGGATCGGTCCGGAGCCCCGACGAGAAGGGGACCAAGAAATCGCAACTCCAGGGTCGAATCTGAACGACGCGGCGTAGGGCGCTCGACATCACGAGCGCCCTATTCCATTTTGGTCGAGCTCGTCTCCAGCTCCGGATTGGGATAAGCATGCGGGTCCGGTTCCGGATTGTGCGCGCATCGGTAATCTTTTTCGATGAGGATCGCTAGCTGCTTGCCCGCAGCGATCTCCTGGCTCCCGCGAATGCCCACCTGATCCGTCGTGATCCACTCGTTCGCAGCGCCCGCGGGAACTTGAATCTTCAGTACGCCATTCCCATAAATCGCGCGTGGAGCAGCAACACTGGCGAGCGATTCGAGCGTGTACGAAAGGGTCGCATCCGGACCGAACTCCAGCGCCTCTTCGATCCAGCCCGTTTTGCTGAATTGAGCCACCTCGGCCTGGTTCAGCCTCAATCGCAAAGCAGTCCCGTGAATCCTCAGCTTCATTGAATCCTCTGAGCTCCCGAATAGATATTGAAGCGGCCGTCGCGAACGAACCCTAGCAGCGTCATGTTGAACCTCCGCGCCGTTTCGACCGCCAAACTCGATGGTGCGCCAACGGCCGTCAAAACCGGAATGCCCGCCATGAGCGCCTTTTGAACAAGCTCGAAGCTCACACGGCCGCTGACGAGCAGCACCTGGTCAGAAAGCGGAATGTGTCCGGCGAGAAATTCCGCTCCGATCAGTTTGTCCACCGCATTATGCCGGCCCACATCCTCGCGCGCCAGCAACAGCCGTCCATCTGAATCGAACAGCGCCGCGCCGTGCAATCCGCCCGTTCGCGCAAAAACACGCTGATCTTCGCGCAGCGTGGCGGGCAGCCCATGAATCACCACCGAAGAAACAACCGGCGATTCTCGCGGCAGCACCGGGCATCCCTGCATCCGCAATGCCTCGATGGACGCCTTGCCGCACACGCCGCAACTAGACGTCGTATAGAAATTTCGCTGCAGCCGCGCCAAGTCGAGCTCGACTCCGGGCGACAAGCGCACGCTTACCGCGTTCTTGGCGCACTCGACGTGCTCGATCTGGGCCCCACTAGCGACGATTCCTTCTGTGAAAAGGAATCCAAGGCCGAGCTCCGCATCCTGACCCGGCGTCCGCATCGTGATCGAAACCGTCGTCTCCCCGATGCGAATCTCCAAAGGTTCTTCGACCGCGAGCAAGTCCTGAAACTGGCTCGATGATCCCGCATCGACCTTTTGGACCGGAACAGTCAGAATGCTTCGGCTCACACCGCCAGAATAGCGAGTTCCGCAGCGGAGCGGATCAAGCCGCTGATGCACGCGGATAAACCGCCGATAGCACTATGCGAGTGATCTGCGTTCATCTGCGTTCATTAGCGGCTAATCCCTTCTGCTCACCAGACCAACTCCTGCCCAATCTGAAGATTGTATTTCTTCGCCATGCCGCCGGCGAGTTCGAGCACGTAATGCGCCGGCCGCGGTGACATGTATTGCGTGCACTGGTTGGGCGCGGTCTTGCAGGGCTGCGCATTCACCACCATCTGCACGATCTTGTGGTCGCTATCGATCCAGATGATATCCAGCGGAATTTCGATCTGGTACATCCAATAGCGGTACATCCCGGGCGTGGGGTGCACGAATAGCATGCCATGATCCGGTGCCAGCGACTTGCGGAACGTCATCCCACGGCGTAAATCCACCGTCGTGATCATCGTCTCCACTTTGAGAACGCGGCCTCCTGGAAGAGTCAAATCTGACGTGTGGAAGTCCTCGGGGTTCTGGGGCTTGCTGCACCCGGCCGCAAGCAGGTAAACGAACAAGACTGCACGACGCATGAATTAGAATGGTAGCGAAATCATGGATTTTTGGAAGCGTCTCCGGCTAACCCTGGAGATGATCAAGTTTGAACACTCCGTCTTCGCACTGCCCTTTGCGCTTACCGGCGCTCTGCTGGCGCTTCGCGAAAGCAACCCTGCTGCCCGCGACATCGCCGTCAAACTGGTTTGGATTGTGGTCGCGATGGTGGCCGCCCGCTCCGCCGCGATGGCTTTCAATCGGCTCCTCGACCGCGACATCGACTCCAAGAATCCACGCACGCGGATGCGCCACTTGCCCGCCGGAATCCTGACTGCCCGCTTCGCCTGGGGCTTCGTCATCGCTGCGGTGCTAGTTTTCCTGATCGCCGCGCGCGCCCTGAACCCGCTCTGCTTTGTCCTCGCTCCCGTGGCGTTGGCCATCGTCTTCTTCTACTCGTTCACCAAGCGTTTCACCTCGTTTTCGCACGTGGTTTTAGGCTTTTCGCTCGGGATCGCTCCCGCCGCCGCGTGGATCGCAATCACGGGGTCGCTCCACCCGCGGATCCTCTGGCTCACTGCCGCCGTTACCTTCTGGACAGCCGGCTTCGACGTGATCTACTCTTGCCAGGACTACGAATTCGACGTCAACGCTGGCCTCTTCAGCCTCCCCCGCCGCTTCGGCATCGCCGGCGCTCTCTGGATCGCGCGCGTCTTTCACGTGCTAATGATCGCCTGCCTCGCTGCCCTCGCCTGGAGTTTCTCCCTCGGTTGGCTCAGCCTCGCTGGAATCGGCGCCATCATCCTGCTCCTGCTATACGAACACAGCCTGGTCAAAGCCGATGACCTGTCGCGCGTCGACGCCGCCTTCTTCACCGTAAACGGTTACGTCAGCGTGTTATTCTTTCTCTTTTGGGCGGCCGACATCTGGTTCCTCCGCCTGAGAGCGTAACCGAAATGCAGCCCATCATTGAAGATCGCCGCCTGCTGCCCATCCTCGAAAAAGTTCAATCCGGAGTCCGGCTGAACTTCGACGACGGCCTGGCGTTGTATCGCTCTCCCGACATTCTCTCGCTCGGCTACCTGGCCAACCTGGTGCGCGAGGCCAAGCATGGCAACGTCACCTGGTTCAACGTAAATCGGCACATCAACCCGACCGACGTCTGCGTCGCGAGTTGCAAACTGTGCGCCTTCGGTAAGCGTGCCAAGGACCCGAAAGCTTACACTTGGTCGCTCGAAGAGGTCTGGCATCGCGCGGGCGAAGGCTGGAGCGAAGCCGTCACCGAGTTTCACATCGTCGGAGGTCTTCACCCCGAACTCACGCTCGACTGGTATTGCGAGATGCTGCGCGGCTTGAAGCAGCGCTTCCCGGACGTGCATCTCAAGGCGTTCACCATGGTCGAGGTAGCCTATCTCGCCCAGCGCAGCAAGGTCTCGATACACGAGACCCTGAAGCGGCTCATGGACGCAGGCGTCGACTCGCTCCCCGGCGGTGGCGCGGAAATCTTCCACGACCGCGTCCGCCGCATCATCTGCGATCACAAGATCGACGGCTCCCAGTGGCTGGAAGTCGCCCGCACTGCCCACCAGCTCGGCCTGAAGTCGAACTGCACCATGCTCTACGGCCACATCGAGACCGAGCACGATCGCGTCGATCACCTCATCAAGTTGCGCGAGCTGCAAGACGAAACCGGCGGATTCCAGACCTTCATACCGCTCGCATTCCATCCGGCAAACACCGCGCTGGAGCACGTGGATATGACCACCGGATTCCTCGACCTGAAGATGATTGCCGTTTCCCGCCTCCTGCTCGACAACATCGATCACATCAAGGCGTACTGGATCATGATGACGCCCAAGATCGCTCAGATCGCGCAGCGCTTCGGCGCCGACGATCTGGACGGCACGGTCGTTGAGGAGAAGATTTATCACGATGCCGGCGCGACCACCAGCCAGGGCCTGCGCCGCGGCGAACTCCTGCGGTTGATCCGCGAGGCCGGCCGCGAACCCGTCGAGCGCGACACGCTCTACCGCCCGGTGACCCGCACCGAGTCCGCCTTCACTGTGCTGGTTTAGACACCGACGATCTTCCGAACTTCGACGTATAGACTCGAGAGTTGATCCACTGCCCGCGCGTCGCTGCGCGCCAGCAGCGTGATCAATTCATCGCGCTGGCTCATCAACCGTGCCAATGCGTCGCGCTGCTGCTGGCTCAAAGCCGACTGGCCGCGCGCATCCACCTCGTAGCCGGCCGCCGTAAAAAAGGCACTGGTTTCCTGCCGTGCCGATTCGTACTCGCCGCGCCTCGCATCGATTACCGCCGAACCCAGGTCCTTCACGATCCGCATCAGCGTCAGCGTGCGCTCGGCTTTCACCCGCAAAGCAGTCTGGTCGCGCAGCTTCATCCACATCGGGGCAAACCCGCCCAGAAAAACGGCGACGAGAACAATCGCCGCAATAAGAATGCGCCTGAGCGTCATGCGCTGGCGCGACTACTTCTTGGCCTCGCGCTCCTGATCTTCCACCATGCGCTTCACCCGGTCGAGCTCGTCTCGCAAACGCCGCTCGCGTAGCGCAATCGAAATCACGTACACCATCACGATCAGCCACGCGACCGTAAAGCCATAGAACATGTACTCGAAGTTTCGATCCATGCTTCTTTCCTAAAAGGCGTGCGCATACCGGCGCAGCGACTCGATCTCGCTCTGAATCGATTGCTGCCGCATCCGCACCAGAACCAACGCCGTCTCCAGCATCAGAAACACGAGAACGTTCCAGAACAGCGGCGCCTCCATTCCCGGCGCCATCCCGCCGCCTCCGCGCATCTCCAGCACCGGACCCGGATGCTGCGTTCTGAACCATTCGATCGACTTCCACACAATGACAATGTCCACCGACGCCAGAATCGACAGCACCGCCGATAGCCGCGCCCGCCGGTGCGGCTCGTCGACCGCGCGCCGCATCATGAAATATCCGAAATACATCAGCAGGCAAATAAAGTACGACGTAATGCGCGGATCCCAGGCCCACCAGATGCCCCAAATGATGCGGCCCCAAATCATTCCTGTGATCAGCGTGATCAGCGCAAACGTAAACGCGACCTCGTTGATGGCAGCCGCCGCCGCGTCGTAACGCAGATCCTGCTTGCGAAGATATAGCAGACCGCTGAACATCGCAACGAAGAATAAGGTAAACGACGTCACCGCGCACGGGAAATGGAAATAGAACACGCGGAAAATCGCGCCTTGACTGGCTTCATCCGGAACACGCAGCAAGATTGTGTGCAAATTCCAGGCCAGAAGCCCGCCGGCCAGAACCGAGAGAAGTACGATAATTTTCGTGCGCATCGTTCACCCCACTAGAACGGTTTCCACTAAAGCTAAAGCCAGGAGCGAAAATATCACATCGAAGGCCACCAGCAACCGGAACCAAATCTGATTATCCGCGCCCACGGGTTCCCCCGCCACCAGCAGCGTGCTCAGCTGAATCGCTCCCATCAGGGCGGGAATCATCATCGGATATACCAGCATCGGAAGCATCAGTTCCCGCAACCGAAGATTCACCGTCATCGCGCTGAACAAGGTTCCGATCACCGTGAGCCCCCATGTTCCAAGTAGTATCACCGCGACCATAAGCGCGATCGACCCGGTCCAACGGACATTATAGAAAATGGTAAACACCGGCATTGCAAGCGCTTCCACCGCAATCAGGATCACGAAGTTCGCAATGGCCTTTCCCAGAAACAGTTGCGCACCGCTTATCGGCGAAGCGAGCAGCGCGTCCAGGCAGTCGTTCACCAGCTCCCGCGCAAAGCTTCGGTTCAGAATCAGGGTGCCCGCGAACGCGAACACCAGCCACAGCAGCCCGCCCGCGATCTCGCGCACCTGGTCCGACGTCGGGTCGAACGCGAAGCTGAAAAGAAGCAGAATCACGAGTGCGAACGCCAGCGACGCGTTGATCGACTCCTTGCTGCGGATCTCCGAGCGCAAATCCTTGGCAGCGACGGCCAGCGTCCCGCGCAAGAAATTCATGCCTCTCCGTAATGACGATACAACCAGGTGGGATCTTCCAACATTTCTCGGGTGCGCTGGCCCCGAAAGGCCAGTTTGCCGCGGTTGATCAACGCGACATCGGTGGCGAGTTCCAGTGCCTCCCGCAGCTGGTGCGTGGACATGATAACCGTTCGACCTTCGGCCAAGGCAGCCCTGAGGAGGTCCTGCAGCATTTTGATCGCGCGATCGTCGAGCGCCGTGAACGGCTCGTCCAGCAGCAGCAGCGAAGGATTATGCAGGAACGCGCGCGCCACCGCCAGCCGCTGCCGCATCCCGCGCGAAAACTCCCGCACCAGTCCATCCCGCACCCGGTCGAGCCCCGTGCGCTGCAGCCACTCGTTTGCAATCCCGGCCGCGTTCTCCAGCCCATACAGCCGCGCGAACAGCTTTAGGTTCTCAAACGCCGAGAGCTCTTCGTACACGCCGATCCCGTGGCCTAGAACGCTCACCGTGCGCCGCGTAGCTTCGGCCCGCGCGTCTTTGCCCAAAATCGTAATCTGGCCCCGGCTCGATCGCGATAGCCCCGCGAGTATCCGCAACAGCGTCGTCTTGCCGGCTCCATTCCGCCCGAGCAGCGCCATGCACGACCCCGCCTCTACATCAAAATTGATATCCTTCAGCGCAGGATAATCGCCGAAATATTTCCAGACGCCTTGGATCGCGACCGCGGGCATAGTTCGGGTGCACCCATCATTGGGGCTTCATTGCGGCACTAGCAAGTCGAATGCCTAACTCCCGCAACTGCCGCTCCGGTACCGGTGCCGGGGCGTCGCACATCAAATCCGTCCCGCGCGCCGTCTTCGGGAACGGAATCACTTCCCGGATCGAATTCTCGCCCGCCAGGATCATGACCAACCGGTCCAGCCCAAGCGCAATGCCGCCGTGAGGCGGCGCCCCGTACTCCAGCGCCTCCAGCAAGAAACCGAACCGTCGCTTGGCTTCCTCGTCCGAAAAACCAAGCGCCGCGAAAACCCTCGCCTGCACGTCCCGCCGATGTATACGAATCGATCCCGACCCCAGCTCCACCCCGTTCAGCACAACGTCGTACGACTTGGCCCGGCAGCGCGCCGGATCGTTGGTGAGCTTATCCAAGTCCTCATCGTGGACCGACGTGAACGGATGGTGTGCGGCATTCCAGCGCTTCTCCTCCTCGTCCCACTCGAACATCGGAAAATCCACTACCCAAAGCCACTTGAATACTTGCGGGTCCAGCAGCCTGTGCCGCTCGTTGTACTTCTGGCCGCCGAATAACCGGAGCTGCCCGCACGCTTGATAGAAAGTCTCCTCTGGCCGCGGACCGGTCGGCGCCCCTGGCCAGCCAACGATCAGCAGTAGATCCTCCTCGCCCGCGCCCGTCGCCTGCCGCGCCGACTGCACCAACGCTTCATCCAACTTCTTCAGATCGTCGTACACACGCAGCCCGCGCTCGGTTCCAAAAGCCTTTAGCTCGTCACGCTCCTTGCGGCTCAGCGGACCGATCTTCGGAATGTGAATCGCCACCGGAGGGAACGTCAAGCCCAGCTGCCACGATTGCCCGTCCAGCACGTGAAACGGCGGAAGCCGCAGGTCCGGCTTGTCGGTTCCATACGATCGCATCGCTTCGGCGTACGTCAGCCGCGGAAACGGCACCTCAATCTTGAACCCCGCAGTCTCAAACACCCGTTGCAGCATCGGCTCGATCACTTCATACACGCGCTCTTGCTGCGGGAACGACATCTCCAGATCGATCTGCGTGAACTCCGGCTGCCGGTCCGCCCGCAGATCTTCATCGCGGAAGCATCGCACGATCTGGAAATACTTCTCGTAGCCGCTTACCATCAGCAGCTGCTTGAAAATCTGCGGCGACTGCGGCAGCGCGTAGAACGACCCCTGCTGCACGCGGCTCGGCACGAGATAATCCCGCGCGCCCTCAGGAGTCGACCGCGTCATGAACGGCGTCTCGATCTCCAGGAATCCCTGACTGTACAGAAACTCGCGCACCGCAAAGCTGACCTTCGACCGCAGCACGATGTTTCGCTGCATGTGCGGCCGCCGAAGATCCACGTAACGATACTTCAGGCGCGCGTCTTCTTTCACGTCCACGTTTTCTTCCATCGGAAACGGAGGCGTCCGCGATTCGTTCAGCAGCCAGATCCTCTCGGCCACCAGTTCGACTTCGCCGGTCCCCAGGTTGGCGTTGACCGTATCGGGTGTCCGCTTGGCTACCGTGCCTTCCACCGCCACGACATATTCGGACCCCAGCAGCTCAGCTTTCTTGTGAACCGCCTCGTCGGCATCGGCATGGAACACGACCTGAGTCACTCCCTCGCGGTCGCGCAGATGGATGAATATGACGCCGCCCAAGTCCCGGCGCCTGTGCACCCACCCCATGAGAAGCGCGCCCTTGCCGGCGTCCGATGCTCGCAGCTCTCCGCAGGTGTGTGTACGCCGCAGTTCGCCCAAAAAATCCAGTTGTGCGGTTTCCATGAACTATTTTATCCGCCCGACCAGTTGGTCGCGCTCCACCGTCTCCTGTTGTCCGCTCTTCATGTCCTTTAAAGCATACTTGCCCGCAGCCATCTCGTTCTCCCCCACCATCAGTACGAAGCGCGCGCCCATCTTATTGGCCAGTTCCAGCGAGCGCTTGAGCTTGCTGTCCAACCCGAGTTCCACCGACAGCCCCGCCGATCGCAGCTCTCGCACTAGCTTCACAGAGTGCTTCTCCGCCGCCTCGCCCATCGGAGCTACATAAAGGTCCAGTGCCTCTGCATACGCCTCCGGCCGCTCCTGTTCCACCGTCATAATCAGCCGGTCCTCGCCGATCGAAAAGCCAATGCCAGGCGAATGCACGCGCGACCCGAGCGACTCAGCCAGCCCGTCGTAACGCCCGCCTCCCAGCACCGAATTTTGCGCGCCCAGCGCTCCGTGCACAATCTCGAACGTCGTGCGCATGTAGTAATCGAGCCCGCGCACCATGCGCGGCTTGACCACGTACGAAATCCCCCTTGCATCCAAGTGCGCTCGCACGGCCTCAAAATGCGCGCGGCATGCATCGCACAAATGATCTTGAATCGAGGGCAGCGTATCGATGATCGGCTGGTCTTCCGGTACCTTGCAGTCCAGCACCCGCAGCGGGTTGGTCTCCGAACGCCGCTGGCAGTCCTCGCACAATCTATCCTTGACCTCGCGCAGCTTTTCCTTGAGCAGCGCGACGAACGGAGGCCTGCAATTCGCATCCCCGACCGAATTCAGATAGAGCTGGAACCCGCTGAGACCCACCTGCTGTAGAATCTCCACCACCATCTCGATCACTTCAGCGTCTACCGCCGCCGATTCCGACCCGATCGCTTCCGCCCCGATTTGGAAGAACTGCCGGTACCGCCCCTTCTGCGGTCGCTCGCGCCGGAACATCGGACCGATGTAGTACAGCTTCTTCAGCCCCGGCTGCTGATCCAGACGATGCTCGATGTAGGCCCGCATCACCGAAGCCGTCGCTTCCGGCCGAAGAGTAAGCGAACTGCCATCGCGATCCTCGAACGTGTACATCTCCTTCGTCACGATGTCGGTGTCTTCGCCCACGCCGCGCGCGAACAGCGCCGTCTCTTCCAGAATCGGCGTCCGAATTTCCTGATAATTGAACCTCCGGAAAACCTCGCGCGAGGTCGCCTCCACCCGATTCCAGACATTGCTGGCGGGCGGAAGGATGTCGCGCGTGCCTTTGACGGCCTTGATCATTGCTTGAATTTCCTGTGCTGGCCCCGCCGTCAAGCGGGTTCGTCCCGGTAAATCCGGGCCGCTTCGACGTAATGCTTCGCGTTCTGGCTGAAGCGCTCCCGCTCCGCATCGGTCAGCGGCCGCTTCACTTTAGCCGGAACACCCATGACCATGCTGTGCGGCGGGACTTCTGTGCCCTCCGGCACCACCGCGCCCGCTGCGACAACCGACCCTCTCCCTATTCTCGCGCCATTCAGCACGACCGCGCCGATCCCGATCAGACAGTCGTCTTCGATCGTACAGCCGTGAATCATCGCCAGATGTCCCACGGTCACCCGGCTGCCAATGTTCAGGGGGAACAATCCTGCGTCGCAATGCAGCACCGAATTGTCCTGGATGTTCGTCTCGTCTCCGATGCGAATCGAGTTCACGTCGCCCCGCGCGGTCACGTTTGGCCAGATGCTAGAGCGTTCGCCTACGACCACGTCTCCAATTACCTGCGCGCTCGAATCAACGTAAGCAGAGGCAGCAATCTTCGGGACGGTCCCGCGATAGGCGCGAATCATGTTTGCGGTTAGAATCCAATCCTAACACGCGCCCCGCCGCGGTCCTTGCTCAGAGTCAGCCGCGCTCCTCAATGTGCTTCAGGCGCGCATCCAGAACTTCTTCCACCCGATGCAACTCGGACCGCCAAAGGTCTCGCATCTCGTCGAAACGACGTTCAACATCATTGAACCGCGAGTCCACGTGTGTTCGAAATTCAGAGATTCGCGTATTCGTATCGTTGAGCCTCGAATTATTGATCAGAATGCCCACTAAGACAGAGAGCATGGTCGGCACAGCGGCCAGGGCGATCGTCAACAACTGCACGTCGGTCATCGCTACTCGATCATATCGCGCCGAACGCGGCCTAACAGGCTCAGAGTCAGCCGCGCTCCTCGATGTGCCTCAACCGCGCATCCAGAACTTCTTCGACCCGATGCAACTCGGACCGCCAGCGGTCCCGCATCTCGTCGAAACGCGTGTCAAACGTGCGCTCGAAGGTCGTTCAGCCTCGAATTATTGATCACAATGCCCACTAAGACAGAGAGCATGGTCGGCACAGCGGCCAGAGCGATCGTCAACAACTGCACATCGGACACATCGCTACTCGATCATATCGCGCCGGTGCAAACCAGCGCTCATTCGTGATACAAGACACTAGGACCCACAACATGAAGAATTATCGAGCCCTGGTGCTCCTCTGGGCTGCCCCGATCGCTCTCGCCGCGCCCGACGGCGCCGACCTCTACACCAAGAACTGTGCAGTCTGCCACGAGGCCCTGGCAGTGCTTCAGAATCGCGTCGCCCTCGGCCACATGTCGCCCGAGTACATCGTTCACGTGCTCGACGCCGGCGCCATGCGCCAGCAAGCGGCCAAGCTGAATAAAGACGAACGGGCCGCAATCGCCGAGTTCCTCACCGGCCAGACGCTTCCCGCCGCCGTCGCCGAGATGGGCAAGTGCGCAGGCCCTGCACCCTCAAGCTTCTCCGGCCCGGCTTGGAACGGCTGGGGCGTCGACTTGGAAAACACCCGCTTCCAAACCGCCGAAGCCGCCGGTCTCACTGCCGATCAGGTGCCCCGGCTCAAACTGAAGTGGGCTTTCGGATTCCCCGGCGACTACTCGGCTTACTCGCAGCCCGCCATCGTAGGCGGCCGCGTCTTCGTCGGCAGCATCGGCGGCAAGATCTATTCGC
>Ga0335070_10008416_pt1 | contig 12099 bp, 9 predicted proteins | sample Lox_Sample_13_FD_206722 | JGI IMG/M metagenome (GOLD analysis project Ga0335070, IMG submission 206722) | Soil microbial communities from Loxahatchee National Wildlife Refuge, Florida, United States - Lox_Sample_1.3 | ecosystem: Environmental > Terrestrial > Soil > Wetlands | place: USA: Florida...
CCTAACATCTGTAGTAAATTTTCCGTATATAAGACCGGCGTCGTGGGTGGGAACCGGCGGAGTAGACATCCCGTTTGAGCGCCGCGCGTAAGCGCGGGCCGACCCCGATCCATCGCCGAGAACGTGGGGCAATCAGGCGTGCGCGTTGACGCGTGCCTGACATAACGGGCCTGGAGGAGGTGGGTGATGGCTGTCTTCAATGGCAACGATACGGACGAAACGCAGGCCGGCTCCACCGGCGCCGATACGCTGTCCGGCGCGGGCGGCAACGACTCGCTGTCGGGAACCGGTACCTTCAAACTGTTCGGACTCACCTTTCCGCTCGACTTTGGCGCCGACAAGCTCGACGGGGGTGTCGGCAACGACACGCTCGACGGCGGCGCGGGGAACGACACGCTCCTTGGCGGTGCCGACAATGACAGCCTCATCGGCGGCGCCGGCAACGACTCCCTCGATGGCGGCCCAGGCGACGACAACATGGCCGGCGGCATGGGCAATGACACCTATGTCGTGAACTCGGCCGGCGATGTCGTGACGGAGCTCCTGAACCAGGGCATCGACACGATCAACAGCAGCATCAACATCACGGCGCTGGCCGCGAACGTCGAGAACCTCACGCTCACGGCGGACAACATCAGCGGCGTCGGCAACGAGCTGAACAACGTCATGAAGATCGTGGTCGCCGGCTCCTTGATCGGCGGAGCGCTCGATGGCGGAAGCGGAAATGACAATCTGACGGGCGGCAACGGCGCCGACACGCTGACCGGCGGCAGCGGCACCGACATCCTGAGTGGCGGCGCCGGCAACGACCACCTCTATGGCGACGTCAACGGCGTCGCCGGCGGGAGCGCCGACAGCCTCAGCGGCGGCGACGGCAACGATACGCTCGAAGGCGGCGGCGGTGCCGACACCATGGACGGCGGAAACAACGATGACAAGCTGATCGGCGACATCGATGGTGACGCCGCCAGCGGTGCCGACAGCCTCACGGGCGGCGACGGCAACGATACGCTTCTCGGCGGTGGCGGCAGCGACACGCTGAGCGGCGGGAATGGGAATGACGTGCTGACCGCGGATTTCGCCGGCGATACGACGGTGCCCGGCGACCGTCTCGACGGCGGCAACGGCAACGACACGCTCGACGGCAGCCACAGCAACGACACCGTGATCGGCGGGTCCGGCGACGATATCATCCATGGCTACGCCGGGGTGGACAATCTCCAGGGCGGCGACAACAACGACCAGATCTTCGGCGGTGACAACAACGACGTGATCGTCGGCGGAACCGGCAACGACAGCGCCTCCGGCGACAATGGCGACGACTTGATCCTTGGCAATCCGGGGTCCGATTCGCTGAGCGGCGGGGACGGCAACGACACTCTCTACGGGCTCAACGACAACGATCCGCAGAACGCGGGTTTCACCGTTGCCGGCGATCCCGATGCAGACACGATCAGCGGCGGCACCGGCCACGACCAGATCTTCGGCGGCCTTGGCCATGACACGCTGATGGGCGATGACGGCAACGACACGATATTCGGCGACGGCGGCAACGACACGCTGTTGGGCGGCAACAACAACGACGAGTTGCACGGCGACAATACGACCGCCGGTACCACCGGAAATGATTCCCTAAGTGGCGACAGCGGTGCCGATACGCTGTTCGGCGAGGCCGGCAACGACACATTGTCGGGCGGCGACGACGGTGACACGGTGTCCGGCGGCGCCGGCAACGACAACCTGTCGGGTGGCGCCGGGGACGACACGCTCAGCGGCGATGCCGGCAGCGACACGATCGCCGGCGGCCTCGGAGTCGATACCATCAATCTCGGCAATGACGGCGCCAGCGACCGCGTGGTCATCAGCGCCTCCGGTGAATTCGGCGATCACATTTCGGGATTCAGTACGGCTGCACCGGGCTCCGGCGGTGACGTGCTGGACATCCATTCGGTGCTCGCGGGCACCGGCGTTACCGACGTGGCGAACGCCGTGGCTGGTGGATTCCTGCAGTTCAGCGGCGACGGGTCCTCGACGACGATCTCGGTCGATGCCGACGGCTCGGCGGGCTCCAATAGCTCGGCTGTCGCCGTGGCGACGCTAACGGGCATCGGGTTCGTCGATACTGCGACCTCGACGACGCTGCTGGCCGACAACATCGCGGTGACCTGACCGGCCGGCGGCGCCGTTTACAGCCCGCCGGGGCGCCGCTACAGTCGGCGCCCGAAGGCGGCAGGGAGGTGCTTCGACTCCGCTGGGCGGCAATGACCCGGCGGCTCGAGGCCGAGGGATACACCGGCATGCGGCGAATGCTGCCGTCGCCCGCGTATCTGGGCGCGCGCGGCGGGCGTTGCTGTTGTCAGCGGCAAAGCAGCGGGATCGGCGGGCCGTGAGCGCGCCGCTGCTCGACGTTGACGGCGTTTCCATCAATTTCGGCGGCGTGCGGGCGCTCGACAACTTCTCTCTGCGGGTCGAGCCGGGCGAGATCCGGGGCCTGATCGGACCCAACGGTTCTGGCAAATCGACGGCGTTCAACGTGATCACGGGGCTCTATCGGCCGAGCGGCGGCGACATCCGCGTCGGCGGCCGGTCCGTCGTCGGCCTGCGGGCCGACGAGATCGCCAGCCGCGGCGTGGCCCGCACCTTCCAGACCCTGCGCCTGTTCCGCGCCATGAGCGTGGTGGAAAACGTCATGCTCGGCACGCATCTGGGGGCCCGGCCGCCATCCCCGGTCTCGATGCTGCTGAGCCTGCCGGCGTTCCGCCGCTTCGAGGCCGAGGCGCGCGAGCGCAGCCTTGCAGCCCTCGAAGCGCTGCACATCAAGGACTACGCGCAGCAGACCGCGGGGAATCTGCCCTACGGCGTGCAGAAGCGCGTCGATCTCGCCCGCAGCTTGGTCGCCAACCCGGCGCTGCTGCTGCTGGACGAGCCGGCGGCCGGCCTCACGGAATCCGAGAGCCATCAGCTGATGGAACTCATCCGCACCCTGCATGGCGAGCGCAAGTTCGGCCTCCTGCTGGTCGAGCATGACATGCAGTTCGTCACCGACCTCTGCCCGCGCATCACCGTGATCGATTTCGGCAAGCTGCTGGCCGAAGGCACGCCGGCCGACGTGCGCGAGAACCGTGCGGTCGTCGTCGCCTATCTCGGCACCGGCGAACTCAGCGGCAAGGCGAAGACGGGGATGGCGTCGGCGGAGGCGCCGAAGCTCCTGGAGGTGAGGGAGATCGGCGTCCGCTATGGCGCCGTGCCGGCGTTGCGCGGCGTGTCGGTGTCGGTCGCGGCCGGCGGCATCACCACGATCATCGGCGCCAACGGCGCCGGCAAGACCACGCTGCTCTCGGCCGTGAGCGGCATCGTCGCCGCCCATCAGGGTCATGTGACCTATGGCGGCGAGGAGGTGACGCGTCTTTCCTGCGAGGAGCGGGTGACCCGCGGGATCGTCATGTGCCCGGAGGGACGCCGGCTGTTTCCGGACATGACGGTGCAGGAGAACCTGCTGCTCGGCGCCTACAACATCAGGGATGCGACCGCGGTCGCGGCCGGGCTCGAGCGGGTCTATGCCCTGTTCCCGCGCATCGCCGAGCGCCGCAAGCAGCTGGCGGGGACGCTCTCAGGCGGCGAGCAGCAGATGGTGGCCATCGGCCGCGCCCTGATGGCGGCGCCGAAGCTGCTTCTGCTCGACGAGCCGTCGCTCGGCCTGGCACCCAACCTGGTCGAGTTGATCTTCGAGACCATCGCCGAGATCCGCAAGCTCGGCTGCGCCATCATGCTCGTGGAGCAGAATGCCTCGATGGCGCTCGAGGTGGCCGATTTCGGCTACGTGCTCGAAACAGGCGCCGTCACGCTCTCCGGTCCGGCCGCCGAGCTCAAGACCCGCCACGATGTCATCGCAGCCTATCTGGGGTAGGGACAGGGATGTCGGCGCTGAATGAATTCCTGCAGCATGTCGCCAACGGGCTGGTCCTGGGATTTCTCTATGCGCTCGTCGGCATCGGGCTCAGCATGGTCTACGGCATCCTCCGCATGATCAATTTCGCCCATGGCGAGATCCTCATGGTCGGCGTGTTCCTGGCGCTGCCGGTCTCGGCCCTGGGCGCGCCGGCCTGGGTAGTGCTGCTCGCGGGCATCGCCGGGTCGACGCTCATGGGGATGGTCGTGCAATGGACGATCTACCGGCCGTTGCTGCGATCGCCGGAGGTGACGTTGCTGGTCGCCTCGCTCGGTGTGTCGCTGCTGCTGCAGAACCTTGTCCTGATGCTGACGTCGCCGCAGCCGAAGCGGCCGGCGCCGGCGCCATTTCTCGACCAGCCGTTCTTTCTCGGCGAGATCGTGTTGCGCAACGTCGATATCGCGATCGTCCTCATCGCCATAGCGGCGACGGTGGCGACCCACCTCTTCCTCAAGCATACCCGCAACGGGCGCGCCTTGCGTGCGCTGGCGCAAGACATGGGCGCCGCCCGCATGATGGGCGTGCGCGTGCCCTTCATGGTCATGATCTGCTTCCTGATCGGCTCGGCGCTGGCCGGCCTGGCCGGCGTCCTCATCGGCTACAAATACGGCCACCTCACGCCGCTGTCGGGCTTCCTGCCGGGGTTGAAGGGTTTCGTGGCCGCAGTCATCGGGGGTATCGGCTCGTTTCCGGGCGCCGTCGTCGGCGGCATCATCCTGGGCCTGCTCGAGACCTTCCTCGTCGGCTATCTCCCGGATGCGCTGGCGCAGTACCGCGACGGGTACGTGTTCCTGGTCCTCATCCTCGTCCTGCTGGTGCGGCCCAGCGGCCTCTTCGGCAAGCCTGAGTCGGTGAAGGTGTGAGCATGAGCCGCGCAACTGCCGCGACGCTTGCCGCGCTCGTCGTCCTGGCCCTGGCGGTGTGGATGGCGCAGACGCAGCTCAATCCGTTCTATCTGCAGATCCTCGGCCTGCTCGGCATCAACATCATCGCGACTGTCAGCCTCAACTTCGCCGCGGGCTTCGGCGGCATGTTCTCCCTCGGGCATCCGGCCTTCATGGCGCTGGGCGGCTATGCGGCGGCGATTCTCACCTATCCCGTGGCGATGAAGGGCTCGCGCATTCCCGGCTACCCGGACTGGCTGCTGCAGCTGCAACTGCCGTTCCTGCCGGCGCTGCTGATCGGGGGGTGCGTGGCGTCGCTCGCCGCGGTCCTGGTCGGCTCGCCAGTGCTGCGTCTGCGCGGCCACTACTTGGCCCTGGCGACGCTCGGCCTCACGGTCATCGTGCAGGTGGCCATCCTCAACCTGGTGGACTTCACGCGCGGCGCGCTCGGGCTATCGGGCATTCCCGGCCTGACCAATCTCTGGTGGATCACGGGCTTCCTCGTGCTGACGATCTATGTCGTCCATCGCCTCGTGCATTCGCGCTTCGGCCGCGCTTTGCGCGCGGTGCGCGACGACTATATCGCGGCACAGATGTCCGGCGTCGACGTCGCCCGCACGCGCCTCATCGGCTTCACGATCGCCGCGTTTTTCGCGGGCATCGCGGGCGGGCTGCTCGGGCATCTCCTGCGCATCCTGACGCCCGGGCAGTTCTCGTTCCCGGCGGTGTTCCTCGGCGTCGCCATGATGATCCTCGGCGGCATGGGCAGCATCACCGGCAGCATCGTCGGCGCCACGATCATGACGATCCTGCCGCAGTTCATCATCCCGTTCGAGCGCGGCGGCGATTTCTGGGGCATCGAGCTGCCGGCGCTCAACGGATTGACGCAGATCGTGACGGCGCTGATCCTGATCGGCGTCATGCTGGTCAAGCCTGAGGGAATCGCCGGCGCCAAGGAGTTCTCGTGGCGGGCCGTGTTCGGCCTGCCGCGGGCGGGGAAGGGGAGCGGCTCCGTGCGCGGCAGCGCCGGCGCCGATGTTTGAGAGAGGGCAACCAACAACGAGGAGGCGAAATCGATGTTAAGACGGACGTTCCTGGTCGCCAGCGCGGCGGCCATCGGCGTAGCGATGCTGCCGGCCGTGGCCGGCGCCGCCGACACGCTCAAAATGGGCGCGATCTACAGCCTGACGGGTTCCTACGCCACGATCGAGGACCCGGCCTACAAGGGCGCGAAGCTCGCCGTGAAGCAGGTCAACGCCGCGGGCGGCGTCAAGGGCCAGCAGATCGAGCTGATCCAATATGACGGCAAGAGCACGCTGGCAGACATCGCCAACGCGGCACAGCGGCTCGTGCATGAAGACAAGGTGATCGCGATCGTCGGCGTCACCGACTCAGGCTTCTACCTGGCGAGCGCGCCGATCGCCCAGGACGCCGGCATCCCCTACATCGACACCGGCGGTACCGTGCCCAACCTGCCGGAGCAGATCGGCGAGTATGCGCACATGATGCCGTTCGGCGACGACTACCAGGCCTATGTGGCGGCCGAGTTCGCCATGAAGGACCTCAAGGCGCAGACGGCGTTCGTGCTGCGGGACGGTGATTCCGACTACACCCGTGCCATCGCGAAGTTCTTCACCGAGCGCTTCCAGAAGCGCGGCGGCAAGGTGGTGGAGGAGAGCAGCTATCACACCGGCGATACGGACTACTCCAGCCACATCACGAAGATCCGCGGCACCAACCCGCCGCCCGACGTGATCTATGCCGCCATGAACCCGGGCGACGACGCGACCTTCGTTCGGCAGGCGCGCGAAGCCGGCGTGAAGACGCCGATCATCGGCGGCGACGCCTTCGACAATCCCGACCTGGTGAAGAACGGCGGGGCCAACAACACAGTCGATCTCTATTTCACCACGCACATGGCGTTCAAGACCGACAACCCGCTGGTCGCCAAGTTCATCGACGCCTACAAGGCCGAGTACGGCATCCCGCCGGAGAATGCCTTTGCCGGTCTTGGCTACGACTCCGTCAACCTGATGATCGACGCCATGAACAAGGCGCCGGACCTGTCCTCGAAGTCGATCAACGACGCGATCTTCACAATCACCCAGTTCACCGGGGTGACCGGCAACGCCGACTTCTCCAACAAGAAGCGGGCACCCGACAAGGAAGTGACGATCATGTCGGTCAAGGACGGCGTCTTCGTCCCGATCGGCAACCGCAAGCCTTCGCCCGAGTGAGTTTGGATAGTTGCACTATCGGGGCGGGTCTCAGACCCGCCCCGAGGCGTTCGTGCGCGCCGTTGGGCGCCTCCTCGCCTCAGAGCCTGTTCGAACGGGGTGCTAGGCGAGACGGGCGAAGGCGAGAGCAATGAGCACTATCTTGGCCGCAAACATGATGTACAGGCTCACATCGGACGATGTTTCCTGCGGCGTTGCGAAGTTGCATCCGGCCCCGATGGCCACCATCGATCCCCCGCGGCGGGCGATGGGACCAAACTCGCTAAGGTATTTCATGACTGCCGGCTCCGATCGGCAAGCTGAACGTTCCCGATGAGTCGTCGAATGACAGATCGCCATGCTCGCAGCCCGCGAGCGCAATCGCCATGAACATGGCAGCTAGCCAGCAGCAGGCGACCCGATGATGCGAACCAAGCATGTTGCTCTCCCTGTGTCAGAACCAAGGGAGTAATACGCTCGACACGAGGGGTGGTGCTTGGACAATGCCTGCGAAATGAGGAAGATCGACGCGAGTCGATTATCGGCGCGGCGAAGGAAAGGTGATCTCATGCTGGGGCGCGGCGTCGCGCTTATGGTCAGTGCTGTCGTCATGGCTTGGTCGTGCCCTGGCAGCGGTGCCGCTTCGTGTGTCGACCTCAGCGGCAGTTACGTGTGTCAAGAGTATTGCCCTGCCGAAGGCATCGGCGGCGCCGACACCGTGGCACAGAACGGCGATGAGCTGCAGCTCTCGAATGGCAAGACGACGGTCAAGGGCTATCTCTCCGCCGGCGCTGCAAGAGCGATCATCTCGACCTGGATCTGGAAGGAAAATCCGCTGAAGGGGAGATTGAATGCGGATTGCAGCCAGATCGACTGGGGAAACGGCAGCGTCTGGGTCAGGAAGAACTGACGTTCATGTCCGTGGGCCGAGCGAACTCTTCCGAAGCCGCGGCTCGAACATCAGCCCAGTTCGTGCAACAGCTTGGCTGCCGACCGCAGATCGGCGGTATCCGAGCCTTCCTGGAAGCGAGCATAGATGGAGCTGACGAGATTCCGGGCCTCGTCCGCCCGCTTCTGGATTTGCCACAGCGCTCCGAGGCCTAGGCTGGTTCGCAGCTCCCAGGCGGAAGCCTGCTGCCGGCGGGCCCAGTCGAGAGATTCGAGATAGTACCGTTCCGCCAGAGACGCTCCGTCGGGCGTGGATTGGCGCAGCAGAAGCTCGGCCTTGATGCGCAAGAGCTCAGCCAGGTACCAGCGCTCGTTGTTCCGCTCCGATCGGGCCAGGGCTTCCTCGACCGCCTGCAATCCCTCGTTGACCCGTCCGACGCGTCCGAGGGCGTCGGCGAACTCGCCGAGAAAGATGCCGTAGTAGACGCCGAATTGAATGTCGCGGAGCCGTTCGAGCCCGCCTCCCAGCATGGGGACTCCCTCGACGAGATCGCCGCTTTTGATCAACAGAAGCCCTTGAAAGCAACGCCCGTAGGCCTGCCAGAAGACAAGAGCCTGGCGCTCCGCATGCTCGATCAGCGGCGTCACATAACGCCTGGCAGCGGCCAGATCGCCGACGAAGAAGGCCACGGGGCAGGCGGCCTGGACCAGCACCTGACACAGCGACAGCACGTCGTTGCCAGCCTGCGCGCCATCCACGATGCGTTGCGCCAAGCGAACGGCCTGATCCGGAAACCCTTGCAGCCACAAGATGCGGGCGAGAAAGCACTGCGCCGTCGCGCGCTGATCGAAGACATAGCGAATGATCTGTGCGCCGATGACCGGCACCTCGTAGTGGTCAAGCATGCGTTCGATATGCTGCCGAGCCCGTGCCTGGTCGCCCATCAAATGCAGGATGTATCCGGTCATTCGATCGCCGACGGCAGAGTCCATGGCGTTCGAGTGTTGTGCTGCCAGCTCGGAGAATCGCTCGGCGAGCGCCAGCGCGGGGCGGAGTTCGCCCCGGTTGAGAAGGCTGGCCCATTGGCCCCAAATGCCCCGCAGTTGATAGTCGACATTTCCCTGCCGCTCGGAAACTTCGCGCACGTGGGTCCAAGCGGCCTCGGTTTCGGCGACGAGCCCCCGCGTCTGCATGAGAGACCAGGCGCGCGCCGCGTAGAGGCGCAGTTCGATGTCCGCGCTACGCTGGTCAGGATGAATTGCCAACGCGCGGTCGACGCGCTCGGCACATTCGCTCGTAAGCGACAAGGCAAACCAGAGGGGGACGGTCGCGACCGTGAGCGCCACGCCGGTTGCGGGTTCGCCGGCTGGCGAAAACGACCACTCCAGCGCGGCTCTGACATTGTCGATCAGATGCCGATGCCGCTCGCGCCACTCCGTGGCCGGCCGGGTCTCCCAATCCGCCTGTGCCTGCTCGAGCAATGCCCGGTAGTGCGCGGCGTGCTGTTGGATGAGCCGATCGTATTCGCCGCTTTCCTCAAGCTTGGCGAGCACGTAGGCGTGTGTCGTGTCGAGGAGGCGATAAAGCGCGATCGGCCCCTCCACGCCGGCCGAGACCAGAGACTTGGCGGCCAGATCGGCGATCGCGTCGACGATAGCCGCCGAGGACGTTCCGCCGCCCGCCAAGATGGCGCTGGCCGCCTCCATGGTGAAGGGGCCGGCAAAGATCGCCAGGCGCCGGAGCACGAGCTGCTCGAACGCGGGAAGCAGGCAATAGCTCCAATCGAGGGTGGCCGCGAGAGTGCGGTGCCGCGGCAAGGCAGTGCGGCGCCCTTGCATCAGGAGCTGGAACCGGTCGTTCAGACGTGCCGCTAGTCCGGCGACCCCGAAAACGTCGACGCGACTCGCGGCGATCTCGATGGCGAGGGCCATGCCATCGAGCCGACGGCAGATGTCGGCGACCTGCGGCGCCTCGGCGTCCGTGAGATCGAAGGCCCCGAGGCTGGCTGCGGCCCGCTCGACGAACAGCTGGATTGACGGGTAGTTGAGCGCTTCGGCCGCCTTGAGGCCCGCGGTATTGGCCGGAAAGGCAAGCGGCGGAAGCCGGTGCACGCGCTCCCCTTCGGCTCGCAGCGCCTCGCGGCTGGTCGCCAGCACATGAATTCGCTTCGTGCTCTTAAAGATTTCTTCGGCCAGCGTCGCGGCAGCCTCGATGACATGCTCGCAGCTGTCGAGCACGACGAGCAATTCCTTGTCCCGAAGAAAGGAGATCAGGCTCGTCACCGGTTTGTCGGAGCCAATGGCGATGCCGAGCAGGGCCGCGAGCGCGCTGGGTACCAGGAGCGGATCGGTCAGCGGTGCCAGATCGACGAAGCGAACTCCGTCCCGGAAGGAGCCGAGCAGCTCGTTGGCGACCGCGACAGCCACGGTCGTCTTTCCAATGCCACCGGGCCCGAGGACGGTCACGAAGCGGTGGAGCTTCAGCTGCGCGGCAAGGGCCGCGATCACATCGGAGCGGCCCACCGCGTTCGCCAAGGGAACCGGGACATCGGGCGGCCGCTCCACGACCTCCGGGACGGGGATAGCCTCCTCTGCCGCCTCCTTCACCGAGACGGGAGCGACGAAGCAGTAGCCGCGGCCAGGGATGTTCGTGATGTACCGATTGCCTGCCTGGCCATCCCGCAGGGCCCGGCGCAGCGCCGCGACGTGAACCCTGAGGTTGCCCTCTTCGACGAACGTGTTGGGCCAGACGCGGCGCATCAGCTCCTGATTGCTCAGGAGCTGCCCGGCGCGCTCAACGAGCGTTATCAGGATCTCGCAGGCGCGGCTGCCGAGGTGAACGGGTTCGTCGCCGTCGAGAAGCAATTGTCGAGCGGGAAGGAGGCGGAAGGGGCCGAACGTAACCTGGCCCGCCCAATCCAGGGCACGGTCTGACGGCATTTGCTGGTGTCAATTCCAAGGGCTCGACAGGGCAAGCAAGCAATAGCGCCGAGCCGCCTCGCCTGTCCATGCGGCCGGAAAGCCGACTCCTCCTTTGTGACAGATTCGAGTCGTCTTTCGCATCGTCCGAAATATAGGAGCCTTGGATTAACCTATTGTGTCCGCTCTGTTTTATTCGTTTTTCACGACGCTTCATACATCTTAACACCGCTTAACTCGCCCCTGGAAGGCGATCGTCCTACGTTTCGAATTGGAGGCCCACATGGCCTGCCACCATTCGAACCGGGAGGGCTCCGATGTCCCTAGCATCCGCTTCCGCCCAGATCACCAGATCCGCCGCCGGACACGCAAGCGCACTGGCGGCCCAGGAAGTATCCAACGCGCGCGTCGGACCGCCGGATCTGGCCGAGCGCGGACGGCTGGCGGCGATCGTCATCAAGCTTCTCGACGACGCCGGTGAGGCGATCTACCGCGATCGCGACGCCGCGCGGACCTGCATCGCGCGCGCCTCGGCCCTTCTCCGGGACGATACACAGCGGGAACAGGCGCCAACGACGCTGGTGCAGGGAGGCCTGGCGCCTTGGCAGGTTTCGCGCGTGAAGGCCCACGTCGAGGCCCACCTCGACTCGACGCTTCGCATGCGCGATCTGGCGGCAATAGCCCGCTTGAGCGTTGGGCATTTTTCCCGATCCTTCACGCGAACCTTCGGTGTGGCTCCATTCGCCTATGTCGCGGGGCGCCGGCTGGCCCGCGCCCAGGCGTTGATGCTGACGACGGATGATCCGCTCTCGCAGATCGCGCTCGCCTGCGGACTCTGCGACCAGTCGCATCTGACCCGGCTGTTCCGGCGCCATGCCGGCATGAGCCCCAATGCCTGGCGGCGCAGCCACAGGCGCGATCCCGATGTGTCGCCGATAACGGCGTCACAGGGGGCGCGGACACGGTTCCTGGCATCGGGCACCGGGTCTGCCGCGCCGGTGCAGATGTAGTCGTGTGCCTGATCCTTGCGCCGCGCGCAGGAAATCGAAGGGAGGACCGAGATGTTGAAATTGGCATTGATCGCGGCGGTTGCGACGACGGCCTTTTCTGCCGCTGCTCACGCGGGCGCTGCCTGCGGCAAGCGGGACGATGTCCTGGCACAACTGTCGGTGCGGTACAAAGAAGCGCCGGTCGGCATCGGCCTCGCTGGCAATGGCGGCCTCATTGAGTTGCTGACCTCCAG
>Ga0335070_10008417_pt1 | contig 12098 bp, 8 predicted proteins | sample Lox_Sample_13_FD_206722 | JGI IMG/M metagenome (GOLD analysis project Ga0335070, IMG submission 206722) | Soil microbial communities from Loxahatchee National Wildlife Refuge, Florida, United States - Lox_Sample_1.3 | ecosystem: Environmental > Terrestrial > Soil > Wetlands | place: USA: Florida...
GCTGAACCTGCGAACGTTCGAACATTCGAACGTTCGAACAGCCACTTCTCCCCTGCTCTTGGCGCTTGTCGGGCCATCAGCTCTCCCTGCTCGGCGCGCCGCCGTACCTCTCATGGCGGTGCCACGCGGCGCACGTGCCCTCGCTCGAGACCATGCAGGCGCCCACCGGCGTCGCGGGCGTGCAGATCCCGTCGAACAGCGGGCACTCGGGCGGGTCGATGACGCCCTTGAGGACCTCGCCGCACCGGCAGCCGGCGGGCTCGAGAGGCTCGGGCAGCTCGACCGGGACGAGCGAGGCGTCGCGGTGCGCGTACCCGGGACGGAGCGCCAGCCCCGACCCGGGGATCGTGCCCAGCCCCCGCCACACGACGTCCGCCGTCGTGAAGAAGCGCTCGACCAGCGCCTGCGCGGTCGTGTTCCCCTCGGGACGCACGACGCGCGAGTACAGGTTGATGACCTCGGCCTTCCCAGCGGCGAGGCACTCCACCAGGGCCTCGACGCCGCGCATCACGTCAGTGGGCGTGAACCCGACGACCGCCGCCGGCATCTGGAACTCGTCCGCGACGAACTCGAACGCGTCCGAGCCGACGATGACCGAGACGTGGCCCGGGAGGAGGTACGCGTCCACCTCGACCTCGGGGTCGCGGGCGAGCGCACGCATCGGCGGCGGCATGATCTTGTGGCCGGAGAGAATGAGGAAGTTCGGGACGCGCTCCGCCTCGGCCTCCGCGAGTGCGCCGGCGACGGTCGGCGTGGTGGTCTCGAACCCCACCGCGAGGAACACCACCGTGCTCCCCGGGTTTTCGCGCGCGATCTGGAGCGCGTCGCGCGGCGAGTAGACGATCCGCACGTCGGCCCCCTCCGCTCGCGCTCGCTCGAGGCTGCCGCGGCTCGACGGCACCCGCATGAGGTCGCCGAACGTCGTCACGATCGTGCCCCGCCGGCGCGTGAGCGCCTCGGCGCGGTCCACGTACCCCACCGGCGTCACGCACACGGGGCATCCGGGCCCCGCGATCAGCCGGACGCGCGCCGGCATGAGGCGCCGGAGGCCCGCGGCGGCGATCGCGTGCGTGTGGGTGCCGCACACCTCCATCAGCGTGACCCGGCGCGGCAGCTTCTCCGCCGAGCGAGCCACGCGGGCCGCGAACGCCGCCACCGCGGCCGGGTCGGCGTAGGGCGACGACACGCTCACAGGCTCTCCATAGAGCCGGCGACCTGGCGCAGCAGCTCGAGCGTCTCGTTGGCCTCCGCCTCGTCCACGAGGCCGATCGCGTACCCGGCGTGGACGAGGACGTAGTCCCCGACCTTCGCCTCGGGCTGCAGCATGAGCGACACCTCGCGCCGCACGCCGTCGAGCTCGGCGACCCCTAGCGCCTCCTGTCGCTCAACGAGCTTCATCGGGACCGCAAGGCACATCACGCCTCTCCTTTCAGCGACGGCTCGACGCCACGCGCGGCGGCGACGGCGCCCAGCACGGCCTGTCCGTACGACACGCCCCCGTCGCCGGGCGGCAGCCGCGACGGCAGCAGCGGCTCGAACCCGGCGTCCGCGAGGCCTTCCCCCAAGCCACGGCGGAGGAGCCTGTTCACCAGGCACCCTCCCCCCAAGGCTACCACCCTGACGGCGGGGGGGACGACGCGGGCGGTCAGCTCGACGGCCAGCCGGCAGAACGTCGCGTGGAACCCGGCCGCCACGCGGGCCGGATCCTCGCCTCCCGCGACCCGACGCGCCGCCGCCGCGAGCAGCGCCGCCACCGGGAGCGACGCGCGGGCGGCCGGGCGCACCTCGACCCACGGTGCCGCCGGCCACGCCTTCTGCGCGAGCGCCTCGAGGCGCGCGGCGGCCTCGCCCTCGTACCCGTTCACGGTCGCGAGCCCGAGCAGGGCGCCGCCGGCCTCGAACAGCCGGCCGGCGCCGCTGGCGCGCGGCCACGTCGGCTGGCCCGCGAGCTCGACGATCTGCACCATCGTCTCGAGCGGCACGAGGCGGGCCATCGGGAGCCGCCCGAGCAGCTCCGCGGCGCCCGCGGAGGCCAGCGCCACCGCCGCGACGCGCCACGGCTCCCGCACCGCGGCCTCGCCGCCGACGAGCGGGAACGGGTCGAGGTGGGCGAGCCGCGACCACCCCAGCTCGCCGTCGAGCAGCAGCCACTCCCCTCCCCACGCGGTGCCGTCGGGTCCCCACCCGGTGCCATCGAGAGCGACCGCGGCCGCGCGCTCGCCCGGGCCCGGAAAGCGCCCGTGCTCCGCGAGCACGGCGGCGGCGTGCGCGAGGTGGTGCTGGACCGGGAGCAGGCGCGCGCTCCGCTCGCGGGCGAGCTCCTGGCCGAGCCACGTGCTCGGGTAGTCCGGGTGCGGGTCCACGACGATCAGCTCGCCCTCGGCCTCGAGGAACGTCTCCAGCCCCTCGGCGACCTCCGCGTGAAACGCCCGCGCCTTCTCGGTGTCGAGGTCGCCCACGTGCTGCGAGCAGAACGCCTCCTCGCCCACCGCGAGGCACGTCGTCACCTGCAGGAACGGGCCCATCGCCAGCACCGGCACGGGGGCGACGACGGGGAGCGGAAGCGCCTCCGGGACGTAGCCTCGCGCCCGCCGCACCATCGCGGGGCCGCCCGGCGACGTGCGCGCGACCGAGTCGTCGGCGCGGCGCACGACGTCGCGGTCGTGGAGCAGGAACAGGTCCGCGATCCCGGCGAGACGCTCGAGCGCGTCGCGGTTGGTCCTGCAGATCGGCTCGTCGCTCGCGTTCCCCGACGTCATCACGAGCGCGTCGAACGGGGTGTCGCGGAACAGCTCGACGTGGAGCGGCGCCGTGGGGAGCATCACGCCGAGGTCGGACAGACCCGGCGCGATGCCGCCCGCCACGGGTGCGTCGGCCAGGCGGGGGGCGAGGAGGACCGGCGCGCGCGGCGAGGCGAGCAGCGCCTCGTCGTCCGGGCCGAGGGCGACGAGACGGCGCGCCGCCCCGAGGTCCCGCACCATGAGCGCAAACGGCTTCGTCGGGCGGCGCTTGCACTCCCGCAGCTGGGCGACGACGCCCTCGTTGTCGGCCCGGCACGAGAGCTGGAACCCTCCGAACCCCTTGACCGCCACGATCACGCCCTTGGCGAGCGCCTCTCGCGCGAGCCGCAGCGCTTCGGCTCCCTGCGCCTTGACGCCGGCGCCCGGGCCCTCGACCCAGAGGCGGGGCCCGCACGCGGGGCAGCACACCGGCTCGGCGTGGAAACGGCGGTTCGCGGGGTCGGTGTACTCCCGCCGGCAGTCGGGGCAGAGCGCGAAGCATGCCATCGAGGTGCGCTCGCGGTCGTACGGCAGCGAGCGGACGAGGGTGAAGCGCGGGCCGCAGTTGGTGCACGTCGTGAACGGGTAGCGGTGGCGGCGGTCCTCCGGGTCGTCCATCTCGGCGCGGCAGTCGGCGCACAGCGCCGCGTCCGGAGGAACGAGCGCCCGCTGCCGCCGCCCCGGCTCGGAGGCGAGCACCTCGAACGCGTCCCCGCCCGTGGGGGGGACGGGCGCCGCGTCCATCTCGTCGAGGCGCGCGAGCGCCGGGAGCGAGCGCGGCAGCGACTGGATGAAGGAGCGCACCGCCTTGCCGGCGCCCTCGACCTCGATCTCGACGCCGTCGGGGCCGTTGCGAACCCATCCCGCGAGAGCGAGAGAGGTCGCGAGGCGGTGCACCGCCGGCCGGAACCCGACCCCCTGCACGACGCCGCGGCAGACGATCCGCAGGCGCTGGCGCGGCGCGTCAAGCGTCATCCCACCCCCACCCAGAAGGTCGCAGGTTCGGAAGTTCGAAGGTTCGGAGGTTCGCCAACCTGCCGGGCGGTACTGACGAGTTCAGAGTCGAGAGTGAAGAGTTGAGAAACACTCGAGAGTTGCGGCGCGTTGGGTTGCGGGTCTCGAACTCTTAACTCTTCACTCTTGACTCTTAACTCCGCCCGTGAACCTGGGAACATTCGAACGTTTGAACCTTCAAACAGCGTCGCAAAGAGCCCTGCCGCCGTCACCGGGCCACCTTGCGCTTGGCGGCGAGGCGGTCCTCGATGAGAGCGCACCACTCCGGGATCCCGTCGCCGGTGCGCGCGGAGGTCACGAGGAGCCGCCCTGCCGGGTTGAGCGCCGCCACCTGGGCGCGCACCGCCGCGAGGTCGAACGTGACGTGCGGCAGAAGGTCGGACTTCGTGACGACGGTGATCGCGGCGCGGGCGAAGATCGCCGGGTACTTGAACGGCTTGTCGTCTCCCTCCGCGACCGAGAGGAGCACGACCTTGAAGTCCTCACCGAGGTCGTACGAGGTCGGGCAGATCAGGTTGCCCACGTTCTCGATGAAGAGGACGTCGAACGCGGGGAAGCGCGCCTCGTCGATCGCCTTCCCGACCTGGCGGGCGTCGAGGTGGCACGCGCCGCCCGTGAGGATCTGGACGGCGGGGATCCCGAGCGCCCGCAGCCTGTCGGCGTCGCGCTCGGTGGCGATGTCGCCCTCGATTCCCGCGAGGCGGAGCCGCCCGGAGAGCGCCTTCACCGTCGCCTCGAGCAGCGTGGTCTTCCCGGACCCGGGCGACGAGATGAGGTTGAGCACGAGCGCGGCGCTCGACGCGAAGCCGTTCCGCAGCCGCGTCGCGGCCTCCTCGTTCGCCGCGAGGACCTTCGCGCGGACGTCCACGACCTCAGCCATGCTCCTCGCTCCCCTTCCCCGCGCTCCCGTCCCCGTCCGGCTCGAACGTGACTCTCATCACGTCGAGCTCCGTCCCGCCGGTGACCGAGAGCGGAGCCCCGCAGTCGGGGCACAGCCTCAGCCAGCCGCCGTCGGAGCGCGGCTTCTCCGACCCGCACGCGGCGCAGAACTGGCGCGCCCGGTGCCACTCGACGTCCAGGGTGCTGCCCGCGTCGGGTCCGCCCTGGGTGAGCGCTTCCCACGCGAACACCAGGAGGTCGGGCTCAACCGCAGAGAGCTCTCCCACCGCGACGGTCACGCGCTCGAGACGGCCGCTCCCGTGCTCCGCGACCGCCGCGCGGCTGACCCTGTAGATCTCCTCCGCGATCGACAGCTCGTGCATCGCCCCCCCGCCCGCCGCCCGCGCGGCCGGCCTGCACCGTCCCAACGCCGTGCCCGCGGGCGACGAATACCAAATGATACAGCGCCGCATCCCGTGCGGCGTACACTTACCCGGATGCGCGCCGCCGCAAGGGGAATAGGGCGGTGCGACGGATACTATCCAGGTGCAGGCGCGGACGCTCGCGCGGCGAGGCGGGACCAGATGATCGAGACGAGCACTGTATCGAGCACGGGCCGGGCGATCCGGATCCTCGCGGCGTCGCTCGCGATCGCGGCTGCGGCGGGAGCGGCCAGGAGTGCGCCGGCGTCGCAGGCGCCGCTGATGCAGCTCCCGGACGACCCGCGGCCGTGGAACGAGAAGGTCGCGCCGAACGTCATGGCGGCGGCCGTGACGTCGGCCGGGAACCTCGACGTGATCGTCAAGCTTCGGGAGCCGGAGGGCGTGCGCGCGCTCTCGGGCGCCGCGCTCGCGGCGTCGGTGAGGCTGCGGTGGATCGCCGACACCGACGACGGACTCGACCGCGATTGGTCGCCGGGCGGCGTGCAGGTGCTCGACCGCTTCTCGCATCTCGCCGTCGTCCACGCCTCCGTGCCCGCCCAGGCGCTCGCGGCGTTCGCGGAGGACCAACGCGTCGACGCGATCGTCCTCAACCGGAAGGTTCACGCGCTCGACGCCACCGGGAACGCCTACATGCACGTGAGCGCGATCCAGCCGCCGAACACCGGCGCCGGGGTCGGGATCGCGATCCTGGACACCGGGGTCGACTACACGCACCCGGAGCTCGCGCCGCTCGGCACGAAGACGATCGCTCTCTACGACGCTTACCACTCGTCGGGCGACCCGGCGTACGCGAAGGACGACAACGGTCACGGCACGGAGGTCGCGGGAACCGCGGCCGCCTTCGGGCTTGCCGCCTCAGCGGCCGGCGTCGCCCCGCAGGCCACAGTCATCTCGGTCAAGGTTCTCGACAGCAGTGGCCAAGGCCAAGAGAGCACCATCAGCGGGGGGATCAACGCGGTGCTCTCGAGCGTGGCCGGAGGCAACCCCTACAACATCCGCGCCGCCAACCTCTCGCTCGGCGGGTATGAAGATACCGGCACCGGCTCCGGAGCCGTGCCGACGCAGCCGTGCGACTCCGAGGACCCGGTGATGGCGAGCCTGTTCCAGCAGCTCACGACCGCGAACGTCATGCCGGTCGTGGCGTCCGGCAACGGCGGCTGCACGAACGGCGTGGCGTGGCCGGCGTGCATCTCGGCCTCGCTCGCGGTCGGCGCCGTCTACGCCCAGTCCTTCCCAGGGCTTCGGTTCTCCGACCAGCTCCAGTGCAACGCGACCGGTGAGACGGGGTGCACGGACACCTCCGTCGTCCCCGGATCGGTCGCGTGCTTCACCGACTCCGGTCCGAAGCTCGACGTGTGGGCGCCCACCTGCGCCGTATCCGTACCAAGACTGGGCGGCGGGTACAGCAGCAACTACTTCTGCGGGACCTCCGCGTCCGCCCCGTATGCGGCGGGGCTCGTGGCCCTCCTGGCGCAGGCGTCGCCCGGCACGGGCGCCGCCGCAGCGAAGACCGTGATCCGCGCCACCGGGACCTCCGTCACCGACGCCCGCAACGGGATCGCCCGCAACGCGATCCAGGCGGACCAGGCGCTCGCCGGGTTGTCGTGCACGCCTCCCTCGGCCCCGTCGAGCATCGGCGTCAACAAGACCTCCGTGTGCTCGGGCGAGCAGGCGGTCGTCAGCTGGACGAGCGTCGCCGGCGCGACCTCGTACACCGTGCAGGTGGACACCGACAGCGGGTTCCCGAACCCGACGTCGGCCACGGCCACGTCGGCGTCGTACTCGTTCTCGAGCACGCAGGCCTCCGCGGGGACGTTCTACTTCCGCGTCGAGGCCGTCGCGAGCTGCGGCACGTCGTCGTGGTCGGGCACGGCGTCCGTCGCGTACACGCCGCAGTGTCAGAGCAGCTACGGCTACACGTACTTCCTCTCGGGGATCGCGCGGATCCCGGGCGTGGCCCCCGCGTTCTGGTACTCGGACGTGTCGGTCCTGAACGCCACGACCTCCCCGGCGAGCCTGCGGATCACGTTCTACGGGCTCTCCTCGTTCCCGGCGCCGTTCACGGACACGCTCGGCGGCAGCCAGCAGCTGACGTTCGCCGACGTGCTCTCGTCGCTGTTCTCGGTGAACCAGGACAAGGGGATGATCGTGGTCGAGAGCACGGTGCCGATCCAGGCCGTGTCGCGGACGTACTCCCGCGTCACGAGCGGCCCGACCGTCAACACCTTCGGGCAGTCGTACGTCGGGCTCCCGGCGAGCCAGGCTCTCACGACCGCGGCCACCGGGTGGTTCCCGGCGCTGCGGAGCGACGGCGCGTTCCGCACGAACCTCGAGTTCGTGAACACCAGCGCCGTCCAGACCGACGTGCTCGTGAGCTTCTACACCGCCGGCGGCGCGCCGATCGGAAGCACGACGGTGACGGTGCCGGCGCTGCGCTGGACGCAGGTCGTCCGGGCGCTGCCGGCCGGCCAGGCGGCCGCGTTCGCGAAGGTGCAGGTGGTCTCGGGCGGCGCGCAGATCCTGGGCTCGGCCTCGGTGATCGACGGCAACTCGACCGACCCGACGACGATCCCGATGTGGGTGCAGTAGCGCCGGCCGCGACCGAGCCGGTCGCGGCCGGAAGTCCCGCACCCTCCAGCGTTCCCGGCTTACTTGAGCAGGAACCCGTGCCAGGCGGTGCCGTCGTAGTACGAGCCGACGATGTGCCCGGCGGTGTTGATCCCCCACGCCTCGCTGTCCGCGCCGAACGGGTCGTCGATGTAGGTGAGGACACCTCCCCGCACCTCGAACCCGTGGGCGTGATGCCCGGTGTCCGTGTAGAGCCCGGCCACGTCGCCGCCGCCGTTGATCGCGTGCCCCGCCGTGCGCAGCGCCCCGGGGACGTCGATCGTCGCGAACGTGCCGCCCGTCAGCGTATACGCGTGCTGCACGTGCCCGGAGTCCTCGTACCAGCCCACGATGTCGCCGGCGTTGTCGATCCCCGCCGCGGAGGACTGGACCGAGCCCGCCGGCTCGACAGAGGAGAACACCCCGGCGCGCCAGACGAACCCGTGGGCGGTCCCGTCGCCCGGGTCGAACAGGCCGACCACGTCTCCACCCGTGTTGATCCCGAGCGCCGCGGTCGCGGCCGCGCCGGGGTAGTCCAGGGTCGTCCAGAGGCCCCCGTTCGAATAGACGAGCCCGTGCTGGGCGGTGCACGTGCCGTCGTCGCAGTAAGTCCCGGCGACGTCGCCGCCGTTGTTGACGCCGTAGAGCGCCGTGTACAACGCTCCGGGCATGTCCAGGGTGCGGAACATGCCGGCCGCCGACCTCACGAACCCGTGCGAGCCGGTGAACGTGCAGTCCGACGTGAGGCAGTACGACCCCACGATCTCGCCGTGGCGGTTGACCCCGGTGGCGTACGTCCACGTCGCCCCCGGGAAGTCGATCGTGGAGAACGTCGCCACTCCCGACCTCGCCTTCGCGCTCCGCGCGAGCCCGGCCGCCGACCCCACCGCCAGGACGATCGCCAGCAGCTCCCTCTTCCCCATCATCGATTTCCTCTCCCTTCCGGGCGAGCCCGCGCGCTGGCGGGGGGGGCGCCGAACGGCGGCCGCGCCTCGTGTCGGGGCGCGATCTCCACGAGAACGTTCGCCCCACCTCCACGGTCGCACCGTTTCCCTCTGAAACCAGCCGCGTCGCGGGCGGCATTCCGGCCCAGCAGAGCGGCACGGCCGGAGCCTTGCACGGCGCAGGTGTCCCGCCGGGGAAGGGTCACGCGGGCGGACGCCTAGCGCCCTCCGCCGGTGCTGGGAGGACCGAGGCGCAGGAGCCAGAGGTTGCCGGTCCGGAGGCCGCGCGTGTAGAAGAGCGCCTTGCCGTCGCGCGAGATCTGCGGGTAGTCGAGGTAAAGTCCGGACTCGGAGAAGTCGGTCACGCGCTGGCGCTCCGCGGTTCGCCACTGCTGCGCGGGCCCGGGCACCCGGTACAGGTTCTTGTGGTGGCGCTGGAAGTAGAGCCAGCGGCCTCCGGGCGAAAACGAGGGGTGGTACACCTCGTTCCCCGTCCGGATGGCCGGTCGTTGCGGGTCCCCCGCGAGCCGGGCCGCCGCGATCGACGCGTGGCCCTGCTCGGAGACCTGGAAGGCCAGCCACTCGCCGCTCGGGTCGACGGTGAACAGCGACCTTGCCTTCACGCCTGCGAGCGGTCGCCGCGAGCCGGTCGCGAGGTCCAGGAGCACCAGATCCTCAATACCGCCCTGCTGGGCAAGGATGCGCCGCCCGTCGGTCCAGGAGATCTCGCCGACCCCCTCCGCGACGCGGCGCGGGCCGGCTCCGTCCGGTGCCATCGTCCACAGTTCCGCGCTGATCGCGTCGGTCTCGCCGCTGCGCCTAAACGCGATCGTCTGTCCGTCCGGGGACCAGTGCGGGTCCGTGTCGGAGAAGCGCGGGTCGAGCGTGAGCTGGACCGGCGCCGCAGGTGGGTCCACGCGCCAGATATGAGAGGCGCCGCCCCGGGCGGCCGCAAACACGACCGCGCGCCCGTCCGGCGAGGCGTCCAGGAACGAGACCTGATTGTTGCCCTCCGTGAGGCGGAGCGGTGGCCCGGTCGGGCGGCCGGCCTCGGCGTCGAACGGGAGCCGCTCGAGGTTGAGCGACTCGTCGAGAGCCGTAAACACCAGCGACCGGCCGTCGCGCGACAGCGCCGCGCCGGTGTCCGGGCCCCGTCCGAACGTGACCGGGCGCGGCGCCCCGACGAGCCTGCCGGTGCCGAGGTCGAACCCCACCTGCCACAGCGTCCGACTCTTCCCGCGCTCGCGGCTGGTGAACACGATGCTCCGCGAGCCCGGCCCCCACACCGGCCGCTCGCCGCCGACGAGCTCGCGCCCCTCGCCACCGCCCGCCGGGACGACGCACACCGTGTCGCCGTTCTGGAGCAGGAGCCACCGTCCGTCGGAGGAGTAGCTCGGGTAGAAGAACCGCACCTCCGGCAGGCCTGCGATCTCGACGTCCTTCGACGCGCCACCCTCAGCCGGGACGACCGCGAGGTGCGAGTAGCGGAACGTGCCGTGGGCGTACACGATCGTGCGGCCGTCCGGAGACCACGACGGGAAGTTCCCCGGCCCGGCGATCCGGCGCGCGGCGCCGCCGAGCGCCGGCATCACCCAGATGTCCCCGCCCACGAGCGGCAGCGACGGCGCCACGACGTAAACGTCGTTGCCGCCCGCGCGGTCCGAGACGAAGGCGATCTGGCGCCCGTCCGGCGAGAACGCCGGCTGGATGTCGGCCGCCGGGCTCCGTGTGAGGTTGATCGCCGGCCCGCCCGACACCTGCTGGAGGTAGATCTCGTAGTTCCCGTCCCGGTCCGAGACGTAGGCGATCGTCTCGCCGTCCGGAGAGAACGTGGGCTCGGCCTGGTACCCCGGGTCGGTGGTGAGCGGAGTCAGCGTGCCGCTCGTCCAGTCGGGCAGAGAGCCGAGTGCTCCCCCCCGATGAAGGCCCGGGCGGAGCGCGGCGCCGGCGGCGATCACCACGGCGGCCGCCGCCACAGCCCACGGCACCCAGACGGAGCGTCTGCGGCCCGCAGGCGGGGCGACGTTCTCGACGGTCCTTGTGGCCTGGATCCACGCCAACTCCTGCGCGAGGTCCGAGGCGCTGTGCCAACGCGCCTCGCGGTCCTTGGCCAGGCACGCCCGCACCAGGCGGTCGAGCCCGGGAGGCACGGACGGCCCCACCGAGGCCAGCGGCGCCGGCTCTTCGTGCAGGATCGCGCCGATCACGCCCGCCTGCGTCTCGCCCCCGAACGCCTTGCGCCCGCTCGCCATCTCGTAGAGCACGCACCCCAGCGCGAAGATGTCGCTGCGTGCGTCCGCCTCCAACCCCACCAGCTGCTCCGGCGCCATGTACTGCAGCGTACCGGTGATCGTGCCCTGCTCGGTCAACGGTGCGGACGCCGTCTCCTGCGCGAGCGGACCGACGATCCCCTGGCTGGCCGCGTGCAGCTTCGCGAGGCCGAAGTCGAGGAGCTTCGCTCCGGTCTTCGTCAACATGACGTTGCCGGGCTTGAGGTCGCGGTGCACGACCCCGCTCGCGTGCGCCGCACCGAGAGCGCGGGCGATCTCAGTCCCGACCTCGAGCACCTGCTCCACCGGCATCGGCCCTCTCGCGAGCCGGGCCGCCAGCGTCTCCCCTTCGAGGCACTCCATCACGAGGAAGTGCGTGCCCTCGTGCTCGCCGACGTCGTGGAGGGTGCAGATGGCGGGGTGCGCCAGCGCCGAGATCGCCCGCGCCTCGCGCTCGAACCGCTCGCGCATCGCCGGGTTCTCGGCGTGGCGCTCCGGCAGGACCTTCACGGCCACGATCCGTCCGAGGCGCGTGTCCCGGGCCTTGTACACCTCGCCCATCCCGCCCGAGCCCAGCGACGCGACGATCTCGTACGGTCCGAGGCGATCCCCCGGATTCACCTCTGGCCTCCTCGCGCGCGCCTCGTCACAGGTTCATCCTGCGCAGGAGCGCCTGGAAGCGCGGGTGGGGGCGCAGCGGCGCGAACAGGTACGACCCCTTGACGCCGTAGATCCCCCCAGACCTCAGCTCGTACGCGCGCTCGAGGCAATCGACCGCGGCCTCGTGGTCCCCGAGGCCCGTGTGCACGTGAGCGAGATGGTATGCCGCAACGAAGCGCGACGCGGCGAGCCGCTCGAGATCGGCGAGGATCCCCCGTGCGCGTACGACGTCGCCCGTGACCCCGCACGCCTGCCCGAGCTGGGCGAGGAAAAGCGTGGAGCCCGGCGCGAGCTCGACCGCACGCTCGAGCGCCGCGAGGCCGTCGGCGGCCCGCCCCACCGCGAGGCACGCCCAGCCGAACACGGCGCGCGAGCGCGAGTAGTCGGGATCGAGGGCGATCGCACGCTCCGCCTCGGCGAGCGCCTCGGCCGCCCTGCCCGCGCGCATCAGCTCGTTGGCGACGTCGCTGCGGTGCGCCATCGGGTCGAGCTCGCGCGCGC
>Ga0335070_10008418_pt1 | contig 12097 bp, 6 predicted proteins | sample Lox_Sample_13_FD_206722 | JGI IMG/M metagenome (GOLD analysis project Ga0335070, IMG submission 206722) | Soil microbial communities from Loxahatchee National Wildlife Refuge, Florida, United States - Lox_Sample_1.3 | ecosystem: Environmental > Terrestrial > Soil > Wetlands | place: USA: Florida...
TTTAACCAGAAATTTACCTTTTGGTGGAGAACATCAAGCCGCTGTTATCTATTCTATAATCAACGAGGAGCCACGGCCAATAGCCAGATATAATAGTAAAGTTACTCCAGATTTAGAGAGAATAGTCTCTAAAGCATTGGTCAAGGACAAAGAGGATAGATATCAGCATATAGACGATCTTCTGACGGATTTGAGAAGAGAAAGAAAGAGCTTGGATTATCTGAAGACCGGGCAGATTCCAAAAGAGGTTATTGCACCCAAGCCCAGGAGGAAAGTTCTTCCAATTGCAATTCCTGCCTCAGTTGTTTTTATCCTGGTTTTACTTTTCTTGATTCTCAAACCCTTCAAATTTGAAATAGCTCCAGAAAAAGGGGCAGTAGCCAAGGAAAATTCTTTAGCCATAATGTATTTTGAGAATATGGTAGATAGAGAAGATAAACAAAGATTGGGAGAAATCATAACCAATCTCTTAATTACCTCTCTTTCAGAATCACAATATATGAGAGTTATTTCGAGTCAGAGATTATATGATATTTTGAAGCTAATGGGAAAGGAAGGAGCCAAAATCATAGACAAGAATGTTGCTTCCGAAGTAGCCAATAGAGCCAATGCTAAATGGATGGTATTAGGGGGTATCGTTCAAGTGGAACCGAGAATGGTAATAACCACTCAATTGGTGGATGTGAAAAGTGGGCAGGTAATAGCATCTCAGAGAATAATGGCGCAAACAAAACAGGATATATTCTCCTTAGTTGACACGCTGGCGGTGGGAATAAAGAAAGACCTTTCCCTTCCTGACCAAGCCCTAAAGGAGGTAGCCCGCCCAGTAGCAGATGTGACCACTCGTTCGCCTGAAGCATATCGTTACTATCTGGAGGGACTGGATTACAGTTTCAAGTATTATTCCACGGAGGCTCAGAAAAGCCTTGAGAAAGCACTGGAGTTTGATTCCACATTTGCTATGGCTTATTGCAGGTTGGCTCAGTTAAAAGAAGGTGAGGAACAGAAAAGACTAACAGCCAAAGCAGTGAAGTATTCGGATAAAGCCAGCCAGAAGGAAAGATATTATATAAAAGGTTGGGAGGCGTATGAATCAGGGAATTACAGTGATGCGATTAAGGTAGCCCAGAAATTCGTAGAACGCTATCCTGATGAAAAAGAGGCATATTATACATTGGGATACATCTATTCTCAGAATCTAAACCAGCTTAAAGAAGCAATTCCTTACTTCAACAGGGCTATTGAAATAGACCCTCTCTATAAAGTAGCATATAACCAGCTTGCCTATGCCTATAATAATATGGGGGATTTTGATAAATCCTTATGGGCTATAAACAAATATATAGAATTAGCCCCGGATGAACCTAACCCCTACGATACGAGAGCTGATTTATACGCCTGGAATGGAAAGCTGGACCAGGCGATGGAATCTTACAAAAAAGCTTTAGAGAAAAAACCGGACTATTCTTCGTCTCAGTACAAATTGGGGGAAATGTATGTTTTCAAGAAAGATTACACCCAAGCGGAAAGCTGTTATAAGGAACTCTCTTCCAGCAGCGAGAAGCCTTTTAGGTCAATGGGAAGGTTATTCTTAGAATTGATTCCTTATTACCAGGGGGAATTCGAAGATGCCCTCAAGGTGTTGGACGATGGTATTGCCGGAGATAGAATGGAGCAGTTTGAAGGAGAGATGAATGCATATAAACATTTCGATAAGGCATATCTCTATGAAAGGCAGAAAAAAATGTCTTTAGCATTAAAGGAAGCAGAGATAGGCATGGAAATATACAAAAAAGCCAAACCTAATGACCCAATATATGGGAGGGATGGTTACGCTTTTCTTCTCACTAAGAGTGGAAAAATTGCTGAAGCTGAAGAATTAGCAAAGGTTTTGAAAAAGGATATTGAGGAAAAGAATCCAAAGCTGATGTTTTCTTACTGGTGGAGATTGGGCGACATCGAGTTAGTCAAAGGAGACACCAACATGGCATTGAGCTATTTAGAAAGAGCATATAAGGACTCACCAACTCCATCTTTTGATCTCCGTTCTCATCTGGCGGAAATTTACTTGAAGAGAGGCAGGCTGGACGAAGCAGTATCTGAATTAGAAAAGGCACTTTCTAGATATGATGATGACAGAGTATGGTCTTCCAGGGCAGTAAAAGCTTATTATCTCTTAGGTCTGGCTTATGAGAAATCGGGCTGGAACAAAAAAGCGATTGAGAAATATGAGGAGTTTCTGGATATCTGGAAAAATGCAGACCCGGGGATACCGGAAGTTGCAGATGCAAAGGAGAGGCTGAAAAAATTAAAAAAATAAACAGTAAACAGAATACAGTAGACAGGGAAGAAAAAGTGGCGTTGGGCTCTATGCCCAATGGGAATTCTGTAGGGACAGAACATTGTTCTGTCCGAACGAACTCACCTTAAATTTCATTTAGAAGAGAGGGACTTTCTCCCTTTTCTTATGAGAAGGGACAGGGGATGAGTTCGATAAATAAATTAAATAGGGTTATGTCGGAAAATTGATTACTCAGGAGTTCGTTCTACAACTGGTAATTTGAGACTTTCTTAGTATTTTTCCTTATTGACAAAAATCGAGGGGCTTATATATTGAAAAAGCAATTCACTTAAATAAGTAGAAACAGGGATTTAGGGCAAGGGGTAAAATTGACTTCATCTTTTTTAAACTCTAAAGAATTCTCGAAGAAAAGACTCCTGTCATCGATAATTGTTGTCTTTCTTTTCGTCTCTATTTTTTTCTCCTCTTTTACAAAGGGAGAAGGAATTTCGAATCCTGTTTTCTCTCCCAGCCAGGAGTGCTGGACCTGCCACAAAAATATCTACAAAGACTGGTCAAACTCGATGCATGCAAAAGCAGTCGAAGATCCGGTTTTCAAATCGGATTACCTGCATGCGCTGGATGAGCAAGGGGAAAAGGTCCGAGGTTATTGTCTGAACTGCCATTCCCCTGTTACCCGCTATACCGGGGATGTCTATTTAAAAAATCAGATCTCAGTCGAGGGAATTAACTGTGATTTCTGTCATTCGGTTCAGTCGATTGACCTGGAGAATTCAAAAAATCCGTTTATGGTCAACCCTGGATCAACAGAATATGGACCGTATCAGAACGCATCTTCACCAGCCCACCAGACGGAATATTCGGAGCTTCATACTCAATCCGAATTCTGTGCCGGGTGTCATCAATTGAAAAACGGCAATGAGGTATTGGTCCTGGGAACTTATTCTGAATGGAAACAAAGCCCCTATCCAGATCAGGGCACAGAATGCCAGAATTGTCACATGCCTAAAGTTCCGGGGATGCCAATAGTCGACCCAAAGGTGAAAAAATCGCAACTGGATATGACCTCGCATCTGTTTTTGGGAGGACATTCGGAAATAAACCTCCAGCATGCTGCAACCTTGAGAACCGAGCTGAAAGTCGAGAGGGGTAAAGCACTGGTAACGGTATTCGTGACCAATGCAGAATCTGGGCACAAATTGCCCACCGGAATTCCTGCGCGTAAAATCGTCCTGCAGGTTCGGCTTTTGAATAAAAAAGGAGAACTGATAAGTCAGCAGGAAAAAGTCTATCAGAAAATCCTGCTGGGTCAAAACGATGAGGTGCTGACCGAAAGCTATAAGATGATCTTGGATGGCGCTTCGATCTCGAGCGATAACCGGATTGCTCCAAAGGAAACCAGGCAGGAGAGATTCGAGTTTAATCTTGCTCCAGGGACAAAACCTTTTTCTGTTGAGGCTGCTTTAAGATACCAGTATCCTGTCCCGGTCTTAACCACAGGACTGATGGAGGTGGAGATGGCTAAGCAGGTGGTAAGTCTCCCGCAAAAAGGAGTGTTCTTCACCGGATTTTTGGGCTGGCTCAAAGTCTTTGTTATTTTGCTGATTTTGGTCTTAATTCTCTGGATTGGTTTTCGTTCTGTCAGGAGGTTATTCGGTTAAAAAAAGAAATAGATTTTTTTGAGACAAAATTGTAAGCTCTCAATAACTAGATAGAATGAAAAGAATATTGTTTCTGATTTTACTGGTTGTAGCGATCCTGGTTCTGGCATACTTCTGGCTGCAGGGTTCAGGAGTTGCCCAGCCTGTTCAGTTCAGCCATCAGCTGCACACTAAAAAGGTTGGGCTTTCCTGCGAAGATTGTCACATTTATTTCAAGACCCAGAGATTCTCCGGACTTCCAAGTATGGAGATCTGTGCCGGGTGTCACTCTGAGCCTCAGGGGAAAACCAGGGAAGAGGCAAAAGTCGTCAATGCAATCAAACAGGGGAAGACACTTGAATGGCACAGGATTTACCGGGTCAAAAGGGCAGTGACCTATTCTCACCGTCTGCATATTGAGGTTGGAAAATTAGAGTGCAAGATCTGTCACGGGGACATAGCTGACACTAACCGTCCTCCAGCCAGACCACTGGTAAAAATAAGTATGGACCGCTGCCGGGACTGCCACAGGAAAATGAAGGTTTCAGTCGATTGCATAACCTGTCACAAATGAACCGAGAATGGACTTATGGAACAATCCAGAAGAGATTTTCTGAAATTTTTATCCAGCGGCTCAGCCTTTGCCTTCAGTGGTTTTTTACCCATAAAGTTTCCCTGGCAGGACTCCTTTGATGGTATCGTTCCCCAGGGATTAGAAACCTGGGTTCCTTCTGTTTGCCAGCTTTGTCCTGGCGGGTGCGGAATCTCGGCCAGGGTTCTGGATGGGAAAAGGCTGATCAAAATCGAGGGAAACCCTCTTCACCCAATCAGCCGCGGGACATTGTGCCCCAAAGGTTATGCCGGGCTTCAGGTTCTCTATTCGCCTTTCCGGATAAAAACTCCCCTGAAAAGAGTAGGGGATAAAGGCTCAAACAAATTCGAGAAGATCGAATGGAACCAAGCTCTTGATCTGGTTTCTACCAAACTTAAATCTTTGCGGGATGAGAATAAAACTCACACCACAGCGATCCTTATAGGCCAGTGCCGGGGAACCACCAGGCAGCTTTTCAAAAGATTCTTGGATGCTTATGGCTCCCCGAATCTGATAGATAATAATAGTTATCGGGAAGAAACTCCAGTGCCAGGTATCTTTCTTATGCAGGGAACCGGCTCTCCTTCAGTTTATGATTTAGAAAATGCCAATTATATCCTGTCTTTTGGCGCCAACTGGCTTGAATCTTTCTGGTCTCCGGTTCAGGCTTTCCGATCGTTCGGCAAGCTGAACGACGATAAAAGAGTTCCCCGGGGCAGGATAGTCCAGGTGGAGCCGCGCCTGTCGGTAACCGCCGCAAGATCGAACCAGTGGGTGCCGGTTAATCCCGGCACCGAGGGATATTTAGCCCTGGGGATTGCCTATATGCTGATCAAAGAGAATATCTATAATCAGGACTTTGTGTTAAAGCACACTTTTGGTTTCGAAACCTGGAAAAACCTATCGGGATTTGAGCACCAGGGTTTCAAGGATTATGTCCTGAATAATTTCAATCTCTCGCAGGTCTCCTTGGTCACCGGTGTTCCAATAGAGACTATTATATCATTAGCCCGCGATTTTGCCAACCTGCAGCCGGCGCTTGCTCTGGGCGAAGACAATTTCAGCCTAAACCATCAAAACACGTTCACTAGGATGGCAATTCATTCTCTGAACGGTTTAATGGGTAGTTTTGAAATCAACGGTGGAGTCCTCCATCCCCAAGAACCTCCATTAGCGGATTTTCCGCCGATCCCTGCTGATCCCTTGTCAACTGAAAGCAGAAACAAGCCCAGGATAGATTCGGCAGGAAATCAAAAATATCCCTTGTCCAAAGACCTGCCGGATCTGCTGCCGGAAAATATTCTTACAGATAAGCCGTATCCTTTGAATCTACTCTTAACATATAATTCAGACCCTGTCTTCTCCAGTCCGGTGCGGGGAAAATACATCCAAGCCCTGAAGAAAATTCCTATGGTTGTATCTTTCTCCTCATTTATGGATGAAACCTCAGAGTATGCTGACCTCATACTTCCTGATCATACTTATCTGGAAAGATTAGAGGATGACCCCACTTACACTCTGCAGGGGTTCCCGGTTTTGAGCTTAAGACAGCCTGTGATCGAGCCGCTTTACCAGACAAAATCGACTCTGGATGTGCTCTTGGAGCTTTCCGGAAAAGTAAATGATGAGATGAGCGCAGCATTTCCCTGGAAAGATCATCAGGAAGTTCTGGATTTTGCCTTAAAGGGAGTCTTCAACTCCGGGAGAGGAGACTTGTTCGGGATTCCTTTTGAGGAGATCTGGACCAGGGTCCTGGAGAAAAGAGGCTGGAAAGCTCCATCTTATAAGAGTCTGGATGATTTCAACAAAGGGATCAGGGAAAAAGGAGGCTGGTGGGACCCGGTCTATCAATCAGAACAATGGAATAAGGTTTTCCAGACACCCTCCAAAAAGTTCGAGTTCTATTCCCAGATTCTGAAAAACAAGCTCAAAGATCAAAATACAAAAAATGATAATTATTTTCTGCCGAACCCACCGCTTCCAGAGAAAGTAATCGGATATCCTTTGAGTTTAAGGGTCTTTGTTCTGCATGCGCTTTCCACTGAGAGGGATATGCACTCTCCCTGGCTCAAGGATACAGCAGGTTACTATCAAAAAGAAAAATGGCATCCCTGGGTGGAGATTAATCCGGAAAAGGCGAAGGAATTGGGGATTGCGGATAAGGATTTGGTCTGGGTCGAATCTTCTAAAGGAAGAATCAAATTGATTGCCCGGTTTTTCCCTGGAACAATGCCTGAGGTGGTGGGAATACCTTTCGGATTTGAAGACGAGAAAGCAGATTTTAATCCCATAAAAATCTTAACAGAAAAACTCGATCCTTTATCAGGAACACCTAATTGGGGAGAGACTAAGGTTAAACTTTACAAGGCGTAATAGGGGTCATATATGCACAGATGGGGTATGGTCATAGATTTAGCCAAATGCACCGGGTGCCAGGCGTGCGTGGTTGCCTGTCAGGCGGAGAATAACATTCCTCCTTCCAATCCGGAGCAAGCCAAATTAGGCAGGTCAATCCACTGGATGGAGATTTTAACCTTTACCGAGCACGAATATCCAAACGTGAAGATCAGGTTTATGCCGCGTCCCTGTATGCACTGTGATAATCCCCCCTGCACCAAAGTCTGCCCGGTCAAAGCCACATACTATAGCAAGGAGGAAGGTATTGTCGGGCAAACAGACCTCCGCTGCATAGGATGCAGGTACTGCACAACTGCCTGTCCTTATACTCTCAAGTCATTTAACTGGTATAAACCCCACTGGCCTGAGGAGATGAAAAACTACCTGAATCCGGATGTGGACGTTCGTCCCAGGGGGGTAGTGGAGAAATGCACCTTCTGCGGGCATCGGTTAGTCAAAATTAGGGAAAAAGCAATGCTGGAAGGAAGAGAGTTCAATCCGGATGAATATATTCCGGCCTGCGTGCAAGCCTGTCCCTCCGGGGTTCTTTATTTTGGTGACCTGGCAGACCCGAACAGCCAGGTATCCCAGCTTTCCAAAAGTGTCAGGGCATTCAGGCTGATGGAAGAGCTGGGCACCAAGCCCAAGGTTATTTATCTGTCAGAGGAAGTCTAAATGGAGCTAGAGAAACAAAATTTAGAGCAGGATCAGATTCTTCTGAATCCGATCCTCAAAACCGGAAAAGGGTTTTATCTGGCAGCAGCAATTTTACTGGCCATAACTTTTGGGGCTGCTTTTGCCTATCTCAGACAATTCGTTTTGGGCTTAGGAGTAACCGGTATGTCCCGGCCGGTTTTCTGGGGAGTCTATATCACCAATTTCGTTTTCTTTATCGGGATAAGTCATGCCGGCACCTTGATTTCAGCCATCCTCAGAATCGCCAGAGCAGAGTGGAGAAGGGCTATAACCCGCTCTGCAGAGGTCATCACAGTCCTGGTTCTCTTTTTTGGAGTGGGGAATGTTTTGATCGATATGGGCAGGATAGACCGGGTAATGTACGTGATTTATAATGGCAATTTTCATTCACCTCTGCTCTGGGACGTTACCAGCATCAGCACTTATCTGACTGCCAGCTCGATTTACCTTTTTCTTCCGCTCATACCGGATATAGCCATCCTGAGGGACAACGTCAAGAAAAGAAGATGGTTTTACAAGTTCTTTTCCCTAGGCTGGATAGGGACTGAAGCCCAGAAAAGAAGGCTCGAAATCGGGATTGCGATTATGGCTGTGCTGGTCATACCCATAGCGGTTTCGGTTCACACCGTGGTCTCCTTCGTCTTCGCAATGACCATACAGCCGATGTGGCACTCAGCAATTTTCGGTCCTTATTTTGTAGCCGGTGCCATCTTCTCCGGAATAGCCGCCCTGATCATCGCCATGGCTTTGATAAGAAAAGCTTATCATCTTCAGGACTACATCAAGCCGATCCATTTCAATAATCTGGGAATACTCCTTCTGGTTATGACTCTGCTCTGGTTTTACTTTAGCTTCGCAGAATACCTGACCACCTTTTATGGAGCTGATCCGGTCCAGTTAAAGATCTTCTATGCTAAACTTACCGGGGAGTATGCTCCCCATATCTGGACCATGTTCACCCTGTGCTTTATCATACCTCTGGTGATCCTTGTCAGGAAAAAGACCAGGACCATTGCCGGGACAGTCATTGCTTCGATCTGCGTGACCATCGGGATGTGGCTGGAAAGGTTCACCATAGTAGTCCCGACTTTGATCAATCCACGTCTTGCTACCGAAACCAGTTTCTATCATCCCACCTGGGTGGAAGCACTAATCACTTTGGGATGTTTTGCCTTCTTCATTTTCCTGTATGCTCTCTTTACCAAGTTCTTTCCCATAGTTTCTATTTGGGAGATAAGAGAAGGCAGGGAAAAGGCTCTGGCAGAGGTAGAAGAGAGGATAAAAACCTATCTGCCGGGTGAAAGCTCCGGAGAAACGAAAGAATAAAGGAGAGGAATGTCCAGACAAAAGCTGCTCTGTTTGGTTTTGACTTCCATTTTTCTAATACTGTTTTTTCCTGTTGCAAAATCCCAGACCCTGCCGGAAAATCCAACTGATGGTTTCAGGGTTTTCATAGATAAAGAATGCGTCAGATGTCATGCCATCTGGGGAGAAGGCGAGAAAGTCGGACCTGATTTAGGAAAGGTCAGCCTAAAAGGGAGTTTCCTTGATCTTGCTGGATATGTCTGGAACCAATTTCCCTATATGCAGCAGAGGATGGGGAGTTTAAGGCTCGAATGGCCTAAGTTTACTTCAGATGAGCTTTCGAGTTTAGTAGCTTTTCTTTATACCCTGCAGTTTTTTGATGTGACCGGGAATCCGGACAGCGGCAGGGTTTTGTTCAATGAAAAAGGCTGTATGAATTGCCACTCCTATGAAGGCAAGGGAGGTAAAAAGGGCCCTGATCTGTCGGAGTTTAAACAGGACCTCTCGCCTATTCTTATGGTCCAGGCTATGTGGAATCACGTGCCGGAAATGTCATCACTTTTGCAAACCGGTGGAAGTGCCTGGCCGTCTTTTCAGAATAACCAGTTGATGGACCTCTTAGCCTTTATTCGTCAAAAAGCTAAAAACACAGAGCGGGAGGTTTCTTTTCTTCCGTTAGGCTCTCCGGAGCAGGGCTGGATGCTATTTCGGGAAAGGGGATGTTCAAATTGTCACGGTTCAGGTCCCAAGAGTATCGCTCCGGATCTCAAGAGAAACTCCAAAAAATACTACACCAGCATGACTAAGATAGGAGCAATTCTCTGGAACTCTGCACCGATGATGTGGAAAAAGGGAGAGGTTCCTAAGTTTTCCGGGCAGGAGCTGGCAGACATTATTTCCTATCTTTATTTTCTCGATTATACTGACAGGGTAGGCGATTCGAAAAAAGGGGGAAAAGTCTACTCCGATAAGAGATGCTCTGATTGTCACTCCACTAAGGGGCCGGCCATAGATTTTTCTCAATTAAAGGGAAAAGATGATGCTGTAGAGCTGGCTACCCAGATGCTTAACCACGCGCCGGTAATGCAGAAGACCGTGGAGGAAAAGAAAATACCTTGGCCCATGTTCAATCCCGGCGAGCTGAGAGACCTGTTTCGGTTTATAGGACTGAAAAAAAAGTAGACAGTCCACAACAAACAGAAGACAGGGGAAAAACTGGATGCTGGTTAGTCTCCTGGCAAATAATTGAATAGGTAGCTGTGATTTTTTGATAAATAAGTAAGTTTGAAGCTGCTTTACCCTTTATTCTTTACCAGAAGAGTCTGCTTTCCCGCACTTTCTCTATTGACAAAAAAGCAATTTCTAAATTTATTATGGTTGCTAATGATCAGGAGTAGGATTTAAGGTCAGATTTGAAATCTTGCTAGACACAAACTCAACCTTTATCCATCTCTTAGGAAGAGAGGGACATGATTCCCCTTCTCTCCTCAAGAGAGGGAGCAGGGGATGATTCGAGATTATAATTTTATGATTAACAAAACAATCTTACATTACAAGATTTTGGATAAATTGGGTGAAGGAGGGATGGGTGTGGTATATAAAGCCCAGGATACTAAGCTACAGAGAATGGTCGCCCTGAAATTTTTGCCTCCACACGTGGCTGAGAATCCTGAGGAAAAAAACCGCTTTATGCAGGAGGCCCGGGCAGCTTCGGCTCTCAGTCATCCCAACATTACCACTATCTATGGAATCGAGGAGAGTCCAGAAGGGTTATTCATATCTATGGAATTTGTCGATGGACATACACTAAGGAAAGTCGCGGAAAAAGAGTCTCCGTCAATAAAAAGAATTCTCGAATTAGCCATTCAGATATGTGAGGGGTTGAATGCTGCTCATCGTAAAGGAATAGTTCACCGGGATATAAAATCTGATAATATTATGGTCACCCAGGATGGCCAGGTCAAGATAATGGACTTTGGCTTAGCCAGGCTGGAGGGAGAGGAACACCTGACCGAAACCGGCTCGACTTTGGGCACTGCCGCTTATATGTCCCCGGAACAAGCACAGGGTGAAGAGATCGACCAGCGGAGTGACATTTTCTCCTTCGGAGTGGTTCTGTATGAGTTACTAACCGGGAAACTTCCTTTCAGAGGGGAGCATATTCCTGCTATAATCTATTCGATCCTGAATGAGAATCCAGAACCTGTTTCCAGATATAAATCCAACGTCCCGGATGGATTGCAGAGAATAGTTGACAAAGCGCTGTCAAAGGACAGAAAGGAACGATATCAGCATGTAGACGATCTTCTGGCAGATATGAGACACGAGAAAAAGAATCTGGACTATGCCAAAACCACCACTCAAATCTCTTCTACTGCAGTTATTCCCAAACATAGAAGCAGACTGCTTCCCTTCATAATTCCGACCTCGGTCATTTTCATCCTGGCATTACTTTTCTTGGTTTTCAAACCTTTCAAATTTGAGATAGCCCCTGAAGAGAAAGCAATGGCAAAAGAAAATTCTCTGGCAGTAATGTATTTTGAAAATCTGGCTGACAGAGAGGACAAGGAGAGGTTAGGAGAAATCGTAACCAATCTCCTGATAACCGGCCTTTCGGAATCTCAGTATATGAACGTGGTTTCGAGCCAGAGGTTATATGACATTTTGAAATTGCTGGGTAAAGAAGGTACCAAGGCAGTTGACCGGAACGTTGCTACGGAAGTGGCTACCAAGGCCGGTGCCAAATGGATGCTTTTAGGAAGCATTCTACAGGAAGAGCCTCAGATCATTTTGACTTCTCAACTGGTGGAGGTTAAGAGCGGAAGAGTCCTTTCTTCCCAGCGCATCAGCGGAGAACCAGGAGAAAAGATATTCTCAATAGTAGATAAACTTACAGTTGAGCTCAAGAAAGGTCTTTCCCTACCAGCCGAGGCAACCAAGGAGCCCACCCGATCGGTTGCTGATGTAACTACCCATTCGGAAGAGGCATACCGCTATTATCTGGAGGGGGTGGATAATATCTATAAAGTTTATACTAAAGAGGCTAAGGAGAGCTTTCAGAAGGCTCTAAAGCTTGATTCCACTTTTGCCATGGCATATTACAGATTAGCTAATTACGCGACCAGCGAAGAAGAGCAGAAAAAATTAATTGCCAAAGCGGTAAAA
>Ga0335070_10008419_pt1 | contig 12095 bp, 14 predicted proteins | sample Lox_Sample_13_FD_206722 | JGI IMG/M metagenome (GOLD analysis project Ga0335070, IMG submission 206722) | Soil microbial communities from Loxahatchee National Wildlife Refuge, Florida, United States - Lox_Sample_1.3 | ecosystem: Environmental > Terrestrial > Soil > Wetlands | place: USA...
TCCGCGTGAACGTCACCGACACACCGTCGAACTGTTTTGCCAGTTCCTCGGCCTGCGCCTTTTCCTTCGCCGAGCGCCGCACGGCGGCCGCCTTCATCTGCGCGATGACGGCCTTATTGCCCTCATTAGCCTCGATGGCCAGCTTCCGCGGTAGCAGGAAATTCCGCCCATATCCTTCGGCGACCTTCACCACGTCGCCCCGCGCCCCTAATTTCGCTACGTCTTCTTTGAGAATGACTTCCATGGATGACTCCAATCTTTTGGGCTCTCAGCTGTCAGCTCTCAGCTTTCAGCCAAACCCTAGCCCCAATAAGCTGAGAGCTGACAGCTGAGAGCTGAACGCTTGTTTAGCTTGCTCTTCCCGCGAACGGCAGCAACGCGATATTCCGCGCCTGCTTGATCGCCGACGACAGCCGATGCTGATGCGGCGCGCACACGCCCGTCAAGCGGCGCGGCACAATCTTGCCGCTCTCGGCCACAAACTGCCCGAGCAGCCGGTAGTCTTTGTAGTTGATGTCTTCAATCTTCTCGACGCAGAACTTGCAAACTTTCTTGCGCCGGAAGAATTTGCGTCCGCCGGCTCCGCCCTCTCGCGGACCGCCACCCGGACCGCGCCCCGGACCGCCAAATCGCGGACGATCTCCGCCCGGCCTTCCGCCTTCACTCCGCGGCCCCGTCGATTGTTCTGGTGCTTTCGTCTCGTCTGCCATAACTCTCCTTCTCAATCTCTGCTGAGCCCATACAAGGGACTAAGGGCTAGCTAAATGTGTCGCGCGGGGGTGGGACCCTGATCCCTAGTCCCTAACCCCTGACCCCTGCTTTACGCGCTCGCCGGCGTCTCCGCCGGAGCGGCCGCGCCTTCTTCCGCGGCAGCCGCAGGTTGCGCGCTCACTTTCTTCTTTGCGTCGCGAATCGCCTTGATTTTGGCCAGGCGTTTCTGCTCCTCGTCAACACGAACAGTGATGAATTTGATCACCGGCTCGGTGACGCGCAGCCGGCGCTCCAGTTCATGGATCACCGGGCCTCCGCCCTCGACCACCATCAGGACGTAAATGCCGTCATGGAAACGCCGCACCATATAGGCCAGCCGCCGTTTCCCCATCTTGTCGACACTCTTCACGGTGCCGAGCGACGCCGGGACCGCGGCCTGCAAAGTCGAAATCAGTTTGTCCAGATCTTCGTCCGTCATATCCGGCCGGACGATGAACATCAGCTCATAGGTACGATTCATTCTGTTCTCCAAACGCTCAGGTGCTAGGGTCTAGGGTTTAGGGAATAGCAAAACCTCAAAACCCGTCTTTACTAGTCCCTAGGCCCTAATCCCTTTCTTCTGACCACTGATCACTGACCACTTTCTTCTTTCCGGTTAAACCTATTCATCGCCGCCGCCAGACCATCCTTCAGAATCACCTTCACCGCTTCCGCGGCGGCGTCCAGCATGCCATCGACGACTTCCAGTTCTTTCTTCTTCATCGGAGCCAGCAAGTACTCCGCGCCGTCTCCGACCTTTCGCTCGGGCGCAACGCCAACCCGGATCCGCAAGAATTCCTGCGTGCCCAGCGCGCCGATGATCGACTCAATCCCGTTGTGCCCCGCCGAACTCCGCCGAGTGTGAATCCGCAGCGTGCCCAGCGGAAAATCCAGCTCGTCCTGAATCACGATCAGGTCCGATTCCGGCGTCGCCTCGTACTCCCGCAGCAACTCCCGCACCGCCAGCCCGCTCAAGTTCATGAACGTCTCTGGCTTGGCCAGCAGCACCATCTGATCGGCAATCACCGTCCGCGCCGTTAGCGCCCGGCATTGCCGGTTTCTGACTTCCACTCCCAGGTCTCCCGCGATTCGATCGATCGCAAGAAACCCGACGTTATGCGGTGTGAACTGATACTCGATTCCGGGATTGCCGAGACCAACGATCAGTTTCACGCAACGATCCGATTCCTCAAACCTGTCATCCTGAGGCGCGCACTGTTTGCGCGCCCAAGGATCTGAGCGCGCCGCGCGAAGCGCTCGCGACTTTTGCGAGCGCATAAATCGCGCTTTTGGCGCGCTTCCTTACTTCTTTTCCTTCTTCTCGCCCTTTTCCGGAGCAGCTTCGGCGCCCTCTTCCTCAGTCTCCTGCTTACCCTTCTTGATGACTTCGGGCTCGGCCGGAGCAGCCGCCGCTTCGGCAGCCGCCGCCTCAGGCGTAGCAGCAACCTCTTCCTTCACCGAGGTCACGTGCGCCACAGGCTGATTCTCATCCGTCAGGAATTTGATCTTGTCCGAGTGAGGCAGATCCGAAACGCGCAGCACCTTGCCGAATGTCAAATGACTGACGTCCACGGCGATGTGGCTCGGAATGTCCGCCGGCAAGCATTCGATTTCGACCTCGCGCAGCATCTGCTCGAGAATGCCGCCCTGGGTCTTTACGCCCTCCGCCTCGCCCGTGAGCTCGATCGGCACGCTGACTGTCAACACCTTGTCGAGAGCGATCCGCTTCAGGTCAATGTGCAGCAGCCGGCCCTTGATCGGCTCATACTGCCAATCCACGATCATGGCCTTCGTCTTCTCGCCATCAAGCGTGAGGTCGAAAATCGTGTTATGTCCGGTCTCGGAGTTCAGGATGCGCGTGACCACGCGCGGATCCACGCTCACCGACAACGAAGCTTTTCCCGCTCCGTACACCACGGCCGGAATCTTCCCTTCGCGCCGCACGCGCCGCGCTTCATTCTTCGTGCCCGACTTCCGTGGCTGCGCTTCCAATGCGTTGGTTTCTAATGCAGTAGCCATGTCTGAGTCCTATTTGGGTATTCTTCTGAGCTCAGGTTTCAAAGTGTCAAAGTCTCGAAGTTCTGCGGATTCAATCCAACTTTGAAACCTTGAAACTTTACATAAAGAGCTTACTCACCGAAGTTTCTTCGTGATTCGCCTGAATTGCCCGGCCAATCAATCCCGCAATTGAGAGGACGTGAATCTTTCCGCCCTTCTCCGTTCTCGCCGCTTCGGCTTCGGCATTCAGCGGGATCGTATTCGTCACCACAACTTCCTTAATCAACGAATTCTGAATGTTCTGCACCGCCGGCCCTGACAGCACCGCATGCGAGGCGCACGCATAAACGCACGTCGCGCCATTTTCGATCAGCGCCGCAGCCGTCTTTACCAGCGTCCCCGCCGTATCAATCAAGTCGTCGATGATCAGGCAAGTCCGTCCGCGGACATCGCCGATGACGTGCATGATCTCCGCCACGTTCATCTCAACGCGCCGCTTATCTACAATGGCCAGCGCCGCATCCACCTTCTTCGCGAAAAATCTCGCGCGTTCCACGCCGCCTGCGTCGGGCGAAACCACCGTCAGATTCGGCAACTGCAACTTCTTGAAGTGGTCCACCAGCACCGGCGAAGCGAACAGATGATCCACCGGGATATTGAAAAATCCCTGCAACTGCGGCGTGTGCAAATCCACAATCAACGCCCGATGCGCGCCCGCCGTGGTCAGCAGATCCGCCACGAGCTTCGACGAGATCGGGCTCCGCGGCTTGTCTTTACGGTCCTGCCGCGCATACCCGAAGTACGGAATCACCGCCGTGATGCGCCGTGCCGACGCGCGCTTCAGCGCATCGATCATCAGCATCAGTTCCATCAGGTGCTCGTCCACCGGACGGCACGTGGGCTGCATCACGAAAACATCAGCCCCGCGCACGTTCTCCTGGATCTGCACATAGCACTCGCCGTCGGCAAAGCGCGTCACCTGCGCCTGTCCGCGCTGCATGCCGAGAAAGTGGCAGACCTCATCGGCCAAAGGCTCGTTCGCCGTGCCGCTGAAGATCTTGAACTTCTCGTCGGACCGTGGCCGCGCCTTGCGCTCCGGCTTCTCGTCGGTCACCGGCGTACTCTTCTTTTCCGTCTTCTCAGTCGGCGTGACTAAAGTGGCCATGTAGTTAGCTCTCAGCACTCAGCTTTCAGCCGTCAGCCAAGGCTCCATACGTCGCTATCGTATGCAAACTGAGAGCTGATAGCTGACGGCTGACTGCTGGTTTTCTGGCTGGGCCGCTAGGATTCGAACCTAGACAAAGTGCTCCAAAGGCACTTGACCTACCATTAGTCGACGGCCCAGTAACCCATTGTTGATGGTTGGATGTTGCCTGATCCCCGCGAAGGGGACTCTATTGTCATGCAACCAGCCGATTTCAACAATCAAAAACTCACGCCGACTTCACTCGTGTAGGGACGGACGCATTCGTCCGTCCAGCGAGCCCGAAGGGCCGAGCCCCCGCGCCTCGAACCCATCCACCAAAAGCCCGAAGGGCGAGCCCATCGCAACGAACCTATCCACGAAGAGTCCGAAGGGCAAGCGCTTCCACCGCGAACCTATCCACCCACCATCCGCCGCCAGTAAGCCGACCGAGGCAGGGTTGAAGTCGCCTGTGCCGCCCAACCAGCCTTTCGCAGCTTTCGGACGGCGCCTTCCGCTGCCTGCCGCGACCCAAAAAGCCCGTAAAGCGTCGACCCGGAACCCGACAGCGACGCATACTTCGCGCCCGCGCGCACCAGCGCGTTCTTAGCCTCGACTAGCTTGGGATACTCAGGAAATACGACTTGCTCGAAGTCGTTCTCGATCCCAGCCCGGTCAAGCCGGAGAAGCGGGTTCCCGGCCCGGCCCCCTCTCAAACCTGAAGGAGCACTGGAGTACAACTCGCTCAGCCACGCCGATAACGTGCAACTAAGCCACTTCATTCTATCGGAGCCATCCCAGCCCGTCAATTTTGCCCCACCCTTTGTGTAGGGGCGGACGCATTCGTCCGCCCCCGCCGAGCGAAGCTCGGCGGTATGTTCGCTGCCAAGCGGGGACGCAGCTGGTCCTGCCGTGGAGAATTCCGGTGCTGACATCGCCGCTGCCGGTCGGGACCGAGACCCCGCTCGTGCTGCCGTGGACGCCGATGCCGCCGAATCCACCGTGGAAGAGCGGCGCTTCAGCGCCGCGTCCCGGCCCCCATGAGACAGGGGCTTTAGCCCCTGCATTTTGTCCCACTCCGCAAACGCCTTCGGAGTCGAAACCCCAACCTCCGGAGTCACCACCACACAATCCATCATCGGAAAATCCGGCAGGGGAAAAACCTGCTCCCCGTGTCCCAATCCCAAAACCGTCCCGCCAACCAGGAACAGTGGCAGATCCGACCCGACCTCCGCCGCGATCCGCAATTTCTCAGCCTGCGATATCTTCTTGCGCACAGCCAGTTCAAGGCCCAGCAATGTCGCGACAGCGTTCGCCGACGCTCCGCCCAGTCCACCCTGCACCGGCAGCCTCTTGTCGATCTCGATGACAGCGCGTCCTTTCACCCCCAGCGCGCGAAGAGCTTTTTCAGCGATTCGGTAGCAAGTGTTGCTCTCATCTCGTGGCACGCGCGGATCCTCGCTCCGGATCTCAATCCCGCTCCCGCGTTCCACCGACACGCGAATCACATCATGCAGCCCGATCGTCTGGTAGACCGTCAGCAACTCGTGAAACCCATCCTCGCGCGCGCGCCCGATGCGCAGCCCTAGATTGATCTTCGCGAAGGATCGGACAGTGACAGGCATGGACCGATGATTGTAAGGTTTGCGCTCGTGATTTGACGACTTTTGGCTCCCTCCCCTGCCAGTACTACCACGTTGGTAATCTCGACGGCGCCTTTCACAAGGCGCAACCTTAATGTGATTTGGATCACAACCGACTCCGTTGGACGGGCCGGTCAGTCTCCTCATTTGCAAGCGCAAGTCCTGCAATCACATAGGCTGCAACCGAATTTCGGGCCCCTGTGCAGCTTCATCCCGCAAGTTGGGAAGTAAGACAATGTGAGCAGGAGTAGGGCAAATCCTTGCTCGAGCAGAGCCCCGTTGCCCACTCGAGCCACCAGGGGAAAAGTATGCGCCGGGTTATTGCTTACCAGGCAGTTTTACTATTCACGCTCGCCGCCGTCGCGGCATTCGCGCAAGAGTACAAAGTCATCTCCGTCACCGATGGAGGCACCATCTCCGGCACCGTGAAGTGGTCCGGCCCTGTCCCGCACGCGCTAGAGTTTCCCATCACCAAAGACCGGCAGATCTGCGATCCCGATTCCAAAAAAACCACTGATCTCGAACGACTCATCATTGGCCCCCAGGGCGGAGTCGCCAACACAGTCGTCTATCTCAAGAACATCGCTGCCGGCAAGAAAATGGAATTACCCGAACAGCGCCGCCATCTCGACCAGAAGCATTGCCGCTACCTCCCGCATATTCTGCTGGTCCCGCAGGGCGCCACACTCGACATGATGAGCTCCGATGCCACTCTGCACACCGTCCACATGGATGGCGCGGCGACTTTCAATCTTCCATTTCCTTTCCCCGGCAAAGTCACCTCGCGCTCCATGGAGACGCCGGGCCTGGTGAATCTCCGCTGCAACGGAGGCCACATCTGGATGAATGCCGAGATGTTCGTCGCTCCGCATCCCTACTACGCCGTCACCGAGGAGAGCGGGCACTTCGAATTCACCGACGTCCCGCCGGGCACTTATCAGATCGTCGCCTGGCACGAAGGCTGGAGCCTGGCAGGCAAAGAACAGTCCTACGACGTCCTGACCGAACACAGCGTCCAACGCCCGGTCTTCACTCCGCCAAAGACGTGGGAGAAGCCGGTAACGGTGAACGCAAACGGCCCAGCAAACGTAGAATTCGTGATCTCAAACAGATAAGGGCAATCCGTGTTCCTCTGTGGCCCCTGTGGTGAAGTCTTTGTTCGGCCCCCTAGAAACGGCATTAATATACTTGCGGAATCAAATGCGCGAGCACATGGTGCCCCCAATGCGGAGTGTCTAGTGGCCCTTTCTAGGAGGTCAGTCCTTGTGATTGAGGTCGGTCCTTGTGATTAGTGTCTATGGGGATGAGAGCGCAGACGAGACAAGAGAACGTGTGTTTTCTGTTGCGGGAGTAGTCGGCCTTGAGGAAGACTGGCAGTCTCTCCAGCAAAAATGGGATGAGCGCTGCGGAGGCATCCCGTTCCATGCCAACGACTGCGAGAGCAATCAAGAAGACTTCAAACATTTCCCCGACCCCGAAAACAAGGCTCGATATAAAGACCTAAGCCTGCTCCTTGCAAATAGCGGGCTAGGTGGTTATGGAATCGCAGTTGACTTAATCGCGCGTCGTGAGATTTTCCCTGCAACGCCAGCAGGATTGGATTACTACAAGTGTCTTTTGGAACTAATTGAACGCATGAAGAATTTTGCCAACTACAACAAGGAAAAAGTGAAATTCACTTTCGATATGCGCCCTGAAGGGCCATTCAATAGTGGCTTTCTGTACTCGATTGCCAGGAGCACAAGTTCATGGAATCCCCACCTAGATTCAGAAATCGCATTCGCGTGCTCCAAAGATAATTCTCGCGTGCAAGTGGCGGATCTGTTCGCCCGCGAAGTAATGAAAGTGTTAGACAACATGATCGGCCCGAAAAAACGGAAAGCCAGAAAATCATGGCTTGCCCTGTCCAAGACAGGGAGGTTTCACATGGAGGTGTATACGAAAGAATGGTTTGTAGATCTGAAAGCCAAAATGCCAAAATTCGAGATGGAAACTGGTATGTCGATACGCGACTATGGTCAATGGCTTAAGGATACAAAACGCAACATCGACAATATATCCAATCGCTTCGCGTATATGCAGTTTGTAATCCAGAGGGACGGCGAGTGAAACAAAATGACGAGTTCGACAGATTTGACCGGACTATGCGTGATCTGATGAAGGTTCCGCATGAAGAAATAAAAGCAGAATTGGATAGGGAAAAAGCGGCACGAAAGCCCAAGAAGGAGATTGGAGATAGCAAGGAACGAAAAGATGACAAATGACAGCATTCCGGAGCAACTGGACTGGGTTCATGAACGCGCCAAGTGTTCCTTAGTTGAAGTGTTCGCCGTGCAGGTGTACGCAATTCTGATCCTGCTGCTTGCGCTCTTACTTGGGGCGAGATACACCCGAGGCGCTGATTTCGCAATCGTGGTGGGATTTTATGCGCTGGCGAAGATTTTCGAAGAGGCCGATCGCCCGGTCTTTGCTCTAGGCCACATTGTCAGCGGACACACGTTGAAACACCTTGCCGCCGCCACAGCCGGCCTCTGGATTCTCAGAATGCTGGAGAAACGAGAACCAATTGCCTCCCCATAATTCCTCTGTGGTGCTCATTCCGACCGGCTGTACGGCGACGTAGGTAGCGCTCAAGGTGGAACGGATACCATCCATCGTGTGGATGGCTGTAAAAATATAAGTACAGTCACCGCAACGGAAGTATAGTCATTTTGTTTCAATACATTACTTATGATTCTGTATGAAGCTGGTTACTCACGTGACACTTAACGCTATAATTTGCCAGGTCTGCGCTTCCCCAGAAAGCGAAAATCTCTAATGAACGTAACCTTTGCACTCGATGAATTGAATGAACGAATCAAGCGCTTAGAGAGCAAGAACCCTAACTTTCCGAAGCACGTTCTAGACGTGCTTTCGAACTTGATCCAGAACTATAACGAGCTGGCAGTGAAGCTCGCCGCCGCCGAGCGCGTGCTGGCACGCCAAGATCCCGCAGTATTTGAGGCTTATCTGAAGGAGAAAGAGAGCGCAGCACGCGAGTTGAAACTTCGAGCGCCCGCCGAAGTTCTAGCACCTTTTCGGAGTAATCCATAGCCTCCGAACTGCTCACCCTGTCGCGGCTAACTACTAACTGGCATGTCTCAGCGCGCGGCCAGCTATCGCACGCTGCCGCCCTCCGTCGTCTACGGCTGCGGTTTCTTGTGCCATTCCGCATTGACCGTGGCAGGCAGGGAATCCAGTCGGCTCAAAAATGTGACAACCATCCAAATATTGTTGTCGGAGACCGATTTGTCGTTATGCCATTGCCCGTCCCAGGCCGACATGCCGGAGTAGCGCACTCCGTTTCTGACGATCCAAAACAACTGCCAATCTGGTTTGCGCGGAGAACTAAGCGCGAATTGCGGCACGTGAGGATAGAAGCTCGCCCCGTAGTCACTGGTCGCGCTCGGATCGCCATGGCAACCGGCGCAAGCATCTCTAAATATTTTCATTCCGGCCAGTAGATTCTCGTCTGTCGCTGCGACGGGGTTGCTGAGGTGAGGTGCGCGTCGCGAGACATAAGCATTCAAAGCCATCTGCGCAAAAGCTGTTTCCCATCTCGGAGGGTCGGCATTCGCGAACGCTGGCAATAAGCCCAACCATGCCAGCAAAACAAGCCCAGCCGGCAATGCCAGCACTCCCAGCAAGAATCCGAGCACAAATTTGCGCATAGCAGCTCCTGAAATAGTTAGGCTCGGCGGCTTAGACGGATGGCGGATAGGATACGTCAACCGGATGTCTGGATCGGGACCGCCGTGGGGCGCCTCGAACTTTGAGAATGCTCTGGAGTTTTGAGAATGCTGCAGAAATGAGAAGCAATTGCGTCATTTGAATTCGTCTGTGTTCTCTGTGGTGAGTCTTTATTGGAACTGCTGGGGTAACTCATCACTTCCGCTCGACTCGTCTGCCGCCGAAAGCATGAATCGTGCGCGTCCCGGCCACAACCTCTCCTCCATGCGAAACTCCGCGTGATATGAAATACTCCTCCCCTGCACGAACGGGAATCCTCTTTCCATCGATCAGGAGCGTGTAGCACCCCTCGACGACGATCATGTATTCGTCAAAATCGTGTACGTGCGCAACCGACGACGCGGTCTCGTGACAAGTCCAGAACGCCATCTGGCTGCCGTCGGCGCCATCGAATACATATCCTTCAACGCCCGGAGTCGCCTGGCTGCCGCTCGCAACTCGATTCGCCTGCTGCTTCATGAACTCTGGAAAGTCTTTCATCGTCTCCCTCGCGCACAAATCATCCCTGACGCTGGAACTGTGCCCCCTGTGTCCCCTGTGGTGAAGTCTTTGCTTCTGCTCCCATTGTGAAACTGTCAAGCGAAAAATCTCTCTTGACCCGCAAATGCCGCCAACCAAAGCACAAACCATCCGAGACAGCAGCCGGGCATTTCGCCTCAAATTGTTACAATAGAGTTAATCGTGATTGCAGAAGCACATTTGGCGCTTCCATCCCTGGGCTCCCGCCAGAGCGCATCTAAGTCCTTATTCTGGAAGATTTTGCGCGTAAGTCCTTTATTGGCAAGATTTTGCAAGGATAAGAAACGCCTCTCGCCATCTAAGTCCAATCATTGGAAGATTTTAGCAATCGGATACCCCAATATTTTTTCCGCGCGCGAACGAGTCGCGCTTCACAATTTTTCGTTTGGCGGCGGTGTGTAGAATGACAACTGGCATGTCTCAGGCCGCGCCAGCTATCACACACACCCCTGCCGATATCGTGCGGCAGACACCCGTCTCGCAAGCGCCCAACGGCGTCTGCTACGCCAGCTCCGGCGAGATCGCCGTCAACACCTTCGACCTGGAGCGAATGGTCGCCGCTGTTCCCACTCGCATCGCGACCGCATTGCAAAAGAAGGCGTACTACTTCGTCCCCCTGACAGTCAGCCACGGCGATGAAACTGTCATTGCCGATCGATACGACGTCGCACTCAGCGACAACGCGGTCTGCCACCGCAATCTGAATCTCGGCGACTCGCAGTGCGTGTTTATCTCCACTCGCTTGATGGATGACAAATTCTCCGTCGCCTTCGAGTTCTACATCAACGTGGGTCACGCGCTGGTCGAGCGCGCTGGCGTATCGCGTGAATTCGCCGAACTCGCGTGGAGTCAGGTCGAAGCCGGAGTGCGCGGCGAGACTTCCCTCGACGCCTGGGAATCGCGCAAGCTCGCCACCGCCAACGGCCCCGACGCCGAGCGCTACAAGAACGAATACCTCGACGCCACGTTCTCCGACACGATTTCGATTTACCTGCTCTCGCTCTATCTCGACGTCGACTACTACGACCTGCGCGAGCGCGATTATCCGCTGCTGGCTCCTTCGGCGCTCGCCGAGCGCTTGCGCAAAGTTGCCGAATTGTTCCCGCCCAACAGCGGATTCGAATTCGGGGTCCTCTACAAGCGCCGTACCTGAGGAGACGCGACGTGGCAACTGAACACGCACCCCGCTCGCCTCGCTGGTACGCGATTCCGCTGCGCGTTCTGCTCGCGACCTTGATCGGGACGCTGCTCTGCTTCGCCGTTAGCCTGCTGCTCGCAATTTTCGGCGTAGTCATCGCATCGGCGATTCGCGGCTTCCATCCCGATATGCGCATTGCCTACCGCATGATCGCGCTGCCCAGCGCTCTGGTTGCTGGTGCGATCATTTTTGTCCTCTCACTGGTCATGGAAATCCGCCACTACCGCCAGGTGAAGACGCTTTCGGCGATCGAGAGAATGGGTTGACCGATGCCACCCCGCATCGCCATCCCCATGCCGCACTCGACGGATCTCGAATACGGCGAGCGCGCCATCCCGCAATACGAGCGCGCAGTCGTGCTGGCGGGAGGAGAACCGGTTCGCATTCCGCTCGACGCAGATACTTCGCAGCTTAGAAGCCTGATCGAGAGCTGTGCGGGAGTCCTGCTCCCCGGGAGCAACGCCGATATCGATCCGGCAAGATTCCAGCAGCATAAATCGCCGCACACTGCCAATGCCGATCTCCGCCGCGAGGAGACTGACAATCTTCTTCTCGAAGACGCCTACAAGCACCGCAAACCGGTTCTGGGAATCTGCTACGGCCTGCAAAGCCTGAACGTCTTTCGCAAAGGATCGTTAATCCAGCACATCCCAGACTTCCTTCCGCAACAGGCGCGCACGAAAGTGAATCACGAAGCTGGAAGGAAAGTGGCCGTGGCGCACGAAGTCTCAGTTGAGCCGAGTTCGCGGCTCGCACGACTCCTCGTCAACCACAAAAACCGGGAAGGGCACGGCTTAAGCCGTGCCAACCACGGCAACGGAGATGATGCGGCTCTAGCCGCTGAGGGCAATCCGCTGATCGTAGCGGTGAACTCTTCCCATCATCAATCGGCCTATGGGATCGGGCAAGGCCTGCGCATCGTCGCCCGCTGTCCGGATGATGAAATTGTTGAAGCTCTGGAGGGGACGTCGCTGGACCACTTCGTGCTCGCAGTGCAGTGGCACCCCGAGCGCTC
>Ga0335070_10008420_pt1 | contig 12094 bp, 12 predicted proteins | sample Lox_Sample_13_FD_206722 | JGI IMG/M metagenome (GOLD analysis project Ga0335070, IMG submission 206722) | Soil microbial communities from Loxahatchee National Wildlife Refuge, Florida, United States - Lox_Sample_1.3 | ecosystem: Environmental > Terrestrial > Soil > Wetlands | place: USA...
CTATGACGGCCTGATGACAAAAGGCGCCGCCCATCCGAAGGTCGGCGCAAGAGGGCCCCGCTCGAAGGACCAGGGAATTGCGCAAGTACTGGATTGCCGCGCTCATCATCGTCGTGGTCGCTGTCACCGGAGTCGGCATCTATGAGTATCAGGGTCGCCAGAAGGCGGTCCCGGCCGCCGCAGATCCAAGCGCGACGGCGGCCACAAACGCGGCGACCGCGCCCATGCCGCTCTATGACGACGACCATGTGCTGGGCTCGAAGGAGGCGCCGATCACGATGATCGAGTACGCCTCGCTGACCTGCCCGCACTGCGCCCATTTCCACAACGACATTCTGCCGCAGATCAAGACCGCCTATATCGACACCGGCAAGGTGAAGCTGGTCTTCCGCAGCTACCCGCTCGATCAGGCGGCACTCAAGGCCGCCGAGCTGGCCGAATGCGTGTCGCCGGTGACCTACTTCCCCATGGTGTCGCTGCTGTTCAAGGAGCAGGGCGACTGGGCCCACGGCGACAAGCCTGTCGATGCGCTCGCCAAGATCGCGGCCGGCGCCGGCATCGACCAGGCCAAATTCCAGTCTTGCCTCGACGACAAAGCGATTTCCGATCGCATCATCGCGCGCGCCCAGGAGGGCCAGGACAAGTTCGGCGTCCAGTCCACGCCGACCTTCTTCGTCAATGGCCGCAAGATCGAGGGCGCCGTCCCTTACGAGGATTTCGAGAAGGTGTTCAAGGAGCTGCAGCCTTGATGAGGACGCCCACCGCACATCTGCTGGCGCGATTCTTCCCGCATCCCTCCCTGCTCGACTGATCCCCTGGAGTTCGGCTTGGTTCAATTCACCAAACTCAGGCTCGTCGGTTTCAAGTCCTTCGTCGATTCGACGGAGATGCCGATCGAGCCCGGCATGACCGGCATCGTCGGCCCCAATGGCTGCGGCAAATCGAACCTGGTCGAGGCGCTGCGCTGGGTGATGGGCGAAACCTCGGCCAAGCGGATGCGCGGCGGCGAGATGGACGACGTGATCTTCGCCGGCAATACCGGACGGCCGGCGCGCAACATCGCTGAAGTCGTGCTCTCGCTCGACAACACCGATCGCAACGTCCCCTCGCAGTTCAACGGCAACGAGGCGCTCGAGGTCAGCCGGCGTATCGATCGCGGCGTCGGCTCGCATTACCGGGTCAACGGCTCGGAGGTGCGGGCGCGCGACGTTCAGCTCCTGTTTGCCGATGCCGCCACCGGCGCCCATTCGACCGCGATGGTGAGCCAGGGCCGCGTCGGCGCCATCATCAGCGCCAAGCCCACCGAGCGCCGCGCGCTGCTCGAAGAAGCCGCCGGCATCACCGGCCTGCATTCGCGCCGCCATGAGGCGGAGCTGAGGCTGCGTGCGGCCGAAGCCAATCTGGCGCGCCTCGAAGACGTCATCGTCACGCTCGAGGCGCAGTATCAGACGCTGAAGAAGCAGGCCCGCCAGGCGCAGCGCTATCGCACCATCGCCGATCAGCTGCGCAAGGCCGAGGCGGTGCTGATCCATCTGCAATGGGCCGAGGCCCAGGCCCGCGTCGAGGCGGCGCGCCAGGCGCTGGCCGAAGCGGAAACCGTGGTCGCATCCGCGACCGAAGCCGCCGCCGTCGCCGCGCGCGAGCAGGCCGACGGGGCGGCGGTGCTGCCGGGACTGCGGCAAAGCGAGGCCGAGGCCGCCGCCGCCTTGCAGCGCCTGACCTTGGCGCGCGGCGCGCTCGAGCAGGAGGAGCAGCGCGTCCAGCAGCAGCAGATCGAGGCCGAACGCCGGCGCCAGCAGGTCGAGGGCGATATCGGCCGCGAGCGCACCCTGCTCGAGGACGCGGCCGCGGCGCAAGCCAGACTGACCGAGGAAGAGGTGCAGCTGACCGAGGCCGGCGCCCGCGAGGCCGATGCGCTGGCTGAGGCCGGGCGCGAGGCGAATGACAGCCAGGCCCGGGTCGAGACCACCGAGACCGAGCTGGCGCAGCTGACGCAATCGATCGCCGAAGGCGAGGCGCGCCAATCGGCGCTGGCGCGCCGGCTGGGCGAGCTCGAGGAGCGGCTGCGCCGTCTGGATCAGCGCGCCGAGACGACGCGCCTCGAGCGCGAGCGCCTGACCGCCGAGACCGAGCAGGATCTGGAGCTGGTCGCGGCCAAGCATCGCCTGGCCGAGACCGAGGGCGAGCTCGCGGCGGCCGAAACCCGGCGCGCCGAGGCCGAGGGGGCCCTGGGCAGCGCCGAAACGGCCGAAGCCGAGGCGCGCACGAGCCAACAGACGGCCCAGAGCGCCCATGCCAAGCTCGCCGCCGAAGCCGCGACCTTGAGCGAGCTCTTCGTCGGCACCGAATCGGCCAGCCAGCCGCCGCTGATCGACCAGTTGCAGGTCCAGCCCGGCTACGAAGCGGCGCTGGGTGCGGCATTGGGCGACGATCTCACCGCCTCGACCGACCTGGCCGCACCCGTTCACTGGCAGTCGGTCCAAGAACGGCCCGACGCCCCGCATCTGCCGGCCGGCGCCGAGCCGCTGTCGCGCTTCGTCACCGGCTCGCCGGTGCTGCTGCGCCGCCTGCATCAGATCGGCGTGGTCGAGAGCGAGGCCGCCTGCCGCGCGCTCTCGAGCCAGGTCGGGCAAGGCCAGCGGCTGGTCTCCAAGGACGGTGCCATGTGGCGCTGGGACGGCTACACGGTCGCCTCGGGCGCGCCGAGCCCGGCGGCCCTGCGCCTGCGCCAACGCAACCGCCTGAACGAGGTCAAGCAGGAGCTCGAGAGCGCGACGGCGACCCTGGCGCAGACGCAGGCTGCCCTGGCCCGGGCGAGCGAGGCGCGCAGCGCCGCCGCCGCCGAGGCCGAGGCGGCGCGCGCTGCCGGCCGCCAGGCCTATCAGGCCGTCGACCAGGCCCGCGCCGCGCTGGCCCAGGTGCAACAGCGCCTGGCCGAAGCGGTCTCGCGCTTGACCTTGTTGAAGCGCACCGCCGAGGAAGTGGCGGCCGAGCGCGCCGAGACCGATGCGCAGCGCCAGCAGGCCGAAGCCGACCGCGCGGCGCTGCCCGATCTGGGCGGCGCGCGCCAGCGTGTCGGCGAGCTGAAGCCGCGGCTTGCCGAAGAGCGCGGCCAATTGATCGAACGCAAGGGCGCCGTCGAGCGGCTGAAGCGCGAGGCCGCGATCCGGGCCGAGCGGCAGGCCACCGTCGCGCGCGAGCGCAATTCCTGGACCCAGCGCAGCGAGGCAGCGCAGCGCCAGCTCGAAACCTATCAGCAGCGCCTGGCCGAGATCGGCGAGGAAATCGAGCGCCTGGCGCGCCGTCCGGCCGAGCTGGCCCTGCAGCGTCAGCGCCTGCTGGACGAGATCGCCGGTGCCACGACGGCACGCCAGGCGGCGGCGGACCGCCTGGCCGAGGCCGAGACGAGGCTCGCCGAATTCGATCGCTCACTGAAGGCGGCCGAGCATGAGTTGGGTCAGGCCCGCGAGCATCGGGTCCGCACTGAAGGGCTGGTGGCCCAGGCCGAGCAGGCCGGTGCCCTCGTGATCGAGCGCTCCCAGGAGCGGCTGGAAGTGGCGCCCGCGGAGGCGCTGGCGCTGGCCGAGCATAAGGAGGGCGAGGAGCTGCCCGACCGCGAGGCGATCGAGGCGCGGATTCAGCGCCTGACGCGCGAGCGCGAGAATATCGGCCCGGTCAATCTGCGCGCCGAATCGGAGGCCGAGGAGCTGGAGCAGCAGATCGGCGGCATGCAGAACGAGCGCAACGATCTGGTCTCGGCCATCGCGCGCCTCCGCCAGGGCATCGCCAGCCTCAATCGCGAGGGCCGCGAGCGGCTCCTGGCGGCCTTCGAGGTGGTCAACGGCCATTTCCAGCAGCTCTTCACCCGTCTCTTCGGCGGGGGCCGCGCGCATCTGGCCCTGACCGAGGCCGAGGACCCGCTGGAGGCCGGCCTCGAGATCATGGCGAGCCCACCCGGCAAGAAGCTCCAGGTCATGTCGCTGCTCTCGGGCGGCGAGCAGGCCTTGACGGCGCTGGCGCTCCTCTTCGGCGTGTTCCTCACCAACCCGGCGCCGATCTGCGTGCTGGACGAGGTGGATGCCCCGCTCGACGACGCCAATGTCGACCGCTTCTGCGACCTGGTCGAGGAGCTGGCGCGCACGACCACCACCCGGTTCCTGGTCATCACCCATCACCGCCTGACCATGGCCCGGATGGACCGCCTGTTCGGCGTCACCATGGCCGAACGCGGGGTCTCGCAGCTGGTCTCGGTCGACCTGCAGCGGGCCTCTGAACTGCGCCAGAGCGCGTAACGCCGCACGCGAAGATTTTCGTTGCGGCGCAAGCATTTGACGAGGGGGCGCCCAGGCTTGACAGGGGTAGGGGTCGCCCGTATGTTGCGCCTCGCCTCGCGACCGGGCCAGGGGTTGTGGGGTTTTCTGCGCGTTGGACGATGAGCCAGGACAAGCCACCGACGCCGCTCGACGAACTCGGCAAGCGCCTCGCGGCGCTGCGTCGCAAGGAAAGCGGCAAACAAACGGCGGGTCCCGGCGCCTCGACACCGAAGACAGCCGCCGGCTGGGCGTTTCGATTGAGCGTCGAGCTGGTCACCGGGTTGGTCGTCGGCGGCGGGATCGGTTGGCTGCTGGATCGGTGGCTAGGCACCTCTCCGGCATTCCTCATCGTGTTCTTCCTCCTCGGCGCCGCTGCGGGCACCCTCAACGTGTTCCGTGCCGCCAAGGAGATGAACCGCGACGACGCGTCGAAATCCTGACCGGCCGCGGCCCTACGGGCGTTCAGCCCGGGCCCGCAGGGGATCACGACGGAAGTGAAGGACCAAGTGCCGGATGGAAGGCCATAGCCCTCTCGAGCAGTTCACGATCCACAGTGTCGTGAACATTCCGATCGGCGGAATCCATGCCGACATCACCAACTCGTCGATCTTCATGATGATCGCGGTGGTGCTGGCGACCCTTTTCCTGACGCTTTCGATGCGCGGCGGCGCGCTGGTGCCGACACGCTGGCAGTCGATGGCGGAGCTCTCCTACGAATTCATCGCCAAGATGCTCAAGGAGAATGTCGGCGACGGCGGACGGCGCTATTTCCCGTTCGTCTTCACGCTCTTCATGTTCATCCTGTTCTGCAATCTCCTGGGCATGGTGCCTTTCAGCTTCACGGTCACCAGCCACATCGCCGTCACCTTCGCGCTCGCCTTCGTCGTGTTCCTCGGCGTAACCGTGATCGGCTTCGTGCGCCACGGCGCACATTTCCTGAAATTGTTCGTGCCCTCGGGCGTGCCGATCTTTCTGCTGCCCCTGATGGTGGTGATCGAGGTGCTCTCCTACCTCACCCGCCCGATCAGCCTCTCGGTGCGACTGTTCGCCAACATGATGGCGGGCCACACCATGCTGAAGGTGTTCGGCGGCTTCGTGGTGGCGCTCGGCATCCTCGGCGGCTGGGCCCCGCTCGCCTTCATCATCGCGCTCACCGGCCTCGAGTTCGGCATCGCGATCCTCCAGGCCTATGTCTTCACCATCCTGACCTGCATCTATCTCAACGATGCCGTGAACATGCATCACTGAGCGGCGACGCGGGATCCCAGGTTTGCGTTACATCGACCCTTCCACTCGAAACTCGAAAAGGAACTGAACTATGGACGTGGCAGCAGCAACCTCGCTCGGCAAGCTGATCGGCGCCGGCATCGCCATGATCGCGCTCGGCGGCGTGGGCGTCGGTATCGGCAACATCTTCGCGAGCTACGTCTCGGGCGCGCTGCGCAATCCGGCCGCAGCGGGCAAGGTGTTCGGCAACGTGCTGCTGGGCTTCGCGCTGGTCGAGGCGGTCGCGCTCTACGCGCTCGTCATCGCGATGCTGCTGCTGTTCGTGTTCTAAGAAGACGGGGACCGGCAATCACGGGACCGGACGGGCGGGCGCCGGCGATCCAGGCCCGCTCCTCGCCGATCCGGTCCTCTCGCGCACGAGGCGGCTCGAATGCCCCAACTCGAATTTTCGACCTATGCGCCGCAGCTGATCTGGCTGGCGATCACCTTCGTCATCCTCTACCTGCTGATGGCGAAGCTGGCCCTGCCGCGGATCGCCGCCACGCTCGGCAACCGGCAGAACAAGCTCGAATCCGATCTGGCACGTGCCGAGCGGATCAAGGCCGACGCCGAGAGCGTGCTCGCCGCCTATGAAAAGGCCATGACGGATGCGCGCATGAAGGCCCAGGCCCTGACCGGCCAGGCGGCCGCCGACATGGCGGCGGAATTCGCCAAAAAGGAGGCGGCTTTCGTCGCCGAGCTCAATGCGCGCACCGCCGAGGCCGAGAAGCGGATCGCGGCCGCGCGTGATCAGGCCCTGACCGAGACCCGCTCGATCGCCGCCGATCTGACGCAGACCATCTTGCGCAAGGTGGCGGGCGTCGAGCTTTCGCCGTCGGCGGCCAAGGAATGGGTCGAGGCCGCCGCCAAGGAGCGTCGCTGATGGAGTTCCTCCACGATCCCGAAATCTGGGTCGCCATCGCCTGGGTCATCTTCGTGGCGCTGGCCGGTAAGCCGATCTATAAGCGCATCGGCAAGATGCTGGACGATCGGGCGGCCAAGATCCGCGGCGAATTGTCCGAGGCCGAGCGGCTGCGCGACGACGCGGAAAAACTCCTGGGCGATTATCAGCGCCGCCAGCGTCAGGCGATGAAGGAAGCCGAGGCGATCCTGGCCCAGGCCAAGGACGAGGCGGAGCGCATCCGCAAGGAGGCGATGGTCAATATCGAGGCCGCGCTGAAGCGCCGCGAGAAGCAGGCGATGGAGAAGATCGCCCAGGCCGAGGCGCAGGCCGTGACCGAGGTGCGCAATCAGGCGGTCAACCTCGCCGTGCTGGGAGCGCAGAAGGCGCTGGCGGCGGGTCTCGACCCCGCCCGCGCCTCGACCCTCATCGACCGGTCGGTCGCCGAGCTGGAGCGCAGCCTGCACTAGAATCGGGCGTCACGAATCTGGGAAACAAGAAAGGCCTCGTCCTCCAGGACAAGGCCTTTTTCATGGGGGCGACCGATTGACAGCAGGCAGGTCCGAGACCCTATGCTGCGGCTGAGCCGGCGCAATGGACCTCGGCCGAAGGGGCGGCGGGATGAAGGCAGCCACATCGCGTCTCGACCGCGCGCCCGCGACGCTGCTGTTGCTCCTGGCGATCCTCTCGATCCAACTGGGCTCGGCCCTCGCCATCACCTTGTTCCCGATCTACGGCCCGCTTGGCATGCTGTTCCTGCGCATGACGATCGGCGGCCTTCTGCTCTGCGCCCTTTACCGCTCGACCGTGTTCCCCACCCTGCGCCAGGCACCCCTCGGCATCGCGGCGCTGGGGCTCACCATGGCGGTGCAGAGCGGCACCTTCTTCGAGGCATTGTCGCGGATCCCGCTCGGTATCACCGTGGCGATCGAGTTCTTCGGCCCCCTGAGCGTGGCGCTGCTTTCGTCGCGACGCTGGCTGGATGTGCTCTGCGTGCTGCTGGCGGCGGGGGGAATTGCGTTGCTGACGCCGGCCCTGGGCACCAGCCTCGATCCGGTCGGCGTGATCTATGCTGGCGCCGCCGGTGCGGGTTGGGTCTGCTTCATCCTGCTCTGCCGGCGGCTCGGCCGCGCTGTCGAGGGCGGCGCCGGTCTCGCCTTGGCGATGACGATCGCGGGCCTGTTGCTGTCCCCGTTCGTCGGCGCCGGTGCCATCGGCCAAGTGGCTGCCCACCGGGCGACGATCCTCGCCATCCTCGGCGTGGTACTGTTCTCGGCCACCATCCCGCTGCTGTTCGAGTTCCTGGCGCTCCGCACCATGCCGGCCAAGAAATATGGCGTGCTGGTTTCGCTCGAGCCGGTGGTGGCCACGCTTGTCGGCATCGCCCTGCTGTCGGAGACCGTCGGCGTCCGGGCCTGGGTCGCGGTCCTGCTCATCACGGTCGCCTCGATCGGCGTGGCGCTCCTGCACAAAGCGGAAGTCAGGGCCGAGCCCGCTCAGAACGTCCCTGGATAGGCGCCGCCGTCGACCAGGATGTTCTGGCCCGTGATGTAGCCGGCCTGGACCGAGCAGAGGAAGGCGCAAGCCTCGCCGAATTCCTCGGGCGTCCCGAAGCGGCCGGCGGGAATTTCCTTCTCCAGCTCGGCCAGCGCCTCGTCGCGGCCGATGCCGCGCGCCTTGGCGTGGTTGGCGATGAAGACCTCGCTGCGGTCCGTGGCGATCGAGCCCGGCAGCAGGTTGTTGACGGTGACGTTGTGGCGTGCCACCTCGCGCGCGAGGCCGGCGACGAATCCGGTGAGGCCGCTGCGCGCGCCGTTGGAGAGGGCGAGCGAGGCGAAGGGCTGCTTCACGGTCGAGGAGGTGATGTTGACGATGCGCCCGAAGCGCCGGCGCGCCATGGCGTCCACCGTCGCCTTCATCAGGAAGATCGGCGCCAGCATGTTGGCCTCGAGTGCTGCATTCCAGTCCTTGCGGGTGAAGTTGCGGAAATCGCCGGTGGGCGGACCGCCGGCATTGTTCACCAGGATGTCGGGCTCGGGGCAGGAAGCGAGTACTGCCTGGCGCCCGACTTCGGTCGCGATGTCGCCCGCGACCGCGGTCACGCGGGCCCCGGTCGCCTTGCGGATCGCGGCCGCGGTCGCCTCCAGCACATCGCCATGACGGGCTGTGATCCAGACCTCGCAGCCCTCGCGGGCCAGCGAATGCGCGCAGGCCCGCCCCATGCCCTTGCTTGCGGCGCAGACCAGCGCCTTACGGCCCTTCAGACCAAGATCCATCATCCACCTCCGATGCCAACCGGCCCAGCGCGGCGCCTGAGAGCCGGTAGGGCAGCCAATCCTTCATATGCTCCATGCCGATGCGCTCATAGAAGGCGCGCGCCGGGTTCCAATGCAGCACCCACAGATCGAGGCGCCGGCAGCCGCGATCGCGCGCGATGCGCGCGATGCCGGCGAGCAGCAGCTTGCCGAGGCCGCGGCCACGCGCCGCCGGCCGCAGATAAAGATCCTCGAGATAGATCCCGGCGCGGCCGAGCCAGGTCGAATAGTTGTGGAAGAAGAGCGCGAATCCCAGGATGGCATCGCCCTCTTCCAAGATCAGCACCTCGGCCCGGCGGTCGGGGCCGAAACAATCGCGCCGGAAATCCTCCGCGGTCGCCTCGACATTGGAGAGCGGCTCCTTCTCGAATTCCGCGAGCTCGCGCACCATCGCCACGATCTCGGCCGCATCCTCGGGTCGCGCTGGCCTGAGGCGCGGGCGCTCTGGTCCCGTCATGATCGAGTCCAATCCGCTGTCATGGGTACCGGCGCCCGCGGGCAGCCGGCAATCCGGAAGGGGCCAAGAATATTGGACAGGCGAAACAAGGCAATAGCCGCATGGCCCGGCCTATTCCATGCTCTGCCGCGAAATGCGGCGATGATCTCCAGGCGGCGATGAGATAAACTTCCCATCGGGCCCAATTCGCACCGACGCTTCCTCGGGAGGAAGGGCCATGCCCGCTGCATCCACCATCACCGTCTTCTTCGCCACCAACCGCAACCCGATCGGCGACCCGCCGACCGGCTTCGGGCCTCTGCTCGGCCCCATCGACGGCACGGCGATCCGCTTCGGGACCGCCGAGATCGACGAGAAGACGCTGAAGCTCGCTCGGCTCGATGTGGCGCCTGAAAAGCTCGTCTTTGAGGACGATCAGGACAAGACCTTGAAATTCGGCAGCCAAAAGGTGTTCGACGCCCTCAAGTCCAAGATGATCGCCCATGCCCGCGATACGCTGATCTTCGTGCATGGGTTCGGCTACTCCTTCGCCGAGGCGCTGGAGGGCGCTGCCGCCTTCAAGAAGTTCCTGGCTTTGGAGATGAACATCTTCGTCTTCACCTGGCCCTCCGACGGCAAGATGGTCCCCTTGACGTCCTACCCGAAGGATCGCGCGGATGTCGAACGCTCGGGCGACGCCATGGCCCGCGCGATCGACATCGCGGCCCGCTATCTGCAGAAGATCGCAGCCGAGGACCGCTGCGAGCAACGACTTCATCTGCTCGCGCATAGCATGGGGAATTATGCGCTGCGCCATGGCGTCCAGGGCCTCTGCCGCCGCTACAAGAGTGTTCTGCCGCGGCTGTTCGACAAGGTCGTCCTCGCCGCCGCGGACGAGGATGCCGACACGTTCGATTTCGACGCCAAGATGAAGCCGCTGCCGCAACTGGCGCAGCAGATTCTGGTCTATCACACGCCGCGCGACCGGGCGCTGATCATCAGCGACACGACCAAGGGCAATCCCGACCGTCTCGGCGCCGGCGGACCCGACAACACCCGCTCTCTCAACGACAAGATCTCGGTCGTCGACGTCTCGGAGGCCCTCCCCGGCGACGACGACGCCACCAATCACCAATATTACCGGGTCAATACCCGCGTGCGAGCGGACCTGCGGCAGGTGTTCGGCGACGTTGTGCCATTCCAGGTGAAGGGCCGCCTCTATCTGCCGGACGCGAAGCGCTACCGGCTGAAGAAGGCCATGCCCTGAATCATCGCCTATTGCTACTCCGCCGCCTTGGCGCTGTTCGAGCCCGGGACCCAGCGTAAGACCGGCTTGCGCGCGGCCGCGGTCTCGTCGAGGCGCCGGCGCGGGGTGAGCTTCGGCGCCGCCTCGAAATAGGGGGCGTCGCCCGACTTGGCCCGCTGTGCCAAGCCCCGCATCACCTCGATGAAGCGATCGAGCGAATCCTTGCTCTCGGTCTCGGTCGGCTCCACCAGCAGCGCTCCATGCACGACCAGCGGGAAATACATGGTCATCGGATGATAGCCCTCGTCGATCATCGCCTTGGCGAAATCGAGCGTGGTGACGCCAGTATCTTTGAGGAAATGATCGTCGAAGAGGGCCTCATGCATGCAGGTGCCGGGAAAGGCCGGCGACATTTCGTCCTTGAGCGAGGCCAGCACGTAGTTGGCATTGAGAACCGCATCCTCGGCCGCCTGCTTCAGCCCGTCGCTGCCATGGCTCATCATGTAGGCGAGCGCACGGACGAACATGCCCATCTGGCCATGGAAACCCTTGAGCCGGCCAAAGGCCTGCTGCTTCGGGTCGTGCTCGACGAGATCGAAGCTGCCCGCACCATGCACCACCCAGGGGACGGGCGCGAACGGCGCCAGCGCCTCGGATAGCACCACCGGACCAGCACCCGGGCCCCCGCCGCCATGGGGCGTCGAGAAGGTCTTGTGCAGATTGATGTGCATGCAGTCGATGCCGAGATCGCCCGGCCGCACGCGGCCGACGATCGCGTTGAAGTTGGCGCCGTCGCAATAAAAGAAGCCGCCGGCGCCATGGATGGCCTCGGCGATCTCGACGATGTCGGGCTCGAACAGGCCGCAGGTATTGGGATTGGTGATCATGATGCCGGCGACATCGGGGCCGAGCTTGGCGCGGAAGGCCTCGAGATCGACGCGGCCCTTGGCGTTGGCCGGAATCGGATCGACCTCATAGCCGCAGGCCGCCGCCGTCGCCGGGTTGGTGCCGTGTGCGGATTCCGGCACCAGAATGCGCTTCCGCGCGTCGCCGCGATGCTCGAGCGCCGCGCGGATCGCCATGATGCCGCAGAGCTCGCCATGGGCGCCGGCACCGGGCGACATCGCCACGGCCGGCATGCCGGTGAGCGTCTTGAGCCAATGCGCCAGCCGGTCGATCAGCTCGAGCGCGCCCTGCACGGTCGAGATCGGCTGCAGCGGATGCAGGTCGGCCAGACCCTGGAGCCGCACCATCTTCTCGTTGAGGCGCGGGTTATGCTTCATGGTGCAGGAGCCGAGCGGATAGAGCCCGGTATCGATCGCGTAGTTCTTCTGCGAGAGCCGCGTGTAATGGCGCACCACCTGCGGCTCCGACAGGCCCGGCAGGCCGACGGGGTTCTTCCGCGCGAGGCCGCCGAGGCGGCTCGCGACCTTCGGCGGCTCGGGCAGATCGACGCCGCAGCGCCCCTCCTCGCCTTGCTCGAAGATCAGCGGCTCCTCGATCTGAAGCCCGCGATTGCCGCTATAGGTGCCGGTGATGGGATCGGTGTTCATGCGCGGACTCCAGTCTGAAAGCTGAGAGTGCGGCCCCCTCCCCCTACCCCCTCCCGCAAAGGGA